>Ga0209211_10000801_pt1 | contig 62581 bp, 52 predicted proteins | sample RifGroA2_FD_183992 | JGI IMG/M metagenome (GOLD analysis project Ga0209211, IMG submission 183992) | Groundwater microbial communities from Rifle, Colorado, USA - Groundwater A2 (SPAdes) (version 2) | ecosystem: Environmental > Aquatic > Deep subsurface > Groundwater | place: Rifle, Colorado... | reverse complement strand
CATCAAACTTTCGATTCTTAATAAAATGTTCGAATTAGGTCGACCGGAAAGTTATTCGGTCATTTCCTAACTCCCGTTTGGGGAAAGGGGAAATCTTGTCCTCAAGCAGGAATTAGGAAACAAAGCCGAGTCATTATGTAATGTTATTCGCGAATGATGTGACCAGCTGGCGTAGCCGATGAAACAAAGCCACCAGACTTCAGTCTGGTGGCTGTTCACATTTATTTTCAACCTCCCTAACCTCTTCCAACCCCCTACTTCTTATAAGTCCCTGACACCTGTGTTGCGGCTGAGTCCATGATGTCACCGGGGTCTTCGTAGCTTCCTGACAAAACCGCGTTGATTAAATCTTCAAATACATCTTCCATGACTCCAGAATCGTAACCATGGTACCAGCTTTGAGCTGTTAAAGTTTGTTCAGCAAAAGCACCAAGGTATGAATCATTAAGCTGACTGGAAATTAGATTGCGAAGGGCAGTTGGTTTTTTGGCAGCATCTAAATATGAGACAACTTGATCTTCGCTTGTTTCAAATTGTACAAAGTCCCAAGCCCAATCTGGATTATCACAGGAGGCAGTAACTGATTCTACCCAGTAATTAGCAAAGTTTATTTCTCGTCCACCAGAAATTTGGGGAACAGGTGCGATACCATAATTAAGTTTTGGAGAAGCGGTCTGAATAAGTGGAATGTGATAACTGTATCCTAGGAACATGGCGGTCTCACCGTTTGTAAATGATTCAAAAGAGCTATCAAAGGTATTGTTCCATGTATAAACTTCCTTGGTTGGATTGGCAAAATCAGTGTAAAAACTGACAGCATCAAATCCTGGGAAAACTCCATCAGCAACATCATTGGTGATTGTGTTAAATGTAATTTTATTTTTTTGATCAGTCATCGCTGTGCCGTTTTGCATCATGAGTAGGGAAACAATATCGCTGGCTCGCTCAACATTTTGTGATGTTCCTAAGGCAGCGCCTGATTGATCGACATTCCCAGATTTGTCATAGGTGGTTAGTGCAATTACATCATCTTGAAACTCGCCCCAACTCTGTGGTGGTGTGGCAATACCAGCGGTATTGAAAAGATCTTTGTTGTAATAAAGAGCTAACGAATCCATTGCCAAAGGCAGACCATAAATTTTTTCAACTGGGCTAACATCTGTGTCAACTTGATAATCCAATATCACATCTTGAGCAATTTGTTCAACAAAGGTTGATTCAAGTTGGCGCATGCTCATGGTTGGTTCTGTGCGAGAAACAACCACGGTTTCTTTACGAAGTGTTCCTTGAGTTTCTTGATATGTCAGATTTACACTTTCTGGCATTGGTGCCAAAAGAACTTGATAGGCTGGTAGCCAAGTGTTGTGCAAGGAAACAATGTCTGGTCCACGATTCTCAGCAAAAGCACGGATCAGTTCGTTTTCGTATTCATCGTAGCGTAACTTTCTATAATTAATTTTTACATTTGGATGAATGACGCGGTAATTATTGATGATAGTGTCAAAAGCGTCGTCATCATCGAAAACGCGCCAGACCGTTAGCTCAACATTTTCAAGTGTGGCTGAAGATGAGCCACCAGTACATCCTGCGCCTGTGCCGACAAGCAAGACAAACAGTAAAAGGATCGCAATTTTTTTCATATTATAAAATGGATTTTATAAATGCTCGTATTTCTTTTTTCAGATTTTTGTCCTCAAGAGCCAGCGCGATATTTGTTTTTAGCCACGCCTCAACCGTGCCTGTGTCGCGGTAAGTTCCGTCAACTATTTTGATATACATTGGTCGAGTTTTACCAAGCGTGGCAATAGCATCAACCAACCAAACCTCGCCGTCTTTGCCTCGCTTTGTTTTTCGTAAAATATCAAATATCTCAGGAGGCAGAATGTATCCGCCAAGTGCCGCAATGTCTGACTTTGCTTTTTCCGGACCCGGTTTTTCCACGATTCCTTTTACTTGCCATAGGTTCTTTTCAACCTGCGCAACTGGGTCAACAATTCCAAATCTTCTTTGACCCTCAGCGCCAACGCGCATACCAGTCAAAACCGGATCGCCATATTTTTCATAAGCATCAATCAGCTGTTTGAGGCGTGGCTTTTTGCCACCTGTAAAAAACTCATCACCCCAGACGACTGCAAAAGGTTCGTCACCAATAACATGTTCGGCACAAAGCACAGGAGTGCCGTTTCCATAAGGGCCTTTTTGACGGATATATGTGAAGTTAGCCATGTCAGCAATTTTTTTAACTCGTTCACGCAATTCTTCTTTTCCTTGTTTCTTTAGCCAGTTTTGCAAGTCGTGGTTATAGTCAAAGTGATCCTCAACTGCGCGCTTTGACGCACCAGTGACAAGAATAATATCAGTGATTCCACTATCCACTGCTTCTTCTACCACATATTGAATAACAGGCTTGTCGATTATTGGCATCATTTCCTTGGGCATGGCTTTGGTAACAGGCAGAAAACGAGTTCCATATCCTGCCACTGGAATAACAACTTTACGTATTTTTTGCATAAATCTTTAGTGTTTAGAATAATTTCATTATAGCAGTTTTTAAAACAAATTGGCCAACACGCAGTGCTGGACAATTATCGCTGTTTTTTTTATTTCATATCTGGCGGAGGTGGGAGGATTCGAACCTCCGATACCCTTTCGGGCATAACGCTTTTCGAGAGCGCCCCATTCAACCACTCTGGCACACCTCCGTTTCTTGCTTGAGGCTATCATGAAACAAGGGGTTTTTCAATATATAGAGTTCGTTTATTAAATACAGCAGATATGTCATAATAGATAAAAGAATAATTAACCTACTTTTATATGTTTGGAAGAAAAAAAGGAGAGGGAGAGCCAAGACCAGCACCGGTGGTTGAGGCCGAGATAGCAGAGACAGATGCTAATTTGTCAGAAATGTTTGGATGGTTGCATGAAGCAACAGATCAAGGTGATCTCGAGGCTGCTATTGATCTTATGCGCGAAGCGGGCGAACGACGATTAGCATTAATGGATGAACGAAAGTCGCTTTTGGAAAGAGCATCAGAGCTTTATCAAGAAGGTAGGATTGAGCAGGCACAAGAGGTGGCAGAGGTTGTTGCACAAGCTGATGTTGCCTTACAGGACTCTGTCAGTGCACAGCAAAGAGCGGAAGGTGCAATGCAAAGAGCAAGAGAAATAGTTGATGCTCAACCACTTTCCGAAAGCGAGATTGGTATTGGTGCCCGTTTGGTTGATGAGGTAATGAAAGGTCAGCCAGAGCTATTAGCATCTGACAAGTCGGCGGCGACAAGGCGTGCAGCAAGATTGTTAAGAGTCAATGATGAACTGGCGGCTAAGGATCAGCTCGTTAGAGAGCTAGCAGGAATTGGTGATCGTCCTAAGGCATGGGAAGATGTTTCTTGGACAGTGAGATAAAATATAAAAACACCCTCTATTGATCTAGGGGGTGTTTTTATATCGATTTTTTTTGATAGGAAAGTGCAATAAAGGCTATTAATAATATCCAAGTTAAAACAGCAAGATCGTTTTTAAAATAAGGAACATCAACAAGTCCGTGAATGAAAATTGTGAGCAGGGCGGAGAAGATGGCGAATGTTACCACTTCGACATTAGGAGAAGTCTTCAAGTTCCTCGAAATGGTTTTGAGTATCAAGAATCCAAACCAGAACAGGGCGATTAGTCCGAGGATGCCGAGCTCAGACCAGGTGTTTAGGAAGATGTTGTGTGGGTATTGGAAGATTTCGTAAAGGGTTGAGTCATGATATGGCTCAAGCGCGGTTGGGTAGCCGTTGAGTCCAACGCCAAAGATTGGATTGTCTTTGATAAGTTCCATTGTCTCACCCAATTGTGAGAGTCGAACCTGGCCAGAGTAGTCTTGGAGTAAAAGTTTCTCGCGTGAGAATGGTATGAGAAGTGAGAATAGGACTAGCGTCACGGATAATACTAGTAGGACGAGTTTTTTCTTTTTGGAAATATTTGAAATTAGCAGGGTGATTATTACGGCAGACGGAATTGCAACCAAGGCGGCCTCGGTTTGGGAAAGGATGATGGCGATGAGGCCGAGGATTATTGAAATTAATGATAACCACCCCCGCCCTTCGCTCTGCAGAGCTTCGGAGCGGCACAGCCAACCCCTCCTTAAAAAGGAGGGGAGTTCGAAATGTGGTCTCTCACCCTTTTTAAGGGGGAGTGGGAGGGGGTTATGGCGGATTATTAAGATTGAGTTGAACACCACGATTGGTGCTAAGAAAAGTCCGAGGGCGTTTGGATAGTCAAAAATGCTTGTGGCTCGCAGTTCGATATCCCATGGAATGGGAATACCAACGCCAGTTAAATATTGAAAAATAGCAAAGATTGAAAGCGCGATCGCCGTAATGCTTAATGCTTGCAAGCATCGACACCAATCTTTTTTATTAAAAGTCGAGAGCATCATAATGGCCACAAGAATTGGTTCGATGAAATATGCTTTCCAGATGCCCAGAGCTAAGAATGTGTCAGGAGCAATGATAATTCCGATGATCGATGCAATTAGAAGTAAGATTGTCGGATAAAGCCAGACGAGAAGATCCCTCCTATCGTCGGGATGGGAAAGGGGCGTGTCGAGGTGGGAAAGGGGCGAGTCGGGCCAGATTAACTTGATCATCCACACCACAGCACAAATCAAAATCATTATTTCCAGAGCAGTTGAAGGGATGGGACCGATGGAGAATCGGAGTAAGTAAACGGGCAGAAGACCTGACAACAAAATAAGCCCAAGCCGAAGATTACGCCACGCAAGAATAGCAAAAAGTGTGAAAAGGATTGTAAGTAAGGTTGGGTACATAAATCTATTATCTATGTTCACTTCTTCGCGCTTTGGGCTACGAAGGGCACGGCTTGGTTCTGATATTTGACTCCTACGGCTGACTTATTGGTGGTTTTTCTGGCAAGAATAGATTTAACACTTCTTTTGGTTTTGGTCCACCCAGGGCTGTTAGAGCCACAGCGTAAACTATCATTGAGAGTGGCAGTAAGATGGCAATGTGCAGATCGGCTAGTAATTTCAAAACAATAAACATGATAATGCTTGCCAGAACTGCTTTGGAAAGCATTTTAAGTGATGGGAAGTAATGGCTGATGCGCCAGACAACTGCAAAGGTCAAAAGTCCAATAAGCATTTCTGAGAAAAGTGTCATCCAAGCTGCGGCCCACATTCCGTATTGGGGAATAAAGATAACATAGCCAATAACCGTAAAGACGGCCACTGCCAAATATCCAAATGTCATTATTTTTTGTTTGTTAAGGGCAACAACAGCGTGTCCGAAAAGTGAATTCCAAAAAACAATGGCAGCAGCTGGCCCTAGAATCATCAAAACTTGACCTGACTGTGTAAAATCTGATCCAGCAATTAGTTGCATAATTGGAACTCCAACGGCAATTGATCCAAAGATGATTGGCGTAGCTGCAATTGAGAGGAAATCAAAAGATTTTTGCATGTAATCCTTAAATCGATTTGTGCGCGATGCACTCCATGCAGCTACAAGAAGGGGAAGGGCAATGCCCATGTACATAACTGGAATAGCTGAAACAACATCAACAACTTTATAAGCTGCTCCATAAATTCCTGTTTCTGCGTTTGAGCGAAACACTGACAAGAAGACAACATCACCACGCATGTAGATCAAATTAAAAAAGATTGATGCGCCAATTGGCCAGCTTCGTTTTATAATTGTTTTCCAAATTGCCAAATTTAATCTTGGCTTAAACGCAACCAGTGCTCGGGTTTGGGCCAGCATAATGATTAGCTGAATTCCGTTGCCAATAACCAAGAGCCAGACAATGTCTACCACGCTAAAGTTAAAAATCGGTGCGCAGATAACTCCAATTAGCACAGCGGTGCGGTTAGCTAGTTCAGCCATAACAGCCCGCGACATGAGCATGCGTTTTTGAAATACACCAACAAACATTTGGGCAGTTGTGCCAAAAAGATAGGAGAATGATCCAACTGCGATTGAAAGTTGGATTATATTGTCGTATGGGAAAAAGATAGCTACTACCGGAGCAAGCGCCAAGAAAATAATGGCTGATAATATTCGCAAAGTGAATAGATTCCCCAGTAGTGCAGGTTCGTCTGCCTCATGCTCGGAGATCATTTGGGTGGTGGTGAGCGTTAGGCCAAAGTCAACAATAACTGCAAAGATTGATAAGAAAGAAAGCGCAATGGTAAATTGACCATATCCTTCAACTCCAAGATGGCGAGCAAGAATTGCCACTGTTAAAACCCCAAGCACGGTCGCAGTTGTCTTTCCAATAATTTGAATAGCAGCGTTTTGAGCAAGTTTTCTGGTTTCTTTCATAGTAAGATTATTATACAGCACAACAGAAGCATCGCCGAGTTGTCAGATTTAGTCTAAAAAGGCTGTGCATAGAGTGTTGAAAACATTTTTGTCCAGATACTCAAGGATTGATATACTAAGAATGCATGAAAACAATGCAAAGTTCTATGAGTTTTACAAAAACATGGGGGATTACTACCGCTTGCTTATTTGTTTGCGGTTTATTTTTTATCTCAATGCCAGTTCAGGCCGCGACTTACAAGGCATTACCGGTAACTTTGTCAGGAAATGGAACTCTGACCATGGAGCCGGGCGAGGTGAAGGAGATAAGCGTTACCTTTCAAAATAGCGGAGACACCACTTGGTATAATGATGGCGCCGGCTATGTTTCACTTTATACATACGAAGAAAAATATCGCAGAAGTGTGTTTGATCCTGGAACTTGGCTAGGTCCAACTCAGGTAAAGCGGATTATTGAGCCAGTTGTGAAGCCTGGAGAAGTTGCGAGCATGAATTTTCAGCTTCACGCTCCGTTGACAGAAGGATCTTATGAGGAAGTTTTTAAATTAGCGTCTGAAGATCGTGCTTGGGTTGATGGTGGAGAGATTCGATTTAAGATTATTGTTGCCAAAGAAGAAATTGTTGCGCCAAGTTCATCCAATGGGCAAGATGGTTATGGAGCTTCGCTTGAAATTCAAAGTGCAAATAGAGTTAAGGTAAAAGCAGGATCTTCAGTTTTAATTACTACTGGATTTAAAAATACTGGTACAAAAAATTGGACTAGTTATTCAATCAATGAAATGGATTTAGCTCTGGCATCAACCTCGGTTGCTTTTAATCATCCTTCTTGGCAGGGAAGTCAGCTGGCTTATGGCGCAGAGGCTGTGGCACCAGGTCAGATTGCATATTTAACATTTGCCCTGCTTGCTCCAAGTATAAACGGGTCGCATACGGCCGAGTTTCAGTTTACAGCTAATGATGTAGACATTGATAATGCAATTTTCGAGCTTCCAGTTGAAGTTACTGGCGGTTCTTCGGCCATAGCTAGTCATGACAATGAAGATGTTGTTGTTGATTATCGTCTTGATGAAGAGCCATTACTGCGCGTTGGTATTTTGACAGTGGACGAGGAGACAGACAATGAGGTGGTGATTACCTGTGATGACGCTGATTTTGAACTTCGAGATACAGAAGGGAGTTTGTTAGCGGAATTTGATGCTGGAGATGAGGTGACGGCTTATTATTTAGCTGGGAAATATTATTTTGACCGTGGTCGAGGAGTCGAGGTTTCAAGTTATGGTTTGCGTTTTTTGCCAGTGGAAGAAAACGCCGTCATGACAATTTTAAACTTTGATTACCGCGAAACTCGAAACGGCGGATACGCTTATAACACATATCGAAATATTCTTGAGCTTCGATACAATAGTTATAAAGATCGGGTGTGGTTAATAAACGAGCTGCCAATTGAACAGTATTTGTACGGACTAGCAGAAACTTCAAACATATCACCGCATGAGTATCAAAAAGCATTAGTGACCGCAGCTCGGACATACGCCTATGCCAATGCTCGTTATGAGGTGACAGAGCGAGGTGAGTATATGCATGTAAATGCTTACGCTGACGATCAAGTGTATCGTGGATATGAGCATGAAGAGGATTCGCCAACCATTGTGCAAGCTGTGAAAGATACACAAGGAATGATTGTAACTTACGATAACGAGTTGGCCATTACACCATATTTTTCCCGATCAGACGGAAGAACCAGAGCTTGGTCTGAAGTTTGGAATGGTACCAAGGCATGGTGCAAATCAGTGGAAGTTCCATGGGAAAAAGGTGGAACACTCTGGGGTCACGGCATCGGCATGTCAGCCCTCGGAGCCTTGTACATGGCAAACGACGGATATGAGTGGGATGAGATTCTGAAATATTTCTACACAGACATCGAACTTCAGCAGTGGTGGGAGTAGGGAATAACACTTTTTTAAAAACCCTGTAAACATTGACTATTTGTTCTCAAGACTTAGACATTTTGTCTAAGTCTCTTTGTCTAAGTCAAAAAGACTTAGTCTATGAGACTAAGTCTAATGCTTCCCCTGCGATTTTTTTAATTTAGCTCCTTCATTAATCTTTCAAACAATTCAAGTGGCAGGTCGCGGAGTTTGTCTTCGGTGGCGTTTGTGTATTTGATGAATGGTTTGATGACTGGATCTTCGAATTGGATTCCACCAGCACAATTAAATATTAGGCCTTTAGCTATGATCTGATCAATAAGTTCAGCGGGTAGTGGTTCTTTGAGCAGCGTAATGCTTATGTCGATTCCCTCGACTCGCTTATTATTAGAATTTGTCAGGACCATGCCGTTAACTACTTTAGACGGATATTGGTGATAAAGAGAAATAAAATAACGAGCTTCTTGCCCGTCTTTTGGTTTTTCCAGAACTTCTCCATTACAAACAACAACTTGATCTGAAGTGATGATAATTGTGTCTGGGTCGATATTTTCGCCCAGTTTTTCCAAGATTGCGTCTGCTTTGGCATGGGCTAGTTTTACAACCAGCTCGCGTGGATCGTTGTACCGGATCGCTTGTTCATCAATCTTGGGCTTGATGATTTCAAAATCATATCCAGCGGTTTTGAGAATAGCTTGACGACCAATAGATGAGGATCCAAGAATTATCTTCATATCTATTTTGACGCATCGCCATGACGGCGTTTGTCTTTGGCTACGAGGTCAGTAATTTTTTGTTTTACTATTTCTGGGTCGTTTACTGTTTTGAAAATGAATCTTTCCCTTGCTCCTGCTGTTTGAATATATACATCACCATAGCTTAGAATAGTTTGTAAAAATCCACGCGTTTCAGCTGTTACATCTTGAACTTGGTTTAAATGAAGCTCAGAGATTACTCGAGAGAATAGACCTCGTTGTTCAATGTTTATGATGCGGTTGGTGGTGACGATCCAGGTATCAAGATAGTAGTCACTAAACATTGATAAAAGAACTGCTAGTACAAAGAATGCGTAGATTGATAATAGTAATGAGCTAAATTGTCCCATGTAACCTGACCAGTCAGCTCCATTTTCTGATAAGAAATAATAAATTACATAGACGACGGCAGATAGGATAATCAACAGAAGAACGATTTTGGCAACTTCTGTCCAATGGCGTCTTAAAAACAAAATTGGTGATTCATCGCGTTCTTGATTTGGTAGTCGTCGTAGGCTGATCATAAAATTGATGGCATTAAGGAGCTAATAAATTCATTTAATAAAATTTCCCCAGTCCAATCATAGGCAAGAATCAACTCGTATGAGAACCAGACCACCAGCAAAATCGTTGTTAGATAAAGTAGTATCACTAGTAATGTTTTGAATCCTTGCAAGCCAAACATTAGGATGTGGTAAAGATTGAAGAAAAGGAAAAAGCCAGCGATTGCCACAAAAATTCCGTAGGCGATTAGAAAATACATTAAAGGAATGATCATAAAAGAGTGTCAATTGGTTTAATATAGCCCATGTGTTTGTAAGCTTTTTCTGTTACAACTCGTCCGCGCGGAGTTCGTTCTAAAAATCCAAGTTGCAGTAAAAATGGTTCAAAAATTTCCTCCAAAGTTTCTCTTTCTTCTTGGGTAGCAGCAGCTAAAGTTGAAAGTCCAACTGGTCCGCCATTAAATTTGTCGATGATTATTTTTAAGACTCGTCTGTCTGATCCATCAAGTCCGAGTTCGTCGATGGCCAACATGTTAAGGGCAGAGTTGGCAATATCAGATGAGAGTAGACCATCGTGTTTGACTTGAGAATAATCTCGAACGCGTTTGAGTAGGCGATTGGCTATGCGAGGAGTCTGGCGTGATCGCTTGGCAATTGTCTGACATGTTTCTTGGTCTATTTTTACGCCTAAGATTTTGGCACTTCTAGATACAATGTCAGACATTTCGCTATCTGAATAAAAATCTAATCGGTAAGTTGAGCCAAATCTATCACGCAAAGGCGAGGATAGCAGTGATGGTCGAGTGGTGGCACCGATGATAGTGAATTTTTCCAGACCAAGTCTTAGCGTTCTGGCTGACGGGCCTTTACCAACAACTAGATCAAGGGCAAAGTCTTCCATGGCTGGATAAAGAACTTCTTCAATCGACCGATTCATGCGATGAATCTCATCGATAAAAAGAATATCGCCTTCTTGAAGGTTGGAGAGAATGGCAGCTAGGTCACCAACTCGTTCTAACGCAGGTCCGCTGGTAATGCGGATATTGCCTTCCATCTCATTGGCAATGATGTGGGCAAGAGTTGTCTTTCCTAGTCCTGGATTTCCATAAAGAAGAGTGTGGTCAATGGGCTCGCCCCGCTTTTTTGCCGCATGAATAAAAATGTTTAGACCTTCTTTAAGATCTTTTTGGCCAATAAACTCATCAAGGGATCTTGGTCGTAAAGTTGCTTCAAAATTAATTTCCTCGTCTTTTTGGTCTTTTGAAACCTCTCGGACATTTGTTGAATCCTCCTCAAAATTGGATTCGATCATACAATAGGTATTATATCGTATTTTTAAAGGATAAGATATTTATATGATTTTTTAGTCGAAAAAGAAAAACTCTGAGGATATCTCAGGGTTTTTCTGGTACCGCGGGCGGGACTCGAACCCGCACTCTCTTGCGAGAAGGAGATCTTAAGTCTCCCGTGTCTGCCAATTCCACCACCGCGGCTTGATGTAGACAAAAGATAACTGTTTTTGAGATTTTTTTCAAGTGCTAAGCTGATTAACTTGCATATTCATGCATATTCGTGAGATTGACGAGCTTTAGGGTTTTCGATACTATGTGGCACATGCGGTAGTAGTTTCCCGCCTATGGCGGGACCCCGCCAAAGCAAAGCGTCGGCGGGGCAGTGGAGCAAGCATATCAAAATGCGGTAGTAGTTCAGTGGTAGAACGCTTCCTTGCCAAGGAAGAGGTCGCCAGTTCGAGTCTGGTCTGCCGCTCCATTAAAAAGCAACCTAGGTTGCTTTTTAATGTTAAATCATCTGCAGGAGCTTTTCGTGTCTTTCATAAACATGTCGTAGGGCGGCTATTTCGCAGTCATGGGTTTTGTATAGGTACATTAAGCCATCGATCTGACAGGCGAGATTGTCGATTTTTCTGTCCACTTTGGCAAATCGATTATTCATGTCAATGCGTAAATCTTTAATTTGGAATTCCATGATATCCAGTCGTTGATCCATTTTATTTAATCGTTGATCAATAGCTTCGAATCTTTGGTCAATCTGTTCGAATCTCTGGTCAATCTGTTCAAACCTTTGATCAATTTGTTCAAATCTCTGATCTATTTGTTCAAATTTCTTATCAATAGCATCGAACCGAAGATCCATTGCATTAAGTCTTTGGAGTATTTGAACAAGAATTTCCTGCATTGAATTTAGTGTAATTTCCATATTTGTTTTCATATAATTTAATTATACACGGTGCGTGTGGGGCTATTTTTGCCCCACACGCACCTTTGCACAGTCTGTGCACAACGCTTATGCAGTTTCTCTTGGAGGATTTGTGCGCGCCCACCTGATTCCATTCTTATTTCCAGCCATATACTGCTCTCTGGCTACTTGAAACACGAATTCTTTCATATGCGCTCCAAGATCTGTATTAAGGCCCAGGTTGTGGACAATTGTTTGGATACGATTGTTTAATTCTGTGACCCATTTTGATCTGGTTGCTGTATCTGTCATAAAATATTTTGTTAGGCTCCCATTGGAGCAGTTTCTAAGCGAGATCGTCGGACAAAGAAGTAAGCAAATCCGGCTAGGGCCGTGGCCAGTAATCCGCCACCAACCCAAGGTGTGTAATCTTTCGCTTGTCCAACTGCAATTGTTTGACTTGATTCTGAACTTTGAGCAACAGGTGTCATATCAGTCACATCTTGCATTGTTCGTGGATACAATCTTTGCTCTCCACTGACAGTTCGCAATACTCCTGTGACTCGTAGCTGTGTGCCGGCTGTATTCCAGTTCATGCCTTCGTGGGTATTTGCTACAACAACGATTGAACCAGTGCCATCAAAGAGATTTAGTTTTGTGTCTTGGATTGTTCCCACAGTTCCTTCAACTGTAATTAAGGTTCCATCTTTTTCATTCTTTAGATCAAAGATTGATGAAGATTGAGCGTCTGATTCTGCGTGTCCCGTCACTTCAATATCACGCATGTCAGAAATTTTGATTCTTTGTTCACCCCGACTTTCAGAAAGTTCTCCGCTGACTGTTACTATGTCTCCAACTTCGAGCATTGGCCAGTCAGCATAGTAAAAGTAGAGTTGCATTCCTTCGATAAAGGCAATCTGACTGCCAAATGTTCCTGGGACAGCTGTGACAATTCCACTTACTTTTGAAATTGCCGATGATTTGGCTGTGGAAGATTTTGTTGAACTAGAAGATGATTTTGTTGTGGTTGTTTTACTTGGAGATTCGGCTATGGCAACAACACGATGGGCTTCAAGTTGATCGGAAACGCTAGAATCATTTCCCGAGCTTGTCGGCTGATTGTTTGAAACAGGCGTGTATTGAGATTGCGAATTATTTCCGGTGTTGGATGTTCCCGATGTTGTTGTGCTAGTTGATTCTTGGTCAGACTCGGTGTTTGATTCTGTGCCTGACTCATTTGTTTGATCCTCATAGGATGCTTGGTTAGCAGTTGATTTGGTTATGTCAGAAGTGATTGCCCAGCTTGATCCATTCCAGACAAGACTTTCACCTTTGTTTGGATTGTCCAGTTCATCAGTTCCATAACTCATTGAGTTAATAAGGTTTCCAGCCGGATCAAACAATGAAACAGTGTCGCCGTCATTGTTTAGTTTGCCTTTTGGACTTTCAATAACTAGATATGTTTGTGAACTGATTGTTAGCCCATCAAGCAATGTTGCTTTTCCGCTAGTGTCAGTAATTGTCCAGCCAGAGAGATCGATGCTGGCGCCAGTTGGATTGAAAAGTTCAATCCATTCAGTGTCGCCTTCGGCAGGATCGCTGACAATCTCACTTAAGATAAGTGAACCTTGAGAATAAGACAGAGGTGTGTGAGATGTTTCAGATTGAGTGTCTGATTCTGTTTTGTCAGATGCGTCAGATGCGTCTGATGCGTCTGATGCGCTTGATTGATCATCTGTTTCAGATTGAGTGTCTGATCCTTGAGTTGTGTCTGTCTGAGTTTCTGTTTCAGATAGGTCTTGTGACTCATCTGTTACTTGTTCGTCGGATTTAGCGATTTCTTCTAATTCGACGCAAGCGTCGGTTAGCTCATTTGCATCTCCTGGAGTTGGCGTGCATGTGGTAGCCCAAGCTTCTTGATTGTCGAGAGCCAATGACCAACCTTTACTTGGCGATTCAGGATCTTCGCCATAGGCGACAGAATCAATGACTTGTTTGTCGGCATTTACAAGTTCAATTGTGTCGCCGTCATTGTTAAGTTGGCCTGATGGTTTGATAACAACAAAGTATGATCCTGAGCCAAGTTCGATTTCATCAAGCGCTGTTTCTTTGGCGGTTGCATCACGCACAGCCCAGCCAGTTAGGTCGATTCCCAAGTCACAAGGGTTGTAGATTTCAATCCATTCAGATTCGTCTGTATTTGGATTGGAAACAAATTCGTTGATGATTAGTGAGCAAGTTGATTCTTGGTTTGACTCGTCAGTTGGGTTGTCTGTGTCTGTTTGAGTTTCTGATTCGTCTAGGTCTTGCTTGTCAGATTCTGATTCGTCTGACATGTCTTGCTCATCAGTAACTTGCACGGCGAGCGTTCCTGGATTTCCAAGTTGGGTTGGGTCACTCAAGTTTGTACTTGACGAGGCGTCCATCCATCCCAAGGTCGACAGATCTCGCACCATTGATGTTTTTGGACTTGTTAATCCTGCTAGTGGAGCGCCACCGTCTCCGGCTTGATCAACCACTGTACCGTCAGGCATGACAAGTAAGATTTCCAAGGCTGAGTTAGAGAGTGAGATTGAAGCTGTGACTAGGTCTGGCTGAACCGTGAGTGTAGTTTTATCAGATCCAAGATCATAGTTTGAAATTAGTAGCGTGTCGCCGGCAGCAAGCATGGTGCCCTCGGCAATAGCTATAGCATTTCCAGAGGTGGCGCATCCGGTGAGAATCCACCCGCTAAGATCCACAGCCTGGCCATCTGTATTCGTGATCTCAAGCCATTCATCGGCTTGTGAGAGTTCGCTTCCGGCCCAGTTGACTTCGCTGATGAAGACATGGGGGAGAGAGGCTGACGCGAAGTCTGATTCTGATTCAACAACTTGGTCGGTTGTAGCTGTTGGGTCGGTTTCGGTGATTGGGTCTTCTGCGATGTCGGTTTCGACTGTTTCATCAGTTGTGATTGTTGTACCAACTTCGACTTCTGAGTCAGATTCGACGGTTGGGTCGGTTTCGATAATTCCGTCGACTGTGATTTCTGATTGTGTTTCGATACTTCCGTCAGCATCGACTCCAACTGGATCAGTTGTCTGTGAACTTTCGGATTGGTCTGACGCGATAACTTCGGTTTGTTCTGTTTGCGAGTCTTGTGCGACTGGCGGTGTTTCTTGCGCACTGGCGGGTAATGCCAGCATAAAAAACAGGAAGCAGAAGAGTCCATAGAATAGTTTGTTCATATTTATTTGTGGCTTGCATAGTCGGTATATTTGCTGTATCCCTACCCTTATTTCCCATCTCGACGATAGGAGAGATCTTCTCGATTGAATACTAATACCAACCATACAAAGTCCTATATTTTATGAGTTGATTTCCTTGGCTGATCAGTGCTAAAGAAAACAATTATTTATGAATGAACAGAGCTCTGACAAAAAAATCCCAATGCGCCTAGGTCATAGGCGTATTGGGAGTGTTTGCATATTTATTACCTCATGTTTGGCATCCGCAGTCAAGGGTTGGTGTGGAAAACTTTATTTTGTCTTGGAGGTAGGGCGAAGAGGTTATTGGAAAGGATGTTAAGGAGGAGGTTATTTTATTTCATTTCGTGTGCAGGTTCGTTAGACAGGTCAGTGCGAGTGGTGAAGGGTCGGTGAAGGGTTGGTGAATGGTCTTTCGTCATTCATTCCACACATACATATCCCAGACGCTATTTGAAGAGTGTCGTAAATAAGGGACGACCGTTCCTTATTTACGACAGAGCAGAGGGAAGAAAGGGGTTAGAGATCTCTTTAGTCCAAGCATAAACATCTCCAAAGTCGCTTCAAAAAATGTAGCACATAAGGGCCGATCGGCCCTTATGTGCTACAGCGGGAAAGAGGATGTTGATTCTGGGTTGAGCGTTTTGAGGTTTCGTATTGCGAAAGAGGGTTTGATTTGAGTTTGAATTTCTCGGGGTTCAACTTTGATTTAGATGTTGGTATTATTGACATTTTTGTAATTTTCGGCTATCTTTGTAAGCTGACTGGCCTAACCGTTCTACACTTTCGTAGCCCGCGAAACCCAGTTTGGTCGGAGAGAGAATGAGACAACTCAGCGACAAGGGTTTCCTGACCCTGATGGGCATCATCGGCAACAACACCGACCTCGACGCCTTGGATCCCAAGATGGTCCAAGCCGCAATCCGCGCACCCGCAGAAACCGGCCAGGCCTTCATTACCTGGATCAACGCCGGGTGTCCAGTGGTAGAACCCATCGAGATCCCTCGCTGGCGCAAGATCAGCAATACCTGCATCGAAGTCAACCTCGATGCTCCGCTGATTCCTCCGTTCAAGGGCTACAAGCCAGTGATCTGGAACCAGCAGTCAGGCTGGTCTCGTCTCGAGCTTCGAGATGATGGCGAGCTGTACCGTAATGACACCAAGGTCGAACTCTTCCTCACCGAAGAGCAGAAGACTGGCTTCGTCAGGGGTCATGTTGTTCAGCGGAAGCTTGAAGGCAGGGCCTGTCTCCACCCCAACGAGCTCGATGCCCTAATGAAGAACACCCACCTTGGTCCCACTAGCTGGAAGCGGGACTACGAGGGTTGTGTGTTACGCATTTTTTTCTGGGCTGTTGGTTTTCGCGTCTCCAACGGCTTGTGTGTTCGCTGTCTGTGCTGTGATGGCGGTTCGTGGGGTCTGTCCTACCGCTGGCTCGACAACCATTGGGCCGGTCAGGCCCCAGCTGCTGTCCTCGCGAGTTAGAGCTTGGGTCTTGTCCCTTTGCCCTTAGTCCTTCGTGGCGCGTCGATTATTCGACGCGCTTTGTGCTTTACTTCATTTTCCCACTTCGACGCTCAGAGAAGTCTTTTCGGAATATGATAGAGGTTAGGGGGGGGTGAAGAGGTTGAGGGGATTGAGATGAACGAAGAACTCCCCTGGCCCCTTCTTCGTAAGGAGGGGGAGTTGATATAGCCGATAGCATATTCACATAAACAACGGGATTTCTCTCCCGCCAAAGGCGGAGTTTGAAATGGGTGGTGTTGTTTTGATTTTACTACCTTCTACATTCCACATTCTATTTTAATCAATAATCGACCCTGTGCGAGGGTCGATTACTTTTTTTATTTCGCGTCACCGACATACATGCCGCAGGCGTTGGCGATTTCTTTGGTTGGGTATGGGATATTTTCGATTGGGTCTGTGTTGTCTGTTTCTGTTCCCGCAGGGATAAGCGCGCGGGCTAGGTTCCATGTTCGCCAGTCGTCTCGGAGCGATTGGAACCCTGCGTCTTCACCAGTTGATAGCCAATGATAGTAAAATAATTCTTTGTCATATCTGACGAATATATCTTTAGCCAAGTCCTCATCGATTTCTGGGTTTGGCACAAGTGTATATTCGATTAATTCATTGGGTTTTTCAAGGAAAACGCAGTAATCAGTTATCTTCGTGTCCATCACTCCAATCATTTTTTGATAGGATTTGCCGGAGAGAACCATGTCCATAAGTGGGTAGGCTTCGGCAGAGAGGTCGTTGAATAATGGGAAGGCGTCGAGTTCTCCGGTTTGTTGAGCGCGGGCGATGTTGAGTCGGACGGTTAGGGCGTCGGGTGAAGTGGCAGTGAAAATCAGTATTGCGCAACCAATAATCAAAAGTGCTTGAGTGATGTAGTTGTTTTGCTTTGTTGACCTGATTATGTGAATGCAGAGTAAGATCAAAAGTATGCCGCTTAGTAAAAAGAACCAGAATCCAAAGAGTCGAGCAGGCGTGAATCCATATTCTTCGACATACATTGTCAGTCGAGACCAAGCTGAGACTAGGAGTGCGGCGGTTTGAGCTAGGAGTGCGACCTCAGAAATCCAGACAAGTTTGGAATTGATTTTTGTTCCATGGAAATATCGCAAAGTGAGAATCAAAAGTAAGACAAGAATGGCAACAACGGCCAGTTGATTAAATCCAGCCACTGCATATTGCGAATAAGTTAATTCCTCCAGTGTGTTAAACGCATCTTGACCACCAAAAAGGTAAAAGCCTTGGAAGATAAGGAAGAATAAGAAGAGGGCATTGCTACCGATGAGAATCACAGTACTTTCAATGATTGAATGGCTGACTGCGACTTCTGGTAGATCGATATTAAGTCGTTTCCAAAACATGGAGGCAAGAATTAACAAGAAGACAAGTGTGAAAAATACGATAATCATCATGTGAGCAACGAGGTTGAATGGTCCGAAAATATTTTCCAACCAAGTTTGAATAGCCTGAGTTTTATTCTGAAGCATTAAGTCTGATGAAAGGAAAAGTAAGAAGAAAATAATAAGAATTGGAATTGCAATCAAAGTTCCGCGAGCAATAGCTGATCCGCGTTCGCCGGTTTTTGGCAGGCGAATGTCACTGATGATTCCAAATCGAGTAATCAGAGTTTGGATTCCATAACGCATGGTGTCAGCGACAATTGAAAGCGGGTGATAAAAGATTCCATGATGACCCCAAGCAAAAAGCACAAGAAATGTGTTGGCGCCAAGTAGTCCAAGAGTGCAAAGCGTGAGTCCGATGGTAGATGTCCAGATAACAAATGTACCAGCAAACAAAAGCGCAAAGATGCTGGCAATGACAGTTTGTTTGCTGATTGTCAGCTTGGCGTGATGCATCATTCCATAAAAAACAGCCAGCACTGCAAGTTGCATTAGTAGGATGTTTAATCCCATTTCATAACTATTATATAGCATGGCATCAAAAATAACGCCCAAAACCAGGGCGCAAAGAGTAACTTTCAAGGCTGAGTGTTTCATATGCAATTAGTATGGCATGAGTAATTGTGGTAGGCAAGGTATGTTATTTATTAAGATTTTTCACTTTTTTGCTTTTGAATGTCCTGATCGGGACATTTACGGTTCGATTGTTGGTGGTTTTGATCCTAGGGCTTGATAAGCATCATTATTTATGGCATAATCCTTTTGCAAATATCAATGGGCGAGTGGTGAAATTGGTATACACGCCAGTCTTAGGAACTGGTGCCGCAAGGTGTAAGGGTTCGAGTCCCTTCTCGCCCACCAAAAATCTGACAATTGTCGGGTTTTTTTGTTTAAAGTTAACCGAGGGAGTCTGGGTGGATTACAGTTCGACATTTGTTGGCTATTTTTGTATGCTGTTGTCAATATGAAAATTGTATTAATACATGGTTTTAAGGCCAGTTCGCATTCTAACTTCTTTCCTTGGCTAACCGATGAGTTAAAAAAGCAGGGTCATGAGGTGGTATGTCCTGATATGCCCGGAGCTGAGGATCCTGATTCAGAAGAGTGGGTGAAGTTTCTTTTGGAAGAAGTCGGCCCGATCGATGATGAGACAATCGTTCTAGGCCATAGCCTTGGTGGAGCAACAGCTTTGCGATTTTTGGAAGCAGCTGAGGTTTATTCAACGCCAAAAGCATGTATTTTGGTATCAACTCCATGGATGATTAAAAGCGAGCAATTTCGCGGATTCTTTTTATCAGAGCTCGACTTTGAGGTTTTGATGTGGAAGGCATCAAAGTTTGCTGTGGTCCATTCAAAAGATGATCCAACTATTCCATTTAATCACGCAACAAAATACGCCGATTTACTTCACGCTCAGTTAGTCGAAGCAGATGGCTGCGGACATTTCTTGGGAGAGAAATATCCAATTATATTGTCCACAATTCAAGATTGCATCAAAGAGCCAGTTATCTATTCACCAGGCGAAGGAATCGCCGACGAGTACGAGGGGGTTGAGTAGAAGGTGATGAAAAGAGGGAGAAGTGATTATAAAAAACCGACCAAGGGGTCGGTTTTTCGTATTATTTTGATCAGAGATCCGGTACAAAATGACTAAGTCATTTTGTCTAAGTCAGATAGACTTAGTCTCCTTAGTCTAAGTCTCGTTAGATTCAGTCTAGTTTTGTCGGATGATGTTGGACAGTATCTGGTTTGGAAAAGTTGCTAGGGTTGGTGGTGAAAAGTGAACTGTGGATGGATTTGTATTGTACTTAGTGTCACTGAAGTATTCTATAGTTAGTTCCTTCACTACAGAACCCAATGCCATAAGGGGTCTGTTCCCAAATACCGTCTTTGCCCCATTATGTCTGTAATGCGCCTGCGCCTTGATTCGAAAAGCTCACAATAGCTCCACTATTGTTCACTTTTCTCACCTTCGGCTCGGCAGCATTGCAGTCAAATGTGTCTAAAGCGGTATTCGGGAACAGACCCATAAGGAGGCAGACATGCGAGAAATCGTTGTTGTGTTCACGCCTCCGCACTATAAAGTGCAGGGCATAGCAAAGATTTGGATGGGGCGGATCGATCGGGCGATCGATGTCGCGCGTCAAAAGCATTGTCCGCTGATCGTAGCGGGCGACGCCAATGGCGGGCAGGACATTGATCAGTTCATCATCCGCGCCAAGCGCTCTGGTGTTGGAGCTGTGCTTCGAGCCTTCAACGGCCACGAGCTTGAGTTCAAAAACACCCGTGGTGACGCACGAGCGATTGCTCGGGTCATGGCCGAAGTGCCAGCAATGGTCTACATCGACCAGATCACGGTTGTGACCTGTTGGTACCACGCCCCGCGTTGCTTAATTGCAATGCGCCAGGCGCTGGGAAATCGTCAGGTGCGCATCGTTTGCTCCGTTGTTTGGACCAAGTTGTGGGACGGCATCAAGGTTCTGCCAAACGAACTGCGCGGGTGCTTGGACTACATGTCCGGGCGTTCGCAAAAGTCTCGTGGCAAGCCGATCGGCAAGCCAGACTTGGGGTCGTTCTAATCGTGTGGGTGGGTCTTCGGGCTCACCCATCCATCGCTTTATGAATAAAGAAATTGAACAAATCATTGAACAAAATTACAAAATCGGAGAAGTTTTGAGCATTAATCTTATCAGCTCGGGGCTAATCCATCAGACCTATAAGATCAAGACTGAAATAGGCGATTTCATTTTTCAAAAACTGCACAAATCCCTTTCTTCATCAGCGATTGCCCAAGATTTTTTCAATGTTACGGAACATCTAGCAAGTGTTGGTTGCACAGCTCCTCGTTCGATCAGGACAAAGGCGGATGAGGTAACTCTGAAAATGGGTGATGAGGTTTGGCGTATGCAAACTGCGATTATTGGTGAGACTTTTGATCGCATTAGTAATAGCGAGATTGCATGGGAAGCTGGAAAGATGCTCGCGCAGTTTCATAACGCTTTGCATAATTTTCAAAAACCGTTTGAGTCTGATTTTGTTTTGCATAATACACAAAAGGAGCTTCAGGCGCTTGAGGAAAGCCTTGAAAGTTCATCTTCGGAATTAAAAACTGATGAGGTTTTAGAGCTAGGGCGACTAATTTTACTAAATGCAAAAGAGAATTTGCTTCCGATCGACCTGCCGATCTGGGTTATTCATGGAGATCCAAAGGTTTCTAATATTTTGTTTGCAGATGGAAAAGCACAGGCGATTATAGATTTAGATACTTGTCAGCGCTCATCAGTCTTGCTTGATCTTGGGGATGCGTTTCGATCCTGGTGTAGAGAGGGAGAGGGTCAGGATTCCGCGTTTTCAATAAAGTTATTTCATGATTCTTGGCGCGGGTATCGGGCTCATGCGCCTGGATTATCACAAGTCGAGGTTGGACTTGTCTTGCAGGCAATAAAATTGATAACACTCGAGCTTTCGGCTAGATTTTTGACTGATTATTTCCAAGATTTTTATTTTTCATGGGATTCTGAAAAGTTCCCATCTCGTCGCGCCCACAATCTCGAAAGGGCAAAGGGTCAGTTTGCCTTGTTTAAAGACATATTAAAAAAGCAGGCACAAATTGATGCAATCTTATCCCTGCCGGTTTGAGGATATTATAGAAAATCATTTATTAATATTCGGATAAAGTGATTTTGCTCCTGCCCAGGAGAGTTCAAAAATCATAAGCATCATGTTGTAAAGTGTGGCGTCTTCTATGATTACTCCCACAGGATGTTCTTTGCTAAAGTTTTGAATTGATACTTTATTTTGACCGTATAGTGTGATTTCTGATTTATATGGAAATATATCAGCTGGTATATAAATGAGGTCAACTTTTATTTTTTCTTTTACATTAGAATACATTATTTCATTATATTTTTTGTCTATTTCAGTGTCAGGAACAATACCCCTTGAAGTAATTTCAAGACGATTTTTTACTTTTATGTATTCTTGAGCAAATTTTTTTGGCAAGAAATCAATAATTTGTGCCGTGTTGCTAAAAGCCAACATTTCATATGGTTTTTGCACATTTATGTGATCCTTGTATATTTCAATTATTCCATCAACCCCTTCGTAAAACCGTATAACCGGTTTATTTGTAGTAATAGAAAATAATCCTTCCAATTCAGGTATGAGCTTTATTGCCTTTTCGTATCTATCTTCAGAAAGGGTTATCTGTTTTTTTGTATAGTTTAGTAGTTTTTCAGGTTTCTCAATTTGATAGTAAAGCTTATTATGTTTACGAGATTCATTGATCAAACCTTTTATCGATAGATCAATCAGTATTTTATATGTAGTACTTCGATTAAGTTTTGAATACTCGGCGATTTTTGATGGGTATGCGCCACCAAGATTTAATAGTGTAGCGTATACAATTGCGGATTTATCACTTAAGCCAATCGAAGATATCTGTTTTATTAATTTGTCATCTTGCATATAATTATAGAGTATTGTAAAGAGCAATTTTTGTCAATTTGTACGAACAAAAAAGATATGATAAGCAAAATATACTGTAAAATAAGTACTAAATTAGGTATATGGAAATATAATAGATTAACAAAATTACTTATCATGCTATTTTTTTACCGTCAGTTATGAGTTGATAGTTCCTTTCCACAACCAGCCAGGGAGTCGTCATGGCAACTGTCCACTTCGTGTTTCCGAGGATCCAAAGCCGTTGGCCGACTTCTCTTGTCGGAGTCGCGGCCTCATCCTCTATCGTGAGTCTGTACAGCTATGCCAACTCCATTGGATGGGGTTTGTACGACTCTGGCCGATGTTGGGATAGCTCGTTTCATACGCACGATGAGATTTTTGGAGAGATTGTATCCGGGGATCTTGTCTGTGTTACAAGTACCTTGACAAATATTCGTGAAGGCCTGGAAATTTTGCGTGGCGCAAAATTAAAAGGTGCTGTCACAGCGATTGGCGGGCCTTGGGCAACGGCGCGTGGTAAGGAAATCCTTGTTCATCATCCATGGATTGACCATGTCGTGGTAGGTGAAGGTGAGCTACCACTCAAGGCGATTCTTAATGGAAGCGCGCCAAGAGGGATTTGTCGGGTTAGGGCGCTAGAGCTCTCAGGATTGCCTGTGCCTAATTACGATGGGTGGCAAAAGCCGTTGCTTAAGTGGTATGCGGACAACTACCGCGCCATGATCCGTAGCGGAGAATATGGTCCTGCACCAAAGGAGATCCCTGCCTATGCGTTCTACCAGAGCGCCCGCGGATGCATCCAGATTCCTCGTTGTGCATTCTGTGGTGTGCGAACCGGCGACTGGCTCTCACCGCGAACAGCTGATCAATTCTATGCGGACATCCGGGTTGTGCGGGATGCAAACGGCGGGCATGTTCACATATTCGATGCTTCTGACAGTTTTACGAGTTGCATCAATCGCTTCGGATCTAGTGGACACGCAACAGATGGCGTGACATTCACAGTGTTTGCCCGTACGGATGAGATCACTCCACGGATAGCTTCTATCCTAAGGCGTCTAGGAGTAACAAAAGTCTCTTTAGGCATTGAGAGTGGGAACAATGGCGCTTTGGGTGCTCTTGGCAAGCACACCACCGTTAGGCAAAACCATGCGACAGTGCATTACTTGGCCCAAGAGGGAATTAATGTTTACATCAATTACCTCTATGGTGTTCCAGAAGAAACAAGTGCATCACTTGCGCAGACCGTTCAACATGTTCTGAATTTGTGTGAGGAGGGATGTGTGTATCGGGCTAAGGGGCGTGTTGTAACGCCATTGCCAGGATCACGGTGGTATCGAGAGCTCGTACGTGCACATCCAGAGCTTGACACTGGTTCATATATTATTGACACTGAAGCGCTTGTGAAGTCGTGGCTCGCAGAGCGCACTAATATTGGTTTGGATGACATCGAAAAGGCGCATAAGGTGTTTACTGATGGCGCTAAAGAGTGTGGTGTCACATTCTCAAATCAAACTGCGGTGTGGTTTGGGTAGTGTGTGCGTCTTAAACGCAGGGTTGTTGCCCTGCGTTTGTGCTATATAAAATTTTATTTAAATTTAATAATGATATTCCTTCCCATGATTGATTGTACAAGCGCGGTAAAGTTGTTCGAGGAAAAAAAGATGTGCGAGATTGTGTGTTGTTGTCATGGGGGAGAGAGAAAGTCGCAAGTCGGCTTTCTTTTTGATGTTGTCTGATAACCCTTTTGCCCCACCAAGGATCACGGTTATGTGTTGGCCTTTGTCTTCTATGGTTTTGAGTCTTGACGCAAATTCGTGGGAGTTCATTGTTTGGCCAAGCTCATCAAGGACAATGAGATAAGAATTAGATGAGATGCGAGATTCGATGTCGTCCGCGGTTTTCAAAATCCGATGCTCGAGCTTTATGTAAGGATTTATTGGTTTTAGCAGTTCGTATCGAATCTCATCAAACCCACCCTTAGGAAGGTCACCGATTGTGTAAAAATCCAAGTAAATCATATGTTTTTTGATAATACCTCATTATCACCTTTTCTGTACATAAATTCATGTACATAAATTCTCTTGACACTATTTAGGGCTTGTTGTACTATGCTCGAGCAATTTGAAACACTACTGCGCTTGTCTCCCTACGGTTCCCAAAGCCGAAGAGACTTCAGCGAGTAAGTTCGGAATAAAGTTCGGGAAACTTATTCAAAACTGAAAAAGCGTGAGAAGTGGGATCACAGTTGTCTTTGATCTCGCCTCACAACGGCGAGTATTTTGTTTGCTAAGCTAGCTTGGCATCAGAGATGAAGCGCTCCAATGAGAATTTCTCTCTGGTCTTTCACAATTGAACAACGAGAATATAACAAGAAAGAAAAGCAAAAAGAAAAAAGAATTTAAAGTCTTTTAACTAAACGTCTTGAGTGAGTGGAGGGCTACTCAAGGGTGTATGGTGGATGGCTTGACAAAACATGCTGATGAAGGACGTAGCAGTCTGCGATAAGCTTCGGTGAGGTGACAAGCAACCTTTGACCCGGAGATGTCCGAATGGGGAAACCCGGCTGGGGTAATGCCCAGTCACTGTGCACTAAATACATAGGTGTACAGGAGGCACCCAGGGAAGTGAAACATCTCAGTACCTGGAGGAAAAGAAAATAACGAGTACTATTCTCATCTTGACGCTCGACCTAGTCGAGAATCGAGATGACGAATAGTTGCTTACATTCCCAAAGTAGTGGCGAGCGAAATGGGATCAGCCTAAACCAACCAAGTGAAATACGCTGAAGTATCTCTTCGGAGATGTGGATGCGATATGAAAGGTAACAGCCGTTGCTTGGTTGGTGTTGTAAGTCCAGATGTGCACATCTGTTAATGTGCGGTATGTATAGATGATCTTTAGTGGAATCTTCTGGAAAGAAGAACCAAAGAAGGTGATAGTCCTGTACGCAAAAAGGATGCATCTACATACGGTCTGGCACTTAAGTACGGCGGGACACGTGAAATCCTGTCGGAATCTGCCGCGACTATGCGGCAAGGCTAAATACATGTTTTGATCGATAGTGTACTAGTACCGTGAGGGAAAGCTGAAAAGAACCCCGAGAGGGGAGTGAAATAGAATCTGAAACCATATACCTACAAAGAGTCGGAGCTCTGCCTTCGGGCGGGGTGACGGCGTTCCTATTGAAGAATGAGCCAACGAGTTCGTGTCTGTTGCAGGTTAAGTCCTTCGGGATGGAGCCAAAGTGAAAGCAAGCCTTAACGGGCGTTTGTATCAGACATGAGACCCGAAACCGAGTGACCTAACCATGGCCAGGGTGAAGCCAGTGTAAAAGCTGGTGGAGGCCCGAACCCACGTGCCGTGCAAAACACGGGGATGAGCTGTGGTTAGCGGAGAAATTCCAATCGAACTCGGTAATAGCTGGTTCTCCTCGAAATATGTTTAGGCATAGCGTCGGTTAATAGCGTGTTGGGGGTAGAGCACTGATTGGGATTGGCGCCTTCGGGTAGCCGTCCTAGCCAAACTCCGAATACCAATACGCGTTCCCGGCAGTCAGACCATGGGGGCGAAGCTCCATTGGTCAAAAGGGAAAGAACCCTGATCTCAAGCTAAGGTCCCAAAGTGATTACTAAGTGTAAAAGGTGGTGGGGAGACTTATACAACCAGGAGGTTGGCTTAGAAGCAGCCATCCTTTAAAGATAGCGTAACAGCTCACTGGTCAAGTTTCCCTGCGCCGAAAATATACCGGGGCTAAGTAATTCACCGAAGCTGAGGGTGTGATGTTTCTTCGGAAACATTACGCGGTAGAGGAGCATTCCTATTGCGCTGAAGTTGAGTCGTAAGGCTTGGTGGAGCGATAGGAAGTGAGAATGTTGGCATGAGTAGCATAAAGACAGGTGAGAACCCTGTCCGTCGAAAGCCCAAGGTTTCCACAGTAACGAAAATCGTCTGTGGGTTAGTCGGGTGCTAAGGCGAGGCCGAAAGGCGTAGTCGATGCACAGCAGGTTAATATTCCTGCACCGCGTTATTGTTCTAATGGGGGGACGTTTACCAAAGTTTCCTGTGTCCTATGGCTATGACACTGGGGGCTTGGGGTGGACTGGTAGGAAAATCCGCCAGTCACAACACTCTGAGTCATCGCGACCCCGCTTTTGCGGGGGAGAGGAAAGGATGGTGAACCAAGAAAAGCCTCTAGGGTTAACAATAATGCGCCCGTACCAAATCCGACACAGGTAGGCGGGTGTAAATGCACTAAGACGTACGAGAGAAACATTGTTAGGGAACTCGGCAAAACAGCGGCCGTAACTTCGGGATAAGGCCTGGTTTTCCTCGGGAGAGGAAGACCCACAGCTAATGACTACAAGCGACTGTTTATCAAAAACACAGGTCCCTGCTAAACCGTAAGGTGATGTATAGGGGCTGATGCCTGGCCAGTGTCCGAACGTTAAAGAAGTGGGTTATCCCGCCTTTGGGCGGGAAAAGCTTGCGACTGAAGCGCGGATGAACGCCGGCCGTAACTATAACGGTCCTAAGGTGGAATGACTGCCTTAGTAAAATCTAGCTAAATGCTGGAATATCTGGAGAATCCTCTGATACTAGGGTATACTGTACATATAGTATGCCAAGTAAAAATTCACGAGGTGTGCCTTTAAAAAAGGTGCCAGACAATCAGCAGGAAAGGCCAGAAATTGCTGGATGGATATGCGGATTTGTTGATGGAGAAGGTTGCTTCTCTGTTAGCATCATTCGCAACAGTACTACGAGTTCTGGATGGCAGATATTTCCTGAGTTTGTTGTCACACAAGGTGAAAAAAGTAGATCCTCATTGGAGTTAATACAATCGTATTTCCAGTGTGGTCAAATTTACGAAAATCATCGGAGTGATAATCATAAGGAACATCTGTTGCGATATTGTGTAAGGTCAAAGAAAGATTTATTAGAAATAGTAATTCCGTTTTTTGAGAAGTACACTTTAAATACTGCTAAGCGAGATGACTTTCAAAAATTTGTCAGGATATTAAACCTGATAAAAGTAGGGAAGCATTTAAGTAAAGCTGGTATGACAAAGATCGCGAAAATAATCCAGAGCATGAATAGAAGAGTACCATCACGATTTCTGGAATCCTCAGAGACTACATGCTGGATTTCGCCAAAAGCGAAAAAGATATAGTCCGATCTGCATGGCGACATGCAGGATTGATTACTCATCAATCACCTCATTTATGAGGAAACAAAAAGAGCGAAATTCCTTGTCGGGTGAGTTCCGACCTGCACGAATGGCATAACGACTTGTAGACTGTCCCAACAATGTACTCGGCGAAATTGCGTGGGGAGTGAAGATGCTCTCTATGCGTAGTTGGACGAAAAGACCCCGTGAAGCTTTACTACAACTTGTCATTGGATTTATGTTTCACATGTTCAGCATAGGTGGGAGCCCTCGGGCACCAGTGAGATACCACCCTTGTGTTGTGTGAATTCTAACCGGCAGCCATGAATCTGGCAGCTGGGACAGTGACTGGTGGGTAGTTTTACTGGGGCGGTAGCCTCCCAAAAAGTAACGGAGGCGTTTACAAAGGTTGGCTTAGCCCGGATGGAAATCGGGCTGAATGTGCAAGCGCAGAAGCCAGCTTTACTGCAAGACTGACGCGTCGCGCAGTTGCGAAAGCAGAAGCTAGTGATCCGACCGTTCGATATAGGACGGCGGAAGCTCAACGGATAAAAGCTACTCCGGGGATAACAGGCTAGTCTTGCCCAAGCGTCCACAGCGACGGCAAGGTTCGGCACCTCGATGTCGGCTCATCGCATCCTGGGGGTGAAGAAGCTCCCAAGGGTTAGGCTGTTCGCCTATTAAAGCGGTACGCGAGCTGGGTTCAGAACGTCGTGAGACAGTTCGGTCTCCTATCCACTACGCACGTTGAAGATTGAAAGGACTCATCCCTAGTACGAGAGGACCGGGATGAACTGACCTCTGGTGTACCAGTTGTTCCGCCTGGAGCATGGCTGGGTAGCTACGTCGGGTTCGGATAACCGCTGAAAGCATCTAAGCGGGAAGTCGACCTTAAGATTAATCTTCTTAGACACCTCAGAGACTATGAGGTTGATAGGCACTAGGTGTAAGCTCGGTAACGAGTTCAGCCAAGGTGTACTAATTGGTCATATGGCTCTCCACTCATTCAAAACGTTTAGTAAAAGACATTCAGATATTTCTCGTAGTTCAATATAAAAGATCAGATTAGAAAAGTCTCCATTATTCTGGTGGCATTTCCTGCAGGGCCACACCCGTTTCCATCCCGAACACGGAAGTTAAGCCTGCGGGGCCGATGGTAGTCCAGTAGGGCGAGAGTAGGTGGCCGCCGGAATAATGGAGATTTTTTGTTTTCAAAAACGCGCTGTGTTGGCGTATTGCGGTGTCAAAATTTTGTTTTTACGTTCACCGTACATTCTAGTACGGCTCACGCAAAAACATAATTTTTCCTAGCACTACATCCAACACAGCGCGTTTTTATCCTAGCTAATATATTACGTTGTCGAAACCTGCGTTTTCCTCTTATCGTACTTATCCAGTACGCCTCGGGCAAAGCCTTGGTTTCTCCTAGTATTGCATCTAACACAGCGAGTTTTTTCGAGTAAGTTTATTGAAATTTTAGTTGATTATTGATAATCTATCAATGTAAGTAATTAACAAAATTTATATGAGTAAAAAAGAAGGTTCGAGAAATGAACAGGTCAAAGAAGGTTTAGATACACAGCAAACTGCAAAAAGGGAAGGTGGTCCATCTACTGCAGATATTGATAGTAAGGCTTCTGAGCTAATAACGATGCCGAGCGCGGTGGCTGATATAAAAAGATTTGCGACAGGAAGTGGCGAGAAGAAAAGAAGAGATGCGGGTGAAGAAGAAGATTTTAATATAAGAAAGGAATATTACCTAGGCTGGACTACTGAGGATTTTAAGGCATTAGCAGAAGCGATTGACAGTAGGATAGAGGGACGAAAGGCTGAAAAACAGCTTGATGATGATAGACGCAATAGCGTTATTAGAGAGCGTGGTGAGTTACGACGAGTCACGATTGAAGCTCGGGCCATTGCTTTAGTCGCTAGCATTGATGAAGGTACGCGCTCAGAAATGTACCAGGATTTGATAGGGATAGATGATGGGGACTTTGATTCACAAGAATTCATTGATAAATTTGATTTAGACGAAGAAATATACGGAGATTGGAGTGAAGGTGATTGGAAGATATTAGAAAAAACAATTGATGAAGCTTAATGATATATTGATCTGTTAATTAGAATATAATTTGATTTTTGTATCTCGCGCGTTGACATTTAGCTCATTTTTTCGTACTATCTGCTTGAAAAAAACTATTATGAAAACACGAATTGTTGTTCTCGCAGCCGGAAAAGGGAAACGAATGAATAATTCAATTCCAAAGCCTTTGATTGAGATAGCTGGTCGTCCAATGATTGAGCATCTTGTCGACAGCGTTATTGACTCAGGCATTGATACGCATCCGATTGTCGTAATTGCTCCAGATAATATCGAAGATTTTAGAGATGTATTAGGAGATAAATGTGAGTATGTAACTCAGCAAGATCAGCTTGGCACCAGTGACGCTGTCAAAAGTGCTGAAAATGCTTTCTCTGATGCTGACTGTGTGATGGTTTTCTATGGTGATCATCCATTCCTAACAGCAGAGAAGATGCAGGAATTGCTTGATGCTCATAAGAAATCTGATGCTGTTATCACAATGGTAACCACAACTGTGCGTGGTTTTGAAGGAAATTTTGCTGGACTTGAGCGTTGGGGGCGAATCATCCGTGATGAGATTCATCGAGTGGTAGCAATTCGTGAAGCAAAAGACGCAACTAGCGAAGAGCTTGAGATTCGTGAGATTAATCCAGCCCTATTCGCCTTTGACAAACAATGGTTAGTAGATCATCTTCCTCAAATTTCAAATAAAAACGCCAGTGGGGAGTATTATCTGACAGATTTAATCGAGATGGCAATTGAACAAGGTGAAGAAATCGCCACCATTTCGGCCGAACCTTTAGAGGTTATCGGAATAAACACTCAGGAAGAACTTGAAACTGCAGAACAATTTATGGGATAAATAAACAAGCGCCAGTTAGGCGCTTGTTTATTTAGTGTTACTTTTTCTCTCATCTCAATAAGATTTAAGCAAAAAAGATTTCTCCCTCTTGACATGCTCAGGATCTGACGACTGGGTGTCGAAATGGTGGAGAATGCGGAAATTAGTTTCCAGTCTTGACCCTCCCCTCACACTCATCTTGACGACAGGAGAGACTTTCTCGTGAACACTGAGTGCTGCGTACTGTGTACTGTGCACTGCGCACCGACTCTGTTACCATTATTCATATGATTATCTCAATTAACAAGATCGAAGCTGATATTAAGTTGCTTTGGCAGGCTTGGAAAAAGAATGCTAAAGATTTAGCAAAAAAATCACTTCCATCCTTTCTCTTGCTACTCATTTCGCAAATTATCTTTGGCTTTTTGCCATATCTTACCTTTATACTTAGTGGTCGTTTTCTTGATGCACTTATTGGCGCGCGTAGTTTGATGTTTTGGACACAAAGCATGACTGATATGGTTTGGATGTTTATTGGTTGGATAATTCTCGTGTCATGCCTGATACTTATTACGCGCATTTATAGCAAATTAAATTCATCGGTCGCCCGCGGAATCCGCTGGTTTGTTTTTCTAACTAGTACTTTCTTTTTTCTTTTTCAAACCTCACCAATACTCATTTTCATCATCTCTCTTTTGTTAATCGCTGAAATCTGGATTGTAAAATCCTATCGTTCAATTGTTTGGATTATTATTTCACTTTGTCTGTTTTGGCTTTTGTCTGATTTTCTTCACGCTATTGTCTATCATCAAATAACAGTTGGCACAGGTCTAGCTCTAATCAGCCTATTACTAATCATTCCAGTAAGACAATACATTGATCGATATTTTGTGTCACATGGTTGACATTTTAGCCAAAATCTGGTACTTTTTGATCTTGCTCATTTAAAATTCAAGGATCAAATTCTGTATGAGATAAGCGTTTTGTGTGTTTGATAGGCAATCCCCCTCCACTCCCCCTCGGGAAGGGGGAGTGGTTGCAAATACATAAAGCGCTTGTCTCATGTTTGAGGCTGGTCGTGACCGTCCGCTGACGAGTCAAGATATATCCAAAGGAAGCGATACAGATTGCTACCCTGAGGGTATCCAAAAAAAAGGAAGGAAACGATGTCTCCTAACACTCGTTACCCTGATGTGGCGCTCGCTGAAGCAGCTACTCTGATCAAGTTCGAAGCCCAATTCCGTGGTTGTCTGCGCACCGCTGGCATGCCTGAGGGTTTCTACCAGCGGGTTATCGATGACCCCATCTTCCGCAGGTTGATCGTTGAGTTCGCGAGCGAGAAGATGATGGCTAAACGAGCGCAGGACTTCGCCAACGAGGAAGTCCCCTCGACCTTTGGCTACCATTCCGGTTATCAGGCTCCCAAGCCAATTCTCGAGCAGGTGGCCATCCTGAAGACCCATTTCCCGGAGCTTGCCAATGCCACTTGGAGTCAGAAGGCGGAGCAGAAGGCGGAGCAGAAGGCGGAGCAGAAGGCGGAGCAGAAGGCACTGCACGCCACAGAGCATGGACTGGGTCCGGAAGGACCCTTCGCAATCGTCCCTTGGCAACTGATCGGCAAGACCTACGGCGAGGCGCTCGAGCGTGTGCTTGAAGTCCTTGGCAAGACCCGCGATGGCAGGTTCATCGACTACTGCCGAGGAAAGCACGGTTCCAAATATCTGCGAGAGAGTGCCAAGAAGATCGAGGCCTTCGAGCGGATCGCCAGCGAGCAGGAGGGACACAATGTCCTGGTGATCGCCGGCCAGTTCGGCACCCGCCACCGTGGTCGCTCGGTCCGCCGCGCTTGCGCGGTCATGGATGCCACCGAGTTCGGCCTGGGCGCCTTCGAGGTGGCGATTATGCTCCTCACTCACCCCGAGCGGCTGGCGCACGACGACGACGACCTGTGGATCGACTGCGCTGGAGACGAGTACTCATCGGAGGCCGGTGGTCAGTTCTTGGGCGCGCCGATCTTCTACTTCCGCGACGGCGAGCTCCGGCTTGGCGCGAGCGAGGTCTCCTATCCGTGCGGCCACTACGGGTCTGTGTCAGGGTTCTCAGTCTCGCAGTAATTGGAGCTTGGATCTAGATAACCTGGAAACTTCTGGTTCCTGGTGTCTTGATCCTTGTTCCTTGAGTCCTAATCGTGGGGCGGTTCTGAGAAGAGCCGCCCTTTTGTGTTTAATTAGTTTTCTAGTGACAATAGTAGGATTGAGCAACCCATGAGTTCATACCTCGGAGTGCTGTCGCATGGAAATTGTGATAAGCTTAAAAAAGAATTATTAAATAGATATTGGTTTTTGAAATGATGATATGCGCATAATTACTGACTGGCATTTGCATTCAAGATTTTCTCGGGCTTGCTCAAAGGAGCTTACGCTTGAGAACAATGCGTTGTGGTGTGCGAAGAAAGGAGTGAATATTTTAGGGACGGCTGATTTTACGCATCCAAAGTGGTTTGCGGAAATTAAAGATCAGCTAGTGGAAGATCTGCCTGGGTTATATCGGATGAAGAACCCCCCTATATCCCCCCTTCGTAAGGGGGGAAGTGAGATGGGTGGCCCCTTGGGAAGGGGGAGAGGCGCTGTTAAGGATGTGCGATTAATGATGACGACTGAGGTCGCACAGATTTATCGAAAAGATGATAAGTGCAGGCGGATTCATAATATTATTTTTGCGCCATCAATTGAGGCTGTTGAGAAAATTAATAAGTGGTTGTCGGACAAGGGATTTAACCTTAAGTCAGACGGCCGACCAATTCTTGGAATTGATTCCGAAGAGCTTTATAAAAATCTTAAGGAGATCGATGATCGAATTATTATTGTTCCTGCTCACGCCTGGACACCGTGGTTTTCGGTCTTTGGATCAAAGTCTGGTTTTGATACGCTTGAACAATGTTTTGGTGAAATGAGTAAGTATATTTATGCGATAGAGACAGGATTATCAAGTGATCCTTTGATGAACCGATCACTTTCAGTCCTTGATGACATAATGCTTATCTCAAACTCGGACGCGCATAGCCCGCGCAACTTCGGGCGCGAGGCGAATGTGTTTGAGCTTGAAGAAAAAGATTTGAGTTACGACACATTCATCGATATTTTGAAAAATAAAGATATTGATCGATTTAAATACACGATTGAGTTTTATCCAGAGGAGGGTAAATATCATGCTGATGGTTGTGCTAATTGTGGATTTTGGTGTTTGCCAGAGCAAACAAAAAAACTGGGAGGTAGGTGTAAGATATGCAAAAAGCCGATGACTATCGGAGTTCTCGCACGCGTGTCAGAACTGGCTGATCGACAAATTAAAACAATGCCCAAGAATCAAGTCCCATTTAAGTCGATCGTGCCATTACAAGAAATAATTGCCGAGAGTTTTGGCGTTAAATCTACGAGCAGTAAAAAAGTGCAGGCGATGTATGAGAGTATGATTGCCGAGCTTGGGTCAGAATTTGATATTTTGCTTGATGTATCGATCGACACGATTAAAGATACATCGGACGAAGTAATTGCCGAGGGTATCAACCGCATGCGCACAGGCAACATTCATATCCGCCCAGGATATGATGGAATATTTGGCGAAGTAAAGATATTCACAGACAAAGCACCCTCTCCAAAAGCAAAACAAGATAAGTTGATTTAAATAAAAAATCCCCGCACGCTTCGATGTGAGCTCTCCTTGCGGATTCTCCTCCCGAAACGACGGGGATTTTGAAATGAAGAAATTATTTCTTCTTTTTTGTTGCTTTTCGCTTTTTTGGAGCGGCTTTTTTTACAGTTTTCTTTACAGCTTTTTTAGCGACCTTTCGCTTTGCTGGCTTCTTAGCAACTTTCTTTTTTGCAACTTTTTTCTTAGCTACTTTTTTTACAGCTTTTTTAGCGACCTTTCGCTTTGCTGGCTTCTTAGCAACTTTCTTTTTTGCAATTTTTCTTTTCTTGGCTGGCATATTTGATATCACCTCCTTTCAAAATTTTTGTGTGTCACTCATGATCTCTCGTCGACCGCGAAAGAATTTTTTTCATGTGTGCATCGGTTGCTGCATGATGAGCACGTGCTCATCACCATGCAACGAAGAAACAAAAAACGTTTCTGATTAAATTATATCCTTGTTTTGACATTAAGAAAACATTTTTCAAGAAAGTTATACACACATGCAAAAAAATAAATAATAATTTTTAGCATGACAAAAATATTTTTGGAACGTATACTGTAGCTGTATGAAAAAGTTTTTATTAGTTGCAATTTGTTTGTCGCTTTTTTCCCCAGCACTTTCTTTGGCAGCACAAACTCGCGATGATCAAGTCCAAGTTCGTTTCCTGACCACTGACGGCAGTTTGGAAAATGTCATTTACCCATTTGATTCTGCATATCGTGGTGCAGGCAGTATTATTTCTGGTGATTCTGGATGGGATGGTATAAGTGAAATTATTTTAGGCGCTGGTCCAGGCATGAGCTCAGAAGTATTTATTTATCGCCAAGATGGATCATTTATTCGTTCATTTTTTGCCTATTCAGAAAATTTTACTGGTGGTGTAAATGTTGCGGTGGGAGATGTTGATGGTGATGGAGCTGGAGAAATAGTTACCGGAGCAATGTATGGTGGCGGTCCACATATTCGTATTTTTGATGGCTGGGGAAATTTGGAACATCAATTTTTCGCCTATGATGAAAATTTTCGTGGCGGAGTTTATGTGACAGTTGGTGATTTAAATAATGACGGAGTAGATGAAATTATAACTGGCGCAGGTATTACTGGCGGACCACATATAAAAGTTTTTGATTGCGAAGGTAATTTAGTTTCAGAACTTTTTGTGGGTGATGTTTACGATGGGACTGGCGCAACAGTGGCAGTACTTGATGTAAATGGTGATGGTGATGATGAACTAATTACTGGCCGGGCTGGTTATTCTGATACTCGCGTTCAACTTTTTGATTGGAAGGACAATCGATTGTCATATATTCTTGCGATTGATGCGTTTGAGAATAATAATTTTGGTTTGAATGTTTTTTGTGGTGATGTTGATAGTGATGGTATGGATGAGATTGGTGTTGCCACCAAGGGAGGGGAGTCAAAAATTGCCTTTTATGAAATGACTGGTCGTAAAATTCTTGAGTTTGAGCCATTTTCGATCATGACCGGATCAGCAGTTACGGTAATAAATGAAGGTGATCCGCAAATAATTGCCCTCGGATTTGAGCAACAGAATATAGATAAACCTGGTCAATACATTTTAGTTGATACAGATCGACAGACTTTGTATGCATACGAGAACGGAGTTTTAAAAAATGCATTCTTAGTTTCAACCGGTGTTGCTTCATATCCATCACCGATCGGAATGTTTAGTGTTTTAGATAAGATTCTATGGAAAGATTATACTTGGTATTTTGGCGATGGTGATGCCAGAAATTATGATCTTTCCGGTGTAAAATATAATCTTAGTTTTAAACCCATGTATTACATTCATTCCGCCTATTGGCATAATAATTTCGGTAGCAAGATGAGTCACGGTTGCATTAATACATCCTACAATGATGCAGAATGGATTTATAACTGGGCAGAAGTTGGGGCAGTCGTTGAGGTTCGATGATAATCATTAAAGTTTTGGAGGACAAAAAATACCGACACAGTTAGTCGGTATTTTTTTGGTGGACCTGAAGGGATTCGAACCCTTGACCCCCTGCTTGCAAAGCAGGTGCTCTAGCCAGCTGAGCTACAGGCCCATATTCAAAAGCGTCATTAGAATATCGTATTTGACAGATACAGTCAAGAGCAAAATTATACTCGGCGTGCTATAATTTATCTATAATAATTATATTATTTATGCGTATTATTAAATATCTTTTAGTACTTATAGTGCTTGCCACCTTGTTAATTGCTGGATATCTGTGGTTTTTGGGAGCATTCGACTCTGTTGTTGTCGATGAACGAGCCATGGGTCCTTATACACTTGTTTATCAAGAACATGATGGTTCGTTTAACGATGTTGGACCAGTTTTTGACGAGGTATATCAAAAACTTTCCGCAGATGGGGTTGATACAATTCTTGGTATGGGACTGTACTATGGCAATCCAGCCGTAGTTGAAGAGTCAGAACTTCGTAGCGAAGTTGGATCTTTGATAGATGAAGTGCAAGCTATGATGATTGATCGGGACGCCTATGCAGTAAAAGATATTAAGCAAGCACAGTATATTGTTGTCTCATTACCGTTTAAAAATTCCTTGTCATACCTAATCGGGGTAATAAAAGCATATCCAGCCATGGAAGCGTATCGACTTGAACACGGTATTGCAGAGTCAGAATATTCTATTGAGCTATATTTACCAGACAAAACCTATTACATGATGCCAGTGAAATAGGGGGGGGTGGGTGAGAAGTTGAAAGTGCAAAGTTAAAAGTAGAAAGCTAGACAACGCGATCAACAGGCGACAGGATTGGGGAAATAAAAAATCACCCCGCATATCATGGGGTGATTTATGTTTTACATTAGGTCTTCGCATTCATCGACTGCATCTTTTGCTATGTCGATTACTTCATCAGACGGTGTGTATTCTGTGAATCCTTCGTATGGCACATTTAGATCGATGCTCATCATATTGCGCGTTGCTCGGTCTTCCCATCCCATTAGCCAAGGACTTGAACATGGTCCAGGTGAACCATCTACTGGCTGGAAAAGCACGATAAGATTATGGTTCTCATAGCCAAGGACATGCATAGTAGGCCAGTATGGACTGACATCAAGTATTTTATTTTCGTCATCTATTGTGAATGTTTTTCGCCACAATCTTTCAAAAGAATAATCATCCTCATTATATTTGTAAAGACTAATTAATGTTTCGCCTGCTTCTTTGAATACATTGTGTGTTGCAAAGTAAACATAATTATCATCAATTGGATCTCGAACTATACCAAAACTTATTATTTGATCATCTTGTAGTGACTGAATATCCTCCAGCGCATTATCGTAAAATTCCCAATCTTCTGGAATTATATATTCAAAATTTGTCGCATCAACAACTCGGGTTGTTTGGTCCGTTGCATCGCGTGCTTCAGGTAATAGTTCTACTTTGTCATTTTTTAGCGAAGAGGCAACAAGAATTATGCCAACGATTATCAAAACTGCGGCAATAATATATTGATAATATTTTGGCCCATTGTTATTTTGCATATTAGGCTACTTTATTTGGTAAAGATTTTTTATTTAAGTAGGCAAGAATATTTTTCACTACCACAGTAGTCATCATTTGCCTGGCCTCGATGGTTGATGATGCAATATGCGGTGTGAGAATCACATTTGGTTGCTTTCGAAGCTCATAATTGTCGCGTGGGTTGCAATCAATGCTTGGCTCGCATTCATAAACATCAAGAGCTGCACCGCCAATTTGTTTTTTCTGCAAAGCTTTGATCAATGCCAGTTCATCCACGATTGGTCCACGGGATGTGTTAACAAGAAAAGCAGTCTTTTTCATTAACTTAAATTCTTTAGTGCTGATTAAGTGTCGTGTTGATGGTAGAAGTGGTACATGTAGGCTGACAACATCAGCTTCTTTGAGTAATTGTTCTTTTGTTTTGTATTTTGCTTTGTAAGCTTTTTCAAAATCTTTGTTTCGTTTGATGTCAGTGTAAATAATTTTCACTCCAAAGCCATCATGCAGTCGGCGAGCGATAGCACTACTAATTCTGCCAGATCCAACAATTCCCACAGTCTTTCCAAGCAAATCCGTTCCTGTTAAGAGATTTGGATCCCAACCTTTATATTTTCCAGATCTTACAAAGGCATCGGCTTCAACGATGCGGTGAGAAAGTGCAAAGATAAAAGCAATGGCATGCTCGGCAACTGATTCGCTGCTTTCACAGCAGGGAGCGTTGGTAACATTTATTCCTCGTTTTTTTGCTTCTTCCAGATCAACATTATCAAAACCAACTGAGTAGTTTGAAATCAATTTAAGCTGGGGGCCAGCCGCGTCCATAACTTGCGCATCAATTTTCTCTGTTAAAAGAGGAATAAGAATATCAATTCCTTTGACCCGTTTAAGAAGTTCTTGGTGCGAAATCTTTTGATCCTTTTCGTAAATATCAATTTGTAGACTCTTGCGTTTTTTTAGTTCCTTAAGAGCTGGTCCAGGAATCATTCTGGTTAGAAAGATTTTTGTCATACTAAATAAGTTTTACTTTTATTTTTTTAAGTTGAGTTTGGGTTGGCCAGTATTTCAAAATTCCAATCTTGGCTCCAAATGATCCAATCACTGATTCAGCGTTTAGTATTCCAAGTCGCAATGCATCATCAATGCCCATATCTTTTGCTAATCCAGCCACCACGCCAGAGCCAAATGCATCACCAGCACCAGTTCGAGAAATTGCTTTTTTACCCTGTGGTCTCACAAACCAAGTGATGCCATCTAGGTGAGCATAGGCGCCATTTGGTCCATCAGTGATAATTAGAGTTAGGCCAGGTCGAGCAATGGCAGTGCAAAGTTTTTTAATATTATTTGTTTGCAAACCACTTAAGATTTGTGCCTCCTCAAGATTCAAATTTAAAATCGTCAGGTCATTAAGTATTGATGAAAAAGCTCGCAAACCTTTTTGTAATTCGTCTTTGCCTGGGTTAAAACAAACCAAAGTTTTATATTTACGAGCCGATGCAATGATTTCTTTTGCTAGCACCAGATTTCCCCCCAGTGAACTCATGTATAACCATTTAGCTCTAAGTTTTGAAAATGGGATATCAGCGTGTTTGAATTCTTTTGCTACTCCTCGATGGACCAGCGCTGTTCTTTCCCCTTCTTTATTTGTTAGCAAAACACTGTATCCGGTTGTTCCTTTGGCGACATGTCTGATAAGCGATGTCCTGACCTTGAATTTTTTTAGATCATCAAGTACTGCCTGGGCAGTGTTATCATCGCCAACTTTGGTGATTACTGTGGTATCAAATCCTAAAGACGCAAAAGTCGCGGCCGTATTAGTGCCACCTCCGCCAGTGGTCCTCACAACAGTCTCGACCTCCACTTTACTTCCCAACGGAACACATTCTGCTAGACCAGTTGGAAAAATGTCAGTTTTAATTGTTTGAAAATGTTTAGAAGCAAGGAAAACATCGCGTGTCGCCGAGCCAATTGTGATTATTTTAGGCATAAGGGGTGTCAGAGGTAATAAGAGGTTAAAGAGGAGGTTGGAGAGGTTTTAAAGGTTTTTGTCTCATCTCGACGCTATTGCAGAGACCAGGCCTAGCCCGGTGGAGCCTGGGGTTTTCTTGAGTCGAATTATTCATTCCTTTCCCAGAGTCGGATAAACGATAGATAATTTTTGGCTATTGTTTCCACGGCTTGCTTACGAGTTATTTTTTTATCTCTTAGTTTTTCTAAAGTTGAGAAGAAAATTGTGCGTCCAATGGCAAATCCACTAACAACCCCAGACTTGGCTGCCGCAATAATCCATTTTTCAACTTGTTCCTTTGACGCGCCTCGTCCCAAAACGACAATATCGCTTTTTGCTAATTTATATAGTTCTTGCCATTGCTTTGGCTTTGAGAGTCCTTCAACTTTCCAAACATCAGGATCGATCCTGGCTTTACGCATCTGTTTAATGCCGGTTTTCATTTGTTCAAATTGCGATCCTTTGCCAGTCATTAAAGGTTCGATCAACCATTTTTGATCGTTGGTTTTACAAAAGTCATTAAGACGCTTAAGTCGTTTGTTTTGAATTTCATTGCCTTGCTTCTGTTTAGCATCAAATCTAACAAGAGCTTTGGCGTAGGTTGGATCCCATTTTTTGATGTGAGATCCAAATGCATTTCCATATTCAAATTGAAAAAACAATTGACCACTTTTCTCAACAGAGACAATAAGTGGAATCAATTGATCTTTTGCTTCTTTGAGGATTGATGTGCCAAATTCTTCATCAACCAGAATGGCCATGTCTTCGCTATGCTCATATTGGTTGTGGGCTAGCAAAAAAGCATCAAAAACCACTTGCTTCATTTCTTTAACTGCTTTTTTCTGAGCAGCAGCTTTTGGTGGATATTCAAACCCAAGCAAGTTGGTGGTGAATGTTGAGCGGTGATCAAAGGGTAATATAAAAAGGCGATCCATACGCCTTTTATTATATCAGATTTTGTAGTTTTGACCTTGAATTGGATCAGGAATTACGGTTTTATTTTTTTCTAGGTGTTTTTTGAGCTTTTTGAGAATTTTCCAACTCGCCAAAAAGTTCTAGGCGTTCAGTTTTTGTCAAAACTCGATAATTTCCAGGTCCTAGCTGCCCAAGCTTGATATTCATCACCCGCACACGCTTAAGAGAAGTTACATTATATCCAAGACTTTCGCACATTCGTCTGATTTGTCTATTGCGACCTTCGGTAATTACAATCCCAAACTTTGTATCAGTCATTTTTCTAACGCGGGCTGGTTTTGTTTTGGTATCGTCGATAATTACACCTTTTGCCAGAGATTCAAGAAAAGATCGGGTAATGGGCTTTTCCACTGTCACTACATACTCTTTTTCATGATCAAACTTTGGACTGGTAATAGCATTTGCCACTTCGCCATTGTTTGTTAAAAGGACAAGCCCCGATGATTCAACATCAAGTCGGCCAACATATATAAGCCGCTCACCAGAAGGGAGGTAGTCGTAGATCGTGTTATCAGCATCTGGATCAGCTGTACAGATTACGCCAAATGGTTTGTTAAAAACAAGATAAACATCTTGTCCTCGTGGAGTTAGGATTTCACCATTTACCGAAACCTGATCCTTGTCCTCAACCTGTTGGCCAACTTTGGTTGGTTTCCCATTGATTTTGACTCGACCTTCATCAATAAGCTCATCAGCCTTCCGCCGAGAACAAAGCCCAGAATCAGCAATATATTTATTAAGTCGCATATGGGCAGATGATAGCAGAGTTTTCTCCCATTTCCCACCCCGACGCAAGGAGGGGTCTTTTTACAAGGTTTTTGAGTACCGTCTTAGACATAATGACTTAGACAGCTGTTTTTGAAAATAGCCTAAAAAACGCCTTTTGAAATTTTGGTTTGGCTAAAGTAAGTCAAAAAAATCGTCAAGACTTAGACATTTTGTCTAAGTCTTGAGTAATACTTGAGTAAAAAATAAGACCCATGGGTCGCATAGGTCTTATGGGTCTTATTTTTTTACTTCTTCTTAATCACCTTTTGCACTGCTTTTACAATCCATGGTGCGGTTAGTTTGTAATGTTCGAGCAGTTCGTCTGCTGTTCCTGATTGTCCGAAAGTATCTTGAAGGCCGATGCGCTCAATCGGCACAGGACACGCTTCGCCCAATAGTTCACAAACAGCTGATCCCATTCCGCCAGCAATTTGCGCGTCCTCGGCTGTAACAATTGCTCCACATTCGCGGGCTGCTTTAATGATTGTGGCTTCGTCTATTGGTTTGACACTGGCGTTATTTATTATCCGAGCTTCGATTCCTAGCTTTGATAATTCTTCAGCTGCCAGCAGACATTCATACAGGATTGGCCCGCAACCGATAATGGCCACATCTTTTCCTTTGCGCAAAACTTGAGCTTTGCCAATTTCAAACGGAGTTGATTCTGTTGTAAAAATCGGTGCCGAATTTCGATCAAGCCTGATGTAGGCTGGCCCCTTTTTTTTACCAATCATAATTGTTGCCTTGCGTGCTTCGATGGCGTCGCAGGGAACTAGGACTATCATGTTTGGTAAAACGCGCATTAGGGCAATGTCTTCGGTCATCTGATGGGTGGCGCCGTCTGGGCCAACCGAAACGCCAGCATGGGAGCCAATAACTTTTACATTTGTTTTTTGCAAACAGACTGTGGTGCGGATCTGCTCCCAGTTTCGTCCTGGGGAGAAGGCAGCGTAACTGGAAAGAAATACTGTTTTGCCAGTTAGCGCCATACCGGCTCCAATTCCAGCCAAGGATTGTTCAGATACTCCAATTTGGACAAATTGGTCTGGGAAAAGATCTTTAAATTCTTGGCTGTGAGTTGATTCTGTTAAATCAGCACTCAAAACATACACATTTTTATTATGTTTTCCTAGTTCAACCAAACCCTCACCATAACCAACGCGAGTTGATTGGTGCTTGAGAGTGTTTTTCATTTTCCAGCCGCGGTTAAGCATAATTATTTTTTGAACCGGCGGTAGATGAATCGTCCGCCAAAGAAGATGATGATGATTGGAATGATGATTGCACCACCAACAATGATGAACTCAATTAAGCCAAGTACAAAGTCCTGAAATAGTCGCACAACTGTTTGCACTGAGTCTTTAATGGTTTGCCATGGCTGGAAAGTGTCTGAGTTTAGAGCTATTGATGTTGCTTCTGTTAAATAAACACTAATTGTGGAAAAGCTTGTATGAGTTTCGTAGTATTTAAGCTGAGCTTGGTAGACCTCGATTTCCTCGCGAACATTAGAAAGATAGAATTGAGTGTTAAGAATGTCCTCGATTTTAGTTGCTTGGTTTAAGATACGCACATAAGCTTCTTCTTCTGCTTGGGAGTTTTCAAGTCGAGCTTTAATGTCGATTACAGTTTCTGTGACATCGTCAGCGTTCACATTTTCTGATTCAACACTAATTGCTAGTTCTTTGATTGCTTTGAGTGCGTCATTAAACTTTGTTTGATCGACTTTTAGTTCTATTGTTCCGTTCTTGTAATCTGCGTATGAATAAACATAACGATTTGTCACGGCGCCACCATACATTTGAGCAATATTTTCAAGTCCAAGCGCAGTTTCATCAATATCTTTTACTGTCATGCTCAAGTTTCCGGTTTTGATAATGTATTGATCTTGAACTTCGATGTTTGTAGTACTGTCAGCTAAACTATATTCCTTCGTTGAAGTAAAGTCATCTTCTGGTAATCCAATAGTACCTGTGAATTGAGCTGATCCTGAGCTTGAGGTTGCGATTGACCTACTGTTTCTTTCAAAGACATTAAAAAATACACTGCCAATAAAAAGGATGATTATTACCATGGCTAGCCATCCAAGATGTTTGTTTTTGAGAGTCATAGGGGAAGGGGTTAAGAGGGTTTAAAAGGGTTGAGTAGGTTAAAGGGGGGGATCGATGTATTAGTCCGGTTCCTTTTCTTTTTAAGGAGGGGCTAGCTGTGCCACTTCAAAGCTCTGCAGAGCGAAGGGTGGGGGTGGTTATTTAGGAAAGTGGAAGCTAGATTAACCTCCTCTCATTCCCCTTCACTCCCCATGTTCGATTTTGCCGTTTAAGGTTCGCAAAGATATGAGGGCTCGTTTTAGTTCTGCTTGATCTTTTGGTGGTTTACCGTGCCAGATTGGTTCAAACTCCATAAAGTCAACGCCTTTGCCAGGAGTTGTGTGCGCAATGATCACTGTTGGTTGTTCGAAAATTGATTGAGCATAGGCACAAGCGTCGACCATGTCGCGAATATTGTGTCCGTCGATTTCTATTACATGAAAATTAAAAGCTTCGAATTTTTGAACTAGTGGTTCGATTGGCATAATGTCCTCTGTGTATCCGTCAATCTGGATGTTATTGCGATCAATAATCCATGTCATATTATGCAAAACATTTCGTCCGGCAAATAAAGCTGATTCCCAGGTTATTCCAGTCTGAAGTTCGCCGTCTGACATAACGCAATAGGTGTGGTAGGGGAGTTTTTCTTTTTTCGCCACATAGGCCATGCCAACCGCTTGGGCCACACCATCTCCCAACGGGCCAGAGGTTGTTTCAAAACCAACAAATCGATTTAACTCTGGATGACCTTGCAGACGGGAACCAAATTTTCGCAAAGTAAGCAATTCATTTTTAGGAAAATAGCCAGCATGAGCCATGGTTGCGTATCTGACCGGGGCAATATGGCCGCATGACAAGATTAAACGATCACGGTCTTTCCAATTTGGTTGCTTTGGATTGTGTACTAGAACATGGAAATATAAGGCAGTGAAAATATCAGCCATTCCTAGTGATCCAGCCGAGTGTCCGCTACCAGCGTGCTGTAGCATTTTTAAAATATCAGCCCGAATTTCCTGCGCCCGTGCTTCAAGTGCGAAAAGTTTTTTCTCGGAAAGTTGTTTAATATCACGGACTGGCGGCATAGTGATTTCATTATATCGTAGAAAGGTGTTAGCAAAAAGTGGCAAGTGAAAAATATTATTAAAAGCCAAAACCCCGCGACATACATCGCGGGGCGTACGTAGTAGTTTGATTCACGCTTGGAGCCGTGAACGCCGTGAATCATGGCGTCGCATCGTGGCCATTTCGAGTTTGGTTCGCGTTTCAGTTGCGAGCCAGTGCGCCGAAGAGCGGTCGATGTGACCGTGCAAGTCTGTCAGGCCGTTGTCCTGACCGAACCGATGCCACGCCTGGTGGTAGTCGGAAAGCGCCCACGCAGAGCGGTAGGCCCGGTCTCGGTAGATGGCCCAGGCACTTCTCACGGTATGGGGCTGGCTTTTGGGCTGTGCCGGGTCACACAACTCAATGCCCCTCAAGAAGACCCACAAACGCCAATGGTTGATCATTTGGATGGGTCGTGTGCATGGAACGCGGAACTGTGCCATGTGCAGTCCACAGTCCTCCTCTGCTATGCGCCCCAGGATTACCCTGAGGGTACCAATGCCATGGACAAGAGGATCGGAATCGACTCTTTCCCATGGCATGATGTGGTCCCAGAATGCCCAGCATTTTGGTTCGCTCTGGCCATTGATAGTGGCATAGCGAGCTTTGCCACCAAGGATACCATCAGGGTTGATGGTTATGGCTACGACGCCTCCCATTTGGCAAAAGAGGAAGGTCGGTTGCCGTCCTTGCATGTGCATGTTTTCCACGGTGAGATGCTTCATGTTCTGACTCCCTTCGAGTAGTGGAACAAATATTTATATACTAGAAAAGCTTTTTTGTCAATGGAATAGGGGTCAACGCACATTCTATACTCAATGCACCACTTATTGATAACTTCAAAACCCCAGTAAAATTTCCCACTAGGGCAATTTCAGAGAGGATGGCTGTCTGTGCATTTTATATTTGATGTACTAGGAATAAAAAGATTAATTTTTCAAATTGTAGTTTGGTAGTCAAAAGACAAATCGCGCCCTATCCTGGTGGACGGGGCGCGTGGATGGTGAGGACGACGGCTAGTCGCGGAAGTCTTCGTCGATCTTGCCGTCGCAGTCGTCGTCGAGGCCGTTGAGGTATTCTCTGGCCTCGGGGTTGATGTGAAAGTTGTCGTCCCGGCAGTCGCCACCGTGCGTGGCGTAATTGACGGTCTGCGTCACAGCGCTGGCGATGAACTTGGTATCAACGGCATATTGGCCGTTGTCGCCGAAGCCATCACCGTCTGCGTCGACATACCAGCGCCCGGTAGGCGACTCGTCGACCCTGCCGTCGCAGTCGTTGTCCACGCCGTCGAAGACTTCGTTTCTGCCGGGACTGGCAGCGAATTCTTCGTCGTTGCAGTCTTCACCGCCGTGCTCGGCGCTTTCAATGCTGTCGTAGTCCTGGTCGTAGTCGGAGTGGCCATCGCAGTCCTGGTCCACACCGTCGTACCATATCTCGACGGCGTTGGGGTTGATGCTGGCGTCTCCGTCATCGCAATCCCATGTCTTCGCCCAGGCACACCCGGACGCAGGCCCGGTGCACGGCTCATGGGAGGGGGACTTGTCCCCGTCCCGGTCCATGCAACAAAACAGGCTCATATCGCGACCGGCCTCCGCTTCGTCGATCAGTGGCTCCTGCTGTGAACCGCAGGCCGTGAGGAAGAGGGGGAGGACGGAGACGATGGAGAGGAACAGAGCGCGCATGGCGCCTCCTTTTTTTTCGTTGTTTGTGGCGGCTAGTCCCTGCCGTAGGGCGCTTTTCAGCCTCAAACTATACATCGAAAAAGTCTTTTTGTCAATGATATACCCACAAAACAAAAAAAAAGCCTCGATTGCTCGAGGCTTTTTCAATACTATTTTAGATATCTATTCCGCCCCGTATCCGTGTGCATCACATTGATCTTTGTATGTTCCAACATAAATCGCTCCAGAGTTTGATGAGTCATATCCGTCGTAGAAAGAATATATTCCATCTTCTGAAAAGGTCTTGATGTATGATCCACCTGCCTCCATTGTTCCACTACCCCAGCGCAAGTTATCAGCTGTTATTGAGTGTTTTTCAGTATCATTATTTGTGAACCGAACTCCTTGTCCAACCTCGATACCCGCACAGTCTACTTGAAATCCAGTCGAAGTGATACGAAATTCTGCTGGTGCAATTAGGCCCTTATCATCATTGATTGTGCATCCTTCGTAACAAACACCGATAACAAAATCTTCAGCGTTATTTAGTGCAGAACCAATTGAGTAGTTTGAGAAAAATCCGTCTGGTACATCATCGATCATTTTATTCCATGCTGATCCGTAAAGGTCAATAGCTATAGTTTCTGATGCCACATGTCGAAGTACACCACCATCCGCAATAGCATATGTTTTAGGGTCAGAATTGATTTTTATCATTTTAACTCCTGGTTTGTAGGTGACATTTCCACCGATCTGGATGCGAGCAAGGTCTGAATCTGAGATCCATCTAACATCATTGAAATTCGAATACCAAGTGAAATATGTCTTATCATTTGGGAAAACATAGCGCAATCCATCAGCACCTAGGTAATAGACAGCTGTGAATGTTTCTCCACGAATAAGATCTCCGGCATCAAGATCACTGTAACTTGTTAAAGCCTGTGCATAATGGACTCCAAAAAGGGCGCCACATGCCATAAAAAGCGCAATAAGCGCAATAGCCGATCGTTTGACCATAGCTGTATTCATATTTATTCAATTAAGTTCGTCTTCATTCTAGCACATCCTCGATGATACTCACAAGATTTTAGGGGATAACATGCGAATAGTTTCGGATTGATCTTTTGACTGCCAAATAGCTGATCCAACGCAAAGTTGATTGGCACCGGCTTTGACAATAGAAGCACTATTTTGTTGATTTATCCCGCCATCAACCGCAATGATTAGATGTGGATATAACTTTTTTGTTTTTTTGATTTTTTTGAGGATTTTGCGCCCAAGAAACTCTTGTCCTGAAGCACCTGGATAAACTCCCATTATTAGTATGTTGTTGATTTTATTGGCAAAAGATTTAATCATCTTAAGTTTTGTTTCAGGATTAAGTGCGATCCCAACTTCAAGCCCAAGGTTTTGACAATAATCAATGATTGGCTCAAGTGGTTTATCAATCTCAGCATGAATGATTACTCGTTTTAATGTTGGTAAATGAAACTTTGTTTGCTCAATAATAGGTAGTGGGTCAAGAATCATCAAATGAAGTTCAAGTTCTGGCAAGTCAGGGATTTTTGCGACTTGATTTACTTCAAACCAAGAGCGGGAGTCAAACATTGAATCATCAAGCACATCGATTTGCCACAGTGGAGCAAGGTGTCTGACAGTAGAATTCGAAATGCGTTTTTTAAACATCTCAAAGTTTTGCACAAGAATCGTGGGGACAATTGCAGGATAATGTTTCTCAAATTTTGAGACTTCTGATAATCGACGCAAGTGTCGAGCTTCGCCAGAAAAAGGAGTTGAGAGAAAATGATCGACAATGGCCAGTGGGTCATCAAGAGTTTTAATTCGGCCCGGAATGCAGATGATGTTTGCATTATCATCCTGTCGCATTGTTTTGGCAGAGTCGATGGAAAATCCGACTCCAGCTCGAATTCTGTTAAACTTATTAGCAGCAATACATACTCCCTCAGCATTTCCGCATGACAGAATTCCCAGTGCTAGTGGATTCTCAGTTATCGCGCGCGCCACAGCTGATGCATATGGCGGATAATCATCTTGCGGGTTTAGTTCATGGGCTCCAAAATCCTCCACATCAAAACCTTTAAGTTCCAAGTGTTCTTTGATTGATTGTTTGAGATGAAATCCAGCATGATCAGCAGCAAGGTAGATGAGAGGTTTCATAAGGGGTCTTTTTTTCATTCCGATGTTAGGAAGGAACTTATAATTAAGTAATGATGTCTATATTATACAGTAAAATATAAGATAAGCTTAGTGAGGAGTTGGGGTCAGGTCTTTACTCGGAACACTAAATATTTAAAATTAGGGTCAGGTCTTTACCTTTTACTTTTTCTATATTCATTAATAATTTTGATATAATTATATATATGCAAGCTAAGAAGACGATAATCACAGAACTTAATTATAATTTATTAATTAAACATAATCTATTATTTTATTAAAAACTAGCCTAATTTATATATTAGCTGTTCCGAGTAAAGACCTGACCCCAATTCGAAAGAACAGGGGTTCATGGTAAAGACCTGACCCCGTTTACCCCGTTTATTTCTTGAAGATCTAGCTAATTCTTGATACCATCCGTGCATATGGAAGAGCAAAAAAAGCTAACTCATGCCTTGCAAGAAGAGCAAATCGCAGATTATTGGGATAAGCACTCATGCTTTGAAAAATCAGTCCAAGATCGACCTGAGGGAAAGCCCTATGTTTTTTATGATGGCCCTCCTTTTGCTACTGGATTACCTCATTATGGTCACATTCTTGCCAGCATCATGAAGGATGTTATTCCTCGATATTGGACAATGCGCGGTTATCGCGTTGAGCGTGTTTGGGGATGGGACTGTCATGGTTTGCCAGTTGAAAATATTGTTGAAAAGCAGTTTGATCTGGGGTCACGCAAGGACATTGAGAAGTTTGGAGTGGGAGAATTTAACGACAAATGTCGGTCATGCGTCATGACCTATGCTGAGGAATGGAAAAAAGTCATCCGCAGGCTTGGTCGCTGGATTGACATGGATCATGCTTACAAAACAATGGATGTTGATTACATGGAATCAATCTGGTGGGTTTTCAAATCTCTTTGGGACAAGGAAATGATCTATCAAGGCAGAAAGCCAATGCATGTCTGCCCTCGTTGCGAAACAGTATTGTCTAACTTTGAAGTTGCGCAAGAGTATCAGGATGTAACTGATATTTCTGTCACAGTGAAGTTGAAAGTGGAAAGCGGAAAGTATAAAGATGCTTATCTTCTTGTCTGGACAACAACACCATGGACATTGCCTGGGAATGTTTTAGCTGCGGTCAATCCAGAAATGAAATATGTACTTGTTGATGCTGGTGGCGTGAAATATTTAGTTGGCGAATCTCGAAGAGAGTCTGTGTTAAAAGATATTAAGTACATAGTGCTCGAAACTGTTACTGGTTTTGATCTTGTTGGCGCAACCTACGAACCGATTTTCCCATTTTTCAAAGATCATAAAAATGCTTTTCGTATTGTGGCTGGGGATTTTGTTACAGCTGAGGACGGAACAGGGATTGTGCATATAGCTCCTGGATTTGGTGAGGACGATATGCAACTTGGACTTAAGGAAAAGGTTGATCCCATTATGCATGTGCACATGAATGGAACATTTGTTGACCAAGTGGCTGATCCAATGCAAGCAGATGGCTATGAGGTTAAAGATCGACCACTAAAGCAAAAAGGTGACACTATGAGCGTGGACATTGAGGTTTTAAAATGGCTGGCTCATCATGATAAATTATTTTCCAAGGAAAAAGTAATACACAGCTATCCGCATTGTTGGCGCTGTGACACCCCGCTCTTAAATTACAGTACAGAGTCTTGGTTTGTACGCGTGACTGAGATTCGTAATCAATTAGTGCAGACAAATAAGGAGATTAATTGGGTGCCGGAAAACATGAAAGAAGGTCGATTTGGAAAGTGGCTCGAAGGTGCGCGCGATTGGGCAATTTCTCGATCACGATTTTGGGGGACCCCACTGCCAATTTGGAAAAGTGAGGATGGAGATTTTTTATGTATTGGATCAAAAGGTGAGCTTGAGGAACTTTCCGGTCAAAAAGTTGACGATCTTCATAAACATATTATCGATAAGATCGAGATTGTGAAGAATGGAAAAAAATACACTCGGATTGATGAGGTTTTAGACTGCTGGTTCGAGTCAGGTTCAATGCCCTACGGTTCAATCCATTATCCATTTGAAAATAAACTAAAATTTGAGCAAGGATTTCCAGCTGAGTTTATTGCTGAGGGTCAGGATCAAACCCGAGGTTGGTTTTACACTTTGCATGTTCTATCAAACGCACTTTTTGGTATGCCAGCTTTTAAAAATGTCATTGTTAACGGCATTGTTTTGGCAGAAGATGGCAAAAAAATGTCCAAGCGCTTGAAAAATTATCCAGATCCAATGGAGGTGATGGAAAAGTATGGAGCGGACGCTGTGCGTTACTATCTAATGTCTACCCCAGCAGTTCGAGCTGAGAATCTACGCTTTTCTGAAGCCGGAGTTGATGAAGTTTCCAAGAAGTTTATTACAATTTTGCGCAATGTTTTGTCATTTTACGAACTTTACAAAGAGCATGATGATGGACGAAGCCCTTTGCTTGAGAATATTCTTGACTCATGGATCTTGTCACGGCTTAATGAAACTTTAGAAGAGCAAACAGTTGCTTTAAACAGTTATGAGCTGTCATCCGGGGCCAGATGCTTACAGGGATTTGTGACTGATCTATCAACTTGGTATGTTCGTCGATCACGAGATCGAATGAAGAGCGAGGGCGAGGATCGACAAGAGGCACTAGCAACTTTGCGAGTCGTTCTTGAGACTTTCTCCAAGATGATTGCACCGTATATGCCGTATTTGGGGGAGGTTGTTTATCAGGGGGTTAAAGGTGGATTTGCTGGTTCTGATGAACGATTAAGTGTCCATCTTGAGTCTTGGCCACAATCAGGCATGGTGCAAACAGATGTGCTTGAGAAAATGGGACAAGCTCGTTCAATCGTCAGCCGTGTCCTTGATGCCCGTGAAGCAGGCGGTCGGCCAATCAAACAAGCTTTGGGAGATATGACAGCCTGGGTTTCAACCGGGGAGATCGGTAAGCAGTATCAAACTGTGATTTTGGATGAAGTGAATGTTAAAGCAATAAAAGTTGAAAGAGGGGACTTAAAAGTCGAAGTTAATATGGGTCTTACCCCAGAATTAATCCGAGACGGAATGGCCCGCGATATAACTCGTCGTGTTAATCAAATGCGAAAAGACGCTGGGTTCACAATCCAAGACCGTATTGATCTTAAGATTTATTCAGAGTCAGATGAAGTTAAAAGGATGTTTACTGAACACGAATTATCAATCAAAGATGGTACACTCGCAGATTCAATCGAGTTAATTAAAGACGACTCTGTCGAGCATTCTCAAGAGTCTCGTATCGCTGAGCAAGATGTTTGGATCGGGTTTTAATTCCAGCCCCTCCTTCCCAAGGGGTCTGTTCCCAAATACCGCTTTAGACACATTTGACTGCAATGCTGCCGAGCCGAAGGTGAGAAAAGTGAACAATAGTGGAGCTATTGTGAGCTTTTCGAATCAAGGCGCAGGCGCATTACAGACATAATGGGGCAAAGACGGTATTTGGGAACAGACCCCAAGGAGGGGGTAGAGGTGGTTGCCATGTTTGAATACAGGATCAGCTATTATTTCCATCTCGACGATAGCCCACATCCGCATCAAGCTTCAATGGACCCTTCGTAATTTCAGTGAGGAAGGGGGGATTTTTTTGAGATGGAAGTGTGAAGGCTGGTTTTTTGTTTAGACTAAGTTAAGACCGAGTCTTCTTAGATCGGGGACTGGGAGACTTAGACATTTTGTCTAAGTCTTGATCCAGGGTAAAATACTCGCATATGCAAAATGATCACATAGTATTAATTTGTCCGCGGAATGATGAGGAATCGCTTTTGATTATAAAAATTGCCAAAGCGATTGGACTTAAGGTTGTAATTTCAAATCAAGGGCATGGGGCAAAGTTAGAGCTTGAACAAGATCTTATAAACCGCATCAAAGACGAGGATCAAAATGTTCGCAATGTTGTGATCGTTGAGATTCCCGGGGTAATTATCGAAGAAAAGCTTCGTGATGCTGGAATCGCTGTAAATATTATTGATCACCATCAGTACAATGAGCTAAACCGACTTAATGATAAGAGCTCGCTTGAGCAGTTTCTTGAGTTGTATGAGATTGATGATCAGGATTTGAAGGATGCTGGGTTTGACCCCATGTTGGTGCGGGCTGTGGCTGCGGTTGATCGAGGATTTTTGTGGGAGTTACAGAAGATTGGTTTGTCAGAGGAAGATCAAGATAAAGCTTTGCGTTATATTAAAGAGCTCATTTATGAGCTTGGGCATAAGGAAAGGAAAGAGGAAGAAGCGCAGGCTCGAAAGGTGTGGGGAGATCGACGAGAGGAGGGTGGGTTTTTAATTATTGAAAGCGATAATGACGAGATAGATATTCGTGATGCTGTTTCATATTTGATTTTTGAGGAATATAAAAAACCAACACCAACAATTATTAGACAGGGGAATCACAAGTTGTATGTACAGGAAACAGACCAAGCACAATTACTGATTGAAAAATATGGAGGGTTTTTGTTTGGGAGTGGTAGATGTTGGGGTATTGTTGCTCCTCGCGACGGAAAATTGCCAGGGGTCGAGGAGGTTTTGGGCATAATAATGTAGGACATATCGGACAAGTGGGACGAGAAAGACATATATTTATGTAGGCGCGTGTTGTATACTATCAATACATGTTTGATACATTTGAGCCACAGAAAAATAAAGAAACTTATCCTCTTTTACAATGGATGGATAAGTTTGTAATGAAAGAGGTTTACTTGCGCCAGGCTCGGGATATGATGTATGAGTTTGAGGCTCAAATTAGTGAGCTGGCAAATATGCATCGAACACCGCAATCACCAAAGCATCATGCTGAAGGACCGGTGATGACTTATCATCTTGAGCGAATGCTTTGTGCGCTTTTGGCAATCGCTGATGGCAAAGCTGATTTAATGCAAATCCAAGAATTTGCCAGTGAGCTTAATTTAAAGGAAGCGATAATTGAGCTTCAAGATACAATTTCGGAAAATGCCGCAACGCTTAAGGCGTTTATTTTTGTACATGATAGTGCCAAGTATGATTGTTTAACTTTTGATGCGCCAGCTAGGTCAAAGGGTGCGTCCGAAGGATTTGCTAGTCCGCAGAAAATGTCTGTGAAGTATTTGAATGATCGCTATATTAAACTTCTTAAAGCTTTTGAAATCCAGCATCCAAACCTAAGCCCAGTTGATCTTTGTGTGGCGTTTGGACAAGAGTATCAAATCAAAACTTCCTACAAAGGTCATGATAAAGTTGCCTCATCAGCGGCTTACTCTGATTTGCGAGAACAGGTAGCTGATATTTGTCGACTCACAACTCGCGATCGTGAAATGTTATATTTACTTGTTAAGGAGCATATAAATGAAATTAGTTATTTTTCCAAAAAACCAGATGGAGTGCGCTATAAAGTTATGGAAGCTATAGCTCAAAAGGCAGGTATGGATTCTGGTGATGTACTTGATTTGCAACTAGCATCACTATTTCTTGACGCAGCCGTTGGAAGTTTGGCATATCATGACGGAGGATTTGATCCCGATGTTAAGGTTGTTATAAACATGCTAAAAAGCGAAGAACTGTCTGGTAGTTTGAAAAATCAAGCGCGACAAAGCCGGTTAGAGGATAAAAAGCGTAAAACTTTTAAATCAGTACTTGAGTCTTGTGGGCTTGGGTCAGAAGATATTTTTGAAATTTTAAAAACTCCTTTTGGTGCCAAGCGCGCTGAAATTTTGGCAAAGGTTGAGGATGCTGTGCGTTACCCAGAGTTTGCTCTTGATAATCCTGAGTTGCAAAAATTATATCCACAAATTCAAAAAGCCCGCTTGCTTTATCAGACAAAAAAGCGTTAAAATAGCCACTTATGATTGCATATCTTGAGGGAACTGTTAGAACTGTCGGACTTGATACTTGTATTGTGCAGGTTGGCGGGATTGGCTATCGAGTTTACTACATGGGTTGTAGTCCAGAAGCAGGGGAAATGGTTTGTTGGCAGATTTACGATCACATCCGTGAAGATCGACATGAACTATTTGGCGCACCAGACCAATCAACATTGGATCTTTTTGAAAATTTGATTGACATTAATGGAGTCGGCCCGCGCTTGGCGCAAAAGATTTTAGGGGTAACAACGCCAAAGCAGATTCAAGATCGGATCTCGCATGAAGATATTGCATTTTTAACAAGTATTCCTGGAGTTGGCAAAAAGACAGCACAAAAAATTATTCTTGAACTAAAGGGTGTGCTTGTTAAGGAGCAAGAATATAGCGCTGGAGATTTGGATACGGTTGAGGCTCTTGTCAGTTTGGGATATTCACGACGGCAAGCTATGGATTTGGCTAAAACTTTAACTGGAGCAACAGTTGAGGATCGCATTAAAGAAGCTTTAAAACAAATGTCACATGGATCGTAAAGAATGGAATAGATTGGTAGAAAATCACGCACCGCGCTTTGGCGGATTTTTGCATTCCTGGCAATGGGGCGAGTTTCAACGATCAATTGGTCGGGTTGTGGAAAGGATTTATCGCGAAGATGAAAAAGGAATAACTTTAGGTCAGGCTATAAAAATCCCACTTCCCCTTGGTCAGCATTATTGGTATGTGCCAAAAGGGCCGATTGGTTCAGCTTCGATTGATCATCGGATTGAAGTTTTGCGTCAGGAACTGGATGAATCAATGTTTCTACGCCTTGAGCCAGTTGAAGATGCCGGACTTTTGCAGGTTCCTGACATGCAACCCTCAACCACCACTGTCTTAGATTTAACAGTTGGCAAAGAAGCTCTTTTTGAAAGTTTTAAACCAAAGACTCGTTATAATATTCGTCTGGCAGAAAGAAAAGGAGTGGTGCCAAAGATAGTGAACATCAAAAGATTTGAAGACTTTGAACGATTGCTTGACCAAACAACTGCCCGTGATCAGTTTAGTGCTCACCCGCATGCCTATTACAAAACAATGTTAGAAACATTGCATGGTGATGGGGCTAATGCATTTTTAGCAGTCGGTTTTTACAAAGGAAGAGTGATTTGTGCCAATATTATGATTGATTTTGCTGGAGTACGCACATATTTGCATGGAGCTTCTAGCAATCTTCATCGCAATGTTATGGCTCCGCATTTGTTGCATTGGTACTTGATTCAGGATGCAATTGTGCGCGGTATGCATACCTTTGATTTTTGGGGCATTGCTCCGGTGGGGTCAAGCCAGAAACACCCATGGCAAGGAATTACTCGCTATAAAATGGGTTACAATGGAAAAATTATTGAACATCCAGGCACATTTGATTTGCAGATGAAACATATGTGGTATGGATTTTACCGCACGGTCCGAGGAATAAGGAGGTTTAAGGTATAGGGGGTCTGTTCCCAAATACCGTCTTTGCCCCATTATGTCTGTAATGCGCCTGCGCCTTGATTCGAAAAGCTTACAATAGCTCCACTATTGCTCACTTTTCTCATCTTCGGCTCGGCAGCATTGCAGCCAAATGTGTCTAAAGCGGTATTTGGGAACAGACCCTATAGAATTTATGTAATTATGAATCAGGCTGAAATTACATTTCAAAACAAGAAGATCTGTGGCATTTGGCGTGAAGAGGCTGATGAAAGTGTTTGGTTTGAGATTTTTAAGTATGGTGAATATCGAGCAGCGGACGAGGCGATTCGCCAGGCGACTACGATTTTTGACATTGGCGCTCATGCCGGTTTTTTTACACTCTATGCCAGGGCGATCAACCCGAAAGCTCAGATTGTCTGCGTTGAGCCAGACGAAAATAATATCGAGGCCATTAATCAGAATTTGAAGTTTAATAACATGCAGTCCAAGGTTAAGATTATTCCAGGCGCACTAGTGTCAGAGCAGGGAGATTATATTTTAGAGATTTCCAAAGATAGTCATAATCATAAAGTTGTAAAAAAAGATCAAAAAATAAAAGGCCGGACGATTGTTGGCTATAAATTGTCTGACTTGATTGCTGAGTCTGGCGTGAAAGTTGTCGATTTGCTAAAGATGGATATTGAAGGAGCTGAGGTTGGCATCATCGAAGCTTGGAACAAAAGCGATTGGTCTGTACTGCGAAATATAGTATTGGAATATCACGGCGGTAACCGGCCAAAGACAAAGATCGAAAAAATACTGCGAGAGCACGGATTTAGCGTCCGTCTATTTCCATCAAAGTTTGATAAAACAATGGGGATTGTGTTTGGGAGGAGAAAGGGGTGAAAAACCCTTGTGACCTTTTACATCCTTTGTCGTGAATTGCCACCCGCGCACTGCGTGCTTTGCACTGAAACACTGTGCACTTATTCCACTGCGATTCCACCAACTCGGCTGGCTTGGGCGTCGTCTGTTAAATCTGTGTTTAGTGAATCTGTTGAGCGGGAAAGCGTTTGTTCGGTTGTGACATCTTTGGCACTAAGTGTACTTCCTGAAATAAGTTTGATAAATGATCCAATGTCACCATCATCAGGAGTAATTGAGATTGAGAATGATCCGTTAACACTTGAAATACCTGCGGAAAGGGAAGTTAGATTCCAAGTGACTGTTTTGTCAGAATCATTAAAAGTGATAGCGCCAATGTCTTGAGTGGCGTTTCCAGCCCAGATGACATGTGGAGGAAGTGATGCGCTGACGCGAATATTTTCTAGATCATGAAGACTGTTTTGAATATTCCAGATGACTCGATAGGTGGTTGTGTTGCCAACTTGTGGCGGTAATGGTCCGTTACCAAGTGCGGAGCCGTCTTCTTCAAAATAACGAATTGAGGTTGATAGACTGGCTTGAGAATTAATGGAAACTTCTATTGGAGACGACATGACAGTTCGGCCTTGATAGTTAGCAGAAGCCACAATCCTAAACTGATCAGCATCACCAACTCCCAGCGTACTATCAAGAGGGAAGCTTGTGTTTAACAATATTTTTTCTCCAGGTTCAATTAAATCAAATGACCAAGATATTCCAGCACTTGAAATTGTACCATCATCAAGCGATGCGCTACTCCATTTAATTGGAATTGAATCATCTGCTTGGAAATCAAGTAAGATATCAATATCCTCAATTGGTATATCCTCAGTATTTTCTAAACTAATGCTTAAACGAAGGGTTGATCCAATATCCAAGCTGGTATTGCTTGACGATCCGTTTGCTACCAGCTGCACAGTCATGTCATTTGCCAGAACATCAGTATAGGCCTGGGCTGTTGCTTGCTCAACTGATCGATCATCGATTGCTAGACTGATAGTGGCGTCGAAGTATTGGAAACTTTCAATGTTTGAAGCAAAAGTTCCAGAGAAAGTGATTTCTTCTATTGCTCCAGCGTCAATGTGAGCAATAGTCCATTGGGCTGGTCCGCCAGCTGCCAATGAAGGCTCACTGTCTTGCAGATAAAATCCTTCAGGCAGATCAAGATTAATAAGAACTTGTTCAAAAGCTTCTTCTCCGGTGTTTTCGATTTTCATGTTATATAAAAGATCTTGTCCAGCTGAGGCTTCTTCCGGTCCTTCAATTGTTGCTTTTAAGGTGCTTTCCAGGGTTGTTACATAAGTAACAGCAATTTCTTCAAAGTTAGAATTAAAGTTGCCAGGTTTGTAAGTGGCATGGGCCTGAACTGGAGTCTCAGACGGAGTTTGAGCAATCCAGACACCGTCGACGATAATTTTTCCATCAGACATGCCAGACAATGATCCTAAATCCCAGATAAGATTATCAAGGTCAGTTGGTTCCTGATTAAAACTATATGTTCTAAAGGCTGATGGAAGATTTAAATCTAACTCTAAAGCAGCGACGGGAACATTGGTTGGATTTGTATAAAGAACTTCAATTTGTGCTTTTTGCCCACTCACAATAGTGTCGTCCATGGCAATTTCTAAAGTAAACTCTTTGTCGCGAGTAGGTTCGAAAAACTTGGTATAGACAAAAAAACCTGACCACATTGTTGCAGTAATAACTCCAAGAATAATAATTGAAGTTAGTAATAATGTGGTAAGTTTATTTTCTTTTCGATCTAATTTTTCAAAGTTTATGGTGTGATCACCATAAATTGCCTCTAGCCCTTCATCCATTAGCGCCTCTTTCTCCTGCCGTGTTTTTTGCGGAAGATCACTTAGGTGACCATGAGTTTTTATCTCATGTTTTTCATCATTAATAACTTCCGAATCTTTTTTTTGTTCATGATGTACATGGTGCTCATGTTTTTCTACCTTTGGGGTCATAGCTAGAATTGTTCAAAAAGTGCTGATAATGAAATATCTTGAGTGTTGTCAAAGCTTGAGCCGGTTGAAAACAAATCACTTTTAGATGTCCAAAGTACTCTTTGGTTGGTAGCATTTGTTAATTGGACGGTTGTATTACGAGTCTCGACTCCAGGTTGTTTTTGTACAAGCATGGAGTATGAATCAAGATTTTTAAAACCTAGATATGATTTTGCTTTGTTTAGTAATGATCCTGTTTCTTGCTCATACTTCCATGGCAAACGATATGTAAAGGTTACGATTTCAGTCTCGCCTGGTTTTGTTTGCATCCAGTTTCCAAAAACAGTTTTACCTTGTTCGTTCCAGATGTCAGTTCCAGAGATTGGATCTTGGGTGAAGTTTGAAGTCCAAAGTAAAAGATCCTTGTCGGTTGCCAGTGGGGCATTGGCAATTTTAAATAGACTTTCATCAGGGATCTCAAAACCACTAGCCTGCAAAAGTTCACTACCTTTTGGTACATAAAGACGAAGATAGTCAACATTGTTTATACCTTCGAACAAGGCATTAGCCAGTCCAGTATGTTCTTTGGTGATGGTTACTGTATTGATTATTGATCCGTCTGCTTGGATTTCAACATCAACATCTATATCTTGTTTAATAACAGAATCGGTTTTACCACCACCAAGGTTTGAGTCTACAACCATTAAATAATCACCATCGGTTTGCAATAGCGATCCAGACCAACCAAGAGCTTTGATATCACTTTGTAATTTATTATCTTGCATGTAAATAAGAACATCTTTTTGCAAAAGAGAATTGGAAGCAAGATCAACTACCTGTAAGAGCATTTCTGGTTCTGCGGTTGAGAGTATTTCTAAGAGTTTTGGTGCAAGGTCACCAATAAATTGTTTTGGAGCATCTTGTTCACGCTCACTTGAATCTTGATAAGCGGTGTATTCGTATTCAACAATTTTTTGAGTTTCAAATAAGAAATTTTCACTGGTGATTGTGCGACCATATTCTGGCATGTCGATCGGGCCAGTGATTTCTAAAAGCTTTGGCATTAATGTGGCATTAACGGCAATAACTCCGTCAACTGTTGGCCCACCAGCTTTTTCATAGAACCACATCAGCTTTTGGGCTGAACTTGGAAAATCCGGCAGCCAATTGGCATCATGAAGTTCCCATCGACTATTAAGTAAAGATAGAGGCTGTGGAGGCGCAACAAATTCTGTCAGTTGACCTTGGAGATCGTATGTTCCACCTTCTGGAATACTGATATCCACGATCTTGCCATCAACCATATCGATTTGGGCAAAGCTTCCAATAAAACCTCCAGTAGCACGAAGCTCGGTATTGTTTTGGAAGGCAAGCAGATAGCGCATCTTTTGTTGTCCACCTAAAAGTGTTTGCAGTGTGTCAGAAAAAGTTAAGAATTCACTCATTGACGCCTCTAGTGATGGAGTAGTTGATAAAAGCAAGTTTATTTTTTCAGCATATTGAGCTGGTACAAGTGAGATGTCTACTTTTTCCAATGCTAAATTAGCTTCTTTTACTTGGGGTAAGGCAGCTTTGATGTAGGTTGTTAGTAATCCAAGTTTGGTAACAAGATCAAATGAATCAGCATTGCTAAGTTCTTCAATGGCAGTGCTAATCTGAGCGCCAGCATTGGAAAGTGATGTTCCTGCTTGTACAAGTCCTTGCACTGTTTCAAAAGTTCGATCAGTTTGCGGAATTATATTAACAAGTGCTGCCGCAGTAATATTCATGTTTTCCAATGTGGCTTGGGCGTCTTGGAAACTTTGAGAGGCGCGCTGGAAGTCCAAACTAGCAGCGGCAAATTTTTGATTTTGTGCCGAGGTAGTGGCGTTTTCAATTTCACCCAGTGCTTTTTGACTAATTTGAGTAATATCATCTTTTTGCGATGCGGTTTGGACTATGCCTTGCATGGCGTGAAGTGGCATTACCAAGATAAACGACAATAACAAGAATCCAGCTATTGCTCGGTGGCGAGCTTGAGTAGGGAGCAACAGATGAATGCGTGAGAAGCGCTCGATAATGGTTTCAGAACTAATAACCTTGTGAGATTCATGATCTTTTGTATCTTGAATCTCGATATTTAATACTGGTTGGGCTGGTTCCTCTGCAATATCTTTAAAGTCAGCAATGCTTAGTACATCTGGAGTTTCAACATCTATCTGCGCCATTGCTGTAGGCTGGTAAGTATTTGCAATAAATCGCTCTGATAACTTGATTTTACCAATGATATGTTCAGGTTCGGAGAATTGATCAGCTAAGTCTTTGGTGGTTAAAGATAAAAATATCGATTCTTTTGGAGCTTTGAGCACCGGAGTTTCATCTTCAAGGGATAAGGCAAGTTGTTTGGCAAGTTCTTTAATTTTTTCTTCGTGCGATTGGGACGCAACAGAAATCTGGTTTGCTTGATGTTCAAGTCTGACAATATAAGGGGAAATTGAACCTTGAGAATTTTTATGCAACCTAATTCCAGGACGCAAATTATCATTAATGCCTTTAAACTTAAGAGAAATCGGTAACGCGTCATCGTAAAGACCAGACACTATAGGTGTCTTTTTTGCAATGCGCTTGATTGCTTTTTTTGGTTTAAATTGTTTCTTTTTGACAGGCATGGGTCCAAATTTGAGATCAGAGCAGTGATTGATTGTTGTAAACTTCCAGTGTCATTTTGGCAGTTTTGTGCCAAGTGTAAGATTCAGCCAATCTTTCTCCTTCTTTTACTAAATTTGTAAATCGATCTGGTTCGTCGGCTGCTTGGCGCATAAGCTCGACCAAGGCCTCAATGTCGTCTGGGTCAAAGTATTGAGCAGCGTTTTTTAAAATTTCTGGGATTGAACTGGTATTGGCCGCAGCCACAGGTGTTCCATAGCTCATGGCTTCCAAGGGCGGAATGCCAAATCCTTCGATGCGAGAAGGGAAGACGAATAAAGATGCATTTTTGTATAAAGCTGCCAGTTCCTCGTCAGTTGGCAAATCAATAAACCTAACATTTTCAGAATTCAGTCCAAGTTCATCAGCTTCTTTTTCTAACCGTTTGGAGAAAAAGTCTCGTCGTCCAGCAATGACTAATTGTGCATAGGGATGATTTTCATGGAACTGGGAAAAAGCATGCATCATCATCTCAATGTTCTTGTGCGGATAGGCATTACCAACATACAAGAAATAGGGTTGATAAACTCCCAGAGCTGTCAGACTGACGCTTCGAGCTTCCCGTGGCGGAATGACTCCATTAGGAATTACAGTAATTTTGTTAGTTTTAACTCCAAAGTGTTCAAGGATTTTTGATTTTGTGTAATTTGAAACTGTTAAAATGTGTTTGCTTCTGTGAATTGCATTTTCCAGCACGATTCTAAATCCGGCATGCTTAAATCCGTAGACAAGAGGGTGGCGAGTGCTGGCATGAGACGAGTGGGGAAGCTCGAGCATGATTAAATCGTGGATTGTGACCACAAATGGAACCTTGGAAAATACCGGAATGTTCCAGTGTGGATAGTGCATGAAGTCAATTTTTGATCTGGCAATGATCCCAGGCATTTTTCTTTGTTCTTCAATACTGTACCAAGGGATGTCAATTAGTTGTTTGGAAAAGTTTTTGTTTGTGATTTTGCATTCGTGAAAGTTCTCCTTTTTGAGAAACAAAATATATTGATTCCGCTGGTCGATTTTTTGTAAATGGGTCACTAATTCAGAGACGTAACGGCCAAGCCCGCCACCTCCCACTCGGGGTCCAAAAAATCTAGCATCAATGCCAATTTTCATGCATTCATTTTACCATGTTTTGCAGATTTTTTGTGCTTGCCTGTGAACAAAAGTGGATAAAGAGGTTATTGGAAAAAGAGGTTATTGGGAACAGACCCCTTAGGGGCCTGTTCCTGAATAACATAAATTTAATTAAAAATTATCCCCTTTTTCTTAATCCAAAAACGATAAAAAATGGTAAAATATAAGCAGAAGGTAATAATAAATTTTGCTTATTTATGCAAAAATAT
>Ga0209211_10000798_pt1 | contig 62676 bp, 54 predicted proteins | sample RifGroA2_FD_183992 | JGI IMG/M metagenome (GOLD analysis project Ga0209211, IMG submission 183992) | Groundwater microbial communities from Rifle, Colorado, USA - Groundwater A2 (SPAdes) (version 2) | ecosystem: Environmental > Aquatic > Deep subsurface > Groundwater | place: Rifle, Colorado... | reverse complement strand
AGAGGAGAATAACTTTTAGAAGAAAGGATTATTGAGTGGGCTCTCTGTCTTATTGCCTCAGACTGAGACTTTTTTAAATGTTGTTTTAGTAGTTCCTGCTCCACACTGTTTACCTTAGCAGGATCAATCACTACTTCAGTTTACCATAACCTCATAGTATTGGTAAATTTGTTTTGGGGGTGCTATACAAATTCTATCAAGGAAAATTTAATTCCGGAGTCAGTTACTAAAAATCAAGCTAAAGTCATTTACGCATCTGAAGCGGATATTCTCAATATGGCTCTATTCGGCAAGACCGCCCTGAATTGGAGAGATGAAAATAAAGGGAAAGAAGGTAATATCCGTGATTACTCTGATGTTACACAACTGGTGGTTTTGGCCAATCTTGAAGGGATCAATGCCGAGTTAATCCGTCAAGGTTTATCCCAATCGGAAAGATTAATTAAACTAAACAAAATTGCAATCTCCCAAATGAGATCGCTGCTGGGAAGCCCTTCTTTAAAGAAACTATCAGAAAAAAATGTGGTTTGATATGGGAAGAAAATATGAAGTTAAATATTTACATTGGGCATAATCGAAATGTTCACATTGAGTGCAATCGAAATACTATCTAACTCCGCTCATTTTTGCCATAGTACTGAGCTTGCTTAGGTGCTAGAATTAATCTAAGAAAATATGAAAGATACTAATGAATTAATAAGAAAAATAATTATTTTTCGTAATGAGCGTAACTGGCAGCAATTCCATAATCCAAAAGATTTGGCTTTGTCGTTAGTTTTAGAAGCAACTGAGGTAATGGAACATTTTCAGTGGAAAAATAAAGAGGAAATTGAGAGATATATTAAAACTAATAAAACCGACATCGGTGAAGAATTGGCTGATGTGCTTTATTGGGTTTTGCTTATGAGTCATGATTTGAAAATTGATGTTTTAGAAGCATTAGAGAGGAAGATTTTAAAAAATGAAGAAAAATATCCGGTTGAAAAGGCAAAAGGAAAACATACGAAATATAATAAACTTTAATTATGGCAGTTATTTATTCATCCACAAAAACTGAATTTATGGCAGATGTCGATATTGCTACAACAGTAGAAGCATCTTTTGTTAGAGAGGTTGGCTATCGACCATCACCCGCTCAAATTGGTGCATTTAGGAACTCATTGCCATATATGAGAAGGGTTTTGGAGGTGCCTGAGATACCGGGTAATGTAGGTATCGCTATAGAATATAAAATTCCTTCTACTTCTAAAAGGATTGATTTTATTATCACAGGGAAAAATGAAGATAATATACCAGTACTAGTTTTAGTTGAATTAAAACAGTGGAGTGAGAACATTTTTGTTACTAATATGGATGGTATTGTAAATACCAAATTTTATGGCGATGTTGAACATCCGTCATACCAGGCTTGGTCTTATTCAACTTTATTAGAGGACTACAATAGTAATATTCAAGATAACCATATTAGTATTAAACCGTGTGCCTATCTTCATAATTATCAAGAAGATAATGTTATTAAAAATGATTTTTATAAAGAATATACAGACAAAGCACCGGTATTTTTCAAGTCAGACTGCGAGAAACTTCAAAGTTTTATAAAAAAATTTGTTAAATATGGTGATAATAAAGAATCTTTGTATTCAATCGAAAAAGGAAAAATAAGACCCTCCAAAGCACTGGCAGACAGCCTTGCTTCAATGTTTAAAAAAAATAAAAAAGAGTTTACTTTAATAGACGATCAGAAAATTGTTTATGAAAAAGCATTGCAACTTGCCAAGTTATCAAACAGTAGGAATAAAAATGTTTTAATAGTTCGTGGTGGGCCCGGTACCGGCAAATCTGTTGTTGCAATTAATTTACTTTCTGAACTAATAAATAAAAAAGCTGATAATAATGTAAGCTATGTTACTAAAAATTCAGCTCCTAGAAGAGTATTTCAAGTAATGTTAGCTGGTGTATTCACACAAACAAGGATTTCAAATTTGTTTAGGTCGTCAGATTCTTTTCTGAATCTAGAACCTAATATATTTGACACACTAATAATAGATGAGGCGCATAGGGTTACAAAACAGGGTGGTTTTATGGGTAACTTAGGTGAGAATCAAATTATGGAGTTAATTAAGGCGACAAAGTTTAGTATATTTTTTATTGATGAAGACCAAAGAGTAACACTGAAAGACATAGGAAGAGAATCTGAAATTTCAGACTGGGCCAAAAAATTAGGCGCGAATGTAAGCTTTATGGAACTCGCTTCTCAATTTAGATGTAACGGCTCAGATGGTTATTTGCCATGGTTAGATAATCTATTACAAATTAAAGAAACTGCTAATGAGACTACAGAGGGTATTAATTATGATTTTAAAATATTTGATGATGTGAGATTGATGCACGATGAAATTATTAATAAGAATAAACAGAATAATAAATCTAGAATGGTTGCAGGTTATTGTTGGAAGTGGATTAGTCAAAATGATCCTAGTTTAAAGGATATAGTCATTGGTGATTACCAAGCTACTTGGAATTTGAAACAACATGGACAAGCTTGGCTAGTTCATCCTGAATCTGTTACTGAAGTTGGTTGTATTCATACATGTCAAGGACTAGATCTTGATTATGTGGGCGTGATTATTGGGCTAGATTTGATTATAAGAGACGGAAAAGTAATAACAGATCCGACAAAAAGAGCAACAACAGATAGGTCTTTAAGGGGATTAAATAGATTGGTTGAAGAAAACCCGATTGAAGCAAATAGGTTAGCTGATAGTATAATAAAAAATACCTACAGAACATTAATGACTAGAGGAATGAAGGGTTGTTATATTTACTCAGTTGATCCAGAGACGCAACGTTATTTCCAAGAGCACTTAAACAGCCAAATTTCTGACTCTACTATTTATACGGATGACTCTAATGGTGCTTCGTTTAATGTTGATAAACAGATAAATGAGTAATAAGAATATTCTTAATTCAAGTATTAAAAAAATACACCCTTCGGAGGGACACAGAAAAAGACTTCGGGAAAAATTTCTTGAATTTGGCCTAAGTGGGTTTCTTGATTATGAGATTGTTGAATTATTGCTAACATTAGGCACTCCACGCAAAGATTGCAAAGCAATAGCTAAAGAAGCTATAAAAAATTTTAAAACTCTAAAAGGTGTACTGGATGCGGATGTATCCGAGCTAACTACGATTAATGGAATTGGTATGTCAAATGTTTTGGGGATAATTCTATTTCGAGCAATTTCTGAACAATACTCAAAAGAAAAAATCTCCCCCAAAATCTTATTAAATTCTTCTAAGTTGGTTGCTGAATATCTTCAAACAAAAATAGGAAACAAGAAGGAAGAACATTTTATGATCTTGTACTTTGATACAAGAAATAAATTAATAAATGAAGAAATTTCTATTGGTACATTAAATGCAAGCCTGGTTCATCCAAGAGAGGTTTTTAAAAAGGCGATAAAAGATAATATTGCACAAATTATTGTTGCACACAATCATCCATCTGGTGATCCCAACCCTTCAGAGGAAGATATATCTACAACAAACAGGCTTATTGAGGTAGGTAAATTAGTAGGCATTTCTATAATTGATCATTTGGTGATTACTCTAAATGATTATTTCAGCTTCAAAGAGAAAGGTATTATTACAACTAAAATTTAGTGAATACTAGTTAAAGAAGTGCAACTATGAAATTAAAACAAGAGTTAATATCTTATTCAAGTAAAATAAATGAAGAAGTTTATAAACTCTACGGCTTAACGCCGGAAGAAATTGCAAATGTGGAGGGGGTTGCTAAGAATTAGATTTGACTATTCCTTCTTTTACCAGCCTTCGGGCTAAAACATCACCGGAAACTTGGAAGATATCGAGTAAATCTTCTGTAATTGTGGCAAAAATTTCGGGTGTTTCTTGAGAGGGGATTCTTCCTAACCTCTTCTTGAGTTCATTAATAAGCAGTTGGGTTGGAACTAAAACATGACTTGCAAAACTATATGCTTGATATTCGAGCCAGCCATGTTCTTCATCGGTTATTTTTGCCGCTAGGCTGTTTAAATCCTCAACGGAGTTGATATTAAGATTTTTAAATAAATCACCATGTAATATAAAATGACCAATTTCATGGGCAATAGTAAACCGCGTTCTATTTTCAAAATTCATATATAAGTTGAAATCTATAAAAATTGTAGTTAAATCAGAAATTAGGAACCCGTCCACGTCATAATCTTTTTTTAGATTTATTTGTTCATGAATTTTAAGATTAAGTTTTTGCTCGGCGATCTCTTCAATCGGTATTGGTAGTGAATTGCGGGGATGGTAATTGGTCAGAAATTGATCTGCTATTTCACCAATTCTTTTGTATGAAAGACATTGCAGGGTAATATTCATTCATTATTAATCAGATCAACCAATTCCTGGAGCTTTTTTTTGGATAGTCTTTGACCACGAGCAGTTCTAAAAAGTAAAGGTAAAAACCTTGGTGCTCGTGTGTTTGACAGTATATCTTCCGGTACTCTGCCCTTGGCAGCATGAGCAAGGTCAAAAAATATGGTCCATTCCTCGCTATCTTTTGGAATTTTTAAGGCAACAGCATATCCTGCCAGTTTTTCTTTATCAATACTGGGCGAAAGGATATTTCTTTCGAGTCTGCTGATATTTCCCGGGTCATAACCGTATCTTTCGCAAAAAGATCGAAGGGTAAAACCAATAGCAACCCTTTTTTGTCTGAAGAATTCTCCGAATGATTGAACAGTAAAGACTTGACTTTTTGCCATATCTGTTGTAATAATAGTACAACAGTTTTTATTTGTCAAGGAGGTGATTGTTAATGATGATATGGAAATGCCCTACATGTGGAGAAGCAACCGGTTTCTATAGGTGCTCAAGTAAGGGTGGGTGGTAATGTTAATAATTCTGGGAGCATAAAAGTATTTCCTGATGGCAGATTCACAATAGACGGTAGTTTAATTAATACGGGTAGTTTAATCATAAATGACCCTGAGAAAATAAAACAATTACTTGTAGAATTAGTAAAAACTAGCGGGAATTTCGCCACATTAGGTATGGAAGTGCTAAGAAGATTTTTTGGATTGAGGGAGTAAAAAATTACCAATAAACAAGCTGGGGATTTTGGGGGAAGGGAGTCTTGACTTTCGGGTAATTTATGGTTTAAAGTAGAGTATATATGAAAAAAGGCAAGCAAATTATTAAACAAAATGAGTTTACCGAGTTTTTACTTTACACAACGCCAAATGGAAAAGTAAAAGTTGAAATATTTCTTCATAATGAAAATATCTGGTTAACCCAAGCTAGAATTGCCGAACTTTTTGGAGTAAATCGTCCCGCCATTACTAAACATTTAAAAAACATATTTGAAACTAAGGAGTTGAACAAGAAATCAGTTAGTTCCATTTTGGAACATACTGCAAAAAACTTTTAAAAAAGGTTAAGAAATAATATGGATGCAAAATTAGCTGTTTTTGAAGGAAGAAAAATCCGCAGGCAATGGGATGGGAAAAAGGAAAAGTGGTATTTTTCCGTGGTTGATATTATACAGGCTTTGATTCAACAGCCAGATTATCAAACCTCCAGAAAATACTGGAATAAATTAAAAGAAAGATTAAAGAAGGAAGGAAGTGAGTCGGTGACAAATTGTCACCAACTGAAAATGCAAGCAAGCGATGGAAAATTTTATAAAACAGATGTGGCTGATGTAGAAACTTTGTTTCGTCTGATTCAATCCGTTCCTAGTCCTAAAGCAGAACCAATTAAACTTTGGCTGGCAAAAGTCGGGTATGAAAGATTACAAGAAATAGCTGATCCGGAAAAATCTATCAGCAGAGGCAGAACAAATTGGCAAAGAATGGGCAGGAGCCAGAAATGGATCCAGCAGAGAATGATGGGTCAGGAAATCCGCAATAAACTGACTGATTATTGGAAAGATAATGAAGTTAGTCAAAAAGATGAATATGCAATTTTGACAAATATTATTCATGAGGAATGGAGTGATCTATCGGTTAAGGAACACAAGTCGCTGAAAAATCTCAAGACAGAAAACTTGCGTGATCATATGACAGATGCGGAACTGGTTTTTACGGCTTTGGCGGAACTTTCAACCAGGCAAATTGCAGAGGTAGATCAGGCCAAGGGTTTTGAAGAAAACATAATTCCGGCCAAAAAAGGCGGACGGATTGCTAAAAATGCCCGGAAGGAGCTGGAGCAGAAAACCAGCAGAAAAGTTGTTTCAGGAGAAAATTTTAAGCTGCCGGGAAAGAAACTCCTAGACGGAGCATATTAATGTAATTTAATTGATAGCTTCATCTCATATGCTCATGTCTGCGCCAACCTTTTGCGCGAAAGTGACGCATGGTAGGTATTCCAGAGTGTCGTTTGTGGTCATCATAGGCAGGCTCTCGTAAAAATTCGTCATGCTGTTTCCTTAAGCCTGCCTCTATATCAACAGGTGTTAATTTTGTTTCTCTTTCAACTGCTTACATATAGTTTCAGATTATAGCAAAAAAGTTGTTGAATTGGGGAAATTTGTGTTACTCTTAATTTAATGTCCAAAAAGAGTTTTGTAATTATTTTAATTTTAAGTGTGGTGGTAACATGGTTAATTAAAGAGATTCAGGGGGTTTTGAAATTTTCTTTAGGTGGATTAGATGTAGGTTTACCGATAAGTTTTTATAAATGCTCTTTTATAAGCTCATGCACTATAGATTATGGAATGTTGGTAATTGATATAATTTTTTGGTTTGTGGTGATTTGGGGAACTTGGAAAGGGGTTTCAAAAATTCGTTTCTAATTGACCTTTATTGGTTAATAACTGCAGTAAGATTATTCCGTTTCTTTCTTCAATTCTTTTCTCTTCACCTTGTTCTTTAATTTCTATTCTGGTTAAATCCTTTTTAGGATTATATTTAGCTTTTAATTTTTCTTCCCCTTTTATTTTAATGGTTTGATCTAAATCTTCCAGTCTGCCTGTTTTTTTATCTAACTTAAATTTAACCTCAAATTTATTATCAGGCAGGTTAATTGTTGGCCCGTCATTATAACTGATAGATTTGATTTCCAGTTTTTCCTTGCGCTTCTTATCCTTTGGTTCAACCTGTAATTTGGTGGTATTGCCTGCCTCATCAGTAATTATTATCTCTCCGGGGGTAATTTCCTGGCCGTTTATTTCCAGATTTTGAGTAGTTAAATTAAACTGAACCATTGCTTCGGGCGGAGTTTTATCAATTTTAATTTCCTGCTCTTTGGGATTTTCTTCATTGCCTGCTTTATCAATACTCCTGAATTTTAGTTTTGAAATTCCTTCTTGGGAAATAGTAAATGGTTGGGAGTAAACCTGGATAGTAACTCCATTATCCAAGGTATATTCAGTTTTTTCTATGCCTGATTCATCAGTTGCATTAAAGGTTACTGTTACATCTGATTTAAACCAGTTGTTTAATCCTTGGGTTCCTGATAACTGGACAGTGGTAACAGGGGGAGTTTCATCGTAATTAGCATTGCCGGTTAAGATAATCGTGGGATTAATTGTTTGCTGGTCAATTTGTAAAATTGGAGGTTCGGTGGAGCTAGTATCCAATACAGTTTGACCTTGGGAGGTAGAAGATATGGGGATGTCATTATACAAAACAGTTTCTGAATTGACATCGTTTTCAAATTTTCTGATTTTAAAATCAAAACTGCCATTATCCATTGCTTCAAATTTAATGGTGTATTGGCCGCTGTCAGGCAGCCAGATAAACTTGGCATCATCTAAAGTGTCATAACTGGAACCCGGAATATTTGCTTCAAAATCTCCATTTGGTAATGGCCCGGTATGGTTATCGGACGAGTCATAAACATGGATGTTGATAGGCGAATGAACAGAAACTTGCGTGCCGTTAAATGAATATGGTTGGTTTGATACCCCATTAGGTATCTGGTTATTTCCAGCCAAAATATTTTTAACTAAATTTAAAGCAGGCCCGTTACCGGGTAATTCTCCGTGTTTTTGGTTAACATAAAAAACCGAGGAGGAGCCAAAAGAAGAACTCAAAAGAGGGACAGTATCATCACCATTAATTCTAAACTCGTCTTTTTCCGGGATTTTAACTCCGGCAAAATCTATTTTGTATTTTTCAATAATTTGGCCAAGAGTGGCCATGCCGGAGCCGACAATATTGGTAACTTCCACTCCGTTGGTGTTGGTTAAATTATTATCCAGACCATGGAATGTTTCAGATGGAGTAAATAAAGAAGTATTGTGGCCTAAATTGGTCAAAAGAGTTTTTAATTGGGCATAGTTTAGCGCTCCAGTTACGTCATTGTTATCAATGTCTCTTAAATCAGCAAAAGGAAAAGGATGTTGATTATCCTGACCTGAATAAAAATTAAAGTATGTTTGGCTTGGAGCGAGTTGATAACCGCTAACCATATTTTGAATGACATCTTTAACTTCCGATGGAGCGAATTTGATTAATCCAAATAGTAATACGGGATCTAGTTGTATTCCGTAATGTAAAGCTTTCAGGAAGTATGGGCTTCCCAAATGGGGAGTGCCTAAAGTAAATAATTTTCTGACATTTTGGGCTTTTGTTGCATCTGCAATGTAATTTCGGGCCACCAAACCGCCCATGGAATGGGCTACTATATCTACTTTTTGTGAACCTGTTTGAGTTTTTATTTGAGAAATCTTTTGATCCAGCAAATCCTTGGTTAAACTTAAATCTTTTCTCCAGTCATAAGGAAAGACAAAGAAATCTTGGTTTAGGATATAGCTACTCCCTGTAAAAAAGTTAATAGCTCCCTGATAAGCCCCTGCATATAAATTTCCGGTTAAACCTAAACTAGCCTCGGAATTTATGCCATCAATTTTCATTCTTAACACATCAAAATAATCATCATTGCCGGGATTTCCTGCTTCCCCTTCATTAACCCAGACTTTCTCATCTTTGGGATAAGCATGGTTAAAAGTCCCACCATGTCCATCATCTTTATTCCAAATTGTATCCGCCTCAACTTTAAGTTCCGATCCCCCAATCCCCGGGATTAAAATTAAAGGGGTTTTGGTGAAAGGAGGTGGATCAGGAGCATTAGTATTAACTAAGTAGAGAGACGAACTGCCAATATATACTCCGCAAATATCAAAAAGTTTAACTTGGACTTGATTAACGCCTGGTTTAAAAAGGGAGGTAACATTCTGAGGAGGTTTATGAGAAATGAAAGCGCAGCCATTATCATATCTGAATGTGATAGATGCGGAAGTGCCATCTGGCCTCTTAACAACCCAAACCAGAGCCGCATCGTCTACGCCTGTACTGCCTGTCCCATCGGGATTTCCACTAAAAATCATTTGTCCGCTTCGATAGTCAATGTTAAAATTAACAGTTAAAAATGTTGCTCCCGAGGTAGTTGATTGTCCGGGGATGCCTGTGGTGATAGTATAGGGTATAGTTGCTGCAACAGCTGATTGGGGCAAGATTACCGGAAACAGAAAGACGGCGGAGATTATTGCAAGAAGCTTTAAAATTCTGGGCATTGATTTAATGATAATCAGAATCTTTAATTTTAACAAGACATAACAAGCAATTGCCAGAATATGCATTGATATTGGTATAATTGTTAAATGAGGTTTATTTTTAAATATAAATGGGGGATAGTCGTTGGCCTGGCAATTATTGCTTTATTTTTTTTACTCCGTTTGCCCAATTTAACTTTGCAGCCTATTTTTGCCGACGAGGCTATTTATATCCGCTGGGCCCAGGTGATGAGAGCCGAGCCAACCCTGCGGTTTCTACCTTTATCCGATGGTAAAACCCCTCTTTTTATGTGGGCTATGATGCCTTTTCTGAAAGTATTTGAAGATCCTTTATTTGCCGGCAGGTTTTTATCTGTGGTAAGTGGATTTGTTACGCTTTTGGGAGTGTTTATGCTGACAAGAAAAGTATTTAATTTAAAAGCTGCTTTTTGGGCAAGCTTACTTTACGCGATAGTTCCTTATACGGTTTTTTTTGACCGGATGGCTTTAGTTGATTCCATGCTTTCTGCTTTTACTGTTTGGGCCCTGTATTTTGCCCTGTGGCTTGCAAGATCCCAAAGATTGGATATTTCTATGATTTTAGGATTTATTCTTGGGGGAGCGTGGCTTACCAAAACTCCGGCTGTTTTAAACCTGTTGCTTTTACCCGTATCCATACTGGCCTTTAAAAAAACAAAAGTAGAAAAGCATGCTTTTTTAAAACTTTTTTTGTTTTGGGCAGTGGCTATATTTATAGCATTGGCTATGTATAACCTCTTGCGGTTGGGGCCTAACTTTCATTTGCTTTCTTCCAGAAATGCCGACTATGTTTTTTCACCTCTTGAACTTGTAGGTAGGCCTCTTGATCCTTTTATTCCTCATTTTCATGATATTTCCGACTGGTTTCCCAAACTTTTAACTCTACCAGTATTGATTTTTTTGATAGGCGGAATAATTGAGGTTTTTATGGAAAAGAATAGAAAAGGATTGGTAGTTTTGCTGTGGGCTTTGATACCGCTGTTTTTGGCAATGGTATTTCTCCGGACTTTTACTGCTAGATACTTACTTTCCTCCATACCATTGCTTTTAATTTTTGGGGGATATTGTATTGAAGGGATAATAAAGTATTTAAAAAAAACAAAGGCATTAAGCGGAAATTCTTTTTTGATACCTGGAGGACTTTTCCTGCTTTTAATGTATCCCGCAACACAGTTTAATTATCAACTTTTGACAAATCCCCCGCCGACATTTTTGCCACAGGAGGAGAGGCTAGGTTATTTTGAACAGTGGACAGCAGGTTATGGCTTCAAAGAAATTGCCCGGTTTCTGATTGAACAAAAAACAAAAGGCTTGGTGGTTGTTGGTACAGAAGGCTTTTTCGGCACATTGCCGGATGGGCTCTATATTTATCTTGATAAATCCAATATTTCAGTTGTTGGCAGCCATGCTACAATTTCCGCCCAAGTCAGAAATGCTGCCAAAGATCATTTAACTTTCTTTGTGGGGAATAAAAGCAACCTGAAAGGTTCTGTTTCAGGGGTAGAGTTGATCAAAGAATATCCCAAGGTTGGCTCTGATGCCACTGTTTTGTACAAAGTAGTGCCACGGTAATTAAGATGAAAAAAACTCTTTTAATTTTATTTTTAATAACTTTGCCGTCTCTTATTTCTTTTTTTAACACCCAATTTTTTTACACCCAGGATTATATATTTATAGCCCGGCTGCAGCAGATGAGCAAAGCTTTATCTGATGGTTATTTTCCTGTCCGCTGGGCAGGCGATCTCCGTTTTGGCGAACCCCTTTTTAATTTTTACGCCCCCCTCCCCTATTATCTGGGAGCTTTGATAAAACTTTTAGGTTTTAACTATATTTGGGTGGCAAAAATACTTTTTATTTTATCAAGCTTTTTATCTGCCGTAACAATGTATCTTTTGTGCCGGAAACTTTTTAATCAAAAATCTGCATTTTTGGCAACTGCCCTTTACATATGGGCTCCTTATAGGGCAGTTGATCTTTATGTAAGAGGTGCCTTGTCCGAGGCTTTTGCTTTTGTCTTTTTCCCGCTGATTTTTTATGCCTCGCTGCTTTTATCCCAAAAAATCACTTTGAGAAGGATTTCTTTTCTTTCTATTTCCCTGGCAGGTTTATTCCTGACGCATAATGTGACAACCTTAATCTTTTTACCATTTTTATTTTTATGGTGGTTGTATTTGTGGATAAAACAAAAAAACCGGAGATTAATTCTGCACTTTTGCTCCTCATTGGTATTAGGTTTGGGATTATCAGCAACTTTTCTTCTTCCGGCAGTTTTTGAAAGAGGGTTTATCCAGACAAAATATTTGCTGGTAGGATATTTTGATTTTAGGGCTCATTTTGTGGCATTTTACCAGTTTTTCTCAACATTCTGGGGGTACGGGTCATCGCTATGGGGGCCAATAGATGATATGTCGTTTCAAGTGGGCTTAGCCCATTGGGTAGCAATGCTGTTTGCTTTGGTTGTCGGGTTTATTAAACGAAGCGATAAAAAAATATTACTACTTACTTCGTTTTTGTTTTTCAGTTTCTTTTTCTCTATTTTTTTGCAGCATAACAAATCAGCCTTTTTATGGGAAGCGATTCCTTTAATGGCTTTTATCCAGTTTCCCTGGAGATTTCTGGCAATTTCAATTTTTATTGTTTCTTTGTTCGGTGCGGTAGCCCTAAATCATTTAAAATGGAAGCCTAACATTATTTTTTTTATTGCACTTGCTGCAGTAATCCTAATTAATTTTAATTATTTTAAACCAAGGAACTTTGTAGAAGATTCTTTTTTTGCCAAGTTTTTAAATACGGACAGCACGCACCGGGGAGTGGATTTGACCAAAGATTATTTTCCAATCTGGGTAAAATTTGACAGGGTAGAATATTTTCCAACTCCAAGGGCAAATAGCGGAGAAATTGAAGTTTTAAGTTTTGAACAAAAAACAGCCAAAGCAAAAGGGGAGATTAAGGTTTTATCAGACGCTTTGGTAGAAGTGCCTATTACTTATTTTCCCGGCTGGGAAGTTAAGGCGAATGGCCTAAATATAAAATTGCAAGAACCTTCTTTGCAGGGACTGATTACTTTTGAGCTTCCCAAGGGGGACAACAGGATAGATTTGGTATTAAAAGACACTCCTGTTAGAATAATAGGTAATATTTTAAGTTTAACAAGTGCCGCAGCGCTCCTTATTTTTTTAGGATATGCCAAATTTAAATATGCTAAATCTAATTAAATCCCATAAAGTATTTACTATTGGTTTGATATTAACCCTGTCTTTGTTTTGGCCGCTTTTTTGGGCCCCGTTTTTTTCACATCATGACGATGTTCAAATTATCAGGCTTTACGAGATGGACAAGTGTATCAAGGATGGGCAAATTCCTTGCCGATGGGTGCCTGATTTAGGCGGTTTGTACGGTTACCCTATTTTTAACTACTACGCCCCTCTTCCATATTATGTTGGTGAAATTTTTTATTTGATGACAGGCAGCCTGATTTTTTCCGTTAAGATGATGTTTGTCTTGCCTTTTGTTGGTTCCTACATATTTATGTTTCTTTTGGCCAGAAAATTTTGGGGAAAACTAGGAGGAAGTCTATCGGCAATTTTCTATAGTTTTGCCCCATACCATGCGCTTGATTTTTATGCGAGGGGAGCCATGGGGGAGATGTGGGCTTTAATGGTTTTTCCGGCTTTGCTGTGGAGTTTTGTCAGAATGGGGGAGAAAACCTGTATTATAAATCTAACTGTTTCTTCTTTATTAACTGCTTTCCTGATCACTTCCCATAATCTCTCCGCCATGTTATTTCTTCCTATACTTTTAATCTGGATTTTCATTTTGATGTTAAAAGCAAAAACCAGGAAATTTTTTCTTTATAGCATTCTTGCTATTTTGTTGGGAGTTTGCATTTCTGCTTTTTATCTTTTTCCAATGATATTTGAGAAGAATTTGGTGCATGTTGATACAACAACTTATGGATATTTTTCTTACACGGAACATTTTAAAGGATTTTCTAAATTACTGGAGAGGTCTTGGGGATATGGATCTTCCATCAGGGAAGTGCCCGGGGGAGAAAGAGACGGGTTGTCTTACCAGATTGGCTGGGTTCATCTTTTGGGCTGGGCTATTGCAATATATGCAGCCGTAAGGCTATGGCGTCCAAAGCGCTGGTTAGCTGTAGCGATAATTTTTTCCTCAATTCTTATAGCTTTAAGTATGTATATGATTAATCCCCGGTCGGTGTTTATCTGGAAATTTGTTGAACCAATAAAATTTCTGCAGTTTCCCTGGAGATTTTTATTAATTGTGAGCTTTTTTATTTCTTTTATTTCAGGAAGCGCAGTTTTAGTTTTAAAAAACAAGAAAATTTTGATTGCCCTAATTGTTTTGGTTGTGGCATTAAATTTTCTCTATTTCAGGCCGGAAAAATTTATTAATGTTACGGAAAAAGAACTTTTGTCAGGGGAATATTGGGATAAGCAAATTAAAAGATCTATTTTTGATTATTTGCCTATTTTTGCCAAGGAACCCCCGGCAGAACTTGCCAAAGAGAGGTATCAAATTTTAACAGGAGAAACAAAAATAATTGATCTTAAAGAAGGCACTAACTGGTTTAACTTTAAGGCAGAAACCACCACCCATACCATCATCCGCCTTTCCCAATATTATTTCCCTGACTGGAGGATAAAAGTTGACGGCAAGGAAGTGCCAATAGAATACAAAGATAATACTTTGGGTTTAATGACAATTATTTTAGGGAAAGGGAGCCACCAGATAAGCGGAAGATTATATGATACTCCTGTGAGAGTTGTTTCCAATTTTATCACTACGGTGACTTTTATAGTTTTGGCTGTTGTGTTCATGTTCCAGATTAAGAGGATTAAAAAATGGCTTTTATACTATAGAAAAAGAATAGATTAAATTTATGGAAGATTTATCTGTAGAGTTGGTAAAAAACAGAGCTATTAAAGGAGCTGCAATACTGACTGTCAGAAATATCCTAATTCAGGCAGTATCTTTTTTTTCAATTGCTCTTTTAACTTTTCTTTTAGAGCCGCAGGATTACGGCGTATTTTTTATAGTTTCCGCTGTTGTTAGTTTTTTGGCATATTTTGGCGATATAGGTTTTGCCGCCAGCTTGATACAAAAAAAAGAAAAATTGCAGGATATTGAACTGCGGACTATTTTTACCGCTCAACAAATACTGGTGTTTTCTCTTGTCAGTATAGTTTTTCTGCTTACCCCGGTTATTAGAAATTTCTATCATTTTGACAATGGGGCAATATATCTTCTTTGGGCCCTTGCTTTTTCGCTTGTTCTTTCATCATTAAAAACTATACCTACAGTATTGTTAGAGAGAAAACTGGAGTTTAATAAATACATTATTCCTCAAATCCTGGAAGTTTTAGTTTTTAATATTACTGCGGTATTTTTTGCCTGGAGGGGCTTTGGAGTTACAAGTTTTACAATAGCCGTCATCTTGCGGGGATTTGTAGGTTTGGTGTCAACTTATATAGTTTCACCGTGGATCCCGAGGTTTGCATTCTCTGCCTCCTCCTTTAAATCTTTGTTAAAGTTTGGAATTCCTTATCAAGCAAATACTTTTCTTGCAATGATCAAAGATGATGGCATGACGCTATTCTTGGGTGGGACGCTGGGTTCATCCGGAATAGGGCTTTTGGGATGGGCTCAAAAATGGGCTTTTGCGCCTCTGCGTTTTTTTATGGATCAGGTTATCAAAGTTACTTTTCCTGCTTTTTCCCGTATGCAGGATAATAAAAAAGAGTTATCCAATGCCTTATCAAAATCAATTTTTTATATTTGTCTTTTGGTATTTCCGGCCCTTACTTTTTTGATACTGGTTGCTCCGTCTTTGGTGGAGGTAATTCCAAAGTATAGCAAATGGAGCCCGGCGCTTTTGGCGCTGTCGTTTCTCTCCATTACTTCCGCCTTAGCCGCGGTAGCAACCCCTTTAACTAATGCCTTCAATGCAATTGGAAAAATATCAGTAACTTTTAAATTAATGATTATGTGGACTGTGCTCACTTGGCTTTTTGTGCCGTTTTTATCTTCTGTATTTGGAGTAAATGGCGCGGCAGCGGGTTTTGCCCTGGTAGGACTTAGTTCGGTGGTAGTGATGTTTGTTGCCTTAAAATATGTTGAGATAAATTATTTGAAAATTGTTGGAAAGCCATTGCTTGTTTCAGTAATTACAGGTGGGGTAGTGTTGGTAATAAGATCTTCTTTGCAGGTTTCATGGCAACAGGTTGCTTTTATGTGCGCTGGTGGATTAGTAACATATTTTACAACTGTTCTTATCCTAGAACCCAAACTTTTAATTTTTCTTAAAATAAAAAAAAGAAATGCTTAAAATACTCTGTTTAATTTTTTTTATGTTTATTCTGCCTCAAACAATTTTTGCACAGGGGTCTTCATTTGTATCAATTGTTAATCCTGTAAGGGGAGCGGATTTTTGGGATTTAAAAAATCAGGAGCCTTGGATCATGGTTTTGGGCCAAATAGAAACTTTAAAAAAATACAATTTTCCTGCAACCTTCCTTCTCCGTTTTGATGCTTTATCAGATGATGTGATTATGCGGGCGCTAAATAAGGACCAGAATTTTGAAAAAGGATTATTTTTGGAAGTAACCCCGACACTAACAAATGCGGCAGGGGTAAGTTATCACAAATCTGATAATTGGCATGGCGCCGGAAGCGCTTTTTTAACAGGTTATGAGCCAGGAGATAGAGTAAAACTGATAGACGCTGCTTTTAAAAAATTTAAAAAAATTTTTGGTGATTATCCAAAATCAATAGGGGCATGGTGGGTTGACAGTTATTCTTTGGAATATATGCAAAAAGAATACGGCATCAGCGCTTCTTTAATTGTATCTGACCAATACTCAACAGATAATTATCAAATCTGGGGGCAGTATTTTTCTACGCCGTATTATCCCTCCAAAAAAAATGCTTTGCATCCTGCTCAAACAATTGAAAATAAGATGTCGGTTGTAATGATGCAATGGGCCCCAAGAGACCCTGTTAATTCTTATGGAAACGGAGTTATGGAGAGTACTTATAGCGTTCAGGCAAATGATTATATTGATTATCACAATTTGGATACAAAGTATTTTACGAATCTCTTAAATCTTTACACTAATCAGCCGCTTAATCAATTTAGTCATCTTGTGGTGGGATTGGAGAATTCTTATTCTTGGGAAAAATATAAAGCAGAATACAGTAATCAAATAGAAGCTTTATCAAAAAAGAAAAATATTGGAGAAGTATCTGTTGTTACCATGAAAGATTTTGCCTCCTGGTATAAAAACAGATTTCCCGGGCTTTCACTTCCTCAAATCATAGTAGCAGATGATCCTTTGGGATCTTTAAATAAAACAATTTGGTTTATGAACCCGTATTTTAGGGCAGGATGGTTTTTCAACAAGGATGGTTCCCTGTTTAGGGATATCAGGCAATATATTGACGGGGAACAAGAGCTATGTTTTCAAAGCCGCTGCGACAGCGTTAATTTTGCAACAAATGCCACCAGGGTTTTGGATGAGGTAAGCTTCGGGCATAAATGGGTAATTGATGAGGGTAAAATTTCAGATTTTAAAGTTATAAAACAAGGGGATAATTTTGTTATTAATTATAAAAATGAGGCAGGTAATGCAAGGAAAATAGAATTTTTACCAAGGGATATTAGTATAGACGGGAAAATTTCATCTATTGACGGGGCAATACTTGAGGCAACAAAACATCAACTAAACCAAAAAGAGCGGATTGATTTGAAAAAAGGTTGGTTTGAATGGTCTGCTCAAAGCATTGCTGCTAAAATCATTAAATTTCTAATATTTATAATAATCGGTTGTTTGGTGCCGGGATTATTAATGATAAAAAAAGTGTTCTCCCAAGAGACACCTTTTTGGAAAAAAATTTCCCTAGCACTACCTTTAGGGTTTGTCCTGATTACCTTATTATTTTATCTTCTTTCTCTTGTTGATTTTAGACAGGGGATTTTCATTTACTTAATTTTTAATCTTTTATTGCTGATAAAATCCAGGAAACAAATTTTTTCTGATTTTTCTTTAAAAATTAAGGATAAATACAGTTTTATTTTAATAGGCTTAATTGGAACAGGGACTATATTTCAACAACTGCCTGTATTTAAAAGCGGTCTTCATTTTCCCTATGGACTGGGTTTTTGGGGACCAAATACGCATGATGGAATATGGCATATCAGTTTAATCAATCAGCTTGTTAAATCTACCCCGCCTGAAAATCCCATTTTTGCCAGAGAAGTTTTAACGAATTACCACTTTTTTTATGACTTATTTGTGGCTTTAACAAATTATGTATCAGCTATTCCTGTTGCTGATTTGCTGTTTAGATTTTACCCAATTATTTTTTCCCTGCTTTTGGGGATTTTGACTTACTTTTTGATTAATCTTTTGGTTACTGAAAAAAATCTTTGGAAGAAAAGATTAGCTTGTTTTTTTGGCATTTACCTGGTTTATTTTTCAGGAAGCTTTGGATGGATAGTGGAGTTTATAAAGGTTAGGCATTTAGGCGGGGAATCTGCTTTTTGGGCAAATCAATCAATATCATTTAATTTAAATCCTCCATTTGCCATATCACTCCTTATTGTTATTGCCATACTCCAACTTTTGCCAAATCTTAAAAATAAATTATCCATTTTAATAATAACTATTCTTGCGGGAAGCCTAATTGCTTTTAAGGCATATCCGGCAATTTTAATTTTATTTTCTCTTGCAATAGTCGGAATCCTTAAAAAAAACAGACAATATATATTGGTATTTCTTTTTAGCGCTTTTTTATCCCTAATACTATTTCTTTTTAATTTTAGTGTTGATAAACAATTGATAATTTTTTCTCCTTTTTGGTTTATTCATTCCATGGTTGATTCGCCGGATCGGGTGGGGTGGGTTAGGTTATCTTTGGCAAGGGTGGCTGGATGGGAGAGCGGTAACTGGTTTAAATTTTTAACAGCAGAATTAATTAGTCTGGTGATTTTTATATTGGGTAATTTGGGAACAAGGGTCTTTGCCCTACTCTATCTCCGTAAAATGAAACATATTGTGCGACATACAAATTATTTATTTCTATTTGTCTTTTCTCTCCTTTCATTAATTATTCCTGTTTTCTTTATTCAATCAGGAAATCCCTGGAATACAATCCAGTTTATTTATTACGGATTATATATATCAGCTGTGGCAGGAGGGATAATTTTTGCCCAAGTCATTAGCAGTATAAATAAAATTTTAGCATTAGTTTTTGCAGTATTATTTTTGCTCATTACTCCGATAAATTCCTGGGCCACTGCTAATGGATATTTAAACTATCAGCCTCATGCTTTGGTAACCAATGAAGAATTAGAGGCGTTAAACTTTTTGAAAACTAAAGAGGACGGAGTGGTTTTAACTTATCCTTATGATCAAAAATTAAAGACTCAAATGGCCGAACCCTGGCCTATTTTAATATACGACAGCACCTCTTATGTGTCGGCATTGTCCGGTAAAGTTATCTTTGTTGAAGATGAACCGCAAAATCAAATTCTTTTGACAGATTATAAAAAAAGAATAGTGGCGGCAAAAGATTTTTTTAACGGATCTTTTGACATTAATTTTTTATTAAATAACAATATAAAATATATTTACCTGCCAAAAATATATAATGCGTGGATTAAAGAAAACCCGGAGGTTATTAAAAATATATTTGAAAATGAGGAAGTGGTGATATATGAAGCAAATTTTTAAGAACCAATTTTTATTGGCTATTATCGCTTATCTTTTTATTGTTGGAGTTATTACGGCTTTTGTTTTTGGTTTCCTTCAGAAGATTAAGCTTGCAAATTTAGCAGAACAAGAAAAACTCTCAATTTATCAAAACCTGAAAATTAAAGACCAACAATTTGAGCAGAGCTTTCAAAAGGTGACTTGTGACGGCAATTTATTTTTTCAAGCAGGGGCTTCTGTAACAGCAATCTATATTAGTCAAAAACATCTTTATTTATCTCAAGTAGACAATAAGCTAACAGTAATTAACTTAGATGCCCCGGAAAAAATTGTAAGTTTTGCATTGCCTGTTTTAACGGATATTTATTCTGATGGCACTGATATTTATGGTACGGATTTCTTTAATGATAAAGTTGTCCGGCTTATTTTTGAAAAAGGAGAAGTTGTTGCCGGAAAGTATTATCCTAAAATTGGCCGGGCCTCGGCTTTAGCACGGGACGCCAGGGGTTATTTTTATGTTTCCGGTTATGCCTCGGGGAATACCACCAAAATTATCGGTAGAGACGGTTTTCTTTTCCTTTCAGGATTGGATAAAATTGTTGATTTGGAAGCAAGCGGTAGTAGTTATTTATTGGCGGCCCGCTACGGCAGTAAACCAACGCTTATTAGTATAGATTTAAACGGCAATAAACAAACTATTCTTGAACAAAACAAAAGTATTTCATCGCTTTTTCTTGACAATGACATCTTCTGGGTGGCATACAATCAGGCCGGCCAGTCCCAAATTGGCAAAGTGATTGGAGAAAAACTGGTAAATATACAGGTTTTAGATTGCCCGTTTCCTTTAAAAATCGCTGCTTCGCCGGACAAATTGTTTTATACTTCGTTAAGCGACAGCGAGGGGAAGGTTTACTGGATTAATAAGAACCTCCAAAGCAGTGGTATATAAGCATTGCTGAAAAATGTCCCAGATCCCAAGGGGAAAGATTTTGATTCGCTGGCTATTGGAAAAGCCGAATAAATTGCCTGGGTATTTAAGAAAAAGCCCATGATAATTACGCCCACAAGGACTATCTTTGTTAGTTTCTGAAAAATAGGTTTTTTGAAGAGGAAATAGAGTATTGCAGGAGAGATTAGCGTAGTAATGATAAGGCGGAATTTTACAGGTTCTATTTGAGGTTTGAATTCGTTTGAAAGGAAAGACCTGCCGGACAGGAGAAGACCAACGGCTAAAATAGTTGTAATTAGATTTGGTTGTTTGATGATTTCAGAAAGTAAGAGCGCCGCGGCGATCGAGAGGAAAGGGAACAAAGGATAATGATACCAAAGCAAAGTATCAGTCTGGCCGCCGGAAAAAACAACCACCATTGCCCAAAAAATAAAAGCCAGAGATATTAATTGAAACCGTTTGTCGTTAAATTTTGCAATGCCCAAGTAAATTGCGGCAAAAAGAGAAAAGATATACCAGCCGTCATAGAAAAAATCTATACTGTAACCGGGGCTGCTTAAAAGAAAAGGCAACCCCAAAAAACCAATCGGCCTGTTGCCTTGCTGCAAATTAATTTGGAGAAATAAATTCCAGTCAACAGCTGCGCCGTAAGCAAAAAGTATTCCAACAAACCAACCAACCCCCAATAAAACAAAAACAGCTTCTTTCCATAATTTATTTTTGATCAAAAGAAAGATAATAAAAAAAACAATCAAGAATCCGGTTTGTTTCATTAACCCGGCTAAACCAATGAGAATTGGCATAAATGACAGCAGATACCACTTTTGTTTTTCAAGATAGAGAATAGTCAAATAAATAACCAAAATATAAAAAAAGGTAATGCCGTTTTCCGCCACAGAGAGCCGTTGACTGAAAACAAAAAGCGGCGCGAGAGAGTAAATGGTTGTAGATAGCATTGCCATCCAAAAACCAAAGAGCTTTTTGGTTAGCAAAAAGAGAATTATAGTGGTTAAAAAGGCAAAAAATAAGGTAGGCAAGCGGATATAGGAGGCTGGTAAAATTGACCATTTATTAGCTCCGTAAAGATGAGCCGCGCCTCCTGACAAAAGGCCGTAAAGCGGCGGTAAATCAAGCCAAGGAGAGAGAATGTCAACGCTTAATTCCGCATTATAATCTTTTATTTTGCCGCTGAAGGCAATATCCTGAACAGGGAATTTACCTGTTGGAGACCAGGTTCGGGGAATGCCGGTTTCGATTAAATGAATTCCCATCCAGGAATAAGCATATTCTTCAAGATGACCCATTAAGGGATAACGGTCATAATTAACGCTTTTGATGGTAAAGAAAAAGGTGAAAGCTACAAAAACAAGTAAACAGCGGAACACTAATGAATTATGCATAGATTTTAGGGTCATTTCTATAGTAAGCTTAAGACATAATTATGTTAATAGCAAACACTTTTCTTTTTGGCATTTTTTTCTTAATTCTTGCGTTGTTTATTTTTTATAACACCGGTTACGGTGTATTATCTTCTAAAATAAAAGAGCTTGAGGATCAGGAAATAATAGTTTTGGCTTTTTCTTTGGGGCTGGTTATTTTTGTGGGAATTGCTGTTTTTCTGGGGGTTTTTAATTTAAGATGGCTTCTTTTGCCGGTTTTTCTGGCAACCGGATTTTATAGTTTGATTAAATATAAAGAAAAATTATTTGTTCCATGGAGAATATTTATCCGGTGTAAGTCCTTACTGTTGTTGATTATTTTAGGTATTTTAGTCCAGGGATTTATCAATTTCCCGAGCGGATTTCACTACTCCGAAGGACTGCTTTTTTGGAGTTCCCAAGGCCACGACGGATTATGGCATGTGAGTTTAATGGAAGAGATTAGAAAAAATTTTCCTCCGCAAAACCCCATTTTTTCAGGAGAAAAGCTTTTAAATTATCATTTTTTGGTTGATGTTTTAATGGGGGAAACATACCGGATTTTCCCGTTTTTTTCTCCGCTGGACCTGTATTTTAGGTTCTTTCCAATAATTTTTTCTTTCCTTTTCGGCCTTGGAGTTTTCTCATTTGTTAAAAGATGGCAAGAGAGTCAAGCTGTAGGTTACTTGGCAATATTTTTTACATATTTTACAGGCAGCTTTGGCTATTTTGTAACTTTTTTCAGGAATAAAAATTTATTTGGAGGCGAAACGGTTTTTTGGGCTTCTCAAGAAAATACTTTATTAGGGAATCCCCCGCATGCCATTGCCCATATTTTTCTGGTTGGAATACTGTTTTGTCTGTTGCTGTATTTTCAAAAAAGGCGGATATTCTGGTTAGTTATTTCATTTATTTTAGGAGGTTTACTGGCCGGTTTTAAGGTTTCCGGAGGGTTGATTATGCTAGTGAGTGTGGGAGCTGCCGCGATAGTAGACCTGTCTTTTTTAAGGAAATGGCATTTAATCCTGCTTACCGTAGCATTGGGGACTGCTAACTTTATAACTTTTAAAGCCATGACTTCACAAGAAGCAGCCTCGTTTTTAATGTTTTTGCCATGGTGGTTTATAAGAACCATGGTGGTGGATAAGCTGGGTTGGATGGATATGGAATTTAGAAGACAACACTATCTTTCCAAAGGAACATGGCATGCTTATTTAAGAGTTGCGCAGTTAGAAACAACGGCTTTTCTGATATTTATAGTAGGAAATTTTGGAATGAGAGTATTGGGGTTTTACAGTATTGCAAAAGACGGATTTAAGAAAAAACTTATCAGGAGTCCTATTGACGCAATGCTTTTTGCGTCGCTTCTTACGGGAATTTTAATGGTGACTATTTTTGTGCAAAAAGGGCTTATCTACAACAACATCCAATTTATTCAGTATTCTTTGCTTATCATGGGTTTTTATGCCGCAGTGTCGGCTTACCAGATGATTATTTTGTTTAAAAAAAAGTTAATAAGGGTGATTATTTTGTTAATGATAGTTTTGTTTTCAGTGCCAACAGTGATAGGAAATTTAAATGAGTTTTACGGGCCCGGCAGGAAACCCCTGGCTATTATCAGCAATCAACAGATGGAAGCGTTAAATTTTCTAAGAACAAACAGCCAACCGCAGGATATTATTTTAACAATTCCATTTAATAAATATTTAAAAGATCAATATAAGAGCGAACCAAGGCCAATAAATGCCTGGTATTCTACCGCCTATGTTTCTGCTCTTACCGGAAGAAGCACATATTTTACTTCGGAGGAGCAGGCATTAATCACAGGTTATCCTGTTGATAAAAAGTTGGCTAGGGTAAAAGAGTTTTTTGCGCAGACGGATTTTTCCTTTAATAAAAAATTCCTGCAAGAAGAAGGAATAAAATATCTATATATTGCCAAGGATGAGTTGGATAAATTGATAAATGTTCAGGAAAATAATCTGGAAATTATGTTTGAAAATAAAGAAGTAATAGTATATAGAATAATAAACGGGTAAAATTTATGCAAACTAAAATTATTGTAACAGTTATTTTGATTTTGGGTTTTCTGCTGCGGGTTATAAACATTTCCAACAACCCGCTTTCCCTTTATGGCGATGAACTGACAATTGTCCAGGATGCTTATTCTCTCTATAAAACAGGATCCGATCAACTGGGCAACAGGTTTCCTTTAACTTTTCAAATGGGTGCCGGCAGACCGGCAGGTTATGTTTATGCATCCATTCCATTTGTTGCGTTCTTTGGTCCAACTGCTCTGGCTGTAAGAATGCTATCAATTCTGTCAGGGTTAGGGATTATAGCATTGATTTATCTTTTGGGTAAAAGACTATTTTCGCAAAAAGTAGGTCTTTGCGCAGCATTTATAGCAGCAGTTTCACCTTGGGATATTGCTTTAAGCAGAGGAGGATTTGAAGCTCATTTTGCTTTGTTTTTGGTACTCTTGGGAACATATTTTTTCATCAAAGCAAAAGAAAATACTTTATTTTATTTAATTTCTGCTTTAAGTTTTGGATTAACCTTGCACACTTATCCAACATATAAAATAAGCCTTGTTTTATTTCTGCCGCTTTTGCTTTGGTATCAAGGCGGCGCAGGTAAAAAGCATTTTTTTGCCGGAATGGTTGTCTTTTTCCTGTTAGGCATTTTAGCTTTTAGTCAAACCTTCATTGGCGGATCAGAAGTAAGATTTTCCGCGATCAATGTTTTTTCTCAAGAAAAATTAAAAGAAGAAATCCTGCAAAAGATTAACTTTGAAAGAACTATTAGTTCTTTGCCTGCAAACCTGGTTCCGTATTTTCACAACAAACCGGTGGAGTATGCAAAAGTTTTGATAGGTAATTATTTACAAAATTTTTCCATGGATTTTTTAATTTTACATGGGGATAGAAACCCGAGACACAATATGGCGACCATGGGTGAAATTTATTTCGTGGAAATAATTTTTATTTTTATAGGATTACTAACGCTTTGGCAAAAAAATAGAAAAATATTTGTTTTTATTGTTTCCTGGTTGGTATTGGCGCCTATTCCTACGGCCATTGTGGATTTGCCGCACGCCTTGAGGAGCTCTTTCATGCTGCCTCCGCTGGTGATTATTTCCGCCATTGGGCTGAATTTTTTAATAAATAAAAAAATGCAAATTATTCTTGCGGTTTTATTTTTTGTATTTATAATACAGTTTGCATTCTTTATTCAAAAATTATATTTTCTAGCCCCAAGTGAATATAGCAATTTTTGGTCATACTCCGCAAAAGTTGCATCAGGGTTGGCAATGCAGGGCCAATCAAAATATAAATATATTTTTCTTTCAGATGCAATAGACAGCATTGAATTTGCCTATCCTGTTTATAGTAAAGTTGACCCTGCACAAGTTATTCTTCAAAATAAAGATAATATAAAAATAGGCAATTACAAATTTAAGAAATTTGATAATGTTTACATTGGCCATATTCCAAAAGGAGACATCAATCAGTTTGTTGAAAATTTGGATGGAACGGTTTTATTTATAGGCAATCCCGATTTAAAAGATGCCATAAGAAATTACGAGACTATCCTAGATCAAAAAGGACTGTCGATTTTAGCAATTAAAAAAGTATACAAGTGAGAAAGATTTTTCTTAAAGAGAATATTCTATTTTTAATTATTTATGGATTTAGTCTAATTTTTTCCGCTTTATTAATAAGGGCAATTTATCCAATACAGTTACAACTGCAAAAACCAATATTTTTTGACCTTATTGAATTAAATGTAATTATTCCCTATTGGCTAATTTATTTTGCCGGATCTATAAATATTTTTTTGATTTGGATGATTGCAAAAAGGTTTATTATTGGACATCTAGCTTTAATTCCCGTACTAATTTACTGTTTTTCCCCCTGGTCATTTTATCTCGTGGTTACAAATTCTTTTTATGTGTATCTCCTGACATTTATCTTAATAATCTTTCAGGGGATTTTATTAATCAAATCAAGAAGATTCAGGTGGGGGATGGCGGCTTTTATTTTAGGAAGTATCTTATTTTTGTATAGTTTTGTTTTAGGTATTTTTATTTTTCCAATTCTTATAACAGGGTTAAGTCTAATTAAATTTGTGAGTTTTAAAAAAATACGGCCCGCGCTTTTCATAATTTCTTTTCTTTGTTTACCGTTACTTATTGCAAATTTCAAAAATCAAGCCGGAACTGGAAATATTTATAATAATCAGGTAGCTTTATTTAAGGATCCGGGACACATGAATGCTGTCAATGTTTTTCAGGGGGAGTCAAGAAAAGCAGGGTATAGTTTTATAGTAAAATTAGGAGAGAATAGATATATATATTTTTCAAAATACGCATTTTTTAAAGCCATTAAGCATTTTACGCCATCAACTTATTTTACGGGACAGGAGGGTCTCTTAAAATTTTCCTTCAGCCCCCCTGTTTATTTTGGATTTTTAATCCCCTTTTTATATGGTCTATCTTTGATTTTTAAATCCCCCGCCTTAAGAAATGGTTTAGCAGTTTCGTTTATATTATTAGTACCCTCCTTTGTCTCAAAAACATTGGTAAACTTAAACCGCTTGGTACTTTTCGAGCCGGTTATTGTTTTTGTGATTAGTTTAGGGATGATAAAAATTATTCAAAACAGGAAAGAGAGAATTTTTAAATTAATGTTGTTTTTAACAATAATTTTAGTTTCAGTTCAATTATTAGTTACTGTTTTTGATATAAATTTTAGGGAGTATATCAGATATGAACGATACCTTGGTGGAGCCTTGCAGATTGGAGATTAATGAACAAAAACTTAAAAATCTTATTAACAGTCTCTATGTTAACTCTAATTGGGGGGTTTTTAAGATTTTATAATAATACCCAAAACCATATCAGCCTAAATATTGATGAGGTTTCATATGGATATAGCGCTTATTCAATACTTAAAACAGCCCGTGATGAAAATGGGGTATTTATGCCCCTTGCATTTCAATCAACAGGAGATTACAAAAGTCCGGTACTAATTTATTCACTTGTCCCATCAATTGCCATATTTGGATTAAATGAATTTGGTGTAAGGTTTACAACAGCATTGGCAGGCATATTATCAATTCCGGTATTCTTTCTACTGCTTAAGAAACTCGTGAAAAATATTAACATTGCTTTAATAGGTGCTGCATTACTGGCTATTTCTCCATGGCATATTTTTTATTCCAGGTTGGCATCAGAGAGTCTTATGAGTACTTTTTTTCTAATGCTGGGGGTCTTATTTTTCCTAAAAATGTTTGAGGGTGGAAAAATTTGGGCAGCAGGGGCGTCAATTTTTTTAACAGTATCAATGTATACATATCATTCACAAAGGTTATTCATACCAATCTTTATATTTTTATATCTTCTTACAGGTTTTAAAAGATTTAAGTCAAACATATCAAATATAAGGATATTTATATTGGGGAGTTTTTTATTAGTCCTCCCCCTTTTTTATATGACAATATTTGGATCTGCCGGTACCAGAATAGGAATGGTTTTTTTATCACAGGATATTGAATTCACAAGATATGTGATACTTGATCATATTCAAAGAGCTGGAGAGCAATTCCTGCTGTTTTTCTTTTGGATTAAGAGATACTTAAATTATTTTCAACCGGATTTTTTATTTTTTACAGGTTTAAATATGACACTTCCCGGAACCATAGGTTTAGGTGTGTTGTTTCTTTTTGAGCTGCCATGGCTATTTTTAGGAATTATTAAATTATTTAAGAATATTTCCTCAAGATTAATTATCTTGTGGATTTTACTTGGGATTATACCCGCATCCCTTGCAAACAACGACCAAAGTTCAGTTAGAAGCCTGCTTATTTTGCCGGCACTACTTGTAATTGTAAGCTTAGGAGCACAAAGATTTCTTGAAATAGCGCAGAGTTTGTCTAATAAATTTATTAAATTAGGTTTTTTCAGTTTTTATGGATTTTTTATAATTATTATCCTTATTCAAGCATATTTAATTTTTGCCGTGCATTTTCCGATACAACAGGGAGAAGCTTTTATGGAGGGGACAAAGGAGACTGTTTTGTATGCGCTGGATAATAAAGATAAATACCAAGAGATTGTATATGATCCGTACAGGGGCATAGAGGCGCCCTATATAGTAAATATACCACATATGTATATCCTTTTTTATTCGAAGTATGACCCCGCAAAATATCAAACAGAAGCTAAACATTTTGGAAAAGATACTTTTGGTTTTGACAAATTTACGATTAGGAAAATTGATTGGAGAGAAGATCGGTTTAAGAAAGGTATCTTATTTATTGGAAGCCCTTGGAGTTTACCGGAAAATGACTTAGCCGAAGCCGAAATATTAAAAAAAATCTATCTTGGTAGTGGCAGACTGGCATTTTTTATAGTTTCTCCAAAAGAGTGAATTTTACTTAATGTATTTTAATTGGTAAGATTTAGAGATGACCCAGAAAATTTCTGTTGTAATAAATACCTTTAACGAGGAGGCAAACATGGAAAAAGCCATAAAAAGTGTATCATGGGCCGATGAAACTATTATTTGTGATATGCATTCGGGGGATAATACGGTTGCAATTGCTAAAAAGTTAGGTGCCAAAATATTTTTTCACGAACAAGTAGATTATGTTGAGCCTGCCAGAAATTTTGCTATCTCTCAAGCAACAGGAGATTGGATTTTAGTTTTGGATGCGGATGAAAGGATTCCCCAAACTTTAGCCAAAAGACTGCAGGAAATTGCCGCTAATATGAAGCAAATTAGTAGTGTAAAGTTACCGAGAAAAAATATAATTTTCGGTAAATGGATGAAGACTTCTATGTGGTGGCCGGATTACCAAATAAGATTTTTTAAAGCGGGAAAGGTTAAGTGGAGAAATGAAATACACAGTAAGCCGGAGATAGAAGGCGGGAGTATTGATTTGGAACCAGAAGAGAAATGGGCATTAATTCACTATAATTATAATAATCTGTCTCAATATATCGGAAGGATGAACAGGTATACTGACATAGAAGCTAAAGAGCTTATTAATAATGGTTATAAATTCTGTTGGCAGGATATAATCCAAAAACCTTTATCTGAATTTTTAAGCAGATTTTTTGCTGGTAGAGGTTTTGAGGATGGGCTGCACGGTTTGGCTCTTTCCATGCTTCAGGCTTTTTCTTTTTTGGCAGTTTATTTAAAAGTATGGGAAATTGAAAAATTTGGTCAGCAAGAACTTAATCTGGAAGAGCTGGAAATTATTAAAAACAAAGGCGGTAGGGAATTAAATTATTGGTTTAAAAAATCAGGATCAAACGGAAATATATTTAAATCTTTTTTAAAGAAATTTAATAACTAACATGTTAAGCATTATTATTATTACCAAAAACGAGGAAAAAAGAATTAGGGCATGCTTGGAATCAGTCAAGTGGGCAGATGAAATTTTAATTTTGGATAATGGTTCAGACGATAAAACTTTACAAATTGCCAAAGAGTACACGGATAAGATATTTAAATTTCAAAACGAAGATTTTGCCACTTTGCGCAACAAAGGTATGGAACAATCAAAAGGAGAATGGGTACTGTATGTGGATGCGGACGAGAGAGTATTGGATGATTTGAGGAAAGAAATAGAGGCTACGATAACTTTTTCTGATTTTGGAGCATTTGCCATTTCCAGAAAAAATATTATTTTTGGGAAAGAGATAAACTTTGGTTCTTATAAAAAAGACTGGGTAATTAGATTGCTTAGAAAAAAAGATTTCGAAACTTGGGTTGGTAAGATACATGAGTATCCGAAATTTAAAGGTGAGCTAGGTTATACAAAAAATTCTTTTCTTCATTTAACTCACCGAGATGTTGATCAAATAGTTTTAAAGAGTTTGGAATGGTCAAAAATCGATGCCAGGCTTCGTCTGGAAGCAGGTCATCCAAAAATGTCCGGATGGAGATTTTTAAGAATTTTAATTTCTGAAACATTTAATCAGGGAATTAAAAGAAAGGGTTTTTTCAACGGCACTATTGGAGTAATGGATGCTCTCTTGCAGGTTTTTAGCCTGTTTATTACCTACATCAGGTTGTGGCAAATGCAGCAACCCAAGCCTTTGGAAAAAATCTACGATGAAATAGATGAACAGTTTTTAAAAAAATGAAAATAGCAGTCTATTCGTCTTATTTGGATACATTTGGAGGCGGAGAAAGATACATTGCCACTATTGCCGGAACGCTTTCATTTGATCACCATGTTGATTTGCTTTTGGATAAACATTTAACAAAAATAGGATCTGATTATTTAAAATCAAATCTCTCCCAAAGATTTAATCTAAATTTGGATAAAGTTAATATTATTGTTGATTCTCCCATTGGGAAAGATTCCAGTTTTTTTTCCAGAGCCTTGTTTTTAAAAAAATATGATTTTTTGTTTTATCTGACCGACGGGAGCATTTTTTATCCTACAGCCGGGAAAAACATTTTACATATTCAATCGCCAATTGAGGGTCAGCCTGCGCAAAGTGTCTGGGGAAAAATAAAATTAAAAAAATGGGATTTAATTATTTACAATTCAAAATTTACCAGAAATCATTCTTTAAAAAACTGGCCATTGTTTTCGAAAGTAATTTACCCGCCTGTTGATACGGAGTCAATAAAACCTCTGCAGAAGAAAAAATATATCCTGTCTGTCGGACGGTTTTTTGGCTATCTTAAAGACAAAAAACATGAGATTTTGATCAAAGCTTTTGAGAGACTTAAGCAAAATAAAAAAAGTTTGGGTTGGAGTTTACATTTGGCTGGCGCTGCCAAAGAAGGTGATGAAAATTATCTTAAAGAATTAAAAAACAGAGCAAAAGATTTGGAGGTAAAATTTTATCCAAATTTAGGTTATGAGGAGCTAATTAAGCTTTTTGGCTACTCATCCGTTTATTGGCATGCTGCAGGTTTTGGAGAGCAAGAACCCACTAAAATGGAACATTTCGGAATATCTGTGGCTGAAGCTATGGCAGGCGGTTCTGTGCCGGTGGTTGTGGATAAAGGGGGTCTTACAGAGATTGTTAATGATGGGATAAATGGTTTTCTATGGAGCGACCTGCGGGATTTTGAAAGCAAAACCCTTGAGCTTTTGTCAAATAAATCCTTATGGCATAAAATGTCAGTAGAAGCTATAAAAAAAGCCGGCAATTTTAGTAAAGAAAATTTTGAGATAAGTATTAGGAATTTAATCAAAACAATATGAACAAGATACTAATTATTCTTTTAGCAGGTATATTATTAAGGCTATTTTTAGCTTTTTCTACAATTCATTCTGATTTGACAGTGTTTCATGTGGCCGGGAAAGTGATAGGGGAAGGACACATTTTTAATCTGTATGATTATTCCTCGGATGCGGCAACTTTCAACTATCCGCCCTTAATTTATTGGTTTTTTGGCATATTTAATTTTTTATCAAACTGGGGGATATGGCTGCTAAAACTGCCCTATCTTATTTTTGATTTATCTTTAGGGTTGCTGCTTTATAAAGTGGTTGAAGAAAAAAGGAAAGCATTGGTTTTTGGGCTTTGGATGTTTAATCCAATCAGCCTTTATGCTACATACATGATGGGCCAGTTTGACATTATCCCTGCTTTTTTTACAATGCTATCTTTTTATCTGGTAGTACAAAAAAAGCTTAAGTGGTCTGCCCTTGCTTTGGGCTTTGGTATTGCTTTTAAACTTTACCCCGTATTCCTTCTTATCCCGCTACTAATCATAGCCAAAAGTTTTATTACAAGAATTAAATTAGTGCTTATTGCAGCTTTGCCGTATTTTATTTCCGTACTTCCTTATCTTTCGTCTGAAAGTTTCAGGTCAAATGCTTTATTTGCGAGTCAAAGTTCAAAAAGTCTTTATGCTGGTATTCAGGTATCGGGAGGAGAATCGATTTTATTATTTCCTTTTTTCCTGCTGCTTTTTTATCTCTATATTTGGAACAATCAGAGCAGTGGGATAAATCTATGGAAAGTTTTCTTAATTCCGCTGCTGTTATTTTTTATTTTTACCCATTACCATCCGCAGTGGTTAATTTGGGTTACTCCATTTCTGGTTTTGGATTTAAGTTTTGAAAGATTTAAAAATTTATTGCCGATTTTTTTAATGATTATAACCTGGATTGCTTCGCTTTTCTTTTTTGATCCCTCCTTAACTATAGGCATATTTTCTCCCCTTTTTCCTGCTCTAAAAAATATTACGCTAAATATAAATGCAGATTATAATTTTTCAAGAAGCATCTTACAAACTGTTTTTGCCTCAAGCGCTTTCTATCTAGTATTTAAAACCTTCCCCCGAAAAATAAATGATTAAGAAACTAATTGTTGTTTTTGTTGTCACTACCTTTCTTTGGTTTTTATTTACATTTAAGCTAACAGATGTTCCGTCGGGTATTAACGGAGATGAAGCTGTTATTGGCTACAATGCTGTTTTAATTTCTCAAACAGGTAAAGATGCAAGAGGAAATTTTCTGCCGCTTTTTTCCTCCAACACGGATTCTTTTGACTGGAAACAACCGGTAACTGTTTATGCCACAGTTACAGCCTTTAAACTCTTTGGCCCATCTTATTTTACATTGCGGGCAGTCAGTGTATTTTTTGCGTTTTTGTCCGCATCACTCATTTTTTTATTAATAAATCAAATTAAAGGATTTAAGTTAGCCTTGGTGGGGTTACTTATTTTTGTAACAACCCCCATTATTATGATTCAATCTCATTTGGCTCTGGAAAATATTGCCCCGGTACCTTTTATATCTTTCTGGCTTTTAATGCTTTATAAATACTTTAAAAAACAGAACTTAAGATATATTATTTTTGCGGCCGTAAGTTTGGGTTTTGCTCTCTATTCTTATCTTGGTTTAAGACTGATGATTATACCGCTTATCATTCTTTCCATATCATTTTTATATTTTATTGATCGTAGAAGAGTATGGTTTACCTTTATTATCTCTGTCTCTCCTTTTATCATTCTGTTATTTTTGGTTAAAAGCCAATACCCGGGAGCAGTGTTGGGTTTGTTTAGGCCACACAGCATTGCTTCTTATCAAGAACTCATCATGCCTTATATTTCTTCTTTTGACCTTTCTTTTTTGTTTATCACCGGTGACATCACTCCATATCATTCTACAGGCAAGCATGGAGTATTTTTACTTGCATCCCTGCCGCTTTTTATTTTAGGAATAATCAGAATTATTCAAAAAAGAAATCCTTTTTTAATTTTTGTTTTAACAGCCTTTTTTACAATTCCATTATTTTTTGGTTTGGGGTCAAATATTCACCGGGGAAGCAGGTTGTTAAGCCTGATACCTTTGTTTGTGACAGTGGCCACAGTGGGTTTTGAATATATTTTGGCTTTCAAAAATATGCTATTTAAAACTTTTTCAATATTTCTTGTAATTTTTCTGATGACATTAAATTATGGAGATTTTTTAAACGATTATTGGTACTACTATCCCCAAAGAGTGAAGCAAGAGTTTGCTGCGCCTATCCATAGAGTTTTTATATTACTGGAAAAACTGTCAAAAGAAAATAATTTAAAACCGTTAATTCAAAATGACATACCTTTACAAAATCCCAATGCCTTCTTATTTTTTGAACAGGCCTATTTCCCAAATAAATTGGAGAAGTGGATGAAAAATGATTTATTACCTAACAGGAGTGTGGTATTTGTTGATTCAACAGGTATGGCTTTGATAAATATATCTAAAATAAGGATGGAAAAAATCGAAGGAACAGATTATGCTTTAGTAAGAAATAAATAAATTAATTAATTAATTAATGAGAAAAGTCTTTTTGGCGCTTATATTGATAATTCTTCTGGCCTTTATACTGCGGTTTTATAGGATAACGAGCATTCCTCCTTCTTTAAACTGGGACGAGGTTTCTATTGGCTATAATGCCTATTCTGTGCTAAATTCAGGCAGAGATGAATGGGGGCAATTTCTGCCGGTCCATTTTAAATCTTATGGGGAATATAAATTGCCCGGACAAGTCTATTTATCCGTTCCCGGGATTGCCCTGTTTGGATTAAACGAGTTTGGGGTGCGGATTACTCCGGTAATTTATGGCACTTTGACAGTCCTGGTGATGTTTTTTTTGGGAAGAAATTTATTCAGTAGCAGTTTAGCCGGATTGGCATCGGCTTTTTTGTTGGTTATTTCGCCTTGGCATATCCAACTCACCAGGGCCTCGTTTGAATCATCCCTGGCTACCTTTTTTGCTACAGCGGGCATTTGGTTTTTAATCAAAGGATTTAGGCAGCAGAAGTGGTTTGTTATATCAATGATTCCGTTTGCCCTTTCTGTTTTTACATATAATTCTGCCAGAATTTTTACCCCGATGTTTTTAGTAGCCATGCTTTTTATCTATTGGAAAAAATTAATTAAATTTAAGAAATTTATCGTACTTTCACTCATTATTTTTTTAGCTTTATTAACTCCACTTACTCCTTATTTTTTTTCCGGAGAGAGAAGTGCCAGATATAAGTTAGTTAGCATAACAGACGATCCGGGACTGATCCCTAGGATTAATGAAAACAGGGGAAATTCCAAGTTACCTTACCCGCTGCCCCGTTTAATTAATAATAAAGTTACTTATTTAAGTTTTTACTTTACCAGAAATTATTTGTCTCATTTTACCCCTCAATTTTTATTTTTATCCGGCGCTCCCCATAAACAACACCATGTGCAGGAAATGGGCGAGCTTTATTTATTCCAGGCACCGTTTCTGTTGATTGGCCTTTGGGGTCTATTTAGATACAAGCATAAATTTAAGGGTTTGCTTATCTCTTGGTTGCTACTTGCATTTGTGCCCGTTTCTGCAACAGGAGACAGTATACCGCATGCCTTAAGAACTCTGATTGCCGCGCCATTTTATCAATTGGTCTCTGCATTTGGTTTTGTAATAATTCTTGAGAAAATTAAAAAAATTTCTTTTGTTTTTAAAATATCTTTTGCTACAGCATTTTTTGTGATTGTTGCTTTAAGTTTGATTTACTATTTAAATCAGTATTACAATATTTATCCTTACAAATACTCAAAAGATTGGCAGTATGGAAACAAGCAGGTTGTTGAATATATAAAAGATCACCAGGATGAATATGATTTGATAGTTTTTACCCGCCACTACGGGGAGCCGCACATGTTTACCTTATTTTATTTAAATTATGACCCAAGCAAGTATCAAAATGATCCTAATTTAGTCAGGTTTGAAACTAATAACTGGGTAAGGGTATTAAATTTTGACAAATTTTATTTTCCTGATTTAGGGGATAAAGGAACGCAGCAAAAAGATATATTAGAAAGATACAAAGACAAAAAGATATTGTTGATCGGAAAACCCGGGGATTTCCCTTATGGCGGTAGAAGTCTTCTCAAAATAAATTTCCTGGACGGAAGCCCGGCTTTTGAAATTGTGGATAATAAATGAATAAAACTTGGACAAAAATTTTGTTGTTTGCAATAATACTTCTTTTTCTATTGACCAGGCTTTACAAAATAGCCGAGATTCCCCCATCGGTTTATTGGGATGAAGCTTCCATTGGATATAATGCGTATTCTATTGCGGAAACAAGTAAAGACGAGTGGGGAGAATTTTTGCCTCTGCATTTTAGGGCATTTGGGGAATTTAAGTTGCCGGTTTATATTTACGCAACAGCGGTTTCTGTTAAACTTTTTGGGTTAAATGAGTTTGCGGTAAGGTTGCCATCAGTTATTTTTTCTTTGGGAATAGTCATTTTAACTTATTTTTTAGCAAAGAGGTTATTTAATAATACTTTAGTAGCATTATTTAGCAGTTTTTTTATTACTATCTCCCCCTGGTTTTTTATTTTTTCCAGAACCGGTTATGAAGCAACAGCAGGACTATTCTTTTTTTTACTGGGAATATTTTTCTGGTTAAAGTTTCAAAAATCATCAGTCTTTATTATACTTTCGTGCTTATCTTTTGTTTTTAGCGCATACAGTTATAATAGTTTCCGGGTTTTGCTCCCTTTTTTACTTCCCGGATTATTTTTGCTACTGTTTATACATAGAAATAAATCCAGAAAAGTCCTAATAATAAGTTTGATATTGGGAATTGGCATCCTGATTTTTGGATTTATCCCGATTATTGAATTTCTTTCTAAAGGTGAGGGTAACAGACTTGATGTGATAGGCATATTTGACAGTCAGAAGAAAAATATTCAGATCTTTCATACTTTTGCAACTAATTATATGGCCCATTTTAATCCAAAATTTTTACTTACCAGCGGTGATGTTAATCTACGCAGCCAGCAAAGTAATTTTGGGGAAATTTATTTAGTAGAATTCCCCTTCCTTTTAATGGGACTTTTATCTCTTTATAAAACAAAAAAGATGCAAAATTTAATCCTGATATATCTTTTTTTTATCTCCTTTATTCCATCTGCCATTACCAGAGAGGCTCCTCATGCCCTGCGGTCGGTTTTGTCAGCTCCTTTAATCAGTATTATATCTTCTTTTGGAATTTATTCTTTCTATCAGACATTAACAAAGGCTAAATCAAAAGTTGTAAATAATTTTTTTATAATAATAATTTTATTTTTTGTATTTTCTTTTGGCTGGTACTTTTTTAAATTCTTGTTTAGTTATAACAAGGAAGCGGCAGAACACTGGCAATATGGCTACAAGAGAATTTTTTTAGATCATGTGGAAGAATTTGATAGTTTTGACAATATTGTAATATCGGATAGATACAATCAGCCATATATTTTTGCGCTCTTTTATCTAAAATATGACCCGATTAACTTTAGAAAAGAAGTTCGGTATAATCAAACAATAAGGAAAGCAACTTCGCTTGTTAAAGGATTTAATAAATTTAGTTTTACAAATATTGATTACTATAATCTTCCAAAAGGTAAGAGTCTGATTTTTGCTCATCCAACTGATAAAATGGATGAGATGCAAAGCCAAGAAGTTATTTTAAATCCGGATAAGTCAGTAGCAGTTTATGTTTATGAATACACAAAATAAAATAGCTTTAATAGTAATTATTTTATTGGCTGTATCTTTACGTTTTTTTAAGCTTAGCGAAGTTCCGCCGGCAATTTCCTGGGATGAGGCTGCTGTTGGATATAATGCCTGGACTATTGCCAATTTCGGACAGGATGAATATGGCAATGGTTTTCCTTTGATGTTTAAATCCTTTGGTGAATATAAAAACCCGGTAGATATTTATGCAACAGCTCTTTCAGTAAAACTTTTCGGACTTTCGGAATTTAGCACAAGGCTTCCAGTGGCTTTATTTGGAGTTTTTAATGTAATACTTTTATTTTTTCTTACAAAAGCCTTGCTTAACAATAATTTGATAGCTCTCGCGGCAGCATTTTTTTTAAGTATTTCCCCCATGAATATCCATTTCTCGCATTTTAATCATGAGGCTAATTTGGCTTTATTTTTCTTCATGCTGGGGTTTTATTTATTTATGTTGACTATTAAAGGGAAAAAGTTTTTACTATTTGCATTTATTTGTTTTATCTTGAGTTTTTTTTCTTACAATGCGCCAAAAATGTTTATTCCGGTATTTATATTTTTTTTAATCGTTATCTATAGAAAAGAACTTTTAAAGCTTTCCGGGCAGCAGCTATTTTTTTCAATATGTTTGATAGTTTTTTTCTCGTTTATTTTATTCTTAAACCCTCATGCCCTGGGGATAGACAGGGCTGCTCAAACTATTTCTTTTAAATTAAATAAAAATGAATTATTTGGGCAGATTAATTTGGTTGCAGCTCAATATTCGCTACATTTTCTTCCTGATTTTCTAATTATAAGAGGAGATAAAAATCCCCGCTTATCGGCTCAAGTAACAGGGGAATTTTACTATTTGGATATTGTTTTTCTTATTGCGGGTGTAATCTTTATTTTTAGAAAAAGATCAAAGGAATTACTAATACTGTTTTTATGGGCATTTATTGCACCGCTACCGTCAAGCATTACTGCCGAGGCACCACATGCCGGACGGGCGATGTTTATGATGGGAAGCTGGCAGATTATTTCTGCCATTGGATTTTACTCGGTAATTAGTTTATTCCGTAAAAAAGCCTTCAAATTGACTGTGATTATTATTTGTTTGGTGATTTTTGGTTTTTCGTCTTTTAATTTTTTATCCTATTATTTTGGAGAGTACAACAAAAGATACGCAATAGAATGGCAATATGGTATGAAGCAAATCGTGGAGTTTGTCAAATTACACCCGGAGTACCATGTTGTTTATATGACAGATGTAAGGGATCAGCCGTACATATTCTTTCTTTATTATTTAAAAACCTTGCTACCGGATTATTTGCAAAGCGTCACTTATAATAAAGAAGAAAGCAAAAGTCATAATAATGTCTTCTTTTTTGACAAATATTTTTTTGGCGGGTGGAACAGTGTTGAAAGCATGCCGCAGCGGAATGTGTTGTATGTTTTTACACCCAGCCAATATGATGGGTTAAGATATAAGCTGCAGTTTGATATCAAAGAGATAATCTATTATCCTAATGAAACAGTAGCTTTTTACTTGGTAAGCATAAAATGACTAAAATTTCCGTAGTTTTGGCAGTATTTAATGAAGAGGAGAATTTAAGGCAATGCCTTGATTCTATCAGGGATTTAGCATGGGAAATAGTAATAGTAGACGGGGGATCAACAGATAAGACTTTGGAAATTGCCAGAGATTTTGGGGCCAGGTTACTTAAAACAGATAACCCTCCTATTTTTCATATCAACAAAAACAAAGCAATAGACGCAGCAGTAGGTGATTGGATACTACAGCTTGATGCGGATGAAGTAGTGACCGGAGAATTGAAAAAAGAGATAATGGAAGTTACAAAACAAAAAAGCGATTTTAATGGATTTTGGATTCCCAGGAAAAATTTTTTCCTGGGAAGATTTCTTAAAAAGGGGGGGCAGTATCCTGATTATACGGTGAGACTTTATAAAAAGGGTAAAGGCAGGCTGCCCGCAAAAGATGTTCATGAACAAGCAGTTGTAGAAGGCAAGATGGGGTATCTAAAGGCTGATTTATTGCACTTTAGAGACAAAACATTTGCAAAATATTTGGAGGGATTTAACAGGTATACTGATATAATGGTGATGCAGATTGAACACAAAGACCTTAAAAATAATTTTTTTGCAATTTTGAATTTTCTTTTTCTAAAACCATTTTTTTGGTTTATTAAAGCCTATTTCCGTCATTTGGGTTTTATGGACGGTTTTCCCGGTTTTATTTTTGCCCTTTTTTCATCCTTGCGGTTTCCTGTATCATATATAAAATACCGCATTAATTACACAAGATGAAAATAGCATTTAATCCCACTCCTCTGAAATCAGCCCACAAAGAAAGGGGTATTGGTTATTATACCAAGAATTTACTGGATAATTTAAAGAAAGATCCGGATTTGGAAATTATTGAATTTACTAATCCTGCGGATATCAAAAAAGATGTTGATTGCGCGCATTTTCCCTGGTTTGATCTTTATTTTCATACCTTACCTCTTAATACTCATTGTCCCGTTGTTGTAACCATTCATGATGTGATCCCGCTTATTTTTAAAGAGCATTATCCTGTGGGATTACGGGGAAAAATTAATTTTATTCTTCAAAAATTAGCACTAAACCGTTGCAAGAGAATTATAACTGACTCTTTCGTATCTAAGGCTGATATTGTTAAATATTTGAAAATAGATGAAAGCAAAATAGTTGTTATTCCCTTGGCCTCCGACTCAATTTTTAGAGTATTAAATGAGTCGAAATTATTACTGGTAAAAAGAAAATATAATTTGCCGGACCGGTTTTTATTATATGTTGGTGATGCCAACTTTGTGAAAAATTTGCCGTTTCTGATAGATTGTTTTAATGATTTAGTAAAATTGCCGGATTTTGTTGATTTAAAATTAATTTTGGCTGGGGGGGTATTTTTAAAAAATGTAGAAAATATTGACCACCCGGAACTTATAAGTTTAAAAAAAGTTTTAAGAATGATTAAGGATTATGGTTTGGAGGGCAAAGTTCTAAGGTCGGGAAGATTGGATTTGGAGGATCTGGTAGCTTATTATAATTTGGCAGCTTTGTATATCCAGCCATCTTTATATGAAGGGTTTGGTTTGCCTGTACTTCAGGCGTTTACCTGCGGTACTCCGGTTTTATCCTCTAATAAAGGCGCTCTTCCTGAAGTTGGCGGTAATGCCGCCTTGTATTTTGATCCTGGAAATAAAACACAATTTAATTCTCTTGTTGTAGAAGCTTTGCAAAATAAGTCATTGCGCAGTAAATTATCAAGGCTAGGATTTATACAAGCCGCAAAATTTTCCTGGGAAAAAACAGCGCAGGAGACAAAATTAGTCTATGCAAAAATTAAATCCTGACACCCTGCGTATTATATTGATGTTTTTGCTGTGGCAAGTAGCGCTTGTAATTGTACTTATTTTTGCTATAAATTTTATTCCACTCCAATACAAAGATAGATTTTTGGGGGGTGGATATATTAATCATCAACTGGCACCCGAACTTTTCTCGTGGGCTAATTTTGACGGCGAACACTATTTGGCTATTGCTATTTTTGGGTATAAGGAAAGAGAACAGGCATTTTTTCCCGTTTATCCGGGAATGATATCTTTTTTGGCTAAACCTTTTTCTCCGGATCTGCTTTCGTTTCTTGTCAATTCGACAATTGCAGGTTTAGTGATTTCCAATTTATCTTTTCTTCTTGCGTTAATGATTCTGTGGAATTTAATAACAATTGACTATTCAAAAAAAATAGCTCTTTTTACTCTCGCAGCTATTCTTTTGTTTCCAACTTCTTTTTATTTCGGCGCAGTTTACAGCGAATCCTTGTTTCTGCTGCTATCTGTTAGTTCATTTTATCTGGCAAGAAAAAGGCATTGGTTTAGCGCGTCATTTTTGGGAGCTGTTGCCTCTGCCACCAGAGTATTTGGGGTGTTGCTTCTGGTAGCATTATTAATAGAGGCTTGGGAGCAAAAGGCAAAGCTTTCAAAATCGTTTTGGATTTTTCTGATTCCCTCGGGCCTTTTAATTTATATGTTTTATCAATATTTTACCGTAGGGGATCCGTTAGCCTTTTACAATTTGCAAGGTCAGGTAGGTGAACAACACCAATCAGGACTGGTTTTATTGCCTCAAGTATTTTTCCGTTATGCTAAGATGCTACTGACTGTAGACTCGGGTCAACTGATCTATAAAACAGTTATTTTGGAATTTTTGGTAGGTTTAATATTTTTCTTATTGCCGATTTACGGATACTTTAAAAAGATGAGACTGTCTTATTTAACATATGCTATGCTGGGATTTTTATTACCCTCATTAACAGGCAGTTTTTCTTCGGTGCCAAGGTATGTAACTGTCCTTTTTCCCTCTTTTTTGATTATGGCAGTAATCATAAATAAATTACCGAATTTATTGAGGATTATTATTTTAAGTTTTTCCGCGCTGGTTCTTATGGTGGAGACAGCTTTATTTCTAAGGGGGTATTGGGTAGCATGAAAAAAATTTCTAATTTAATTAACAATCCTTTGTTTACAGGTAGTATGGTAATGATAATAGGAAGTAATTTGGTCAATTTTTTAAATTACTTATATCATCTGATTATAGGAAGAATGCTTGGCCCGTCGGATTATGGTGAGTTAGCAGCCATTATATCTTTGATAGGTTTACTAGGAATTATTCCGGCGCCACTTGGCACATCGATTATAAAGTATATCTCATCAGCAAAAAACAATACGGAGAGTGCTAATATGATAAGTTGGCTTAAGATAAAATATTTTCAGGGATCCTTTATATTCTTTGTGATTGTTCTTGTGATATCGCCTGTTATATCCTCATTTTTAAAAATTCATAACATTTCTTATTTTATTTTGATTGCTGTATCGTTCTTATTTAGCCTACAATCAGGGTTAAATCGATCAATATTGCAAGGATTACTAAGGTTTAAAGAAATGGTTATAACTGTATTGGCAGAAAATAGCACAAAATTGATCTTAAGTATAGGTTTTGTTTATCTCGGATTCAAAGTGGGTGGCGCAATTTTTGCTTTGGTTGTTGCAGCATTATTAGGTTGGTATGTAACAAAGCAATACTTAAGGTATTCTAAAACCAGAAAGCCAAATTTTACACCGGATATAAAATCCATGCTAATGTTTACCATACCGGTATTTATCCAAAATTTTGCAACCACATCTCTTTATTCTTCAGATGTAATATTAGTTAAACATTTTTTTTCCTCTCATGATGCCGGGATTTATGCAGCTCTCTCCACTTTAGGAAAAATTATTTTTTTCGCCGCAGGTCCCATTGGTGCTGTGATGTTTCCTTTGGTTTCAAAACGGAGCGCTAAAGGAGAAAATTATAAAAGAGTATTTAAGTTTAGTTTCGTAGCAACGGTGTTTTTGTCCGGAGCGATTCTTTCAGTTTATCTCCTGTTTCCTTCCCTGGCAATTCAACTTCTTTACGGATCGCTTTTTCTTGAGGCTTCCAGCCTTTTGCTTTGGTTTGGAATCTTTATAACTTTTTTTACACTAGCATCTCTAATTATCAACTATACTCTTTCTCTGGGTAGAACTAGAGTTGTAATTTTTCCTGCAATTGCTGCAGTATTTCAAATTGTACTAATTTGGTTTTTCCATGACAGCTTATTTTCAATCATACTAATCTCTATTTTAGTTAACGCTTTACTACTTGTTGCTTTGCTAATATACTCTATCTATTCTAACAATGGACATAAAGCTAATTTCAGTCATAGTGCCGGCATATAAGCAGGAAAAAACTATAGTCCGGGATTTACAAAGAATAAAAGAAGTTCTGGATAAATTACGCTACCCCAGTGAACTTATTTTAGTGGTAGACGGTAAGGTTGATAAAACTTTTAAACAAGCTTTGAAGTTTGCAGAAAGAAACCGCAATGTCAAAGTAATTGGTTATGATCATAATAAGGGTAAAGGTTATGCTATCCGTTTTGGAATGGCTGAAAGCAAAGGAGAGTTAATTGGTTTTATTGATGCGGGGATGGATCTTAATCCGCAAGGCATCCTGCTGTTATTGGAGCAATTTGAGTTTCATAATGCTGATATAATAGTTGGTTCAAAGAGACACCCCCTTTCTAAAGTTTTTTATCCTTGGCAGAGAAAAATCCTTTCATTTGGTTATCAGATGCTGGTTTGGTTACTTTTCGGATTAAAGGTAAAAGATACTCAAGTGGGAATGAAATTTTTTAAAAGAGAAGTATTGGAAAAAGTGCTTCCGAGGCTTTTAGTAAAGCGGTTTGCTTTTGATGTTGAAATACTGGCTGTTGCCAGTTCTTTAGGTTATAAAAGAATATATGAAGCGCCGGTTGGTATCAAACTCCGTTTTGGAGGAGCGTCTACTATTACCAGCCAAAAATTTTTAAGAACAGTTTTTGCAATGCTTTTGGATACGCTGGCAATTTTTTACAGGCTAAAAATACTGGGATATTATTCAGATAAAAACAAAAGAAAATGGAGATTTGATCCCGAGTTGAATTTTAAGGTAAATATAGGATGAAATTTCTTCTTTTTGGATTCGCTTTTCTTCTGCTGGTGCCTTTTGCAAAAATTGCCTCGGCTCAATTTGTTAATGTTGTTAATCCTGTCAGAATCTCTTCTTATACCAAGGATCCAAAAAAAGCTCTTTTAGCGCAGTATAAACAAGTTAATATAAGAAATCTGCCGGCCACCTGGCTTTTGACCTATGATGTTTTGGTAAATCCCGATACTCGGCCTGATATTTTGGGGTTTGATAATTTGCAGGAAACCGGAGTTTTTCTGGAAGTCACTCCGAAATTTGCCGGTGCGGCAGGGGTTTTGTATAGCAAGACAGACTCGTGGCATAGGGCAAATGCGGTTTTTCTATCGGGATATGTCCAGGAAGACAGGATAAAATTGATAGATACAATTTTTGAAGAATTCAAAAAAGCCTTTGGGTTTTATCCGGCATCAGTCGGAGCCTGGTGGGTTGATAGTTTCTCCCTTGATTATATGAAGAAAAAGTATGACATATTGGCCAATTTAACAGTTGCCGATCAATTTTCCACCGACGGTTACAAACTTTGGGGGCAGTTTTGGTCTGTGCCTTTTTACCCCAATAAATATCATGCGGGAGTGCCTGCAAGGACAGTTGAAAATAAGTTGGATTTGGTTACTATCCAGTGGGCGTCAAGAGATCCTTTAAACGGTTATGGCAGGGCAGGGGAGAGTACCTTTAGTACGCAGGATTATTTTACCAGAAATTTGTCAGATGATTATTTTGAAAAACTGGTTGATTTATATACAAAGCAAGACGGAAATATGTTTGGACAGGTCACTATTGGATTGGAAGGTGATTTTACGCCGGAAGTCTATGGCGGCAACTACAGTAGACAACTTGATATTATCAAGGAAAAGCAGGATGCAGGGCAAATTAGGGTTTTGACAATGAAGGATTTTAGTAATAAATACAGAAACATGTTTCCAAAGCTTTCTCCTGTACAGATTGTTCAAACAGACGACCTGTTAGGGAAAAATATGAAAACTTTTTGGTTTCAGTCGCTTGCCTACAGAATTAACATAACTTATGACTATGAATTGAATAAGACTTATGTTAATGATTTTAGGAGCTATCACTCTGATTTTGAAGAACCCTATTATTTTTCCCCAAATAGGGATCTGAATTTGCATATTAATATTCCCCCGATAATTGATTCTGCCGGTAATCCCGAGGAGAAATGGTTAATAACCGATACGAAACTTAAGTCCGCCGACATAAAAGACCATAAGCTTTTCCTGAATTTTGAAAAAGTACAAATACTGTTGGAGGAGGAAAAAATTACTATTCTTGGTAAGATTAATTCTTTGCCGGAAAGTTTAATCCGTTCTCCTTACCTGCAAGTAGCAAAAAAAGGAGAAAAAATAGAGCTTCAGCCAAAAATAAAATGGCCGTACCCTAAAGATGGTTTTAAGTTTAGAGAGTTAACTCAAGAAGCAACATTTTTCTTAAAACAAAGAAAAGTTATTTTATCGATAACACTAATAATTTTAGGCTTAATTTTGACTTCTACAGTGATTAAAAAAAGCAAACTCCCTTTAGGATTTAAAGTTTTATTTTTTTTATTTTGGGTGATTTTTTTTGGAGGGATGTATATTAAATTATATTTGCCAAATACAAGAGAATATTTTGTTAATCAGGGAGAACTGGATGCCCTGATCCGTCTTAAGTTGATGGATGGGAAAAGGATTGTGGTAATGGATAGAGTTTGCCTCCAATGCTCCTGGCATACTAAAGATATGCCGGCAATTTTTGCCAATAAACGGGATTATGTGAAAAAGATAACCGGAAAAGAAATAGTTTATAATCTAGATGTGTTTAATGCCAAAACAAGAGAAGAGGGGAGAAATAATCTGAAGAAACTAAACGCCGATTATATTTATGTGGTGCGGTTTGAGGATTATGCGGAAAAGATACCCTTTTCTCCGGGTGATTTGAACATAGAAGAAGTTTACTCAAATGCCAATGCGGAGATTTGGAGGATAAAGAAAAATTGAAGATCTTAATACTATCTTGGAGAGGCCCAAAACATCCCAATGCGGGCGGTGCAGAAACTTCAACTCACGAACATGCCAAAGGTTGGGTTAGGGCCGGACATTCAGTAACACTTTTTACCTCTGATTACAAAGGAGCAAAGAAACAGGAGGCTATAGACGGAGTTAGCATTATAAGATCCGGTTCCCAGGTACTTGGGGTTCAAATTGCGGTGCTAAAATGGTATCTTTTTGCAGCCCATCCTAAATTTGATTTGGTAATAGATCAATTTCACGGCATCCCCTTTTTTACACCCTTTTTTGTGAGGGTTAAAAAAATGGCCTTTATCCATGAGGTCACAAAGGAAATATGGAAATTTAATCCCTGGCCAAAACCCTGGTATTTTATTCCTGCCCTGCTCGGAAGTTTGCTGGAGCCTTTGATATTTAGGTTTCTTTATCAAAACATTCCCTTTATGACGGTTTCAGAATCTACAAAAAAAGATCTAATTTCCTGGGGGATAAGTGATGGGAATATTACTGTAATACACAATGGGATAACAATTCCAAAACTAAAAATTCCGGAAAAAGAAAACAAAAAAACTTTAATTTATTTGGGAAGTTTAAGTAAAGATAAAGGAATAGAAGATGCTTTAAAAGTTTTTTCTTTGTTAAAAAATAAAGACTTCAGGTTTTGGGTAGCGGGAAAATCAGATCCGGGATATTTAAAATTCTTAAAGACAAAGAGTCAAAAATTGGACATTGGCAAAAGAGTAAAATTTTTTGGTTTTGTTTCGGAGATTAGAAAATTTGAATTGTTAGCAAAAGCGCATCTTTTAATTAACCCTTCTGTCCGGGAAGGATGGGGGCTGGTGGTAATTGAAGCGGCCAGAATGGGTACTCCATCTGTTGCTTATAATGTAGCTGGATTAAAAGATTCAGTGATAAACAATAAAACCGGCATTCTTTGTAATAATATGACACATGCAAATTTGGTAGAGGAAATTTTAAAGCTGCTTGAAGATGAAGAAAAACTACAAGAGATGAGTAAACAGGCAATTGCCTGGAGTAAAAAATTTAGATGGCATGAATCCGTAGCAAAAAGCCTTAAGTTGATTGACAAAGTGTAGATATCTCTGCTATAAAATTACTTTATGTCAAAAGATTATAATTTAAAAGGCAAAAGGATTTTAATTACAGGAGGGGCATCTTTTATCGGGTCGCATCTTATTGATCATCTTTTGCCCAAAAAACCTAAAAACATTAGGGTTGTGGATGATCTGTCGGCCGGAAAAAAAGAGAATATTGCCGGATACATTAAATCTAAAACAGTAGAATTTATTTTAGGTGATTTAAAGCAGCAATCAGTTACCAGAAAAGCCGTTAAAAACATTGATTTAATTTTTCATTTGGCAGCAGATCATGGAGGAAGAGGTTATGTTGATCTTCACCAATCAGGTCCGGCTTCCAATAATTTTTTATCAGGATTGATATTTTGGGAAGCACTGTTGGCCGGAGTGGAGAAAATAGTCTATGCGTCATCGGGCTGCGTTTATCCAAATCATATCCAAAAAGATCCAAAAAAGATTCTTTATTTAACCGAAGATATGGTTGGTCCGCCTTTTGATCCGGATAATGAATATGGTTGGGAAAAGTTAACCAGCGAAAGAGTGCTTCGGGCATATTGCAAAGAAAGAGGTTTGAGAGCTGCTTCCTGCAGGTATTTTACTGTTTACGGACCAAAAGGCAAAGAAGATCATGCGGTGATTGCTTTTATAGCGAGAGCTTTCATCGGTCAGGATCCGTTTGAAGTTTGGGGCAATGGTAAACAAATTAGAAACTGGACTTATGTTTCTGATATTGCCAAGGGAACAATTTTGGCGGCGGAGAAAATTGACAACGGAGCCGGCATCAATTTGGGGACAATGGAAAGAGTAACAGTATTAGAGGCGGTTGCGGAGGTTTTAAAGTACACCGGGCATAAAACTAGGATTAAACTGTTAAAAAATATGCCTACAGGTCCCATGAACAGAGTGGCAGATAATAGTTTGGCTAAAAAGCTTTTGGGTTGGGAGCCGGAAGTTAAATTTAATGAGGGACTGCATAAAACTATTGACTGGTATTTTGCCAATAAAACCAGAGAAGAAGTTAGAAACAAGTTTGCGCAGAAATTAACGGAGAGATGAGTACTTCGGCAGGTTTGAAAAATAAACTTTCCAGATAGCTTTTAAAACATTAATTCCGTCTTGCAATGCTCTAATTCCGGAGGTTCCGCCCACTCTTTTGGTATAAGTTATAGGGATTTGCACTAAATTCATGCCCATCCGGCAAGCTTTGGTGACTGTTTCCGCTTCATATTCAAAATGTCTTTCTTTTAAATCAAGTGCCAAGAAAGCATTTCTTTTAAATCCTTTGAAACCGGCCATAACATCGGTAATCCGTTTTCCGCAGCCAATGGAGGTAGCAGCAGACATTACCCAGTTGCCAAAGTAGTTTTGAAAAGTGATAGACCCCTTTTCTATTTTGCCGTTACTAAATCTGGTGCCGATAACGACATCAGCCCCTTTATCAAGCGCCTCTACAAATAAGGGAATCTCAAAGGGCTGAAATTGATGATCCGTATCGATTTGGATAATATAGTCGCCTGTAGCCAAAAGCCCTCCCGCCCAAAAATCAGCCCCCTTGCCTCTTTTAAAGGGGAAACGCAAGATTCTATCTACCCGCATTCTTTTGGCAATCTCTATAGTTTTATCTTTGGATGCGGCATCTGCCACAATAATTTCTATTGGAAAAAATTTCTTTAAGACTCGACAATCCTTAATAGTTCTTCCAATATTTTTTTCCTCATTATAGGAGGTTAAAATTATACTGACTAGTTTTGCTTTCATGGCATTTTGGTAAAGTTTAGCTTATCTTATAGCCTTGTTTCTGTCAATAATCGAAAAATCTGTGATTGACATTAAGGAAAATAATTAAGGTGGCATTGCGGATATGCACCCCGAGCATAATGATAAGCGCCATTGGTTGTAATTCTAACTTCTTCCATGCGTAGATTGATTCCTTTTATCGTAAACCATGCTCCAATAAATTCTTTGCACTCTTCTGTAATTCCAAAGGGGGGTCTTTTCTTGTCAAACCAAAATTGCATACTTGGTCCTGCTCCGGAAACAGCAAGAGCAATGCGGTATTTTTCATAAAGCTCATGCTTCAATGCGGCAAATTCACTTGCCGAAAAATTTCCATATATCCCCTCTTCTGCTCGCCGTGGTTCATGGTATTCGTCTCCTAGGACAAACTTTAGGAAATCACCTACATTGCCTCTTTCTAATGATAAAGCTCCTGCTACTGCTCGCCCAACTTGCCTGACTAAAAGTTTTCCTTCCACAGGATCTTCAAGAACTTTCCTGGTACTTTCTGTTCCTTCCGTCTTTTGATGGGAAGAAAAACCTATTGCCAAACCTAAGTCTCTTGGAGGTGGTACTTGGACAACAAACAATTCCTTGCTACTGGGCACATCAGATAAAAAGACTATTCCTCCTAATACTGATGGTGCTACATTATCTTTATGTTCTTGTGGTTCACCTTTTGCGCTGGCTATAATTATATCTCGGGTAGAAACAGATTGTCCGAATAAAACAGCCGCAGCAATAACAGCTCCTGTAGCTTCTGCTCCGGAAGAACCGGTTCCTCCACTCAAAAAACCTTCTCTGCTGATATCCTTAATGGTTAATCTACAGCCTTGTTGCCCTTTGTCTATGCTTTTAAGATATTGCTCCAATGCTCTTACTCCTGCATATCCCCGTTCCCGTCCTCTAGGAACAGGAATATCACTTATTGCTAGCAAATCAATAGCATTTCCATCAATTAGCTCAAGAGTAACTTCTAACATCCAATCTTGGATTGCTGCGCCGGCTCTATCAAAATAGGGTCCTAAATTTGCTGTTGAACCGGGAACTTGAATAGTCACCCGATCAAGGTGTTCAATTGCCATAATTACAGGACAGAAGTAAAATATAACAAAAATCACGCTAAAAGTCAAACACGAGTTTCGCACTTGTCATTCCTGCGAATGCAGGAATCTAATTAACAACTTATGCTTATTCGTAATTGGATCCCCGCCTGCGCGGGGATGACGGGAAAAACCAAAGATGAGAAATACTGCGAAACTTGTGTCAAAATGCGAAATCATATTGATTTTGGCAATGCTTTGTAGTAGGATCGTTTAGTTTATGGATGATAAAAAGATTGCTATTTTTGGGGTGGGAAGAGTAGGGCTGCCATTAGCTTTGGTTTTGGCAGAAAAAGGATTTGTTGTTACAGGTATTGATGTTGACCCTTACAGGATAAATCTTTTAAAACATAAAATTATGCCTTTTATGGAAGAAGGCGCAGCACAGCTTTTGGAAAAACACAGCGGTAAAAATTTTCAAGTTTTTTCTCAAGAACATATAGATAGGATAGTAGCCGAAAACGCAGTAATTATCTTTACTCTGGGTACACCGATAGATGACACATATAGTCCTAATTTTTCCGATATAGAAAAATTAATCAGGAGAATCTCCCCGGTTATTAAATCCGGACATACTATAATTTTACGGAGTACGGTTTCTCCCGGCGCTACCGAGCAGCTGGCAAGACAATTGGAAGAGCAAACAAAACTGATTTTGGGGAAAACCTTATTTTTAGCATATTGTCCCGAGAGAATTGCAGAAGGTAAATCTGTGGAAGAACTGGGGCAAATACCGCAAATTATTGGCAGTTTGGAAGAAAGTAGCGCCAAAAAAGCCGCAAACATTTTTGAAAAGATTGCCCCAAAGATTTTATTTACCAACACCAGATCTGCAGAACTGGCCAAGTTATTTTGCAATATGTACCGCTACATAGATTTTGCCATTGGTAATGAATTCATGATGATTGCGGAAAGTTATGGATGTGATATTTACGACGTATTAAAGCTTGTTAATAACGACTACAAAAGGGCAGGGCTAAAATCACCGGGATTAACAGCAGGGCCATGTCTTGTCAAAGATGGTTTCTTTTTGATAGACAAGAGCCCTTATATGGAACTGGTCACAGCGGCCTGGAGATTAAACGAGAATATCCCCGGGTATCTACTATCAAGAATAAAGGAACAAGTTGGGGATTTAACCAAGAAAAAAGTAGCTATTTTAGGTCTGGCTTTTAAAAAAAATATAGACGATACCCGCTATTCACTGTCTCCCAAACTAAAAAGATATTTTCTGGCAGAAGGCGCCAAGGTTTCTGTCAGTGATCCTTTTATCGATTCCCAGCCGCTTGAAGATGCCCTTTTGGGTGCGGAGATTTTAATTATCGGAGTGAATCACGATGTTTTTAAAAATATCACTTTTGAATACCTCTCAAAATTTGTCTCTTCCGATTGCATTATTGCGGATATCTGGAATATTTTCCAAACCGGTAAGATTGTTTTTTATTTTAAGGATGTTTTAAAAAAGGGTAAGACCGAAATCAAACCCAACGGAGAGATGAAAACCTATGAAAAAAATAAGCACTTGGAACGGAGAAGAGTATCGGCGTGAAAACAAAAGTGCTAGTTACAGGTGGCGCGGGTTTTATTGGTAGCGAAGTGGTTAAACAACTTCTGGAAAAAGGGTATCAAGTTCGCGTTGCTGATGATTTATCCAAAAAAGAAGCAAAAGTACCTGCGAATTGCGAATTTTTAAGAGTGGATCTGACAAATAAAGATGCGGCAGTAAGAGCTATGGATGAAGTTGATTATTGCATCCATCTGGCTGCCAAAATTGGGGGGATAGGCTATTTTCATAAATACCCTGCCACAATTTTATCCGAAAACAATAAAATGTACTCAAGCGTTTTTGAAGCGGCAGTTGCAAAAAAGATCAAGAGAATAATCTATCTTTCTTCATCAATGGTTTTTGAATCAACAGATAGTTTTCCAAGCAAAGAGAAAGATATTGGTAAGATCCCTCCGCCGGTTTCAAGTTACGGATTTTCAAAACTGGTAGGCGAGTGGTATTGCAGATCATTCTTTGATGAACATGGACTTAAATATACTATTATCAGGCCTTTTAATGCCTATGGAATTAATGAAGCGCCGGGTGAGGAAGTGGGGTATGCCCATGTTATACCGGATCTAATAAAAAAGATTTTAGCCGGCCAATATCCGCTTGCGCTTTTAGGTGACGGTAAACAAACCAGATGTTTTACTCATGTATCGGATATTGCCCAAGGGATTATTCTGGCCATGGAATCAAGCAAGGCGGAAAACGAAGATTTTAATATCGGCTCGGAGAAGGAAATGACAATGTTGCAGCTGGCAAAGTTGCTTTGGGAAAAATGCCAAATGAAAAAGGCTTTTAAGGTAAAATATGTCCCCGGCTTTAAATATGATATAAGAAAAAGAGTGCCTTCTTCAAAAAAAGCAAAAAAAGTTTTGGGGTGGATTGAGAAGAAAAAATTTGCAGAAGAGTTGCCAAAAGTGATAGAGTGGATTAAAATGCAGTAAAATGAATATGAGTAAATTAATTATTAAAATAACTTCTTTTTTAATAATCCCCTTGTTGATAACAGGGCTGGTTTTTGCAGACAATGCATCTTTAAGTTTACCAAATACCAAAATAAATCCGGGCTCTTTTTACTATCCTGTAAAAAGATTATGGGAAAAAGGGCAGGAGAAATTACAATTTAGTAAACAGGCGAAAATAAATTTCTATCAGTCCTTATTAAAAACTAAGCTATCAGAATTAAATTATGTTGTAGAAAAAAAATTTCTGTCAGAGGTACAAAGTGCCAGTGAACGGTTTGCCTACCAAGCAGGAATTTTGACAGAGGAGCTAATAAGACAAAATAAATCTGCAGATAAAGAAAATGTTATAAAAGAATTTGAGAGATTTAGTCCATTTTTAGATACCCTACGGGATAAGTATGAAGCGAATTCCAGTTATTGGATGCTGATTCAGCATGATATTAATACTCTGGGAATACTTTCAGCGCAGCTTAAATAATTTCTATCGAATAAATCTTTCTTGCCCAATTGGTCCGACAAACAACTTGCCTATATCTCTTGCTTTCAGATAAGTAAATAATTCATCAAAACTTGCTAATTCACCTGTGGCTTGATATCGAAAAACTCTTTCAAGTTCATCCCGAATATGGTCAACTCTGGGTTTTTCCTGAAAACCTTGATTGCCTCTCACTTCTGCTTGCCACGGAGTATCAGGAGGAGCAGCGGTATAAATAGCCATCATATATCCGGATTGTTCCATCGCCTGTACCATTCCTAGAGTGGCCCGCAAAAGCTGATGTGGTTGAGCCAAAATAACCCCGCTTAACCATCCTCTTTCTTCAGCCTGTTTCACGAAGGCCTCATTTTCATGTCGGGTGTGAAATGCTCTCATATCGGGATGTAGAATTTTTTCAGGTGGAACCCTATGTTTTTGAGTTAATTGATTAATACACCAGCTCATACCCGGATTTGCCTCATAAGGAGTGGTGCTGCCAACTCTTTCGCCTTCGTTATTTGTAATTGTTATGAATCCCACTTGTCTAATCATTGCCCTGGCTATTTCAAAAAGGCCGGTATAATCCCCAAAAGAACGGTTATGAAAAAAAAGCACATCAACTCCCCCTCTAGGTTGTCCACTTAAAAGCATTACAGTTGCTTGATAAAGCCTTAACTCTTCGCTAGGATTGTCTAAAAGCATAGTTACAAATTATATCACTATAGGGTCGTAGTTTCAACTATTGAAATAACTACTTTCTCAAAGTAGAATATGCCAGTGAGTAAAAAAGAAGTAGTGAAATTAGATAATTGTAGGGCTTGTGACAGTAGCGACCTATTACTTTTTCTTCAATTGGGACCGACACCCGTACCAAATGGATTTTTAAAGGCACACCACCGGCATAAGGCAGAAAAGTTTTATCCTTTGGATGTTTGTTTTTGTAAAGATTGCGGATTGGTACAATTGGCCCATGTTGTTTCCCCCAAAGTAATGTTTAAAAATTATGTATATATTCCTTCAACTTCCGAAACTATGCGTATTCATTTTACATCCCTTACAAAACAGGCAATTAAGAAAACAAATGCTAAAGAGGAAGATATGGTTTTGGATATTGGTTCAAATGACGGTACCCTTCTAAATGCATTCAAAATACAAAAAATGAAAATATTAGGTGTTGACCCGGCGGAGAATCTTGCCAAAAAAGCCAATAAAGAGGGAATTAATACTATATGCGCTTTGTTTACAAAAGAGTTGGCAAAAAAAATAAAAAAAGAATACGGCCAAGTAAAAATTATTACAGCTACCAATGTAGTGGCTCACATACACGACCTGCATGATTTTTTGGAAGGAATAAAAATTTTACTTTCCGGTAAGGGATTATTTATTGCAGAATTTCCCTATCTTTGTGATTTAATTGAGGAAGTGGAATTTGATACAATTTATCAAGAACATCTTTCATATTTTTCAATTTCGCCGTTTGATAAACTTCTAAAAAAACACGGTTTAAAGTTAATAGATGTTGAAAGACTCTCTGTACATGGGGGTTCGGTCAGAGTATTTATCAGTAATAAAGGTGTAAACAGCCTTGAGGTAAAGAAACTATTGCAACTGGAGAAAAATAAAAAACTTTTGAGTCCGGAGACATACCTGAAATTCAGAAGAAAAGTAGATAAAATTCGACATGAATTGGTTCAACAGCTTTGGAGCTTGCGCCTTAAAGGTAAAAGTATTGTCGGATATGGTGCATCGGCGAAAGGGAATGTAATGCTTAATTATTGCAGAATTGGACCTGAAACTCTTGATTATATAGTAGATTCAATTCCCTATAAGCAGGGAAAATATACCCCGGGGATGCATATTCCAATATATCCGGAGGCCAAGTTACTGGAAGATATGCCGGATTATACATTGCTTTTGGCATGGAATTTTGCAGACGAGATTATCAAGAAACAAGCAGAGTATCGCAAAAGGGGCGGAAAATTTATACTGGCTATTCCAAAACTCGCAATTGTTTAGCTAGAATTTCAATTGTTTCCTCCCATTTTAAAAATTTTAAATCAAGTATTTTTTGAGTTTTTTCCACTTTGAGTCCGCCGTATTGAGGGTATCTAATAGGACTATCTTTTAGAAAACTTTCAATACTATTTGGTTTTACAGCATTCTTAATACCTCTTGCTTTTTCTATTAGATAATTTGCTAATTTATAGGGGGTAAAAATATTAACGCTGGAAGTATGAAAAATTCCGGTTGATCTTTTTGCCAAAAGAGCTTTCAAAGTTTCCGTAACCTCATTAATATAAGTGAGCGTTAAATACTGATCATTAAACATAGGATAAAGTTTCCCCATATCATAAAGCTTAAGAATTTTGCGGACATAATCCGGTTTTGGAGCATATTTAGTTCTTGAGGGATTGGAAATCCGCAAAATCGCGGCATTTTTTAGGTTATTCATCACCAGTTTTTCCGCTTCTTTTTTAGTCCAGCCATACCATGATAGAAAATCAAGGTTTTCTTCCGGTGAATCGTCTTCTGAATATGGTCCCGGATTTTCCTTTTTTCCGGAAAAAACTACATCTGTAGAAATATAAATAAAATAAGTATCGGGATGTACTGCTCGAATCAGGTTAGCGGTTCCTTCTGCATTTACGATCCAACAGGGAGCTTTTTTGTTATTCCGTTGCTCCTCCGCCGCTGTTACATCTGTAAAAGCAGCAAAATGAATGATTATTTCCGGATCGTTCAATCTGAAAAATTTTTCCAGGGATTTTTCATCCGTAATATCTAATTCGTTTACGGGGGGGGATAAGACATCCGGGTAATTCTCAATGAAATGAGAACCAACCAAACCATTACCGCCGGTGACTAATATGTTCATATAAAAAGATTTATCTTAAATCCTAATCTGGCTAAAATAAAAAGCCCCAGTACTTTGAATGTGCCCAATGCATATTTGATACTATTTTTTAAGCTGGCTCCCCTTTTTTTACCTATATAACTCGTTTCAACAGGCACTTGAGCTATTCTGATTTTATGATAAACCGCCTGGGCAATTAGTTCAAAGCTAAATAAATAATTATTAGAATTTACCTGATAATTTATTTTTTCCAGCATTTTTGCGGTATATACCCTAAAACCCTGATGAAAGTCATCTAAATTTACTCCCAGCATAATTTTGTCTATATAATTTAATAATCTAATAGGTATCCATTTCCAATAATACATGCCGGATCTTAACGGATTGTCTAGAGTTGTGAAGCGGTTGCCTAAAATAAACTCTGTGCCGGATTTAATCTTTTTAATAGCCAATGGGATAGCAGAAGGCTTATATTCACCATCCGGATGAATATCAATGATTATATCTGCTCCAGCTTTAAGGGCCAGATTTAAAGCCTTTTTCATATTACCTCCATAACCTAAATTAAATGAATTACGGTATGAGTGAATCCCTAGTTTTTTCGCCAGCATATAGGTTTTATCTTTGGATGCATCATCAACTAAGATTATCTCATCAACTAAATTTTTAGGAAAATCATGATAAAATTTCTCCAGAGTTTGGGAAGCATTAAATGCTAAAAAAATTGTAATAATTTTTAGTCGTTTTTTCATATGATATTATTGGCAAACATTATCACCAAATCAAAAATTTGGCAAGCAAAAATATTAATAATTTTTCTCTTTCTTGTTTTTAGCAATAATTAACCCAATGGGGGACTGATTAATCAAATACAAAAAAATCTGCCAAAGAAGCACTATCATCAGTATTGGTGAGGCAATTACTAAGTAAAGCAGGGAAACATTTTTTTTAAACAAGGCTGAAGTATTAATTCTTAAAACTGCCAAAATACTGGCCACAAAACCACCTAATGAGTATTCAGGGGCTATGACACTTTGGCAAGAGAGTATCTTAAGATTATTATTTTTAAGTACTTTAATGAGTCCTTTTATCGTAAGATGAGATAAATGTCTGGGGGGGTCCAGATGAAACCAATATTTTGAAAATATTTTTGATTCTAAACTGTTATATCTGGGAAATTCAATCATAATAAGACCGTTTTTATTTAGAAGCGAGCTTGCTTTTTTAATATATTCTGCAGAATTTGAAATATGCTCCAGACTTTCCCAAAAAACCACGGCATCGAATTTTTGTTTTATTTGCCACTTAATAAAGTCTTTTTTAATGACATCTGGGTTTTTAATTTCAGCACCCGGGATGTCTAAATTAATTACCTTAAATTGATTGGATAAAGATCTACCGAATATTCCTTCGCCAGAGCCTACATCCAAAATTTTCCCTGTACTTAAGTATTTTTTTATCCATTTTTTTCTACGGGCTTGGAATAATTGATATAACATTTCTTTTAATATTCCGGTTACGCCGGGACTTTTCCAATAAATATCAGAGTAATATTTTCCAATATTTTTAGGTACAGGATAGGTAAATCCTAGAAAACAGTTGTTGCAATAAAGAATATGAAATTTTTGGTTGAGTGTAGGTAGAGTTAGGGTAGTATTTGTTTGACACTGCGGGCATCTTAGTTTATTCTTTGATTTCATCTCGTGGGATTTATTATATAATAATTTCAATGAACAAAACTATTAAATTAGTTCAAAATACGGTATTGCTTGCATTATTAATAGTTACGGTTGCTATTTCCAACTATTATCTGTTAAGTGATTCGCTGACTTTGGGTTTTAAGCCGGATGATTGGATTCTATATTTTTCCTATAAGGCTCTTGGCACGAATCCTCTTTCTCAAATTGTATCGGTTTGGGCTGAAAGGGGAATATATACCACATACCAGGTTTACTATATGGGTTTTTTGGATAGCCTTTTTGGCTTGAATTATTATTCATTTCACTTTGTTAACTTAATCTTTAAGATTGTTGCCACCATAAGTTTATACCCTTTAATTCTCGTACTGTCTAAAAACAAGTTACTGGCAGTTTTATCCGTAATTCTGTTTGCTATTAGTCATTCAACAGTAGGCCCCTTAGAGCTTGTTGTTAAGGGGAGCGATTATTTAGCCATCATTTGGATGAACCTTTTTTTGATAGTGTACTATCTGATAATTGTAGATAAGCTGGTTGGATTAAAATACCACCTTCTTTTATTTATTCTTTTTATTCTATCTTTGGCTTTTTCACCAATTAGAATTTTCCCACTTATAGTAATTCCACCTATGGTTGAAATATTTTTGATATTAAAACACTTTGATTGGACTGCAATTAAAAAGTCTTTTATCAGGCTTGTAGTTCTTTATTGGCCCTTTATTGTTTTAATTCTATATTCTCCCATTTCCGTATTAGGGAATGCCGGAGGTCCTTTTGGAGTCTTTGAACAAGTTTCAAAAGGTAATTGGTTTTATGTTTTAGCACCAATTTCAGGAATAGGTTACACTTTCATAGCCAATGATTATTGGGGTAAAATTTTCGGTTTGTTAATAACAGATAATTTTAAAAATTATCTGTATTTTTTATCAGGAGGACCCACAATTATTTGTGGAGCATTAACTGCAGCAGTAGCTTGGTCAAGAATTCCAAAACGGAAACTCCTTTTTTTTATTCTGACTACCGCATTGAATTTTATTCTGCAAATACTTTTTTTCTTTATTGCTTTTCACCACTTAGGAATTACTTCTTCAAATGTAAATTATGATCCCTCAAATCTTTATTCAGTAATTTTTGGAGGATATATAGTGGTATCCGGTTTTATGGTATTTCTAAATTGGTTAAAATGGGGGGGGAGCGATAGAGTTTTAGCTTTACTTTGGATTGGTTCAGTTTTTTTGTTTATTTTTACTTTCCTGACATGGGTTTTTGCACCCTTGGGGACAGGATTTAGCAGTACAAGCTATTATTTGGTGGTTGCCTCAATTGGATCTTCCCTTATGATTGCAACTTTTTTAGTGTCAATCTATGAAAAGATAAAGCATCGGTTAAAATTGTTAGCTTTTTTACCATTCTTGATTATTATCTTGATTTTTGGAATGAGTAGTCACGAGATCCGGCAGAGGTTTTCCAGTCTAAATAAGGATGGCCGTGGTGCGGTGGGACAGATTATAATGCAAGAGGAAGCAAGACGGGTTTTGAAAGATTACAAGGTGGGAGATTTAATCTTGGTTTATTTTGATACTTCGGATATTAGCGGTAATGGGCAGTTCTATTCAGAGGGATTTCTGACAAGCCTTCCTTTTTTTATGCATTTTCGTGATAACAAAATAGTTGACGGTTGCATTGGAGTAATCTTTGAAGATAGTAACATGGTAGAATTAAGGAAATTGGTTCAAGCTCAAAATGGAATAAAAGGATTTAATTACCCGAGTTTATGTATAACTGAAGGAAAAAGTAGCTTAAGAACCTTATTTTTTACTCAAGATCACTTTTATGCATTCAAAATTAAGGATAGAAAACTGATTGATATTAAAGAGAGTGTTTTGAATCAGTTACATGTTAAGTAAAATGATACATTATAAAAATAAAGGTTCTGAAGTTATAGTGGTAATTCCTGCATATAATTCAGAGAAAACAATTGAAAAAGTATATAAGAATATACCCACAGGATTAGTTGATGAAGTTATCATAGTTGATGACGGATCAAAGGATAATACCGTAGCAGTTATAAAAGAATTAGGTATAAAGCCGATTATTCATACAAAAAACTTGGGGTATGGAGCAAACCAAAAAACTTTATATACTAATGCAATAAATTCAGGGGCAAAATATGTAATTATGCTTCACCCTGACGGCCAGTATGATCCCCGGGACCTGCCAAAATTTATTAATGCTTTAAAAGCCGGTAAAGGAGACCTGATTTTAGGGTCGCGTTTTTTGTCAAAGGGGGTTAACGAAACTCCGGGATATAAATCAATTTCGTTAAAATTGATAGCAGTACTTTTTAATCTAGTGTTGGGTTTAAATTTATCTGAAGTTAATACAGGATACCGAGGTTATACTGCTAAATTATTAAGAGTGATTCCCTTTATGAAAAACGGCAATGGATATATTTTTGATCCCCAACTTATTATTCAAGCGGTTTATTTCGGTTTCAAAATTGCCGAAGTGCCGGTTTCCAAAAAATATAACAAAGAGGCCATCTCGCCCAATTTTTCTAAGTCTATTCAGCACGGGTTTGAGAATATGCAGCTTTTAATAGAATATATTCTGCACCGTCTGAAATTGAAACAGGCTACTTTTTTAACAGCTTAATTTAACAGGTATATGAAAATGAAATTGTGGATATTTTTGTTCTTAATCGGTTTAGTTTTTTTTATCCAATTTACCCTCTTACAACCAATCATTCAATACAGATTATTTGTAGAAGATTGGACTATGCTTACAGGTTATAAATATCTCTATCCTAACCCCTTTTTAAGATTTGTAGATGTTTGGACGGGCAGTGGTGGCCTGCACACTACTGCACAAATATATTATATAGGGATATTATCCGATTTTTTGGGCTATAATTATCGAGCTTTTCATGTTATCAATGTAATATTAAAAGGCATAGCTACTTTGACACTTTTTCCATTGGTATTGATTCTGTTTAGAAATAAACTGCTTGCTTTTTTGACTACTATTTTCTACGCAATTAGCGCCGGCTCGGCAGGACCTTTGATAATGGTAATTAAAGGCGGGGAGTATTTGGCGGTATCAGCATTAAATATATTCTTAATTGTTTATTATTATGCGATTTCTAAAAAGTCGATTTTTCTTGTTGCTCTTTCGTCTTTTTTATTTCTTCTTACTTTTCTTCTTTCCCCATCAAGGATGTTCCCAATTTTTTTTCTGGTTTTACTCGTAGAAATATTTTGGTTAGTAAAGTCTGGAAGTCTTAAGAATTTAAAGTTTTCCCTATTAAGACTTTTATGTTTTTATATTCCGGTTTTTTTGATTGCAAGATCTGCTCCTGTTTCTTCATGCTGCCCATTTGCTTCCCGCCCGCCTATTATTTTAAAAGAAATTCTTGACGGTAATTGGCATAATCTCCTTGTTCCATTCGCCGGAATCGGTTATTCGCTTTTGACTACGGATTTTTGGAAATATTTTGGTTTTATTGATATGGCAACTTTCATGGATTTTGGCAAGTATCTGTTTTTGCTTTTCAGGAGCTCTGCAATTTTCTTTTTTGTAACTATATTGATTTCAATAATAATTTCAAAAAAGCCCGGTAAATTTTTCATTTTAGTTTTTGCCACAAATTTTATTCTGGATGTTTTAATGTTTTTTGTAGCAAGTCACCATTTTTATATACCAGATAAGCTTAGATCGTTTATGGATCCTTCTTTCTATCTAATTACCAAATACCCGGCATTAGTGGCTCTTTATGTATTTACTGTATCCTTTTTTGCATTTTTAGAATGGAAAAAATCCGAAAGCAATAAACCTTTACTTATGGCTTTGTGGGTAGGCCCGGTTTTTTCGGTTGCTTTCTTGTGGCCAACTTGGTTAGTTATAGGGACATTGATAGGTTATTATACCAGTGTTAGTTGGTACTTAATTATACCCCCAATAGGCCTTTCGTTATTTATATCTGCGGTTCTAGTTTTGTTCTACGAGAAATTAAAATATACAAGTGCGTTGAGGAGTATTGCCATATTAGTTATATGTGCCATAATTTTCGTTTTATATAAAACAAGCGGGATGGAAATTACCAGAGCTTTTATGGGTATAAATCCGCAAAGAGTCAAGATTACCGATCAAGGATTACTGCAGGATAAATTACTGGCAAAAATCGGCGGCCGCTATAAAAGCGGAAACCTTTTTGTCTATTTTGATATAGAAAATGATGTTAAATATTCTAAACAGTATTACCAGGACGCACTGTCTTTAGATCATTTTGAATATTGGATGCATATTAGAAGATCAGATGGTTTGGGTGGTTGCGTTTCAGGTATAAGCAATAAGGATGTTTTAAGAAAAGCTGTTAAATCTAGTGACGCGAAAGTGGAATTTGTTTACAAAGGAATTTGTATGGAGATGGATAAGAAGGAAGTCCAAAAGTCTGACGATGCTATAGTTTACGATGTTAATGATTTCTACGCCTATAAATTAGAAAACGGAGAGTTTATAGATATTAAGGAACAGACGCTTAAGGAGATAAATCCTTAATTATCTCGTTCCGGCCCTTTGCCGGATCCTTCCAGTGTTTTCGTCATTGTCTCTTGCCATCCCTTAAGATATTGTAACGATCTTTGCAATTCTCTTTGAAAACTTTCTTCTTTTTGGAGATTAAAACCAAATATATTCAGATGATTTTGTAAAAGTTTAAGATACTGCCTTTCTGTTTCAAAGCGTAATCCCCATTCTTTAGGATTTTTGTTGCTTGCGGCTCCAAGAGTAGTCATATAAGCTTGTTGTAATAAAGAATAATCTCCTGTAATTTTAGCGTCTAACGACATAATAAATTGTAACGGTGTTTCAAATGTCAATACATTATGAGTTTCAGCAGATTTGATAGTTGCTCCTCCCTCTTTTGCAATAATAATCCATTTGGGTTGGGGGAAACTAATTGGTTCCATCTCTGGAGAGCGTCTTAGTATTTCTTCTACCACATCAGCCGACATAACATGAGCAGTACTGCCAATATCTAGCGGTATTCCAAATGCTTTACTATATAATCCTTTGAACTCCGTCTCTGTATGGACTAAAGGGGGATGATGAGCTAAAAAATCTTTTAGACTCCTGCGGAGATTTAAGTAGCTACCGGTATCGCCAATATTTGCTGCCATTTCTGCCATTTCTGACAAATCCTTTGGATAATACTTTGCGGCAACAACAATTCTGTCCCAATCAGTATATTGAATTTTACTAATTCCTAATTCCCTGGTAACAGCAAGTGCTTTGCGCAAGGCATTCAGGTGATTATTTTCAATTTCGTTGTCAACGATGGGGCTTGTTAAATCAGGCTCTGTAATATAAATTCCCCGTTCTCCTTTAGATCTAAGCAATTCTTTTACAAGAGGATCTGTTGTTGCAGTAATACTGAAAACCCACCCGCGGTAATTTGACAAAACAACATCCACTGCCTGTTGCAGAGGTTTTAATAGCGCTCCTTTTGGATCATGTAGCGTTGAGGTTAATAGGACATTTTGCATAATTTTTACCCATTGAGCATTTGATTCTTAAATCTTTTTAATGCTTCATCTATGTTAGTGATATGGAATCCAAGAGACTCTATTTTTTCTGTACTTAACCAGGTATTTTTGGGTCTTGGCGCAACCCTTTTTCTTGATAAATTTAAAAATGAAATTGGTTTTATTAAAGATGTGTCCAGATTCATTGTATTGGCAATTTTCTGGGCAAATCGCAAAGGAGTTATATGCTCATTGGGGGAATAATTACCTGCTACATGGAACTGGTTTCAAAACTATAGTTGTGGGTAATTAAACTCCTTTGAAGGATTAAAGTTTTTATATCAACTTTCTTATACAAATCACAATTAAAGCAAGGTAGGTTAATGCAGAAAATGAAGCTAAAGT
>Ga0209211_10000796_pt1 | contig 62804 bp, 65 predicted proteins | sample RifGroA2_FD_183992 | JGI IMG/M metagenome (GOLD analysis project Ga0209211, IMG submission 183992) | Groundwater microbial communities from Rifle, Colorado, USA - Groundwater A2 (SPAdes) (version 2) | ecosystem: Environmental > Aquatic > Deep subsurface > Groundwater | place: Rifle, Colorado... | reverse complement strand
TCAACGCGATATAGACACGCTCGCGGTAAGTCCACACTTCGCCGTAGACGGCGAATTCCAGGCCATCGGTCTCGCGCGCGACGCGGCTGTCGCGGGCGACTTCGCCACTGAAGGCCACTTCGCCATCGGCGATCAATTCGGCGCACCACTTGCGGGTGCCAAAGCCCTGCGATTGCAGGATGCGGTCCAGGGTTAGTTTGCTCATGGCGTGACTGTAGCAGAACGGTTAAGCAAGCGGCATGGGATCAGCCCGGAAATTCCCCATCCACGTAGAACCATTGCCCTTCCTCGCGCACGAAACGGCTGATCTCGTGCAAGCGGTGGGCGCGACCGCCGATCTTGTAGCGCGCGACGAATTCCACCGTGGCGCGGTCTGCCGATTCCGGCGTGTGTTTCTTCATTTCCAGTCCCAGCCACTTCGCGTTGTCCGCCGCGAGAGCAAGCGCGGCGGGGCGGGTGCCGGGATGCCAGGTGGCCAGCAGGTAGGCTTCCAGTTTGAGCACATAAGCGCTGTAGCGCGAGCGCATAAGGGCTGCGGCATCCGGTGCGGGAGCACCGTCGTGGTAATGGCCGCAACAGGCGGCGTAGTCCGCTGCGCCGCAGGGGCAGGGTTTTGCGGTCATGCGTTAGAGGAGCGGAAGCTGCCATGCCATACCTTGGGTTCGATCTCGATCATGCCGGCAGAGCTGGTCATCATGATGTCGTTTTCCTGCATGGTGCATTGCAGCTGCATGTTGCGGCTGGCCAGTGCGGCGAGTGCTAGCGCGGTTTCGCTGGGCAGATTGAGCACGGTGAGATTGTTCAGGCGTTGCAGTTTGCTGCGATTTTCATTCCACCAGATATTCGCCGCGCGGCCGTAGCTGATGACCACGACCTGGTCTGCACGCCCGCTGGCTTTGCGGATGGCACGCTCGTCGGGCAGGCCGACATCTATCCAGCACTTGATCGCGCCGGTGAGGTCTTTCTGCCACAGATCGGGCTCCTCATCGTTGCTCATGCCCTTGCCAAAAGTCAGCAATTCGTCGGCGTAGAGCGCAAAGGCGAGCAGGCGCACCATCATGCGCTCGTCGGTTTCCGACGGATGCCGCGCCAGCGTCAGCGCGTGGTCGGCGTAATAGTGGCGATCCATGTCGGCGATCTGGAGGGCGGCTTTGAAGACGGTTGCTTTGATAGCCATGTGCGTGTTTCGGCTGAGTGTTGGGCAGGCGCGCATTCTAGCAGGGGTAAATCAAACCGCCCCGGTTGGCGTACACCGTACTGAACAGATGAATCTGAACTGACCGTCGTATCCGTCAAATCCGGGAACTGTCAGATCGGGTCGCGACTACTGCACTTCATGGCATGCTGCGATTCTGCTTATCACGATACCAATCTGCTGTCGCGCGCAAGCCTTGATCCAGCGTATAAGGCGGAGACCAGGATAACTCGCTGCATATCCTTTTATTGCTGACACGCAACGAGCCAAACAGCCTGTCAACCTGTTCCGAGCGCCCCGCCAAGGTTGCCACAGCGCGCAGCAGGGTGGGCGGAAAATGAAATGACCGGCTGCTGCGCCCCAATGCACGGGCAATTTTTTCAACCAACACGGCTGTCGACACATCTTCGCCATCGCTGACCAGATAAGTCTGCCCGGCAGCAGCGGGATGTGTTGCGCAGCCGATCAAAGCATCCACCAGATTGCCGACATATACCAGGCTGCGCGCATTGTTGGCGCTTGCTAATGGCAATGGAACACCTTTATCTATAGCGGTCAGGAGACTGATGAAATTCCCTTTTACGCCTGGACCATACACCAGCGGCGGCCGCACGATTACGACTTCCAGATTGGTTTCTTGCGCAATACGCTGCAAGGCTTGTTCGGCCTGCCATTTCGAGACGGCATAAGGGTCTTGTGGATTCGGTTGGCCCGATTCGGTAAAAGGCGCGGTTTCGCTGGTTTGCTCACCATTCACCTTGATCGAGCTGGCATAAACGAGGCGTTTCACCCCGGCACGCGCCGCTTGTCGCGCCAGATTTTCAGTACCGTGCAAATTGACCTTAAGAAATTCCGCCAGCGAATCGGCGGAGGTATCCTTCATCACATGCACCCGTGCAGCGAGGTGAATTACCACGTCGATGTCGCGTAGCGCATCTGTCCAATTTGTTCCGCCATCAATTGTGCCGACTGCCGACGCTCCTGCATTCTCGTTCTGCGTATTCGCAGAACGCACCGCAGTGCGTACGGATTGCCCCTGTCGGAGTAATTCGGCACAGAGCGGTTGGCCAACGAAACCCTTAGCTCCGGTAATCAAAAATTGCATATTTTCTCTGCCAGCTTTTGTACATCGTTCGCACAGGGTGTGAAAATCTGCTGAAATTGAAATGCATTACTGGCGACTGGTATTTGCAAGCTCATCAAACCAGCTCTCTAGCCTGCTCATCAGCGCTTCGCGATTGAATTCCTTTTGTGCGTAGGCGCAGCCATTTTTGCCCAGTTTCTGCCTATCGTCTTTGCTCATGGCTGCTAGTTCAAGTACTGATTGAGCCAACTGGCTGGCGTTGCCCGCCGGGCAAGCCAAGCCGGCATTTGCATTACGAATGACCTCTGCGCCCTCGCCGTCCAACATACCCAGCAGCGGAATACCAGCCAGCAAATAAGATTGCACCTTGCCAGGAATGGTCAAAGCAAAAATGGGATCACGCTTAAGTGAAACCAGCAAAACGTCCGCGTGAACGTAAAATGAAGGCATGCGCGCCAACGGGAAGCGGCCCAGCAACAAAAAGCAATGCTCCAGTTTGCGTCGTACAACTTCGGCACGCAACCAGTCTGTCATGCGACCATCGCCCACAATCAGCCAACGTATCGCTGGGTTGTGCTTCAGGCTTTCAGCGGCATCCAATACAGCTGGAAAGTCCTGTGCCTCGCCCACGTTTCCCGCAAACAGTATATTGAAAGCACCCTCTTGTGTGGGTACCTCGGGCGCAGGAGTTATATCGGTGAGGCTAAATACCTCTTCTGCCCAATTTGGGAAATATCGAATCTTTTTGGCATCGGTGCAATATTGGGCAATATTGCCCAGAAAACCATGGGACTGGCCTAGTACCAGCGCGCAGCGGTTGTAAATGAAGCGCACTAGCACTCCGACTGCCGCCAATATTCTGGGAGAGCGCACTACGCCTATTGCCGCCAATGTTTCCGGCCACAGATCCTGTACCCAAAAAACCACAGGGGCGCGCTTTAACCGGCTCAGAAAAACAGCGGGCAACCCCACCGTTACAGGCGAGGGCTCGAAAACAAAAATGACGTCAAACTTATGCCCGCGTAGCCGCCACGATCCAAAAACGCACGCACCAAGCACAAAGCTCAGATAATTGAGCAGCAGTTGCAGGCTGCCGCTGCCACGGGCAAGCATGGGAACCCTGCAAACGTTGGCGCCATCATAATGATCGAATGCCTTGCGATCTTGCTCGAATGCTTCGAATACTTTACCCGCAGGGTAGTTGGGGATACCCGTCAATACAGTCGCATTGTGCCCGCGCTGCACCAGCTCGCGAACCAGGTCATTAATCCTAAAATTTTCCGGCCAAAAGTATTGGCTGACGATCAAAACTCGCACGACTCGTTAGCCTGGCTTATGCCAGACCGTTCGATTCACATAACCCACATAGCTAAGAATCACCCTGACGACCTGCCGGGACACATGGGGGTTTTCATAATCTGCCACTGGAAGCACCGGGCGCCGGCTCTCTGCGAACTGCTGGGTTACCGTCGATACGGCATCCAGCACACACTCCCTCTTCAGGCCGCTCATGATCAGCGTGCCGACATCCATCCCTTCCGGACGCTCATGGGCATTGCGCAGAGTGACTGCGGGCAAATTCAACAAGGAGGCTTCTTCGGTGATCGTGCCGCTATCGGAAAGCACGCAGAAGGCCTGCATCTGCAATTGCACATAATCAAAAAACCCGAACGGTTTGCTGAAAATGATCTTTTCGCTCAAACCAGAACGATCCCGCGCCTCCAACTGCTTGCGTGTTCTGGGGTGCGTCGACACAACAACCGGGAAGCCGTACTTCTCAACCAGGCCATTCAGCGTATCCAGTAAATCTCCCAGCATATCCGGAGAATCCACGTTTTCCTCCCGATGCGCGCTGACTAGGAAAAACTGGCGATGCTTCAGCCCAAGGCGCGACAGCACATCCGATTGGTGAATTTTCGGCAGATAGTAATCAAGCACTTCACGCATGTGCGAGCCGGTTTTAATAATGGTCTCGGGGCGAATACCCTCGGCCAGCAGATAGCGGCGGGCGTGTTCGGTAAGAACCATATTAATATCCGAAAGGTGGTCGAGCACTTTGCGGTTAAGTTCCTCGGGAACACGCTGATCAAAACAACGATTTCCAGCTTCCATGTGGAAAACCGGGATCTTCCTCCGCTTCGCCGGTATTACAGCCATGCCTGAATTGGTGTCGCCATAAAGCAATACGGCATCCGGGCGTTCCCTTTCAAGCACTTCATCGCTTTTGGCAATCACTTGCGCAATTGTCTGTGCAGCGTTGGAGCACGCGGCCTCCAGAAAATAATCCGGCTTGCGGATTTCCAAATCATCAAAAAATATCTGATTTAGCTCATAGTCATGGTTTTGCCCGGTGTGCACCAACACATGCTGTGTATATCGCTCCAGTTCGACGAACACGCGGCTCATCTTGATCAGCTCCGGCCGCGTGCCTACTATTGTCATTACCTTAAGCACAGAGCTGCTCCTGGATAAAATCGAGTTTCTGCAGCAATTGTTTTACGCCTGCCGCGTCAAGACGCTCGGTATTGTGCGAAGTATAGTCATCCAGCGTGGCAATGCTCAGTTCGCCTTCCACAAAAAACTTGTTGTAGTTCAAATCACGGTTATCTGCAGGGATCCGGTAATAGCGCCCCATATCTTCTGCCTTGGCCATTTCCTCGCGGGAAACCAGCGACTCGTAGAGCTTTTCGCCATGGCGGGTGCCGATAATCTGGACTGGGATATCTGCCTTGAACAGTTCCTTCAAGGCATGCGCCAACACTTCCACCGTAGAGGCGGGCGCCTTCTGGACAAATATATCGCCTTGCCGGGCATGTTCAAAAGCATGAAGCACCAGATCAACAGAGTCATCAAGCGACATCAGGAAGCGGGTCATGGTTGGGTCGGTAACGGTAAGCGGCTTTCCGCTCTTGATCTGACTCACGAAGAGTGGAATTACCGAGCCGCGTGATGCCATCACATTGCCATAACGGGTGGCGCAAAGCACCGTCTCGCCTGCCGAACGCATTCGAGACTTGGCCACCATCAATTTCTCCATCATTGCCTTGGAAATACCCATGGCGTTGATTGGGTAAACAGCCTTGTCGGTGCTAAGCACCACCACGCGCTCCACGTTGCGGGCGATTGCCGCATTGAGCATATTCTCCGCTCCAAGCACATTGGTTTTAACAGCTTCCATGGGATAAAACTCGCAGGAAGGAACCTGCTTGAGGGCAGCAGCATGGAAAACGTAATTTACGTCCTTCATGGCCTCATAGATGCTGTCATAGTCTCTGATATCACCGATATAGAACTTGAGCTTGGGATTGCTAAGCGCAATCCGCATGTCTTCTTGCTTTTTCTCATCGCGGCTGAAGATGCGGATTTCCCGTACATCCGTCTCAAGGAAGCGCTTGAGTACTGCATTGCCAAAAGATCCCGTGCCGCCTGTGATCATCAATACCTTGTCCGCAAACATTTTTTATCCTTGCGCTATCATTCGAATTCGTACATCCGCTTGATCAATACAGGCCAAGCAGGAGCGACGTAGCCTGTAGCTTCGCGAAAGCGGCTGGCATTAAGAGACCGATTGATGACAGGCTGATCATCCGGCACAATCTCAAGCATTTTGCCGTAGACCTCCGCAACCAGACGCAGCAGTTCGCACTTGTTTATAGGGCTTGCCGCAACGTGATAGATGCCCCGAAGTTCCGGGTGTGACAATACAGTGTCGCGCACCACATGCGAAAGCTCGACCGTAGGTAATCCGGAAAAAATCGCGCGGGAAAAACCTTTGACAGCGCCTTCCTGCGCCAAAAACCAGCCGATCAGACTGCGGTTGCCGGATAGTTCGTGACCGATGATCGATGTGCGTAGCGTGATGGCATGGGGATAATCTACTTCACCCAGTAGCTTGGTGCGGCCATAAAGGTCATCGGCATCAGGGAAATCCGTTTCCAGATAATCGCCTTTTGTGCCCGAGAATATACAATCCGTGCTGAAATGCACCAAGCGTGCACCTGTCGCCAGGCAGAGCGAAGCAAGCCGATGCGGCAGGAGGCTATTGATTGGTATAGCCCGCAATGGATCAGTGACACTGGCAAGCTGTTTGACCAGACCTATGCAATTTACTACTACCTGTGGCCGTACAATCGCAAAGGCCTGCACTAGAGAATCGTGGTTCTCGACATCCACGTCGCCGACAATTCGCTTTGCAAAGTACTCGCCAAAATGGCGGCGAGCAAAATCGCTACGGGCAGTGCCATAAACCTCATGTTCCGCAGACTCTGATAACACACGAAACATGGCATTACCCAGCATCCCGGTAACACCAAGAACCATTATTTTCATCGACTATCCTTTGCTTGATCGGCACGATACGAAGAAAGAATCAATTGTTCTTTATCGGCCGGATTGGGGTAGTTGATTAAAACAGCTTTATAAGCACCCTTAAACACAAACAAGCTGCCTGCCACCGCGCCAATGATGCCAAACTGACTGATCAAATTGCCAATATCTTTTAAAGAACCCGCGCCGCCCACCACCGAAAGAGGTACTGTCGTGACTTCTCTAACCTGTTTAACCAGCGACATATCATAGCCCTTCATTTCGCCATCATTATCTATTGAGTTGAGCACAATCTCGCCCACCCCCATTTTTTCCAGCAGTTGAGCAAACTCAATTGGGCATTTGCCGGTGTTGACCTTGGCATTATGCGTCCAAATCTCATATTTACCGCCAAACAACCGCTTCTTCACATCTAAAACCACCACCATACTTTGGCTGCCAATTTCATTGGCTATTTCCGTCACCAGTTCCGGGTTTGCGAGCACAGCCGCGCTCAGCGCTACCTTCTCTACTCCCAAGCTGATAATGGTTTTGGCTTGCTCCGCCGTTTTTACGCCGCCACCGTAGCACAAAGGCATGCGGCACTCAGCAGCCAAATTTTGAATCATTTTAAAATCAGGCCCTGCACCTGTTGTGGTGGCATCAATGTCCAAAACGATCAGCTCATCCACCTCTTTTTCGTTAAAAATCTTCACCGCATTGATGGGGTCGCCTACATACTTGGAGGCGCCGAACCGGACTGTTTTAACCAGCCCTTTGTTTTTAACCAGCAAACAAGGGATTATTCTAGGGCGTAGCATTTATTACAATTCCGCAAAATTTTTAAGCAATTGGCTGCCGAAGTGATGGCTTTTCTCGGGATGGAATTGCACCCCATAAACATTTTTATGGCTCACCGCGCTGCTGAATTGAATACCGTAATCAGAAAGCGCCAAGGTGTCTTGCAGTTGAAGGCAGTCAAAATAGTAGGAGTGCAGAAAATAAAAGCGGGCATCTTGCTCCAAGCCCGCAAATAAACCGCCACCTGTCACCGGCGTCACATCGTTCCAACCCATGTGTGGCAGGTGTGTATGGTGCGGCAGAGTTGCCACGTCGAATTTTCGTACCTGGCCTGCTATCCAGCCCAATCCCGGCAGAGTGCCCTCATCGCTGGAATTGGCCAGTATCTGCATGCCGACGCAAATACCCAGCACCGGTATACCTTGTTGCATCACGAGTTGATCGATTGCCTGGCGCATACCCGACTGTTCCAAACGCTGCATAGCGTGGTCGAAAGCACCCACACCAGGCAATATCAGTTTGGAAGCGCCCACCAAGTCGCTGGCCGTTTTGGCTACTGTTACCGGGATATTCAATCGCTTGTACACATTGACAAACGCCAACACATTGCCCAAACCATAATCAACAATAGCAATCATTTATACAGTCTTTTTTCCAAGCCTAAAAGGCTCATCATTCTAGACCCAATTTCAATCAGAGCACGCTTGCTCTTGTAGTCATTACTTGATTTGTTATTGCCGTTGAAAATCATTCTTAATTCGTCAACGGTCAAATCCAGCTTATGCGCAACATACTCAAATTCGCATTCCAAAAAGTGCTCATCCAGTTCAGGCGTGGCAATTCGCGCAAGCGCTTCCTGCCTTGTCATTTGACCTGTGAGGATTAGGCTTGAAAAATGAGCTTTACGCCTATCAAAGCCAAATTTACGTGGCAGCCAATAATCTTCAAAAAAGCGAGTAAAGCGAGACTCATGATGTTTGTGCTGAAATTTTTTCCAACCAAAACGCTGCTCCAGTAATGCTTCCGCATCTTTTTTGATATATGGAATAAGGTCAAGCGGCTTAAACACCTGCATCCCCAAAATATATTTGTAGTAAATTTTGGAAGTAAATACGTCAATGATTGGAAAGGTTTTTAATGGAATCTTCCCAAATTTTGAATGGATGTCCAATATCAAGGTTTTGTCTATTCCAGGATAGGCGCCCCACTCTTCTGGTTCACGGCAACATTCCGTTGAATAATTACCGCCAGTCAGGACATACTTGATTTTATTTTCTCGAGCGAATTTATATAGCGTTGAAAAAAAAGCGGTATCTTGGGCGATATCCTGGTGAGGAATCTGCGATTTTAATAAGGAAACCTGAAGATCCTTGATCTCCTCCCAATTGATTACCTCAGTATATAAATCAAGGCCCAGTCCATTAACCAACTTTTCGATATTTCCTACCGCTTGGTCTGTGTTCCAACCTGCATCCACATGAAAAAGCAAAGGACGCAGCCCCAATTTCTCTTTGGCAATATAGGTTAAATAAGAGCTATCAAGACCGCCACTCAGGCCAATAATGCAGTCGAAGTCTTTCCCTTTGCCTTGCGCTTTGATTTTTTCTGAAGTCTCAAGCAGCTTCCGCTCACCCCTCTCATCGGCATGCCAACCGGGAAAAATGCTATTATGAAAGTTGTTGCAGTAGACGCACCAGCCACGCTCGTCGAACGCAATACTCGAATCAGAAGCGTCCATAATGCAGTTAAGACAGATTGGGTAGGCGCGGTTATTCATTTTTTCAGTCATCTGCTGCTGTCCGGTTAAAAGCCTAACAAATTTAATTTGTTATGTGATGGGGTGTGTTCAGAAATGTAATAGTCCACCAAGAGAGCTTGAGAGAGCGGGGTTTTCTCGAAAATTAGAGACCGACAATATCTGTAGCAAAGTATAGAGAGTTGCATCAAGTTGAAGCTCCTTTTTAACAATGGCAATCAGCACGTAAGTGGCGATGGCGCACCAGATTTGCGTCTTCACCGCGTTTCCGCGGTTGCCGTGGAGTGCGAACAGCCGAGTGAAGTCGAGGTAGCCTCGATCCATCACGTAGAACGCCCCCGCTTCGATAGGCAATGTATCCTGCACCTTGGCATCGCACATCTTGCCGTCGGAGATACGGATGAAAGCCGGAATTGCCGCGCAAGTCCAGCAGCGTATGCATCTTGACTGCCGCCTTGGTAGCACGAAACAGTTGCCCATGGAAAAAGCGGCAGGTACAGGTCGATGGTCGTGTCATCGAGGGCGTAGGCTGTATTGTCGAGTTCGATGCCAACGCTGTTGTTGCAATACAGCTTGCGCACGACGGATAAGCACCATCGCCAAATCTTCCCAGATATGCCAGTCGCGTCCCTCGTTGGCATCGGCCAGCGTCGATCATTTGACTGGCTGAAGAAAGCACATACCATACAGCTTCTTCCGGTTGGCCTGCAGGCAGACTTCGATGTCGCACAGATTCTCGCGGTAATTGATTTGTGCGAAGGCCAGGGCGCGGAATTGCTCGGTGCAACTCAAGACACGCACGCCAGAATCGCCACCATAACGAGCCACGATTCGTGCAAAGCTGGTTCACGGCACGAACCCCATAATTTGCGCGAATAGCGTTTTGCACAAGTTCATAGTTCACCTCCAGAGAAATCGATCTTTCGAAGTTACTCGAACCTAAATTTGCGAAAAATTATTTCAAATCGGCACCAAAATATTTGCTCTGTAACCCACGTCAATATTGGGCTTCACGTTGTCAATACCTTGGTAAGTCAGTCAGGTGAGATATTTTTCGCATAGTCAATCAGTTACGGATATCTGTCGAACTTGGGTAATCTACCCCGCGAAACCCCATATCGACGGTCATCTGCTAGTGTAGCTTGCCGATATCTTCAACTTCAGCTCCCCTCCCTCCCACCCCCCTTACTTATGCGCGGGGCGTTATACCTAGTTCCCTTGAAAAGCTAATTTTCGGGGAAAGCTCCATCTGGAAAAAAATCCAAATACCACCGGCGACGTTTCGTCACCTGATAACGCGAAATCTTCGATCACAAACTGGGCAGTTTGCCTAATGTGTACGAAGCAAAGTTTTAAGTCGGTGTCCCATGCTTGCTAACTTTGTTGCTCGCGCAAGTTCGTTTGACTGGGTCACGAGTCACGTTTAACTAATTTGCAATAAGGAATCGTTGAAGCTGACGCGCGTTGCGAACGGTGCTGAGATGGCAAAGTGTATCGGTGAATCTGACACATGAAGCTGTACTCACCCGGCTGCCACGAAGTTGGTAATTTTCGGGTAAGGCATCTTCCGCTCAACATTCGCTTCATCGATTCCCGTCGATCACAACTCACTTCAATGCCTCGGGTAGTGAATGATTCTCCGCGCCCTTTGCGCGAAAAATATTAAATATCTTAAAATATAATTTGCTCAATAATATCTTTATCTTTGGCTGATGAATAGCGTCCCAAAGATAAGGAATAAATGACAATATGAAAAAAATACAATACGATTTTCGATTCTTAGTCGCTTCACCAAGCGCGTGGCGAGCTTCAGGATAACTCCCCAAGTGCATTAGGTAACGCGCACTATAATAGTGCCCCCGAGCGATATATTCTCTGAGCTGGACAAAATACCGTGTCTCGGAATCGGGGTTTTCCAATTTCAACTGCGTTGCCGTCGCAAATCTATCCGATGCCCAATTTTTCATTTCTCGCGCAGAAAGGGAGTTTTGCGACACCGTATAATACGCAAGAGGCATATGAATAACACAACAGCTACCTTTTGCAAGTAGCCGGAGCACTATATTGTCATCTGCAGATGAAGTCAGTTCGCCGTTGTATGTAATATTATGTGCAATCAAAATATCGCGTCTTAATGCCATAGTCACCGTGTTAACTTCGAACTGAAGCAGTTGGCCACCTAGAAGACTACCGGATTCCAAAGATGGAAGAGTGGTGCCGAACACGCGCCCCCCTATGTCGACTGAATAGAAGCCCGCGTAGCAGATAACAAAATTCGATTCGTGGAGCCGGTTATGCTGAACTTGCAATTTACGGACATCCCAAAAATCGTCGACATCCAAGAAAGTTATCCATTCACCACTCGCCTGCTCTACTGCAAACTTACGTGCGTATCCATACGGTAATGTTTGTGGAAGCTGATAATATTTCAACTTATCACAATACGATTGCGCAATACATCTACTGCTATCGGTAGATGCGTTGTTAACGAATATAATTTCCCAATCCTTGAATTTTTGTGAATATACCGAATCGATAGCCCTCTTCAGATACTCTTCACCATTGTAACAATTCATTATCACAGAGAAAAAAGGACGTCTTGATTCGCTTGTCATACGTGCATCCTACCTGCTTGACTATGATCTGGTGATTTCATTATCTCAATATCTACAGCATGCTTCACTCTTGGTGATGCTAAAGAGATTGCCCCAACGGAGGCAATAATACCAAAAACTATTGAACCAGAACTTACAAAAGGGGCTCCATAGTGCAACAAGGAGAAAATCATGATTAAAAGTCCAGGGAGATTCAGTAAGCTCGAATTTGATGTGCTAATCAGTACGAATAAAATAAAACCGAGTACTCCCACATGCCCGATCATGCTAAATATGGCGAAGTCCGAACCAAAATCATAATACTCGCTCTCGGAAACGCCAATTAAAAACTCATCTATCCGTGCGTGGGTATCAACGGCATTTAATTTTAAGTCTATTAGGAAAGTTATGTACTCCATGGATAACCTATCTTGAAAGCCGACCATGTTTACCGCAAAGAATATGACAAACACCGAAACTAGCATAAAGAAAAATAGTGGCACAATACGAGTACGATGTTTCGTAAAGGTTTTCTTTGAATTGATAAAGGTAAATATCACAATCGCCATTAATAGCGCTACCAAACCGGCACCTGATTGTATCGTTAGAAATGCCCCCAAAGCTGCGTACAATAAACGTTTATCAAATAGGTGAACGGCACCATACAAACGTTTTGAGCACAAGACTAACGTAATCGAACTAGCTACTAATATGGTAGCGGTAGAAGATGGTCTAGCAGCAATGCCATAAACCCTATCGAACTCAAAACCATCCCGAATCAGGCTGAATATCGGCAGATCGTGAAAAAATAACTCCACGACGCACATTGAGATAATCACAAATAATACATATCGTAAAATTATCACTGCAACTCTAAGTTGCGTTTTAACACCAGCAATTAACCTTAGTCTTAATGAAAAATAAAAATAAAACACAAGCCACCCAAAATATTGGCGTGCAATTACAACTATTCTCCAAAAATCAACTTCCTCACTAATTAATTTTATTGCAAAAAATCCAGAGACCAGAAGTAACCAAATAGCCACATGGAAAATTAAATAGCTCGATTTTATTAAATGAATAAACTTGTGCGTCAGCAGAATAAGAAATGCTACAAAAAAGTATAAAAAGCCCGCAATATAAAACACCTTAATATATTGTGACAAAAGCACGAGCACAACAAAAAATATCTCGAAATAATGTGTAGCGTTGCTTGGATACCCCTTCAGCCTAAACATATTTAGCCCCATCTAACACGCAGAAGATCGTCTATTCCGGAAACTGCGGAACCAATCATGCGCGCGATTTCATCAAGTACGAGTGGCTGCATATTACCGCGGTTCAATGACGCTTCATTTGTCAATTCGAGTATTCGTCCATCCTAGTGAGCTATGCCTCATGCTTTCAATGGTCGCCTGCAAGCCCGCAACAAGGGGGGTGGCGGGCCTCCATTTGAGAATATTTTGTGCGGTTGAGATATCGCCGTAGAGGAGCATATTTTCGCCTGTTCGATAGGGAATCAGCCCAAACTTCGGTTTTCCACCGCCGACCATGTTGACTACCATTTCAACCACTTCGTGTATTTTTTTTGGCTGTCCAGAAGCGATATTGAACACAAGTCCATTAGCAGCGTCGCAATCAAAAGCACGAAAAATTGCCTCAACAGTATCGTCAATGTAACAAAAATCCCGGACTTGCTCTCCCTTCGACGCTGGGAATTCTTTATTGCTTAGGCAATTACTAATAATCTGCGGCAAAAATCTCTGATCGCCCTGACCCGGACCATAGGTTAAGAACAAGCGAAGAATGACGGCCGGGAAATCCTCTGTGCGGTGTAACATTTGTAGAAAATGAGTCGCTGCGACTTTTCCAAGCGAGTATGGTGAGATGGGCTGTTCACGCTGGCTTTCGGTTTGGGGTGCTGGCGCAGTGCCGTATTCATCGCTGCTACCGATTTGGACAAGCCGGCGGATTGTTGAGCGATCTAGAAACTCAATGAGTCCGAGTAACCCATCGAAATGTGAGCGTATCGCCCGACGTCCGCCATTATTAAAAAGGGTGTGATCAATGTAACCGCCAAGATTGACTACATAGTCGAAACGATTGTGTCCGATTTCTTTTAGCGTGCTTTCGTTGCACACGTCGCCCACGAAATAATGTACCCCCGCAACACTACGTGCAGGTAATGGTTGATTGAGGCCGAGACTAGTTACCTGCCATCCTAGGCCAACGCCGCGTTTCACTACATGATGCCCAATAAAACCGCTGCCTCCAACCACCAACATTCTCGGCATTTTTATGTTCCCCAAGGTGCAGCACCGCTGTTCCAAAGATTCTGGAGGACGTCGAGATCCCGTTTGGTGTCCATGCACTGCCAAAAGCCATCATGTCGATATGCCATCAACTGCCCCATGTGCGCGGCCTGTTCAAGTGGCTCGCGCTCAAGAATCATACTGTCGTTCGCAATTAATTCAAAAAATTCCGGCTGCAACACAAAAAACCCGCCATTAATCCACCCTTGCCCCATTTGCGGTTTTTCTCGAAAGCTCGACACCTGTTCGCCCTCAATCTGTAATTCACCAAATCGTGCGCCAGGGTGTACAGCTGTAACAGTCACCATCTTTCCATGTTGTTGATGGAATGCCAATAAAGCGTCCAAGTCGATGTTTGCAACACCATCGCCATAAGTCAACATGAATGGTTCCGACCCGATGAACGATTGCATTCGTTTGACGCGTCCACCGGTCATAGAGTCAAGACCCGTGTCCACAAGGGTCACGCGCCAGTCAACGGAATCGGCCAGATAGGAAGTCAAGTTGCCCGTCTCAAGATCCACAGTGAAATCCGTATTCAATGCCCGATAATTTAGAAAAAACTCCTTCACCATCTGAGCCTTGTAACCTAAGGCCAAATAGAAATCCTTGTGCCCGAATGCGGCATACCTGTTCATAATGTGCCAAAGAATCGGATGCCCACCAATATTTACCATTGGCTTTGGGATGCTTTCGGTGTATTCCGACAGCCGCGTACCAAACCCACCCGCCAAAATAATTACTTTCACTATTCATCTCCCCATTCGTAGTCGATTTCTGCAAATACCTTACGCTCAACTTCATCTGGATTGTGCGGAATGTCCGCAACATTCAATATCAAGCTGTGCGGCTTTGCCAATCCCTTGAACCCAAACCATATGCCCGGCGGCACAGTCAGCCGAATATATCGGGCGCCCCCTATAACTTCCTCGCGGAACTTCCCGCCATCATCCATGAAAACAAACTTAACGGAGCCGATTGGCACCACTAAATTTAGCGTCATACGCAAGTGACGTTTCCATGCTTTGGTTTTACCATGCTCAATTAAGGAAAAATAGGCCTCTCCAAAATCAACATAACCCGTATCAGCTGATTTCATTGCATGCAATACATCGCCACCAGCAACAGCTACGCGTCTCAAAGGAGTAACGATAATATCGGATACCATTACTGCGCCCATGGTAACTCCTGCGCCTTAGCAGATTCAACATAGCTATTAATCTGTGCCAAAGTTGTATCGGTAATTGGTACATTTGGATTCTGATAAAAGCTCTTATACCAAGCTACCGTTTCATGAACTGTTCTCTGGAAATTCCAGAGCGCACGCCATCCTAAGTGGTGCAGCGCCTTGTCGCAATTCAATTTTAGTAAGCCGGATTCATACGGGCCACCATACTGGGCGGAAACGTCCTCCCAGCGAACCTGATCCCAATGGTTTTCCATTTCTTTGACTAACTCACCCACTGAATGATTTTGTTGCGCAGGTGGCCCAAAATTGAAAGGTTCTCCATGAAGTGCTGAACTCTTATGCAGGTTCATCGCCAGATTGAGGTAGCCACTCAACGGTTCCAGCACATGCTGCCAAGGGCGTGTAGCCATGGGGTTTCTCAAAGCCACTATTTCACCATTGGCCCATGCACGCATGCAATCAGGAACGATACGGTCTTCAGCCCAGTCGCCCCCGCCAATTACATTTCCCGCACGACCAATACCAAGACGTACCGCTCCATCACGTGGGAAAAACGAACGCAAGTAGGATCGAATCGCAAGTTCTGCAGCCCCCTTTGAAGCACTATATGGATCTGGGCCGCCCAAGGGATCCGTTTCACGGTATCCCCAAACCCATTCCACATTGTCGTAGCACTTGTCACTGGTTATTAAAACCGCTATGCAGGGCTTTTTAGCACCACGTAACGCTTCCAATACATTGACAGTGCCGAGTGCATTGGTCTGCCAAGTCTCTACAGGGTCAGCGTAAGAGCGGCGAACCAGAGCTTGCGCCGCCAGATGAAATAAGAAGTCCGGCTGTACATCCGCTACTAATGCTTTAAAAGCAGCACCATCACGTATATCGAGACGCCGGTCATCTACACTCATACCGAGCATCGCAGATTTGAAATGCGATGGATCGGAGGGTAAATCTAAAGAAACACCTGTGACATCGGCGCCCAGCTGTTTAAGCCAAAGGCTTAACCATGAACCTTTGAATCCAGTGTGCCCGGTTACCAAACACCTTGCATTTCTAAATAATTGCAACGATTGTTCCATGATAATTTTCCTTTAATTGTTTACGCGCATTGCTGGCCAACGTCGAAGTTCAACCATCAACTGGCACATTATTTTCTAAAAGCAATGCCTTCCAACGCGGAAGTTTTTGATTAAGGGCAAAAAAGTCCTGATGCCTCCCAGCAAAGCTGGGGGCACCAGCAGCAAAAATCAGCATGCTTGCCAACTCTTCTGGGGTACTGGCAAAAAAAGCACCTAGCCTGCCACGAAGCGGGCTTAGGTTCAGAGTAGCGGGGTCAAGCGCACAAATCACAGGGACACCGGCGCAATAAGCATCAACAGATGCAGAAGTCGTATTGCTTGAATACACTATATCTGCTGACCGTAACAGGTCAGCGATAGCGGCTGCTGAGATTTCCATCCTTAAGTTTGGATAATCCTCTGATGAAATTGGACAACCCGGATGTGGCTTGACAATAATTCTCATATTTTCCGGAAGTGCTCCCGCAGCTCTCTCGAGTAAATGCATCTGCAGTTGAGTATTTCTAGACAAAAAGTCGCCTACTACCAATATCGATATTAATGGCTTCCGAATATCAGGTGAAGTATCCTTCACGAACCCTGTCTCAACTAAATGAAGATAACGCAAGGCTTCGACCTCAACCAATTTACTAACTGGGTATCCACCACCCACGTACGCTTCCATCATCACTGTACCGTTGGTTGCAACCATGTCCGGTAAGGGCAAATCATTGTTCCCCGTTGGCACATAGCTACGCGGATCAAAAAAGTAGCGTAAGTCCCAAAAGCGAACGGTGGAATGCGCGACACCAATTAAGTGTTTATGCCCTGCCGAGCGCCAGGCGTTAATCAGCGCGAATTCCCAGCCCTGATTTTCCAGCAAATACACGCCTATCCGTTGTTTAGGCAACTCCTTTAGTGCCGATTCATACAAATGGACGTCAAGAATGATGCTTAGAGCCTCTCTACCGTCGAATGAGCGAGACCAGTCATCCTTAAACAAGGGCCAGAGGTTGATTACTGCATTACCATCTGTGATGGGAATGTTTTGAAACTGCATTATAATTCGACGAACTTGTAACCATTCGCGCAGTGCCTTGAACGCCACTCGCCAACTCAGAAACGCATCCAATGTAACGTGGACTTGAGCGCCTTGCCCATTTGCATTGAACATACGAATAATATTTGCCGCTTTCCTGGCGTTGGGGTGTAATAGTGGATCGTTGACGTAAAGATGAAGCCAGTTTTCTTTACAACCTTCGCGCAGCAACTCATCCGGCAGATGCGCCCAGTAGCGGCTCTTGAACTGCCCATTTTTTACTGCATCGGGTATCAGGTTGAACATGTACGAAACAAAAGTTATCCGACCCTCAGACTGGCGCCATTCCCTAAGGCCAACCCCTTTTAGGGGCCAACGCTTAATCATATAGAGAATCAGCCAAACAAAAGCTTGCAGAGCATGGGGCAAGAATTGATATACACGCTTAAGCCACGACACTGGCTCCGATTTAGGAGGTAAACGCTGCCATTCAAACGAAATTCCAGCATTTGTACACCAAGAGCGAATGCATTCTGCAAGCGGCTCTTTAGACGTCACTAATGCAACACAGTCAGTCGATTGCTCAGCGGCCCAACTTTTAAATGCCAGAAACTTAATAGCATCATCAATATGCGGAGATTTTGCGAAATTGCACTTCTCCGCTAACAACGTCATCCACCAGTAGCTAAACCCTGGCCGCAATTCCAGATGGTCAACTATGCGCCGACCTTGGATGTGCGTCTCACCGAGTTCGTATAACCATGCCAGATAACGCGCCCTCAATTCGTCAGCATGTTCTTCCACCAGTTTAGGTATCGATAAGCTATTGGTAGAATCCCCATCCTCAAAGCTACTCCAAAGCACCGTAAACCAATCTCCCTCAGGTGGTGAATCTATCGCATCCCATACCAACAAGGTGCGCTGTGCGTTCGGGGTGTGTTCCAAATCAGACTTGCCCAGGTTCATTGGATAGTATTACCAATTGATATATTTATCTTTAATCAGATAATCCTTAACGTGCCAAGTTATCCCCTCATGATCAACAAAAAAATAGCAATCCCCATCTGGATTGGAAACCGTATTTTCGATTTTTAATTGCAATTTATTTTCAATAAAATTTTTTGCATTTTCCATTCTGAGGCACGGTTTGCAGAATCCTGCGAATGCAGTCATTGCGCTTGTCTTTTTCTTTTTGACTTCAATATTTATCCCGTCATTACTTATAAACATTGAAGTGCCACTTTCGCTAATGACTTTATATCTGCCGCCTTGAAATATTTTTACTAGAAACTCGCAATACTCAGCAATATTTTCAACGTGAACCTCAATATGATCAAAAAATATGGAGTTACTCATAAACGTTTCCTAGCATTCACACCGCAGCACATATAGCTAAACTCGCTCCCGAATCTTCGTGGCAGGAACACCAGCAACAATACTGTAAGGTACATAGATTTTGTCACTACTGTTCCTTTTGCTAATGTGACATTGGACGTGATTACCGCATTGGAACAAATTCAACAATCATCCTCAATAATGATTTCGCCGGATGTATGCGGCTGAAAACGAATTGGCCCATCTCTTGCGATCCCATGGTACGCTGCCCTAACAACATCCTTTGGAGCAATCAACACGTTATCGCCTATGACAATCCTTCCACCACTGGCACCAAGTTGAACATTGGTATTTATTGGATAATTATCCCCGATTGATAAGTATCCGCCATCATTTGCAAAAAGATAATTGGCACCCGATAAAGAACAGTTCTCTCCAATCTTTATAGATTTTTCACCTTTCACTACCAGTGGATAAATCGCACGAAAACCAGAACCACAATGATTAAATCTAAGAGCGAAAAACAAAGAATAGATATGGTTGAAGCAATAAAATGGGTTTGCGAGACGTGTCAATATTTTTAGAAACATATTCATGTTGCTTACTTCCCAATCAGCTCCAGCAACCATACACCTAAACTTCAGGAAGTTGATTAACATCCAAACCATCAATCGCTGCCCTTCCCATTGCCAGAATTGCCTCTTCTGCACTACCACCGATGTGTGGGGTGGCGAGAAAATTGGGCAGCGACAAAAGCTCTTTATCCACTGGCGGCTCGACGGCAAAAACATCGAATGCGGCAGCCGCCAAACGTTTATCCTGCAGAATCTGCTTCAGAGCCACTTCATCAACCAGACCGCCGCGAGACGCATTGAGCAACACGGCAGTCGGCTTCATCAGTTCAAGCCGCCGCTTATCAAGCATGCCGCGCGTGCTCTCATCCAGCGGAACGTGCAGAGTAACCACATCGGACTGCGCGAGAAGCTCTTCAAGTACCACAGGCTTTATGCCGTAAGCCCCATAGAAGTTTGGATAATCACGAATATCGTTGACCAGAATCGGGCAGCCGAAGGGCTGTAATAGTTGAACGAGATCCTTGCCAACATGCCCGCAGCCAATGATACCGACGGTTCGGCCAGACAACTCCCCACCCACATGCTGACGCCAAGTGCCTGAAAGAATTTCGCGGTTGGCCGCTGGAACGTGGCGCAACATGGCAATGGCAAATGCGATGACCAGTTCGGACACGGAGCGACGGTTAACCCCGCCGGCCCAGCCCAGACGCTTGCCATGCGCACGCATGGCAGCCATGTCTATCATGTCAAGACCGACGCCATATTTACCGATGACCTTAAGCTCCGGAAGACGTGACAGCACATAGTCGTCGATCCGCTCCAGCGCAGTAATTGCCTTGTCATGACCGCGCAAAAACTCGACCAGATCACCCCCTTCCAATTGACGACCGGTTTCGTTGAAGGTCACATGTGTATAACGCTCAAGCAGTGCGGTACGTAGAACCACATTACGGGAAAATGAGCGTGAACAGACCGCGATCTTATCTGTAGTATTCATGCTTTCATCTCGTCAAGAAACTGTTGGCACTGGCTCTTAAATAGCTCATCTGGCGCTACTTCAACACGCTGGACCGCAGCTTCATTGCCAACCGGAAAAATAAGCACCAGCTTGCTCGATGTGTTCTTCTTGTCTTTCATCAGAGCGGACAGCATATCATCCAACGGGATAGGGGTATTTGCGAATGGTACATAATTCTTATGTAGAACCGGGTGCATACGCAGATAGTGTTGTTCCGGTAGCAGCCCGCGCAAGACTGCGATGCGATTGGCCATGTCCATGCCCATCGTGACCGCAATACCATGTGGCACACCAAAGTCCGTGGCAGCCTCAATGGCATGACCGAAACTGTGTCCGTAGTTAAATATGTTGCGCACCCCTCGGTCGAATTCATCGACCTCAATGAATCGCTGCTTGATGAGCAAAGCATGCCGAATGTAAGAGAGCAAAACGTTTCGGTCGGTTTGCAGTGCATCATAGTCGGTGGTCAGGCGGTCATATGCAGCGGCCGAGTCGATGGCATGAACCTTGAGTATTTCCCCAATGCCAGAGCGAATATCCTTGTCTTCGAGCGTGTCGAGAAAGTCGGCACAGACAAAAATTTCATTGGGCGGGTTAAAGGTTCCTAGGATGTTTTTGGTTTTACCCAAGTTAATCGAACTCTTCGATCCGATGCAGGAATCCGCTTGGGCAAGCAGCGTCGTAGGCACAAATTTCCATGTCATGCCGCGCAGCAATGTGCTGGCGATAAAGCAGGTAATGTCCTGGATAATGCCGCCACCAATGGCAATCAGAGTGTGATCGCGACGGACGCTGTTTGCAACCAGGAGCTCAAAAATGGGGATGATGCGCTCAATCGATTTATTTGCTTCTGTTGCTTCTATCACCACTGTATTTTTGTGATCGAGCACTGAGCGCAACTGATCGGCATAAAGACGGGCAACATTTGCATCTATCAGGAAATGTGGCTCGCCCACCAACAGCTGCCCTGCGTTGGTCAACAATTGATTATCAAAGAAAACCGAATAAACCCCTTTGTGGGATTGAATGTTGAGTTTTTCAGACACGGCTAAAACCTCCGTCAATGGCAATATTCTGACCGGTAATATAGGTGTTTTCAGGGCTGCCCAACCAAACTACGAACCGGGCAATTTCTTCGACGTTGGCCATACGGCGGATGGGTACTGTAGATAAAATCTTGCGGATACCTTCTTCACCCAACATCTTGTGAGTCAACTCTGTATCAGTAAAACCGGGAGCCACGCAATTGGCCAGAATTCCATCCGCCGCGTGCTCTGCCGCTAATGAAAGCGTCAGCCCGTCCAATGCAAATTTACTGGCCGAATAGGACGCTCGGTGCTCTTTACCGATCTTGCCCCAGATAGAGGAAATATTAACAATGCGCCCCCAGCCTTTGCGCCGCATACTGGGAATTACCGCTTGGCACAAAGAAAAAGGAGCGAACACATTCACCTGTTGAATGCGCTGAAATTCAAGCGGATCAATCTCGACAAAAGGCAAATTTTTGTTAATGCCTGCATTATTGATCAGCACATCCGGCTCGGTGCGGCGCACGAAATCTGCGCAGGCGCGAACCTGTTCTACATCGCAAAAGTCAGCTTGAAAATATCCATCAAACGAACCGGACGAATCAGCATGAGTGCCGGCACCAATCACCTTCGCACCGGCTGCGCGATACGCAACCGCAATGGCCGCACCGATTCCTCGGGTCGCACCCGTTACAAACACGGTTTTGTTTTCAAAATTCAATACAGGCATGTCTAGTGTGGCTCTTTCAAATTCTTGGAGCTAGAAGCGAGTTTTTGTAGGTCTGGCTAAAGCCAGACTGCCGGGTTGAAACCCGATCTACGGAGTGTTCCAGCGCGGCCTCGTTCATTACTAAGCACCGCTCTATTATTTCAAACGGTATGAATAAACCGCATGAGGTAAGAGCCTACCAAGTGATCAAGCACCATGTGTGCATCTTCAGCAGGACCGTATTCCTTGGGCGCGGTGGGCACATGAACGCACTCATCGGCCATCTGTTTCATCTTCCCGCCATCGAATGCGGTAATGGCCACCGTTTTAATTCCGGCTGATTTCGCATATTCAAAGGTTCTAATTAGATTATGAGAATTGCCCGATGCGGATATACCAACCACCACATCTCCCGCTACGCCAAGTACACGCAGTTGGCGAGCAAATATTTCCTCATAACCGAAGTCGTTGCCCAATGCGGTTATAACAGCCTGATTGTCGGTTAGGCTGATAACTCGAAAAGGTTTGTCATAAGAGTTAGTACCGATTGCTAAATCATTGGCGAAGTGGCTTGCGGTAGCTGCACTGCCACCATTACCAATGAAATAAATGGTCGCGCCACGCTCCCTAGCATCCAGCAGAGTTTGAATGAACTGGCCAACTTCGGCAGTATCAATTCCCTTGAGTACGCTATTCAGATATTCAAAATAGGCTCTGGCAAAAGCAACTGGGTCTTTGGTAAAAATTCGATCTAAGTTATTCATATACTGTATTGGTCAGGATTGGGAATTGAATAAGTCTGCCTCCACGCTGGGTCGGCATGGTAAATCTTGTACACCAGCTTCATGGTATTTAGTGCGTCCAAAGACGAGCCACTTTCGATAGGTTGATTAGTTAGGATGCTCTGAGAAAATCGGTTAATTTCCTCTTCCCATGAAGGGTCGTGGTTGTAGCGAGTCAATTGCTCCTTAGGGTCGCCATTGTCATTATCGTGATCCACAGTGACCACCGCCAGCGTTTCGGCACCATAGCTCTTCGAGCCAGACAATATCCCCCCTAAAATGATGCTTCCCCTTTCTAAGTTGATATCCAAATTGAAACGATGCCGCCACTGGGTGGCCGAAGAATTGAGCATGCCGACGATGCCATTTGCTGTGCGCATTAAAGCGTAGGCATTATCTTCAACTTCATAGCCCCAATGACTGTTGGAAATAAAACTTTGCACCTCGGTGAACTCCCCTGCAAAAAGTCGCATAAGATCCACCATGTGAATTCCCTGATCGAGCAAAACACCGCCGCCCGCAATCTCTCTTTTGGTGCGCCAATCCGGCTGATTGAAGGTGATTAGTTTTGACTTTCCGTACACGCCACGCATATTAATAATGCGCCCGAGTTCACCTGAACGAATTAACCTCAATGCATCCTGCACGGATTCATGATAGCGATGGTTAAAGCCGTACATCAGCTTGCAGTCGGGGTGTTTTCTCTCACTTTGTATGACCCGCACAATATCTTCTACATCGCGACCGGGGGGCTTTTCACAGAACACATGCAAGCCAAGCTCCAAGCCCGCTATCGTTACTTCCGGTGCAATTTCATTAGTGAGGCAAACGATCAAGACATCAATATCCTCTTTAAGCAGACTGCGATAGTCGGGGTAGTAGCGAACGCCTTCAGAAAATACTCCATTCCCGTCAAATGAACGATCACAGACCGCAACCAATTCCATGTGCGGATTGCGATCAACACATGCGTGCCTACGCTTACCAACCACACCGTAACCGGCAATGCCCACTTTTAATTTAGTCATACTTCAGCCCTCAGCTATCGGCTTTTTGCCGATGACCCAAGCATGCGAACTTAGACGATTCGCAGCTAAGAATTCTTGAAAATTGACCGCTATATTTTGGTTTGTCACAACGCGGCGCAAAAAGCGTTGACCATTCATTAGATCCGGTTCGCGCCTGACCGCATTGCAGACTATATCAACGTCGAGCTGCCCCGGTGTTGTAACATCAACCTCGACTAAACCAGCTCGAGCAAACAAATATTCAAAGCCTGCTACAGACAAAAAGTTAATGTGATGCGGTGGGAAAATACTGTTGGATTTATCCCACAACATCTGAATGTCGAATCCATCAACACATAATGTACTGACGAATACATACCCACCTGGCTTAACCAACCTTGACAGCGTCTGAACAAACGCCAATGGGTCGTAGACATGTTCCAGCACTTCAAAACAGACCACCAGGTCAGCATGGTTGTTATAGCCTGAAACGTTCTCAGCAATATCCTCAACCACCTCAAAACCCTTGGATCGGCATTCTACAGCCAGCGATTCAGATGGCTCCACCGCAAGTACCTGAGTGGAAGGATTTGCCTTTCTCCATTCATCTAGAAAAATGCCGTAACCGGCTCCCACATCGATTAGTCGCTCTACGGAAATATTCTTGGTGCGGCACAGGTCGGCTAGGCGCTCGACGCGAGGGCGAAAAATCTTCTCTCTTCTGGCTTCTGCTACCGCCGGAAAAAATTCCTCCGCCCAATAGCGAGACGATACGGAATCCCGATAAAACGCTTCAAAGGCTGCAATAGGGGGGCGCGGGCTCTGAAACAAAGTGCCGCAGTCCTGACAACTGGAATATGCGAAGCCGTTTTTTTTAAACTCGCCTACTAAACGCTCGCTACCGCAAGACACGCAAGGGATTTTGAGGCGTGGAGTGTTAACAAAACAAAGTTCGGCGTCCTGTTCGCTTAGCTCAAGATAACGTCGCAGCAATGCCTCTGGCCGAATATCACTTTCTTTCATAACGTAAGATAGCGGGGCAATGTTGGGTCATTTCGAAGATGCTTTTCCGCATCAGCCAATTCCTCTGCCGTATCCACGCCTATTGTGAACGCTTCGGTAAGCACCATACGGATGCGCCCACCCGTTTCGAGCACTCGGTTCATATCCACCGACTCATATTGCTCCAAAGGAGTTTCTTGCATAGCGTTAAAGCGCAATAACACATCGCGACGGAAGGCGATAATGCCAGTCTGCATGTACCGAGGAAGATGTTCCCACCCCTTCCAAGGCGAGGGAATGGGTTCGCGGGAGAAATACAGTGCATTACTGTTACGATCAACGACAACCTTAACATTGTTCTTGTCAATAAAAGCCTCCAAGGTGCGTAGCTTGGATATGACATTGACGATTTCCACGGAGGGATCGGCAAAATGTTTCAAGGTCTCCCCGATTGTCTCGGGTGATATCAGCGGTTCGTCCCCCTGCACCATCACCACAACATCGACTCGCTCGCCGGTTTCACGCTCGATGATCTCGAGTGCCTCTGCAGTACGGGTGGTAGCACGATTGTGGCTTGATGCCGTCATCACCGCCTTTCCGCCAATACTGCGCACATACTCAGCGATAGGTTCGTCGCAGGTCGCCACATAAGCCGCATCAAGACCCGGTGCCAATCGGGTACGGTGGTAGCAATGGCCCACCATCGGCATGCCCAGCATCGTAGCTAATGGTTTGCCGGGGAATCGAGTCGCGCCCATACGGGCTGGGATAATTCCAATTACTTTCATTATCGAGAAATCTCCTTTGCATTGGCGATGCCAGTGCGGGCTGCCACATCAAGCATACGAATATCCACACTGTAGGCAATAAAACGATAACCTTCTGCAATCACCTGACGCAATCGCGATTGATCGGGTTCTACAATATGAAGCCCGGCAGGGAAATTCATTTTTAGCCCCGTTGAAAGTATCCGATTCATCGCCTCTTTGAATTCCGGCCGATCAAATTCTCCCGGCATACCCATCGAACATGAAAGATCGTAAGGCCCGATGATGAAGCCATCCACACCCGGTACGGAGAAAATGGATTCCAATTGATCCAGCGCATCTTGATGCTCAATCTGGACAATCACGACTGGCCCATCTTTCTGCCACTTCAGGTAGTCACCAAACCCAGGGCCGAACTTCTGCGCCCGCGCCAAACCCACCCCCCGAATTCCCTGCGGCGCATAACGAGTCGAAGCGACAGCGCGAACCGCATCGTCAACCGAATTGACCATTGGCACGACAATGCCATGCGCACCCGCATCCATAACGCGCTTTATCTGGTCAGGATGGTTTGACGTCAATCGCACTAACGGTGCCACACCGCACAGATCAATGACACGAATCAATTCTCCGGCTTGCTCAATAGATATGGTCGTGTGTTCCAAGTCAACCACCAGCCAGTCATATCCTGCTGACGCTAGAATTTCAGCGATTGACGTATTACCGAGGGTAATCCATGACCCAATGGTAAGTGCATTGGCCTTGAGTTTGTTTTTAAGCGAATCGTTCATTATCTGTCTCAGAATAAGGTGTATCCAGCAACCATGTCGCGTTTAAAACCAATCGGGCCGGAATGCTATCAAAATCGCTCGCCTCTTGCAGTGCTTTTACCAAAATCTGCGCCTTGGCTGCTCCCGTGGCTAGAATAAAAATCAACCTCGCTTGCGCGATGACGGGCGGAGTTATGGTTAGCCGTTCGTACGGCGGCTTGGGCCCGGTGACAGACACCACCCGCCGACGAACCTCTTGCAACGCAACACTACCGGGAAACAGGGAGGCGATATGTCCATCCTCGCCCACGCCTAGAAGCAGTACATCAACATTTCCAGGCAACAAATCTTCATAGCGCAAGGCAGCAGCTTCACGGTCTATGCCATCAGCTTCCATGTGAAACACCGAGCAACCTGCCGGGATGCCCTGATTAAACAGGGTTCGCATCGCCATCCCATAGTTGCTCTCCGGGTGATCGGGCGGAACACAGCGTTCATCGCCAAAGTAAAACCGCACACCGGCCATCTGCTGAAAGATGGGAAGACGGATCCAGGATGTGAAAAGTCGCTCTGCGCTTCGCCCCCCAGTGAGCATTACACTGCACTGTCCACGTTCAAGCAGGATGGCGTTAATGCTGTCCTGTATCAAATCGGCCGCCTGCGCAGGCCATTCCGTAGCCTCGAATTTCTTGATTTGTGGACGCATCACAGAAACGCCCGGATCACTTCAGCGACATGCCGTGGCTTTTGCCTGCTCAGGTCGGCAATTTGGTGACGGCAGGAGAAGCCATTCGTCACCACCTGGGTCTCGGAGTTGGTCTTGACCAATCTTGGTAGCAGGCGTTGCCCGGCTATTTTGCGCGACAATTCGGCGTGTTCAGCCTCATAACCAAAGGCCCCCGCCATACCACAGCAACCTGCTTCGCTATCTTCCACGACCGCGCCAGGTATGCGAGCCAGCAAGCGTTGTGTCCAGCGTCCACCATCCAGAGTTTTTTGGTGACAATGACCGTGCACCAAAAACTGCTGTGGTACCTCCGTCCCTGGTATTTTCCAGGGAAGCATACAACGATCTGCGGCCAGCTCCTGCTCCAGAAAATGATCCAGCATCTGCACACGACTGGCGACCCGCTGTGCCAGCACGGCGTTATCCAGTAGGTCCGGCAGATCATCCGCCAGTGACGAGGCGCAACTAGGTTCACATACTAGGAGCGGCGCTCCATCTACAAGCAGCGCGTCAAGCCGTTGAAAAAGCTGCATACCATTGAACTTGGCCTGATCGAGGAGGCCTTGGGAGATGGCGCTGCGCTGGCTATCGCCCAAGGTAGCCAGTTCAACCTGGTAACCCGCAGCCTCAAGCACTTCGATCGCTGCACGGCCTACTTCAGGTAGGTAATTCTCGGTGTAGGTATCGTTGAAAAGCACCACTCTGCGGCCTTCACCATTGCCTCTGCTCTGCTCCATTTCGTTCTGGCGGGCAGCCCGCTTCGCAAACCATCGGCTCAAAGGCTGATTAGCAAAGGGCGGCAATGGCCGTTTGGGGTAGATCCCCAGCAACTTTTCCATCAGACTTCGTATCGGTATGCTGCCCATCAGGGCATTGACCAACGGCGCCTGCGGGCCGGATGCCAGACGTGCCAATCCGGGCAGATTGCCGAAGAATCGGGATCGCAGCGTGATCCCGTGCAGCCTCTGATGCTGATGCAAGACTTCAGCTTTAAGATGTGCCATGTCCACACTGTTGGGGCACTCGCCCTTGCACCCCTTGCAGCTCAGGCAGAGATCCATCACGGCCTTGAGCTCGTCGCTGGCCAAGGCGTCGGGGCCGAGTTGGCCCGTCAGCGCCAAACGCAGGGCATTGGCACGGCCACGGGTGCTGTGCATTTCATCGCGTGTCGCCGCATAGGACGGGCACATCACGCCGGAAAGGGTTTTGCGACAGGCACCCACGCCGGTGCACTGCTCCGCTGCCGCCAACATGCCGCCTTGGGCGCGGAAATAAAACCGGCTATCCACCGCCACAGCTTGGTAATCCGATCCAAAGCGCAGGTGGCTATCGACGGGCGGCGTTTCAACCACCTTGCCGGGGTTCATGCGGCCTTCGGGGTCGAAGAGCCGTTTCACTTCCCGAAAGGCGTTGTAGAGTTGATCGCCGAAAAAACGTCGATTGAAGCCGCCGCGCACGATGCCATCGCCATGCTCGCCGCTCCATGAGCCGCCGTACTTCTGCACCAGCGGAAAAACTTCTTCTTGGATCTGCTTCATGCAGGCAATGTCTGCCGCCTGATGCAGGTCATGCAGGGGGCGGATGTGCATCAAACCGACGCTGGCATGACCGAACATGGATACGGGCTGGTCGTACTTGCGGCAAACCGCCAGCACCTCGGCCACGTAATCCGCCAGCACTTCCGGTGGGACGGCAGCGTCTTCAATGTAGGGCACGGGCTTTCTGGTTCCCTGCACGGTAGTCATCAGCCCGAGGGCGCTGGAACGCAACTGCCAAACAGCCTGGATTTCGCGTGGCGCAGTCATCACCGGTGCGACATAAGAGCGGCCGGCAAGGCCGTCGGCAATGCGCTGAATATCTGCCGCCACTGTTTCCGGGGTATCGCCCTGCACCTCGATCACCAGTACGGCGGCTGGCTCGCCTTGAATCAGGGAGCAGATGTCGCGCGTCAGCGGGTGTTCCCGCGCTTGACGCAGGATCACGCCGTCGATCAGTTCCACCGCTGAAGGCCCTTCGTCCACGGTGGGCGCAGACGCGCGCAAGCTGGCATCCAGCGTATCGAAATGGGCCAGACAGACCGCACTGTGGCGCGGCAGTGGCGTGAGGCGCAGCTTGGCTTCGAGAATCACGCCGAGCGTGCCTTCGCTGCCGCAGATCAATTTAGCCAGATTCCAGGGATGGGCATCTACCAGCGCATCCAGCGGATAGCCGCCGGAACGCCGGATCACTTTGGGATAACGCTGACGAATCTCATCCGCGTTTTGCTCTATCAGGCTGCGCATGCCCCGGTATATCTCACCTTCACGGTCTTTCAGATTGCATTTGGCGGACAGTTGCGCAGTATTCAGCGGAGCCAAATGAAGCACCTCACCGGTGGCCAAGGCTAGATCGACCTCCAGCACATGGTCGATGGTCATGCCGTAGCGCACCGAACGCATGCCCGCCGAATTGTTGGCGATCATACCGCCGATATTGGCACGGTTCTCCGTGGCCGGATCGGGCGCGAAATGCACGCCGTACGGTTTGAGCAAAGCGTTGAGTTCGTTGCACACCACCCCCGGCTCGACTCGCACCCAGCCTTCATCGAGATTCAGCTCCAGCACGCGGGTCAGGTGTTTGGAGACATCCAGAATTACCGCCTCACCGATGGATTGTCCGGTCAGGCTGGTACCGCCGCCGCGCGCCAGCAGCGGCAAACCCAGCTCGGCGCACTGCCAGATCGTCTTGAGGGCGTCCTCGCGATCAACTGGTACCGCTACGGCTAGAGGCCGCATCTGGTACATACTGGCATCGGTGGCGTAGAGACTAAGAGTCAATGCATCAGACGTCTGCATGATGTGTATCAGCAATTTTACGGAACAGTTTTCCCATTAATTCTAATGGTTTCTCAGGGATGTGCGCATAGCGCTCACAAAACTCGCGCCGAACGGATTGCACCGCCGCACTCTCCCACCAACCTGATACGTCATCCCAAACGGTGGCCATCTGCCGTGCTGCACCTTCTGGGGTGTCATGGAAGATGCCGACCGCCTTAAGTTGTTCGAAATATGGAATCGCACTGTCGCGCAGCTCCCAATGCTTTGGATTCCAGAACATGATGGTGGGAAAATTGAGCGACATCGATTCCAAGTAGGTTGTCGCGTTATAGGTACTGATATAAAGCCGGGTTTTCTTGAGTAGCGACATCATCGGCTGAGCTCCTTCATCAAGCTGGACATTCGGAAAATGCGCCTGCCAACGGTGCCTCTGACTACAGCCGTAATCCTGCGAGTAAAGCCTTACCAGCAACTGATCGCGCAAACCCTCTGGCAAACTCTGCACGAACCGGCACTGGTCTTCAAAGTAGTCCAGCCATTGACCAGCGGCCACTGGCGCACTGTACATATGGTAGCTGTGGCGAGGCATTGTCATCTCGACCAGTAGCGCAATGCCAGCCTTGTCCGCCACAACCGACTTGCCAAACCCCTTGAAATTACCAACGGGTGTGATTTTGTTATGCTCTGGCGGGCACCAGCCCCAAGTGAGAAAACGATCAGCAATGGCGATCTGGTGATCTTCCTCAAAACTCCATAACGCCATCCCATAATTCCCGCCGTGCTGGCCGATTAACAGCGGCACGCCCCTTTCAATCTTATCTGCCGCCCATGCTTTGAACACATCGTCAGCATTGAACGAATTACTGGTAAAGATAGCTTTGGGTCTTTTGGGCCATGGCAAGTTTGCAGCCAGCGTGACCAAATCCTGATACCCCTCCAAATAGGCTGTTGGGATATGTCTTGAGATTAAGGTGCGCACAAGCGCCGGGAAGTCGTCGCTATTTTTGGGCGTAGGCAACTGCCATTGCCGCGCAGCAAGATCGGCCGATGTGATAGGCACTGCAACAGACCGCCATAGCTTCGGAATCTGTCCAAGCTTGGCTTGCAAGAGCATGTCTTGCTTGACGCCGAGATACGACGAGATGAAAAAGTACTCGTTATCACGACAAAGAACACCAGAAATTTGGCTGGCTACCTGAGCCAATCTATGTTTTAGGCGGCGTTTCGGATTCACTGTGTGTGCATTGCTGGGAGACGTATGTTCACTATTCGTTGCGTCAATTCTTTCGACAGTGATTCCCATCAATTCCAAAATCTGGGCATAGATCAACTCGTTCCAAACATCGCCAACAAACATAGGGCTAAAGGCCGCCATGCCATTGGGTACAAGTTGATCTTCTTTGTGCAGAAGCACCCGCACACCGGAAATGTCGTTATCTCGCACCACCTGTCGCAGCATTGACCAACGGTCAAACAGCATCTGAATGAAATAGCCCAGCCAAGGCCCAATAATAATGCGCCAGTAACGCAGTGAATGATTGACGCAATGCACAGCATTCAGCTTTGTTGCAAGCTCATCCAGCAGGTCTTCATAGAGTGCTTGCAGATACAGGTAATCTTTGTGCAGTTTCGCGCGGTCATCCCAGTGGTAAGGCGCCACCACTACATCGCGTTTTTCCCATTTTGGCTTTCTGTCATAAAGACGGCACCATTCGCCAAGAAAAAGCACAGGCGTATCATCGGCGGGCCAGGTATCTTCCAGCGCAGTGGTGACGAGAAAGCGACTTACCACACGCTACGCCCCCCATCCACCACAATGTTTTGACCATTCATATAAGCCGACGCGTCGGAACAGAGGAACTGTATTGCGGCGCGGTATTCATCCTTGGATGCCATCCTGCCTAGCGGGATAAGTGATGTCAGGCGTTGCACAAATTCTTCACCTTGCCCGTTAAAAACCCCACCCGGCGAGAGAGCGTTGCAACGCACGCCTTTGTCAGCCCAGTAGGTAGCCAAGTAGCGCGTCAAGCCAATCAACCCGGCCTTAATAACCGAATAAGTGACTGGCTTGACCGGCTGCACATCATCCGCCAAACCTTCTTTGCGATACAGGCGTTGATCAGGTGAAAACACCGAGAGATCAGAGGCGATATTCAGAATCACGCCGCCTTTACCGTCTTTTGCCATAACTGTGCCAAACACCTGGCTGCACAGAAAGGCACCAGTCAGGCCGACAGCCACTTGTAAATCCCACTGATCGAGAGGGAAATTTTCCAGGCGGGAAGTTTCAAGCACGCCCTGATCTCCTTTAACCTTTGGGTCGATGGCCGCATTATTGACCAGGATATCGATACGCAAACCATCAGCGGCGAGACTTTCTGCAACGGCCCATATCGCCTCTGGTTTGGAAACATCCATCACCCGCGACCGGATACGACTGGTCTCGGTATTTTGTGACAAGGTTTCCCGCGCCGCTGCCAAACCTGCCTCGCCAATATCCGTCAGCACCACAGTTGCGCCACTTTCCAGCAAGGCAGCCGCGTGCTCTATCCCCAGCAAACCGGCCGCGCCTGTTATGAGGGCTGTTTTTCCGGTCAGATTAAATCTTTCAAATGCTTTTGCCACGATAACTCCTATGAGTTTAATTTATGAATGGGCTTGTCCACCGTCCAGCGTCCAGACCGCACCGCTGGCAAATCCAGATATAGGAGAGGCAAGATAAGCAACCAATTCCGCCACGTCTCGTGGGGAGCCCAACTTGGCTAGCGCTACATCACGTTCCAACATGCTGTCAACGGCACTGGCATCCTCTTGAAGTTTGCGTGACCATACCGAGCCATCAAACAAGATGTTCCCTGGCGCTATTGCATTGATGCGTATTCCCTGCCTTCCCAGTGGACGGGCAATACCGCGCACATAAGCATGCAGGGCGGCCTTGGCTGCTGAATAGGTGACCGGTGCGCCCGGTATTACTTCCAGTCCGCAGATCGAAGACACGCAGACAATTACGCCTGTGCTTGCTGCAAGCGCCTCGCGTGCCGCCTCGACTGTGTTGGTCGTACTCCAGAGGTTCATCGCGAAGACACGCTGCCATTCCGCGAATGTTTCTTCGCCCGGCGGGACCGAACGACCGCTGCCGACATTACAGACCAGAATATCGAGACCACCCAGCGCTGCCGTGGCATCGCTGACGACCCGGCGAGCTTCGTCCGGTCGGGTGACATCACCGACAATAGCAATTGAACTAGGCAATTCGCTAACCGCTAAGGTTACATCAGCGGCAGTGCAACCATTCAAGGCGACACGCACCCCCTCATCATGCAACGCTTGAGCGATCGCCCGACCGATTCCCCGGGATGAGCCCGTCACTAAAGCCGTTTTGCCCGCAAGTTCAAGCTGCATATCGGTTCAGCCAAGCAACGGTCATGTCACGATATCGGCCCAGCACACCCGCATGATCGCCGTCCGTGGCGCGTGCGGTTTGGAGAATACAGTTTCCGCTGTAGTTGAATTTTGCAAACGCCGCAAAAACAGTTTCAAAATCGGCGTTACCAGTGCCAAGGGGAACCGTTGTCCCGCCCAGCACACGGTCTTTGACATGGACATTGATGATACGAGCACCATAGGCGGCAATTTCTTCCGCTGGGTTAAAGCCCAGAGCGGCACTATTACCGATGTCGTAATTGATCCCATACAAAGCGGGATCAAGACGCGAAATGAAGCGCGCCAGTTCAACTGGTGCGAAGTCTGACTCAAAGACTACTTTCAGGGCATTCGAAGCTAGGAAGTCTGACTGACTTTTTAGAAAGTCCACTAGCGTATCTTCCTGCTCAAGGTTTTCAAGCCGACCGTTATCCACCAGAGGTACCACGATCATAGAAATCCCTACCGCCGCACATCCCTTGGCTATTTCACGAAAATCGCGCTCCAATGCTGCCCGTTCATCGCCATTCGCTTTCCATAAAGGAGCCTGCATGAAACAGTCTCCTGTGAGAGATAGAATGCTAAGGTGATGGCGCTGGCACAACTCTCTGATTTCTGCTTGGCCGACTTCTGTCAGCAACGGGTTTTCATACAACCGATCCTGATCCAGTGTCCATTCCATTAGATGGATATTGATCTGTTCGGCAAGCCGGAACTCATCTTTCCAGTTCGCCCACGGGAAAGCTTGTATCCGGCCATTGATCAGAGGCGAAAGCCGTCCTTGCATGAAACCGATACGGTGTTTCACTTGCTTTTGAACCTGTATGGGGTTGGTGCGCCACTGCTGCCTGCATTTTTGCTAGAAGCACTCCACTTCTGAATTTGTTCCACAATACCAACGCCCGTGTTATCGCTCCAGCGCCTAATTATCTGGTTGAATATCTCTCCTACTTTACCCGACCCGATCAGGTTTCCGTTCAACGCCGTAACGGGCAGCATGCAGAAAGGGGTGCCTGTCATAAATGCCTCATCAGCCGTGTAAACATCGTAAGCTTCGATGTTCTTCTCCACCACAGGGATGCCAAGCTGCGGGCAAAGCTCTTCGATCACGTAGGCACGAGAAACACCGCGCAAAATGTTGCGCCCCTCAGGGGTGATAACCGTCCCGTCCTTGATAATGAAGAAATTATCACCGGTGCCTTCGGCAACGAACCCATCCGGATCAAGCAAGAGCGCCCAATTGTTATCGCCATCAATTTGGGATGCCTCGATGTTAGCCATCAAGTAGTGAATACGGCTGCGGTTTTTGATCTTGGGGTCGAGCAAACTGGCAGGGATAGCACGCTGGGAAGTGATGACCGCGTTAATGCCGGTATCAAATAATGGCCCCATGCTAGCCACGGTCCAGCGCAGTGGGAAATCCGCGATGATGACATTCGGCCCTTTATGCAATCCTTCTATCCCTTGGTAAATTCCGAGCAGGCCGCGGGAAACATCTATCATCAGGCGGTGTTCATCATCCTCTGCAAACAGGTGATCGTTTGCCTCAATGGTTGCATAGCAAGCTTGCTCCATTTCCTCTGGAGTCATCTGCAAGGGGATACGAAGAACCTTTAAACCCGCGTAAAGGCGGTCGATATGTTCCCGAAGCTTGAACTGCTTCTTGTTGAACGAGCGGGTCATTTCGAACACCATATCGCCGAACATCAGCGCAGAGTCGTAGATGGATATTTTTGCCTCGGTCTCAGGGACGAGTTTGCCGTTGAAATATACCAGGCGTACAGGGGATGTCATTTAATTATCCTTGAATAGTGTTAATAGAGAAAAGTCCGATAAACCAGTTATCGTTTGCTGACTTCAGTGTGTCTTCATACCAAATATGTCGCACTGGCAGAAAAGCCGATGAAAAATGTTTAATCAACGCATGGTGATTGGGTATCACATCTTTACCGATGAACGAACCTGACAAAGGCGGGAAATTCTGAACCACCAGCAATTTGTCGCCATCATTCATTAATCCTCTAATTGCGTTAATCACGATATCAAGCTTGGGAAAAACATACCAAAGCGTCCCGCGAATAATAAACAATTTGCGGATTGCGGATTGCGGATTGCGGATTGCGGATTGCGGATTGCGGATTGCGGATTGCGGATTGCGGATTGCGGATTAGCTGAAATTGTCAGGTCAAGCTGAAAAAAATCAAACTCAGGCCAAGCTTGTTTAGCTTTAACGCAAGCAGTTTCAGAAATGTCGTAGCCCACACATCTACAATTATCAGCACCGACACGACTCTTCATCAGCGCAAGATAATGCCCTAACCCACAGCCCAGATCATGAATCTCATCGTAAGGCCCGATGTCTTTGAGCATTTCGCTTGTTAAACGCACATCAACCCATTCCTCCTGCTCATCCTGATGCCACGGAACCCCCTCACTGTTCTGATACATCGCTTCAAATTCGCCGACCAGCTTCCCTTCACGAAAAACATAATCGTGGTAATCCTTGGAAAATTTTTTCATTTTGGGACACCTGTATTTTTTTTATATACCTCGTCATGCCAGCGGATGATGTCTGTAATGTGAAAATTTGGATCTCTCGGATAGAGGTATTCATAAAGTTGCCGCATGAATTCGTATTGCTCTTGCGTATTCACGTCTAAAACCAAGTCTGGTCTTCTAAATTCGGCGGGGCATTTTACGGTGCTGAGAGGGCACCAGTCAGTATCTACAGCCTTGCCGATGCTGTAATCATAAAAATTGAGATGCACGTGCTCGCGCTGACGAGGATCAACATGTCGTTCTCTTGCCTCAGCGAGCAAGGAGAAGTCAAACATTTCAGCACCAATGCCGTCGGGATATTCCGAGTCACCAATAACCGACAGATTTGATGAAAATCCCCTACGACCAAGCGACAAATGATGGTCAACGATTCGGTCAATTTCAGACGGTTCTGGGGTCGCGTTATCAGCGGGGAGTCGCCCGACAATATCTGCCTTACTCCAGATTGCCGCTTGGTAGTAACGTTCAACAAGATCGTTTTCTGATCCTGCAAACACCTTAACGCCGTAACTCTCGCCGAGTTGTTTAAGTACGGAATCTTTGACCGTATCCGGGATCGCAAGAACGATATCATCGAGCCGAGTACAGCGCTTAACACGCTCCAATATGCGTCCGACGAGCGGCGTTCCCGCCAAGTCCATCATGGATTTCCCGGGCAATCGAGTCGAACCCATGCGAGCCTGAATAATTAAAATGACACGTTTTTTCAAGGCGCAGCCCCTTCTGTAAAATACGCTGCCTCAACGAGGCCACACAATATATGCCCAATCAAAATATGGCACTCCTGAATTCGTGCAGTCTCTATTGATGGAATACAAATGCACTCACACATTTGCTTTAGCAGCCCGCCACTCTCGCCTGTCCATGCAATGGTAGTAACGTCAAGCTTTTTTGCAATCAAAACGGCTGCCATAATATTGGCGCTATTGCCGCTGGTGGAAATTGCAATGAATACGTCTTCCGGTTTGGCAATCGCCTGCAGTTCACGCGCAAAGACCTGTTCGTAGCCGTAATCGTTGCCGATCGCGCTGATGGCCGAATTATTAGTCGCTAAAGCAACCGATGCGAGAGGCGCTCGATCGAATAAAAAACGTGAGGTGAACTCCGCAGATAGGTGCTGCGCATCGGCAAAACTACCTCCATTGCCTGCAAAGATAATTTTTCCTCCCGCTCTCAAAGCATCAAGGCAAGTCTGAGATAATTGCTGTATTTGCCCAAGCAATTGTTCATCTGCAAGCAGAGCTACCTTAACAGCCACTGAAGCGCGTATTTGTGACTTTATTTCGTCAAGCATTAGTGCTGTTGCGCTTAGTTCAAAGGGTGAGTTCATCATAGGGTACCTTCAAGTTTTTCAAGCGCAATCCAGAAGCCCTCGCCGCCATTTTTGTGGCCTTGCCAGATTTCAGGAATGAAAGAGGCTTGCGGGCATCCCTTTTGAAGAATTTTACCGAGGCGCACAAAATCAATATCACCCTCGCCGATTTGCAGCCCTTCCCCATTGAGCCCTTGCGCATCACCGAGGTGTAAATGTGCTGAAAATGGAGCAATTTTTTCAGCAAATTCATAGAAGTCGATGCCAAAGTGATTGCAGGTCAGGCGCGTGTGAGAAATGTCAAAACACATGCGAAGTTTTAGCTTCTGACACCACTCGACAATTTCATCAATCTTCACAAATATGTTCTGGTAGCGCTGTCCACCGAAATGCCACGGGAAAGGTGCCATGGTCTGCGGAATCAACTCCACACCCTCCATATCCAGCTCAGTCAGGCTTTTCGCGAACCGTTCATAGTAGGCTTGAATCACAGAGCCCGGTAGCGGCTCGTCCATGGTAAAACCGCCGATGTTGGCGACGATCATAGGACGCGTGGTCTGTGGGAAAAATCGTTTCAAGTCTCTCGTGATGTTAACCACACGCTGCGTTTCCAACACCGATTGAACGCGGTAGGCTTCATCGGGTGAGGCCAAATCCATCAGCCGACTGTTTGCAAACAGCTCTGGCGCATGCACTACAAAACCACAAGGGTAGGCACCCTTCAAAAAATCATCGGGTTTAAGCTCCATGTCTGAGTACGAGAGATGGAACTCGAAAATATCTGGCTTAATGCGCGCGTTGTATTCTGCAAAATCGTGGTAACGCACCGGTATGCCCCAAGGGCGGCTAAACTTGTATGGCCGAGGCTCGATGCGTTCATCCTTGAGGTCTGAAGGATAAAAAAAGTCTTCGGCATTCAGGTTGTGCTGGAGCGTACGTCCCAACAACTTTTCGTAATGTTGCGGTGACAGGCCTTGCCCTGGGCTGCGTACCTGGACATGCTCAGGCTTGATGACCATGCCCTTTGATAATGCCGTAGCTGCCACTAAGCTTTTACCGAGGTTTTCCCGGTTAATCATTTCGCCTTGGGAAATGCGTCGCTCACTCCCATCACCGAGCGCCTGCTCAATTTCACGTATACCTTCTACCAAACGTTTGAATTCGGCATGCTCAAGACTGGCAGCGTGATCAGGCCCTTCCGATGTGCGATCCAACGTAAAGTGGCGTTCGACCACACACGCCCCCAAGCCCACGGCCGCCAGCGTAACTGCAATACCGCGCTCGTGGCCGGAGTAGCCAACCAAAGGATGAATCTCGCGCAACTTTTCCATCCACCTGAGGTGGATGTCATGCAGGGGCGCAGGATAAGTACTGTTGCAGTGAAGCAATACAAATACGGCTTTTCGTCTATTCAAAAAATCAACGGTGATTTGCACCTCTTCACGCGTACTCATGCCGGTGGAAAGAATTAACGGCTTGCTGGTGCCGCACAATTTTTCTAGCAGCGGTAGATTTGTCAGGTCGGCTGAAGCAACCTTGTAGGCTGCCACCTTCATACCTTCAAGAATATCAACGCTTCGCTGATCCCAAGGTGTGCAGAGATAGAGTACACCTTTGCTAGCGCAGTAATCTGCCAGTTGCTGGTGTTGCTGCACTGTCAATTCAAATCGTCTGAGCAAATCAAGCACGTATTCAGTGCTCAGGTCTTCGCCATCTTTGCGCAATGTGCGCTGACGATACACCTCGTCGAGATGACGCATCTGAAACTTGGCGCAATCCGCGCCCATTTCGATGACGCGATCAACCATTTCGATGGCACGCTCGAAATTTCCGTTGTGGTTATTTCCTATTTCAGCGATGACGAATGTACGGCTTGATCCGACTTCAAAATTTGCAATTTGGATATTCATGTAATTACCGGTTTAATGATGGTTCTTGCGTTCACGCGCAGTCCAGGCACGCAAGCCCTCAGGTTCAAAACGAAAGGGGCGAACGCTTAAGCCTGAAGCCTCCAAATGAGAAATGAGTTCGTGCTTGCGAAAAGGGGTGACATAGAAAATAAAAAAACCGCCACCACCCGCGCCTAGCAATTTGCCGCCCACTGCTCCGTGACCACATGCATCGTCGTATATCTCATCCAGCCTATCATTGGAAATTTTGCTGCTAAACTGGCGCTTCAATTGCCAAGCTTCATGTAGTGATTTACCAAACTGAAGCAGTCTTCCTCGCAACAGATGATTGCGCATGCGGTAAGTCAATTCAACATTGGTTAGCACTTTTTTATGCACATCCTCTTGCTGCATGTGGTTGCGTTGATCTGTGTGAATGTCGCCTGAATCATGGGGCGTAGCAGTGTCGCAAAGCACTAGGTTTTCTTCAAGTTCAAGCAAGATGTCCGGATTGATGCGTAGCGGGTGAACGATGTTTTGATCCATCCTGAATTCCATAAAATTAAATCCGCCAAAAACGGTCGCATATTGATCTTGCCAGCCACCCGCAACGCCCAGATAAAGGCGCTCCGCTTGAAAGGCCAACTCTGCGAGTTCATGCGAATCCCAACGATCCTGACGGTACTGGTTGAAGCACCCAAGCACCGCTGCGGACACCACTGCGGATCCGCCAAGGCCAGAATTCATGGGAAAGTCAGAATGAAGATAAAGTTCAAAACCAAAGTCAGGGTGGACCGCCTTTAACAATGCCTGAATCAAACCAAAGCTGCCTTTTTGGGTAAGTGCCTGTTGCAAATCTGGAGCGTGCAGAGAAGCGCCTAAGTCATGGGAATGAATAATGATTTGTTCATCATCACGTTTGCGCAACGTTGCGTGACTATACAAAGAAATGGTTGTGTTGATTACCGCCCCGCCGTCCCCAGCGAAAAAATGCGTCAGATCAGAACCTCCGCCTCCGAAACTGATCCGAACTGGCGCGCGCGCGCGCGCGTAGACCGGCTCTTCAATTAACTGCGGCATGTCGCCGCGGCTCACCATGCCTGTCAAACGGCGGTTTTCATCCAGAAGTGGAATTACCCTTATGCGGTGGTCTAACTGCTTAAGTAGTAACTCTCTGGAGCTTGTTTTGTCTGCCCAAACAAAACTGGGGTTAGCGCATGAGCCTATGTTGTCCCTTAAATGCAAACCCTCCAGCAATTTTCTGCGAATATCTCCATCTGTAGCCAAGCCAGTTACCACGCCTGTGGAATTAATCGTAAGCACAATACCGTGTTGATTGGCCTCAATTTGCTCGAGTGCTTCGCGCAATGATGCATTTTCGGAAATTTGAAATAAATCAAAACTCACAGCGCCCCTACTTTCTTAGATTCAATCCAGTGACACAAACGAAAATAATCCTCGGGTACACCAATGTCGATGAAGTCCGACTTCAAAGGAACCGCTTTCAATATCCCTTGATCAACCCAATTTGGGAATAAATCCCTCTCCAACGAGAACGGATTATGATTCCAATCTTTGAATAAACCGGCATGCAGATGGCACAAACCTGCATTGATCCATCCAGCGCCTGTAGAAGCGCCCTTCTCACAAAAGGTGGCAATTGTACATTCATCACCAAACTTAACGCTACCATAGCGCGCAGTGTCACTAACCTTGACTACGCCCATTGCGGGCGATTCAGCTTGCCAAACCTCATTGATACCTTTCCCAAGCCAAGTGTCGGCATTGGTTACCAAAAAATCTTCCGAAATATTGAGCTGTTCAATGGCATACGCTAAAGCGCCACCTGTATCCATAGGCGTTGGCTCAACTAGCCACTGCACTTCACAATCTTTAAGTAAGCCGTTTTGCTCCCCTTTGATAAAATCAATAATAAGGTCTGCTTGATGATGCAAGAGAAAGACAAAAGACTTTAGTCCTTGATTTTTCCAGTGCTCTATTTGCAGGTGGAGAAACGACACATCGCCAACAGGGGCGAGTGCCTTGGGAACTTCCGCTACAACAGACTTGAGCCGTGTGCCAAATCCGCCAGCCAATACGAGTAACTTCATTGCTCTACCGCCTGCGACTGGCCGCGAGTTATAAACGACAAGGCATCTCTGAGTTTGGTTATCCGTTGATATGCATCACTTGGCAACTCAGCGGGGCGCTCCTGTGCAAAAAGAATATTGCAGCCCACACCTGCAGCCATGCCTGCTTGAATATCACTCACTTTGTCTCCAATCAGAATTGATCTCTCCAAATCCAGATTGAGCTCATGTTGAGCCTGTAAAATCATCCCAGGATGTGGCTTGCGGGAAAAGTCGTCTTTCTTATACTCACCAACCCCCTCAGTAGGGTGATAGGGGGAGAAATAGACTTTAGCAATTTGTGAACCTCGCTTCACAAATTGCTCGCACATCCAGCTTGTAAGGTCATGAAACTGCTGCTGCGAGTAATAACCACGCGCGATGCCAGCCTGATTTGTAATCACTACAAGCTTGTAGTGCTGCGCATGGGCAGTGCGAGCCACATCAAATATGTCATCAATAAACTCAAAGTTGTCAGTGCGATGCACGTAGCCATGGTTGACATTAATCACGCCATCGCGGTCAAGAAAAAGTGCACGAGTCCGCATAAAAATCAGTCTGAATCACTTTTCAGTTTTTCATTTTCGATCAGAGTCCGCCCAAAGATGGAAAGTTACAAATTGGATTTCCCCCTCTCGTAAGCATATCCATCACTTGTTCGACACATATTTGCAGTTCAGTATCTGCTGTATTTACTACTAACTCGGGGGTGGCTGGCGCCTCATATGATGACGAGATGCCAGTGAACTGGCTAATCACACCAGCCCGTGCCTTCTTGTACATCCCTTTCACATCTCGCCGTTCGCAGACTTCGATTGGACAATGGCAATATATCTCCATGAATTCTCCAGGGGCCATCATTGCGCGCACCTTGTTGCGCTCTTCACGGAACGGCGAAATAAAGGCTGTTAGCACAATCACACCGGCTTCCATGAAAATTTTCGAGACTTCCCCAATTCGGCGTATATTTTCTATACGATCTTCCGCCGAGAATCCAAGATCGCCACACAACCCATGGCGCACATTATCGCCATCAAGAACAAATGTTCGACATCCGCGACGGTGCAATTGCTCCTCCACCGAATGCGCCAGTGTTGACTTACCTGCGCCGGACAATCCAGTGAACCAGAGAACGCCGCCACGGTGCCCATTCATGGCTTCGCGCCGTTCACGCGTCACCGTCGCTTGATGCCAAACTACGTTTGATGAAGCTGGCGTTGCGCTTTCACTCGCTGCTTTCACTCACTTATCCTTTTATGTATTAACGCTTGATGGCTTGTTCCTGAGCTACTTTCTGACGACGAGCGACAGCGAGCCATCAGCCCGGTTAGAGGTAACAAGAAATTCGGAAACTCCTGCATCTTCCAGATTTGCAGTACGCAAAGCAGAAAGCGCAACCCTGGAATGTCCAAGGAACGAAAGTACTGTCGGTGCGGGGTCTTGAGAAATCGCCTGTGCAGTGACAACATAGCCACATTTGGCAATTCGATGAATGTGCTTCAAAACATTACATTGGATGTTATTTGTATGCTGAATATCTTTGATGACCAAGTGTTCCAATACATGTGAGACGAGGACGTAATCGAATTGTCCATCATCGAAAACGCCTAATGAATCTGCATCTAAAAGGTTAATTTGCCAAACTGAGAACCCGGCTTTTTTCGCATGAGCGAGAGCGGTACTGGAGATGTCGCAGCCAGACAATTGCATAGAGGGCAGCGCCTCTTGAAGTGCTGTGAGATTTTGTCCTGCTTCACAACCTATCTCCAATAAGCTTTCCTTACCAGATAATCCCAAATACTGCATTATCTGATCTTTGATAAAGATATCATGTAGCCGTTCTCTTGCCAATCCCAAATCCACCTGAAGATCCTTCCCAGAGGCTTGTACAACTTTTTTATACTTATAAACTTCTCCACTTGAAAAGTGGCTGCTGGAATTGATTGCGAAGTTCCCAATGCATTTATTAGCCTGTAATTGTTGCAAGCCACTCAAAAGATATCCGAGTAGTGCGTGGTAGTTGTAACTTGTCGGCCATAGAATCATCCGCCCAGCAATCGACGTAATTGTCTTTTTGACGGCGCTACGCCAAGGCATATCAAATATCTTCATGTAAATCGCCTCATGCACCGGATCAATACCTTACGCCAGCCGGCTTCGCGGACGACAGAGAGATAATTAATTGACAGCAGTGCTACGGCACCTCTTTCTAGTACCAACCCAACTTGGAAAGTAATATCTGCAATTAGTAGTAATGTGTAGTACCCGCCCAAAAATGCCCGGCCTTTAAGAATGGCTTCACCAAGTTTTCTTTCACGTGCGGTTAGTTTACCTCCACCACCTATTGAATCCATGTAGATAGCCGTATCCTTTTTTACCTGATTAAAAATATCTGGGTTGTCGCTTGAGTTCCCATAAAAACATGACATATCAGGGGTCAGTGGGGATGGGTTAAATTCTTTAAGGCTTACACCAACTCTATTGCAAATAGTTTGAACAACCTGCTCTGGATCCTTGCAGATATCCTCATACTTAATTAGGATGAAATTGTTGTGTTCGATCCTCCCAATTTGCTCCAACTGCCATTTGCTTTGAAGGATACTCTGCGTAAGACACTGAGCATGACCTTTCCTCGAAGACACAGCGCGATCGAAGGGATCTCTAATAATCTCAATCCAGTAATGATTACTTGATCGACTCAGGAACGAATGGGCGTAACTGGTCATTGCAGTGGTTCTGTGTGCAAGAACATCACAACCAACGATCTTGGCAAAATGCCGATACACCCCGTCAAGGCCATCAAGCTTTTTTACCTGGCTTATCTCAACAAGGTACTGCCCCCACTTTTCAACCGAAATGCCGAAGTAACTTTGCATATTGATGTGATAGTTCGACTTAATCGATTGATAGCTTGGGCAGATATTTTGAACTAGTGTAGAAATACAGCGTGTCTTAAATCTTTCAATATCAACATTAACGATGTTATCGACATCATTTTTTTCGATTTTTTTAGGGTAACGATTTTTAAAATCTTTTGGTAAAAACTGGTCTATACAAGAAATCTCAGCAACTGCTGCATCTGACACATGCCATCCGGATTGGGCTGCCAAAAGATTCGCCGCCAAATTGGTGCCGCCACGCGCAAGGCCGTTGATTATAGCTATTTTTTCCACGCTAATTCCCATTCCTTACCGAAAGCCTTCTTCTTAGAGATTTCACAACAAAAAGCACTGCAGCAAGCGCACGTCCATAATAGTTGTGCCGATTCCTCACCATCACTCCTATCAGGCCATAATATTTTGCAGCCAATTTTATTTCTATTCGGCGAGCTGCCGCGCTATTGGTTTGGTCGTTAAACGAGTTATTTTCCGTTAATTTTTTTAATATTTCGTGAGCTATTAATACTTCAGGTTGCGTTTTGCTATCGACAATACCAAGATAATATCTGATGGTTTCTTTAAACTCAGCAACTGATTTATACGGAATTGAGCCAGAAATTATTCCGCAAATTTCATCAACATTTTTTGGTGCATTTGGGTGCTGAAACGTTAAATAACTCCTCATAACATCCGTAATAATTCGAGGATCTACCAAATTTAAAACGGTAATCACTTTTGCATCATAGAAGTAGGCTTCCGCACCTATAGTTGACTGCCCAGTAATGATGAATGAACAGGTGGTCAATAGGTGGGCGGGAGAGTCGGTTAAGTCGACTTCAACATTTCCAAGAAAGGAATAATCTGTATTCCTGTCAGCTGTCCGAGGTCGAATAACGACGTGGTAACCATCTGCCAACAGGCGTTTAATTACTTTTATCTGGGCATTCAAAACGTGAATATCAAGCGTGTAATAGTCACAGAAAGATCCATAGGCGGATGGTAAGCCATCCAGTGCCCAAAGGTCATAGGCCAAGTTTTTTGTTATTTCGGTTTCTAACGCAATCCCAACACGTCGAGCATCACGGGTAGCATTTGAACTCTGAATATTGTCAAACCGAACATTTCCAGAAACAAAGAGTTTTTTTGGATCAATTCCGGCAGCTTGGAGTGTCTTTTTCTGGTATTCACCCCAGAGGAAGAAGGTAGTTATCAGATTAAGATTCGGCGGCTCAAAAATTGTTTGATTTTTGTTATGCCCCCCTATTATCCGCTCCATTAAGAGTTCCGGCTTTAGAATCCCCTGCTCGGTTGGTAAGGAAAATACGTGCAAACGATTAGACAATAAAGTGATGGACTCACCAATATATAAATCCGGGTTCCCTAATAATATTGCATCAGGTTTAAATGCAATCGAATGTTCTAGCGCCTCTTGTAATGGAATCAAATAGCATAGTGCACCACTCCGCTCTAATTCTCGCTTTATCTTTAGTAATGGCTTCCTGTCGCGTGAGTAGGAATCATATATTAATGTTATACGCATAGATTTGTGCTGCTGGTTCATTAGTGCCACAATTTTAATCGATAAAAAACAACTGGTTGGTTGAATCTGGTGAATGGTGCGTCCCAGTGGGAGTAATTTCGTTCAACTTGTTATGACGCATTATTCAATTAATGTTGGGGTGCTAGTGTTAGTGAATACAAAAAGATTACCATACGCCCCATCCACCATCTACCGCATGGTTCTGCCCAGTTACATACTTAGACAGATCACTCGCCAAGTATGCAACTGCACCGCGGAAGTCGTCCTCAGTTGCCATGCGCCCCAGGGGGGTTTTAGCTTCGTACCTTTTAACAAAAGCTTCAGGCTGGTTTCTGAATATACCGCCTGGTGATATTGCATTGACTCTTACACTCGGCGCGATGGTGGTCGCGAGCCAGCGTGTCAATTGAATCAGTCCACCTTTTGATGCCCCATACGCTGCCGGGTTACTCATGTTTGTACCTTCGTACAAGCTCCAGTCAGGGCCGTATTCGCCGTAGATCGAGGCAATATTAATAATACTCGCGCCTTCAGCTACCTTGAGTAGAGGGGTTAAACGCTGGCATAAATCAAACGAGGCAGTGAGGTTGACTTCTAGCGCACGGCGCCAGGTTTCGACGGTTTGCTCTTCAAACGGAACAGCCCATCCTTGTAATTCCGAGGTGCCCACGAAGGCGGCATTATTGATGAGGATGTTGAGTCCTTTTTCGCCATTCTTTAGCCAGTCTATCAATTCAGTGCGTTGTGCTTGTTGTTCCAGATCACAGATACGATGCTGAATTTTAATGCCCCAACGATGGGCCAGTGTTTCGGTAAGGTTCTCGAAATCTGATCCTGGTCGGTCAACCAAGACTAAATCAGCGCCGAGTTCAGCCAAGGTATCGGCCATCACCTTGCCTAATCCACCTGCCGCACCAGTGATCAGGGCGCGGCGCCCTTTAAGGTTTATGAGCTCTTTAATCGTGTTCATGGTTTCTAAGGCCTCTTTAAACATTTCTGGGCGTTGTGCAGCATTTTTCACAAAATAGATTTATATAGCGCAAGTTTGCGATCCTGTGTTGTGGAAAACGTTTGCCTGAATCTATTGATGTACGCTAGTTCAATATCAAAAATATCCATTTCCTCATCCGTCATTGCAGGACTAAGCGATTCACCGTTTGGATTGATAACTTGGGAACTTCTTGCGTACGCATGTCCTTTGCCATCTACACCAGTTCGATTTACGCCAACCATAAATAGCTGGTTTTCAATTGCCCTTGCTTTGAGGAGCGTGTTCCAGTGATCAACTCGTTGGGCCGGCCAATTTGCAATATTGATAATCAGATCGCATTGCTTGCCAAGGGCACTGTAAATCTCAGGAAATCTTAAGTCATAGCAAATGGTAATGCCAATAGTCATCGACTTTAGTTTGGCAACACAAATTTCATTGCCGCCATTGAAAACCCTATCTTCACCCGCAAAGCTGAAGGGGTGAATTTTGCTATAGCTTCCCAGAACAGTCCCATTGGCATCAACCAAGACAGCATTGTTGGTTGCTTTATCATCGTCCCGAAAAACCACACCAAAGACAATCGCAATTTGGAATTCTTTGGCAAGTTCTTTGAACAACGCCACTGTCGCCGATGCAACACGATCTTCCTCAGTGTCGCCGGCATTCATGGAAAAAGCAGTCAAGGTCATTTCAGGAAACAAGACCAACTCCGCACCTTGTGCTTTTGCTTTTTGAATAAAAGAGCGGCAGGCTTGAAAGTTATCGCCTTTGTTTTCCCAAACCTGATTTAGAGACACTAAAACAACACGCATTAATTGTGCTTCCTGAATAGATTTTGAATACACTGAATGGCGACTGCTATATTGGCGTTAATTATTTCCTTATCTCAAGTATTCCCCAATTCAACAGCATTCCTGCTGACATTTGAAGGCGCTCGCCAGTTTTCGTTTGAACTGTGTACGTTCCGATGCCTCGTCTGTCTTGTTCCAGATCAATCGGAAGAGAAAATTCATGAATTTTGAAATTTGCCACTAATCCAGCCAGCCATTCACGCACCGTGTATAGAGAATATGTGTTGTAGCTATAATTCATTCCCTGCGCGGTAGATGCTCTTGTATGATCGATGACCTTTGAATAAATATCTACATCATGGTTAAGATTAAATAGCGAAGAGGCCAATATCACGCCGCCCGGTTTGCAGATGCGAACCAGTTCGCGCAATGCGGCTTCTGGCTTGTCAAGCCATGAAAGAGTCTGCCAACAAATAACCAGATCATAACTATCAGAGCCCAAAGTCAAATTGTAAATATCGCCAACGTTACATGTGGTGTTAAATTTTTTAGTAGCTTGACGAGCGAGAGAAATTGCATCCTCATTTGCGTCAATCAATGTGAATTTACTCTGGGGATAAAGCTCTGCAAGATGCACGCTTGCCCCACCTCCCCCGCAAGCGATATCAGCAATAGTCTGTGGTGCGGCGCCTCTGTCTATAAGAATTTTCTCAAGCACCCGCTGTTGCTCAGTTTTTTTGCTTAGGGAGAAATCATAATATTCGGCACTTTCTTTCGAATCAAGCCGCATTGCTTTTGCATAATCAGACATGATGTTTCCTTTAATTATGCTTCCTGAAAACAGGTTTGATTACAGGACCATTGAGATATTTCTCGACACCTTCATTCAACGCTTGGCGATAGATTCCAAAGCTTGCATCAATGGCATGCTCAGTTGCGATGAGCTCTCCTTCACCATGCCGGTAGGACAATGCAATCCAAGGCATGAGAACACCGTTATTGATCATTTCTTGCGAAAACAAAGTACGCAATCCTAACGAATTTACGCCAGACGAATCCAAAGTTAGGTAAAAGGGAGAGCAGGGGATACCACCGACTTTAAAACTCTGTCCAATGCCATGTTCCTCGGCTTTGCGCTGCATCATGGCAGTGAGTTTCCGTCCATAGCTCCACAGATGCTCGACTACATTGTGTTGCTGCATGAATTTTACCGTAGCGACAAAAGCACCCAAGCCGCACATTTCGGCGCCATGTGTTGTGGACAGTAGAAATACCCGCTCTCTTCCTTCGAATTCAATAGAGCCAAGTTCCATGATTTCGCGCTTCCCCGCAATGCACGCAACCGAAAAACCGTTGGCCATTGCTTTGCCAAAGGTACATAGGTCTGGAGTAATGCCATAAGTATGCTGCGCACCTTTCATGTGCCAGCGAAAACCGGTGATCATTTCGTCTAAAACGAAAACGATGCCGTTTGCACGGCATAAGGCTTGTACTTTTTGCAAGAAATCATCCTTAGGTTCTTCGGTGGTGACAGGCTCCAACACTACACAAGCGAATTTCCCAGAGTGCTCGGCTATCAATGCCTCCAAAGAGGCAATGTCGTTGTACTTAAACATCTTGGTCTTTTCGATAGTATCTTGCGGAATACCACGCGTGAGCGACGTCGAACCGATGAACCAATCATCATAGGAAAAAAATGGGTGTTCTGCGCAACGAGCCACTAACTCTCTTCCGGTATATGCACGCGCAAGCTTGACTGCAGCAGAAACAGCTGTGGAGCCGTTCTTGGTGAATTTCACCATATCAACAGAATCGATCAATTCGACCAGCAATTCAGCCGCCTCCAATTCAATCATTGAAGGGCGCGTCAGGTTGTTACCATTCTTTATCTGTTCAATGGCTGCTGCGTCAATTTCATCTTCGGCGTAACCAAGATTAACAGCACGCAATGCCATGCCATAGTCAAGATATTTGTTACTCTCGGAATCGTAAATATATGCACCTTTCCCGCGTGTCAGGATTTGCGGTGCATTCAAGGGGTACTGGTCGTAACCACGCGAATAGGTATGCGCACCGCCGGGGATGACTTTTAATAATCGTTCTTGATAATTCATGTTCAGCCTCTGGTCATTTGCTCAAGCGCATATAAAGTCTGGAGGATCGCATAATCGTCCTCCAACGAGTTGGGGTACAACGATTGATCTTTTGCTTGAACGGCAGCAACAAAATCCTTCATCTCGGCAATGTAGGGTTCTTCTGGATTAATGTACTGACTTTCCACCGTACCTACATCAAGCTTGTATTCCTTCCATTCTTCCATTGACGTATTTATATAGCGGACACTATTCGAATCCGTGCTAAATACAATTGCACCCTCGCTGCCAAGGACCCGCATATCACGTGTTGATTTAGGTCGCGAGATGACTTCTACAGTCAGATTTACAAGCACATTGTCGTCGTAACGAAGCAGGCAGTGATAAATATCGTCAATGTCCGCAGGCATGTCCGTCAGCTTTGCTTTGACACAGGCGGCTGCTTTTGCCGCACCAAAAATATCATTTAGCCACGTCAACTCAAACGGCACAATTTCGCGAGCCGCGCCTGTTTCGCGCTTGGACACGTAAAAATCTTCCATTTTTTCCCATGGGTGCCAGTCGGGAAGATATTGACCTGTCTGATAGTTTACGTTTAACACTTTACCAATGGCGTTCGTTTGAATAAGTTCTTTAACTTTTTTGGGGCCTGGAAAATAACGCATCGTGCAGGATGGAGCCATGACGATATGTCCACTTTTGATTTTTTCACTTAATTCTTTTATTTTTTCAGCGTCGACCACTGACGCTTCAATGAAACAGCTAATGCCCCGTTCAAAAGCGTAGTAAGCATAGTGCATGTGCAGATCGGGCGGAGTCGAAACTACAAATACTTGCGGCCCATATACCTGCAAGGCGGAATCCAAATTATCAAAAACTGGAATACCGTATTTTTCATGAGATTCCAGCCTTCTATCCGAACGTGTATCAAACCCCGCAACGTCCTTTATTCCCAATGCTTGAAGGTTGCGCACCCTTCTCTTGCCCATTGAGCCAAGACCGATTACTAAATATTTCATTGCAAGCCCCTCTGATGTTCCATAATTTTTTCAATCGTCAAAAAATCATACACGTCATCAATCTCATAGCACTGATACCGCTGGATCAAATAATGCGTCGTGCGGCGTGCGTAGAACGTTTCTTCTTCAAGCAGCGTTTTCGTTTTGACGATGTAGGCAACACCATAAGGAAAATACGCAGCTTCATTGTCTTGTCTGCGAGTAGTCATTACCAGTTCTTTGCAATATGGCTCAATTTCGTTACCCACGATTTTTTTCATGATTGAAGGGTGTTCATGCACTTCGCCCAAACTGACAATGGCGTCAAACTCTTCGTCCAGCGAACTGATCTTTTCAATCATTCCATCAAGATCACTTTCTTCACGCAAAGGGGAGGTTGGCTCCAATAAAACGACGTAATCAAACTTCTTTTGCAACTCACGTTCATAAAAGCCGATTACATGTTTTACAGTATCAATAGTAGTTGCTGTATCACTCGCCAATTCAGCTGGTCTAAGAAAGGGCACGGATGCGCCAAATTGGCGTGCAATGTTTGCGATTCCCTCGCTATCGGTAGTAACCATCACTTCGTCAATGTACATACTGTCAAGCCCCGCTTCAATACTCCAGGCAATGAGTGGCTTACCGCAAAGCTCTTTGATATTTTTTCCTGGCAACCCCTTTGAGCCACTCCGTGCTGGAATAATGGCAATAACAGTTTTTCCGTTGATCATTGCCTGCCGCTCTTAATTATGTTGTTGCCCTGACTGTTGGCTGCCACCAAATCCACAGGCCTACCCACATCCAACCACGGCTCATGCATCGGATAAGCCACCGTGCGTTTGGCTTTCGCCTGCAGGCGTTCAAACAGAGTAGGCATATCACAATGAGCATCTGCGCTCAAAACGCTCAATGCGTCAGGGTCAAGCGCATATACACCGGCATTGATGTGGCTACGAGCCACAGGTTTTTCCTCGAAGCCGACAATTTCGACGCCTTGAGTTTGCACTACGCCAAAGGGGTGCTGCCATTCGTGCACGCGCACAGCCATGGTAGCTGCAGCTTCGTGGCGAATATGAAAATCGAGCAGTTCGCCGTAGCGGATATCGGTAATGACATCGCCGTTAGTGACCACAAACGAGGCGTCTGGTCGTGGATTGAGCAACCCCAGTGCACCAGCCGTACCCAAGGGGGACTGCTCGCGAAGGTAATCGATCCGTACCTGCAGACGCTCTCCATTGCCAAATTGCTCCTCAATCATGTGGCCCAGATAATGAATGGCCAGCACAAAATGGCTGAAACCCTCCAACTTGGCGCGCTCAATGATGTGCTCCAGCATCGGTTTGCCTGCGATGGGTAACAAGGGTTTAGGGCAGCTTTCCGTGTGCGGGCGAAGCCGCGTACCCATCCCGCCGACCATGATGACCATCAAGTTGGAACGCGTTGGTGGCGTGGTGATTTCATCCCAGAGATGCAAGCCAACGACATGGCGGTGTTCATCGACTACGGGGATCTGCTGGATTTTATTCGCGACCATGAGCTGCATGACCATGTCGCGCCCCATCTCAGGCGGCACCACCAGCGCATTGCGATGGATGACGCTTGCGATCGGGCTATTGAGATCCAACCCTTTGAGCAAGCCACGCCGGATATCGCCGTCGGAGATTGTGCCTTCCAGCACGCCAGCTTTATTGATCACCAAAACGATCTTGATTGCGACCTGATCCAGGTTGCGGATCGTCTGCTGTATCGTCGCATTAGTGGGCAGGATGGCCTTTCGCCAGCGTTGTTCGAATTGGTTCATCTTTACAACCTTTCCCGCAACAACTCAAAAGCCTCGGCGGCTTTGAAACCAGACGCCGCGCCGCGCAAGGTAGCCAGTGCGCGAATTGACTCATGGCTGCGTGGGAATGGGAACGCCCCCAGTTCTGACGCATAAATGTCCATTGCCCGTAATTTATTGTCTAGGTACGGCTCGATATTGACAAACACATTCGCCCGAAAACCTTGCTCGGTACCCAAGCCAAAATCTGTTTCGGAGAGTGTTTCGTAGGCCAGCACACGCTTTATCGATGGATAGCGAAACCATTTTGTGCAACTTGCCACCGCATCGAACACCATGCGGTGGTCGGTGTGGACATCCGATGGATGGGGTACAAGCACTTCTTCCGGCTCGAATGTCTTGAAAACATTTGAAACTGCGGCCACTAAATCGCTCATCGGCACTTGATCGAGTTGGGTCGTTGGAAAATTGAGCTCAAATACTGAATCGAAGCCGAACAATGCGGTGATGCGCTTAATTTCGTCGGCGCGTTGTTTGATTTTCTCTTCGCTCCAACCAGTCCCGGTCGTGATGCCCGTCACAATGAGCCAGGCCACTGTTGCACCCTCGGTTTTGCGGCGCAACAGCGTGCCGCCAGCGCCGAGTACTTCGTCGTCTGGGTGTGGGGCGATAACAATGGTTTTCATAGATAGCTGCCTACGCTTGGTTCAAATGCTGGTTCGGTAACCAGGAGACATATTGCACCTTCACCACATTTCACAACGGGGCCGGTACTTGATTGCAGCAAAACTTTGCCTGGCTCAATATTATTTGCAGCATCCTTATGAATAGCAGTTTTCCAGACTTTAATTTCTTTTCCATCCACCAAAAAATGCGCTCCGATATAAGGCGTAGTGAGACCACGCACCAAATTATGAATGGATTGCGCAGACATACGCCAATCAATTATCCCGTCTGCCCTGCCCCGCTTGCGCCACGTATTCGCATGCTGCTCATTCTGTTTAATGCGCTGAAACGTACCAGTAGCGAGCTGCGGCAAGAATGCTTCAATTTGCGCCAATGCGGTTTGTGTCACCTTTTCATACAAAGTAAGTGCGTCGTCTTGATCAACAATCTGGATTTCTCGCTGAGAAAGAATATCGCCGCTATCGGCACCAACGTCCATAAAAAAAAATGTGGAGGCTGTCTTATCAAGCCCGAGAACCAACGACCAAATGAGCGGATGCCGTCCTCGGTTGGACGGCAACGCCGCTGGATGAAAGCCAATCACGCCCAAAGGCGCCAAGCCTAGTAAGTCTTGCTTTAGCAACCTTGACCATCCAAAACAAAAAATGACATCAGGTGCTTTACTCTGGATCCAACTCAAGGCCGCGGTTGAATTGATATCGTCAGCATAAAAGCAAGGTATTCCATGCGCCGCACTAACACGACTGAGATCAACATGATCAGCGTTGAATTTCGATTCTTGTAAGGTGCATACCCCCACAATTTCCGCATCCAGAGCCACCAAGCGCTCTAGGGCGCGCAAGGAAAACTCAACAGTACCTATGAATACTATGCGCATGAGTTACTAGCATCATAAAATCGTTTTTTGAGTAAGCCATCGAGCGAAACAGTCTTGATAGTCGAGATGATTGCCGCACTTGCGCCACCCTCACCATAAGGACTGGTAATTTGGCGCAAGCTCACTTGAAAGTCGGTGGAGTAAAGCTGTTCCAATGCGGCAGCGATACTGTCGCGGCTTGGTTCGCAGTTGATTACGCTCGCGGCTTGCAAGCGGCCCCGCTGGCGGTCACCGATATTGATGGTACCTTTCTTAAAGGTGGGTACTTCTGCCAGCCCACTGGAAGAATTACCCACCACCCCGTCAACCTGGGCAATGCATGAGAGATAACGCAGTTGCCCCAGCGATGTATAGGCTCGCGCGTTGGGGTGTTGTGCAACAAACTGCTCCACCCGCTTGATCAAGGTGCGGCCATCGGTATCGGCATTCGGCAGGGTGAAAATAAGCTGCGTATCATGCAATGCCGCCAAGGCTGCCAGAAGCTCTTCCATTTGGTTTGCAGCAGTTGCTGTCTCCAGTGTAACCGGGTGAAAGGTAATCAGCAGGTTTTTGGGGCCCAGTTTGAAATCAAGTGAAGTCTCCAATGCTGCTCTGTCTAACAGTTGCAAGCGTTTGATATTGTCGATGCCGAGGCCGCCCACCAGAAACACACGGTCAGGTTGCTCGCCTAGCTGAATTACGCGCTGCCGATACGCTTCTGCCGCCACGAAATGCAGATGCGACATCTTGGTGATCGAATGCCGAATTGCTTCGTCAATCAGGCCTTCCGTCGCCTCACCGCCATGCAAGTGCGCCACCGGTATGCGGGCAACTAGGGCAGCTGATACCGCTGAAAAAATCTCAAACCGGTCACCCAGCACCACGATCAGATCGGGCCTTAATTCGTTCAAGGTATCGGCAAAACCAATCAGCCCCAACCCCATCGATTTGGCAATGCCAACTGGCGTGTCAGAGCTGGTCAGCATTTCAACCTTGCGGTCGATCTGAAAGCCGTCTTGCTCAATCGCCTGATAGGTGAGGCCAAATTCAGGCGACAGGTGCATGCCGGTCGCAATGACCTGCAGCGTCAGTTCAGAATCGTCCTTGATGCCCTGCATGACCCAGCGCATCAGGCCGTATTCGGCGCGGGTGCCGGTGATGATACAAATCTTGCGGGTCATAACTCGATCAACTCGTCTGCTGCAAAATCACGAGGAGCAGTGCGGCCCATGATTTCATCCCAGCGCATTGGGGAGATGCCCGTACCGGGCCGCTTGGTGGTGATGTTCTGTGTGCTGAAGATATCGCCTGACTTTATCGCTTGACTAGCCACCAGTGATTTGCGGATAACAAACTTGTTGCCAGCTTCACTGTGAGTAGGGCGCTTGATGCCATCGCCCAAGGCGGTTTCAATGTTGCGAATAGCAGCTATCATTGCTCTGAGTTCATCTGGCTCAAGGCTGGCCTTGTGGTCAGGACCGGGCAGGTTGCGATCCAACGTGAAGTGCTTTTCTATGACAGAAGCACCCATAGCCACAGCAGCAGTTGCCACCTCAATGCCGGGCGTGTGGTCGGAATATCCTACCGCTACGCCAAAGGCTGCATGAATGCTCTGCATGGCGCGTAAGTTCACTTCGGCCATAGGCGTCGGGTATTCGGTGGTGCAGTGCAAGATAGTAATGTTTCCACGCGGTGTGCCGGCTCGTTCGAGTACATCGATTGCCGACTCAATCTCGCCCATGGTCGCCATGCCAGTGGAGAGAATGACAGTCTTGCAGAGCCTGCCGATATGGCGCAGGTATGGCAGATTGGTGATCTCGCCGGACGGTATCTTGAATTGATCCTGCCCGAGACTCACCAGCAGGTCGACGCTCTCGATGTCGAATCCAGTGGATAAAAAACCGATCTTCCGCGCCGCACAGTGCGCGATGAGTTCATTGTGCATCGCCTCGGTAAGTTCTAGACGGTGCAGCATTTCATGTTGCGATTCTGTGCTATCAGTGGTCTGGGTTTGGTAGCAGGCTTTTTTGGCAGTGCGTGTGACTTGGCGATCGGCGTTGAAGGTCTGGAACTTGACTATATCTGCACCGGCTTCGGCGGCCACATCGATCAGTTGCTTGGCCAGATCGAGGTCACCGTTATGGTTAACTCCCGCTTCGGCGATGCATAATACATTCATCTAAAAGTTCCCTTATTTCTTTCGCAAGCAGATAAGTATTTGAGGTCCAATTTTCGAGCCTTGCAGGATATCATCAGACTCTGAAAATAGTCGCATTTTCTCATCTAAACCAAAGGCTTTTTCTCCAGCTATGTAAGGAGACAAACATCGGGTAAGGTAGAAATAGGTTGAGAAATCTATCACTTCAATTACCGAGAAATCCTCGCTTAACAATTCAAGTGTTTTGTCATAATCCAAATAGGTATTGTGATAAGGTTCGACGAGATGCGGCAACCCCGCACTGTTTCGATGCAAATTCAAATTATTGAAGCCTTGTTTGTAGCACTCAAGCAAGCAAAAAAGACCCCCAGGTAACACTGCCTTGGCAATCTTTTTAATACATTTAGACTGAATTGACCATTCGCCTAAATTAATTATAAATCTCTTACTAACGGCTACCTCATAACTCCCAGGAACATCATCGGAAATCAAGTCGAGATGTTGGAACCTGAGCTTATTACTTTGTCTTTGCGATGCCCGAGACAGCATTTCATGTGAATAGTCAAACCCTACCGACTTACTGGCATAACTCGAAAAACCCTGGGTATCAAATCCATCGCCGCATCCAAAATCAGCAAGCACTGAGTTTGGAGAGTTATGGGTATGTTTTTTAAGTGATGTGATTATCGAATCAATTTCAATACTCCGCAGGTTTGTATCTTTTAATGATTCAACTTGTGGGTTCTCCCAGTGTTCCTTAGTAAGTTTCAGTTTATTTTGAGTATCCATGTTCGCTCTATGATCTAATAAAATTAGAAGTGTACTATTGAAGTACTGCTTGGGATGTTAATTAAGCGCTGCGATAGCGACTGCGCACCTGTCAGATTCATGCGCGGACAATCCTTGAACGGCGATAATTCGTGCATCAGAATCCAGGCGGGGCGCGTCATGAAACCAACGTCATTGGTGGCCTTCAATATTAGGTCGCGCTGGTTCGCTTGGTTGACGTCCAGCAACAGTGTCTGTAGCCAGTAATTACTTTGACATTGCTCAGGCTCCACCATCAGTTTGACGCCCGGTACCGGCGCAAATGCCGCCTGGTAACGCTGAAACAATCTCCTTTTTGCGGAGAGCATTGCGGGCAATTGTTCCAGCTGGGCGCAGCCCAAGGCTGCGTTCAGGTTAGGCATGCGGTAGTTATAACCAATTTCGTCGTGACGATATTCCCAGGCGTGCGGTAACTTGGCAGTGGTGGTCAGGTGCTTGGCATGGCGCGCAAGTTCTGCGTCATTGGTCAGAATTGCGCCACCGCCGCCGGTGGTAATGGTCTTGTTGCCGTTGAAACTCAGGGTGCCCATCAGCCCGAAGGTACCGGTGTGCTGGCCGTGGTAGTAGCTACCCAAAGACTCGGCCGCGTCTTCGATCAGTGCAATGTTGAAATCGTGTGCCACGGCTAGCAGGCCGTCCAAATCCACTGGGTGGCCAAAGGTGTGCATTGGCACCAAGGCACGTATGACCCGCCCAGTGGCACAATTGACGCACTGTCCGGCACGCTGTTCGGTGTGGCTGGCGAGATACTCGCGCAGTCTTGCAGCATCTACACCCAATGCGCGCATTTCGCTATCGACAAAATGCGGCGTGGCTCCACAATAAGTCACTGCATTGGCCGTGGCGACAAAGGTCAGCGCGGGAATCAAGACTTCGTCGTCGGCCTTTACGCCCGCGAGCTTCAATGCAATGTGCAGTGCCGCCGTCCCATTGACGACGGCTACCGCGTGTTTTGCACCCGTGAAGGCAGCTAGTTCGGCCTCGAAGCGATCGACAAACTTGCCTACTGAAGAAACGAAGGTCGAATCGAGGCATTCTTTGAGATATAGCCACTCGTTGCCAGTGAAACTGGGTTCGTGCAGAGCCACGGGCCCTGGCCCAACAACAGTGCGTATGGCGTTGACGATTTGTTCAGCGAGGGTAGATGGGGTGCTCATAGCGGTCACAGGTTATATATATCCGCTTTGTAGCCGCGCAGATTGTCAGGCTGTGCGAACCATTCGGCAGTTTCGGCCAAGCCGCGTTTGAACCCCTCGCGGCCGCCATAACTGGGTTGCCAACCGAAGAGTTGCTTGGCTTTGGTGTTGTCGGCCCACAAACGTTCAACCTCGGAGTTTTCAGGACGCAAACGCGCCTCATCCGTGATGATCTCGATCTCGGTATTCATGGCTTCAGCAATCAACTGAGCCGTATCGCCGATGGAAATCTCGAAATTACTGCCGAAATTGACTACTTCCCCTAACCCCTGATCGGAATTCAGCGTAGCGATGAAACCGGCTACCGTGTCTCGCACAAAGTTGAAATCCCGTGTGGGCGATACCGCGCCGAGTTTGATCTGACGTTGTCCATTGGCGATCTGGGTGATGATAGTCGGAATCACGGCACGGGCGGACTGGCGCGGGCCATAGGTATTGAAGGGTCGCGCAATCACTACGGGTAGGCCGAAGGATGCGTAAAAGGAATAGGCCAACTGATCTGCGGCAATCTTGGTGGCCGAGTATGGGGACTGCCCCTGCAACGGGTGTTCTTCGGTAATCGGCACAAAACGTGCTGTGCCATAGACCTCGCTGGTCGAGGTATGAATTACCCGTCTAATACCAAGCTCTCGCGCTGCTTGCAGCACATTCAGCGTACCTTTTACATTGGTGTCCACATAAGTGTCGGGAGAATGGTAGGAGTAAGGAATGGCGATGAGTGCGGCCAGATGCAGCACGGCATCACACCCCTTCATCGCCTCTTTCACCCCATGCGGGTCACGGATGTCGCCTGCAAATACCTCAAACTGCCCCTTAATATCGGTCGCGCAATGGTCTAGCCACCCCCAAGAACTAAAGGAGTTGTAAAGTACGAAGGCACGAACTTTGTAGCCTTGCCGCACCAAGGCTTCGGTAAGGTGCGAGCCGATGAAACCGTCGGCGCCGGTAATCAGGATGGTTGAGTTTAGATTTGTTCGATTCATGGGTTTATGTGTCAAAGTTCATGTCGATTGTGTCACGATTTCCTGATAAGTGCCAATTCGCTTAATGCCACCATCGCCCAACTCCACTATCTGCGTACAGTTTTTCAAAGTGGTGAGGCGGTGGGCGATAATTAAAACGGTGAGATCATCGTTAAGGCTTTCGATAGCTTGCATGACGGCTTGTTCGGTTTCGTTATCCAGCGCACTGGTGGCCTCGTCGAAGATGATGACATCGGCTTGCTTGTAGAGAGCTCGGGCGATGCCGATGCGCTGGCGCTGACCGCCGGACAAGCGAATGCCGCGTTCACCAACGAAGGTTTGGTATTGCTTGGGCCAGGTCTCGACGATGTCGGCGATTTGCGCCTGACGCGCTGCTTGCTGGACGCGCTTATGGTCAATCTGTTCCTTGGGCACGCCAAAGGCAATGTTTTCTTCGATGGTGCTGTCGGCGAGAAAAATGGCTTGCGGTACATGCGCGATGTGAGCTTGCCAGGCGCGGTGGTTGCCCACCGTGATAGGCTGGCCATCGATCTCGAGTGTGCCTTCAGTTGGTTGCAACAGGCCCATGACAATATCGAGCAAAGTGCTCTTGCCGCTACCGGTCGTGCCGATAAAACCGATGCGACTGCCTTTGGCTATGCTGAAGTTAAGGTTTTCAAGCACCCACGGGGTTTGCAGACTGTAGCGAAATGAGAGTTGCTTCAGATTGATCTGTTGCCGGAACGACAGCGGTTTGGCAGCTGGCTGGTCAGCGTAATCGGGGAGCGGCTGGTCGAGTAATTCCAGCGTGTCTTGCAGCGATGCCTGCCCGCCTTGTATAGATGACCACGCTGCATAAGCTTGTTGCAATACGGGTAGCAAACGCTGGGCGCCGAGCGCCAAAGCGCCGAGAACAGGAATAGCCTTGGCAATGCCATCCGATTGATGGGCAAGTGTATAGGCTAGCGCGGCGATGAGCAGCATACCCAATGCTTCCATGCCGTAACGGGGGCTTTGGCTAATAAAGAGGTTATTGCCTTGAGCGCGGCGCAGGGGGAGATCGGCGTTGCGGTAGATCCGGCAGTAGGTGGCCTGACTACCGTCGATCAGCACATCGCGTATGCCTCCTAACCCTTCTTGCAGAGATTTGATGACATGGGTGGACTCGCGGGCCATGTGTTGGCTATTGATCAACAACCGGTTGCGAGTAAGCCAGATGATGAAAGCGTAAATCACACCAAATCCGCCAAATGCCGCCAGTGCAATGGCTGGGTCAACGGACAGTAAAGCGATCAGAATCGCGCTCAACATGACGCTTGAACTGATGAGGTTGAGGAGCATCACAATAATATTTATCACTCCACTCGTTTTGTTCGAGATGCCGTTGATAATCTCGCTACTGTTGCGTGAAACATGAATCGCATAGGGCTGATAAAGCGTGCGGCGGTAGATGCTGATGCTAAGGTCAGCTCCAGTCGCAAATGATAATCGGGTGCTTGCCCAGAGCAGCAATAAGCGCATTGCACCCGCCACGAGAGCCGCCAAGCCAAATGCGAGGGTCAGTGGCAACAGGAGTTGTTCTGGCTCTGTGAGCCCCAAGGTTTGGATGAATGGCTGGGCGACTGGGTGTTCAAAAACACGACTCGGCGTAGTCAAAACGGCAAGAAACGGCAACACTGCTCCAATGCTGAGGATTTCAGCGAACGAAGCGAGAGTCATCAAAACAAGCAGGAGGCCAAATTGTCCACGGCGATGTGGGCTGATGTGATGCCAGAGGCGGAATAGGAGTTGAGTGATGGGTTGGGTAGGTTGCATTGGATTATTTGGCAGTCAGGTCTTTTCTTTGGGCACGCTACCGCCCTACAAAACACGGTGGTGTTTCGCATAACTTATTGCTTATAAATAACTATAACTACGCTACCGGGACGACCCAGTCGCGGTTCACTCTTGTTTTGTTGGCTTTGCCCAATAATTCCAGCAGCACGATCACGCGCTTTTCGCTATCTTCCTCGGTGAACACGCCTTCCATGCCGGCAAGTGGCCCTTCCACCAGCCGGATCGGATCTCCTGCGCAAAACAGGGGGTGGCCGTCATGGTGCAAACCGGAGTCTGTGTCTGCGCGCCGCATGATCGTTTCCATCACTTGTTCCGGGATTGCCGCTGGCAACCCGCAGTGGCGTACCAGCCCGGACACGCCACGAGTGGAGCGCACCGGGGCGGTGCTGCACCGGGCGGGATCGACTCGGATGAACAGGTAGCGCGGGAACAGCGGCTCGACCTTATCTATCCATTGCCCCGCACGGCGGCGTGTGTTGCGGATACGCGGTAGATAGGTGCGATAGCCTTGCCGCAGCAGATTTTCTTCAGCTACCGCTTCCTGACGCGGCTTGCAGCAGACGGCATACCAGCGTTCCGATGCGCGCACCACAGCTAAATTGCTGCTTGCATCGACTATGCCCTCACTCATTGGTATTCTCCAACAAGCCTTTTTGTTTTGCCTCGCGTTGCAATTCCTCGATCTCTGCACGCAATGCCTCATATTCTCGTATCTTGTATCGGAGGAAATGTACGGTCAAGCGCGCCTTCTCCTCGATTCCGCGCGGGGTGAGCAGGTAGGCATAGGCCAGCTTGTTGTCGCTGTTGCGGAAATTGTTGATCTTGAGGCTGCCCTTAGCGACCAGCGCATTCAGGCAGAAATTGACTTTGCCGAGACTGATGCCCAAGCGCTTTGCCAAGTCTCGTTGGGAAAGGCTTGGGTTGTTTTCCAGTGTTTTGAGCAACCCGTAATGGGTGGATTCATCCAGCATCTGTGGTGCGTTCAGTGATTGAACAGCGCGTATTACAACATCTGCGAACGGTGATGTCAAACTGCTGCGGTCGCAATGCAGATGAGCCTGAACCAAGGGGTGTATTACCACCAGGGAACGTTTACCAGGCTTGATATACAGATTCCTCCAAATTCCCGGTAAATCTGATACACACGCCGAGGCCGGCTAGTACCATGTAACACCTGAATTTTCGCAAACTAACCCCTCCAAACCTCCCCTTATCAGGGGAGGCTTAAAGGCTTCCCCCTGACAAGGGGGGATTGAGTGGGGTTGGTTTAAGGTGTTACTGTGTACTAGGTGGTTTGCCTGAAATTATTCGGCAATCCCCAATACATAGTCTTGGTAGGTGCGGAAAATGCCGTCTGTAAGGGGTATTTTCGCCCGCCATCCCAAGGCTTGTATCTTTGATACATCCAGCACTTTGCGCATCGTGCCGTCTGGTTTGCTGGTGTCTTGCACGAGGTTGCCCTGGAAGCTCGCAATCTTGGCGATCAATTCAGCCAATTCACGTATGGTCAGTTCATCGCCAGAGCCGACGTTGATGAGCGGGCAGCGTGATGGTTCGACAAGTGCGTTGTAGCGCGTGTCATCCAGCGTGGCAAGAAATATGAGTGCGTGAGCAAGATCATCAACATGCAGAAATTCGCGCTTCGGTGTGCCGCTGCCCCACAGGGTAACAGAGGACTTAGAAGCAGGACTGAGGGATGAGGACTCAGACAAATCAGGACCGGGGACTGGGGACTGAGGGATAAGGCCGAGTGCGGCTCGTTGAGCATCGGGGATTTTTCCGTATATGGCTTCGTCGTGAGCAATGCCCGCAAAATCACCTTGTTGTGCGAGCTTGGCTAGGTGAATTTTGCGGATCAAGGCGGGCAATACATGCGAGTTGTTCAGGTCGTAGTTGTCGCCCGGGCCGTAAAGGTTGGTCGGCATGGCGGCTAGCCACTTCGTGCCATATTGGCGATTGTATGACCAGCACATTTCGATACCGGCAATCTTGGCCAAGGCATAGGGTCGATTAGTCGCTTCGAGT
>Ga0209211_10000795_pt1 | contig 62827 bp, 52 predicted proteins | sample RifGroA2_FD_183992 | JGI IMG/M metagenome (GOLD analysis project Ga0209211, IMG submission 183992) | Groundwater microbial communities from Rifle, Colorado, USA - Groundwater A2 (SPAdes) (version 2) | ecosystem: Environmental > Aquatic > Deep subsurface > Groundwater | place: Rifle, Colorado... | reverse complement strand
CGATAGCGCTGGGGAAACACCCGATCCCATCCCGAACTCGGCAGTTAAGTCCAGTTGCGGCGAAGGTAGTGCTTGGGAAACTAAGTGCAAGAATAGCAAGATGCACCAATTTTTATAAAAACCCTGGTTTCGGCCAGGGTTTTTTTTTGCCCTGAAGTGTGATTTTTTCAATTTTGCGATGATGTGGATTCTCCAGGTGACACCAGTGAGGTGTAATTTTGGTTTCAATGTGACACTGCTTCAGATCGTCCGGATGCCAAGCCATTGAAAATTGTTGAACATTGTTGGCAGGGATTTTGAAGGTATTAAGTCTGCAAATGAAACTCTAGGAAGGGAGGATCAAGATGTGGAAGCCAATTCATCTGCTCATTGTATTATTGATTAATTGTGGGGGAGCCGTTGCTTTAGCCGGTGCCGACTCGAATTCAGCCGTCGTAAAAGTCGCCATTGAGGATGCATCTGCAGAGGCGAAAGTCTTAGGGGTAGAAACATATTACGGTTTGATAGTTGCTGCTCAGAAAATTAAAAATGTTGAAAAGCCAAAGAATGTGAAAGCGGAAGAAATCAAAAATAGTGAGATTTTAGTCCTGAAAAATGGCAGGCGCATAGAGGTTCGGGATGTTGAGTTCCTTTATGTCCGAGAGGTAGCTTTAACTGCACTAAAAGCTGAACAGGGGAAGCATCCAAATACAGACGAGGGAGCTTCGGGGACGCATTAGAAAATATTTAGTTACCTGGCAATTTTACTTGCAATAAATCTACTAGATTTTGGGCGGAAAATTTGCTCTGCCACGATAATGGCCATCTGTGCATCAAGACTTCCTCCTGAGCGACATTTTCCTTTGAGGGTCACGCTTGTACGGGCCGATTGGCGGACAATTGTTTTTATTTGAAAAGGGGTAGCTTCCGGGTGGAGTGCTTTAATTTGTGCAGCCACACCGGACACGAAGGCGGTGGACTGACTCGTGCCTGATAAAAAGCCATAGCGGTCGTAAGGGAGAGAAGACTTAATACGAGAACCAGGGGCCGAAATATCTGCCGATTCTGGCCCATAGTTCGAGCTTGGATTGATGTCCAAGTTTAAATCGTGATTAATGACTGAAATAATATTTTGAAGTCCGTAACTGGCTGGGTAGTAATGATTGTGAGGTTCATCAATATTCGATGCGAAGTTGCCGGCCGCAGTAACAACTAAAATGCCTTTTTCCTCGGCTTTTTTGAGAGCTCTCAGCTCATCAAGAGAAGCTCCGGCCCCACCACTTGAGTAATTAATAATATCAACCTTTAAAGAGACAGCATATTCGAGGGCCTTGATAGTAGAGTTGAGGTTCTCCTTTTCTCCCGCTTTGGCATTGTAATATTTGATTGGAATTATCCGCACGTTTGGAAAAACACTGCGAAGGATGCCCGCAATATGAGTTCCGTGGCCATGCTGATCGCTAGGCTGAGTCATACCTGGAGCACCAAAGGAGAAATCTCTGCCATAATCTTGAGCCGTCGCTAACTTTGAGCCGTCATGATTGGTAATAGCGCCTTGAAGAAGGGGATGGTCAAATTGTATTCCTGTGTCGATGACAGCGATCGTAACGGGTCGTTTAATCAAAGGTGTGAGGTCAATCGTGAGGGCATTGATACTCGCTTTCTGATTGTGCTCTAGGGCCCAGCTACTCGAATTTAAAATATTTTCTGAAGTCCCTACTTTCGTCATCGGGGCGGCATAGACAGATATCGGCGGGACAAAAAATGCCCATATAATCAAGGCCAGTAGCAATCGATTCAAAGACCTTGTGTGGGAAATAAAAAGGATCATTGTTCATCCTCCCCAGGACGGCGCATTTAATATGCCTTTATCGAAACCCAACAAAGGCGCAACGCATTATAGACGGGTCTGCGCAATTTTGTAGGGATTCTGAAAAACTTGCAGGAATGTCAAAAATTTAAACAGTTTAATGTACTGCTTGCAAAATTAACTAGATAGATCGGTGCCAGCGAGGCTCTTATCGATTTATTGAGGCCAGGATTTTTATTTAGCAGTATGATAGTCAACGCTCATGATGGGGGTGTGTTTCCAATGCCTGAAAAAGACTATTGTGATGTTTGTCTTGCCCAAGGGCTGGACTCTCATTTTTTGAATGGGAAAAAACACGTTTTACGTAAAAATATTCTCTATAAAGTGCTCGTCGGGAAGGCGGCAACAGTAAAGCTATGTCATGTGCACGATATAGAATTATTTCATTTAGGCGAGAAACGTTTCGTGATGGAACATGTCGAGATGTTACGAAAACTTGTCAATAGAGACGGTACCGGTTAGTAATCTTTCTGCCTCAACCTTGCATTGCTGAACTGCTTCAGTTAGGTTAGGCCCGTATGAAAAAAGAGAGTAATAGCTTGATTCTGATGGGATATTGCCCCAGTCCGCATGGCATTCGCGGGGGATTCAGTTTTTTTCCAATTAGCAAAGAAGATTCCATACTCAAACTTGGGATGGACATTTTTCTCAAGAAATCAAACAACGTAGATAGTGAGTATCATAGCTATAAAATTGCTAAGATCAGCAAAGGCAATAAATGGATACTTTTTCTTGATCGAGTGCTTGACCGAAATGAGGTTGAGTCATTAACCCCCGTAGAGGTCTATTGTGATCGGGCGAGCTTTCCAGAATTAGATAATACAAGCGAGTTTTATTTAGGAGATCTTATCGGGCTTGCAGTTCTATCCTATGATACTGGCGAGCCTTTAGGGAAGTGTTCTGGCCACTACCATAATGGGGCGCAGTACGTGCTTGTTTTAGACATACAAAATGAGATGGTTGAATTGCCATTTATTGAATATTTTTTTCCAGAAATAAATTTAGCTCGTGGCGAGATAAAAATTCGACGGCCTGAGGTAATCAGTGAGTAGTAAGCATATTTGGATCTTAACTCTTTTTCCAGAGATGTTTGAAGGTTTTTTGAACAAAGGTCTTATCGGGGCAGCTCTCTCCGGGAATAAAGGTTTGGGTTATGATGTGCATCTGGTGCAAATTCGTGATCATGCTCCCAAAGACTATAAAGGCGTGGACGATTCTCCCTTTGGTGGCGGGCCGGGCATGGTGATGCGACCGGATGTTCTTAAAAGCGCTTTTTTTGATGGTGTTGTAACCGTTGGTGGCTATAGTCGTGATAATTTCAAACAACAGTTGAGAGTATTTCTGGCCGGGCCACGCGGGCGTGTGTGGAATAGTGAATGTGCTAAACAGTTTTCATCGCAATATCTTATGCCGGGTACTCCCCATGATTTGGTTTTTATTTGTGGCAGGTATGAAGGCATAGATGAACGTTTTATCCAAGCCTATGTTGATTTCGAGCTGTCGCTCGGAGATTTTATTTTGAGTGGCGGGGAACTCGCCATCATGGCATTCCTTGATTCGGCTTTGAGGCATATTCCTGGGGTACTGGGTAATGCTGACAGTGTGGTGGCCGAGTCTTTTGAGGGGGACTTGCTCGAACAGCCACAATATACCAGACCTAGGGAATTTGAAGGATGTTTGGTTCCAGAAGTATTACTCTCTGGGCATCATGAGAAAGTGGCCAAATGGCAGATGGAGCAGCGGATTCATCTTACGCAAATACACCGTCCGGATTTATTTCAAAAATTTGTCCAATCTCAAAGCTCAAAGGGCGGTAAAAAGTGAAAGGACTGTATTTAGGCCTTGCCCATTACCCAATGAAAAATAAGGCAGGTGAGAAGGTTTGCACTTCTGTCACGAATCTCGATATCCATGACATCGCAAGGTCTTGCAGAACGTTCGGAGTAGAGAAATATTTTATTATCACGCCGATTATTCCTCAGCAGCAGCTCGTGGCACGCATTCTACAACACTGGCAAAAAGAGAAATCTTCGATTTATAATCCTGATCGTTTTGACGCGTTGTCCTTCGTGGAGCTTACAGCAAGTATTGATGACGCACTTTCTGTCATCGAGCAACAGTGTTTGGCGCGACCATTCCTGGCGATTACAGGGGCCCAATGGGAGGGGCCAACTCTATTGATTGAAGATATCTCCTTGAAAATACGCATTGACAATCGTCCGTGCCTTTTGTTATTTGGTACAGGCTCAGGATTGCATCCTGAGGTGCAGGAACGCGCAGATTTTCGTGTAGCTTCTATTCACGGAGCTGCAGAGGATGGTTATAATCATCTTTCTGTTCGTTCGGCAGTGGCCATTTACCTTGATCGATTGTCAAAAAATCAGGAACAAGGCCAAGAAAAGGGAATTGTTTAAGGACAACATGGTGTTGGCCCTCTGGCGTCCCGGAATTAGGAGTTGACCATGAATCTCGTGGATGTTGTTAATCAGGACCACGCCAATCCCAATGTGCAATCGTTACCCGATTTTAGAACCGGCGATACTGTCGCGGTTCATGCTTTTATCAAAGAAGGGGATAAAAAGCGTGTTCAAATTTTTCAAGGGACTGTCATTTCTATAAAAAGACAAAAAAACTATAGCGGCAGCTATAGTGTGCGAAAAGTTTCTGATGGAGTGGGTGTCGAGAGATTATTTCCTTTCCATTCTCCCAATGTGCAAAAAGTCGAGGTTGTCCAGCGTGGTAAAGCGGCGAGAGCAAAACTGTATTACTTGCGTGAACGTCTTGGAAAATCTGCCCGTGTTCAGATTGATTACGACCGCTAGGCTTTGCCGTTAGAATTGTTTTATTTGCGAGGGCCTCAGGAAAATTGTGAGGCCCTTTTTTTTATATGCATAAAGAGATAGCTTATTTGTCAGCTAAGATAAAGGGACCTTTAAGCTTCCCATTTATACTTCAAGGCAGTGATGAAGCTGGCAGAGGTCCACTTGCTGGCCCGGTTGTGGCAAGTACCGTTTCACTTCTCGTGGATTCTCCTGATTCAATGAAAAAAGTCGCGAAGGTCTTGACCAGATGGAAAGGCCACGGCGTCAATGACTCAAAAAAGTTATCATCGATGAAACGCAGAGCTATTTTATCTCGTTTTGGGATACGGAAATTTAACTATACCCAACAAGAAACCGGGCCACTGTGCTTGGACGGGGTGGGGGAAGGTACCATTTATTCTTTGCCTGTGATCAATGATGTTCAGGCTCAATTTAAAATTGTTTCAAAATCAGCAAGTTATATAGATCTAAATAATATTTTAAATGCAAGCTTATGTGCCATGTGGGAATCGGGTGCAGACTTACACCAGAATGGAAACAACGGTGTTTGGTATTTTGATGGTAACCGCGTCCCGAAGCTTGACCAACGTGGACATTCGTCCTTAAGTTCAGCAGGGCAACGGTTTAAGCTTGTCTCTGTTATCAGAGGAGACTCTCAAATGCTTTTGATTGGATTGGCTTCAATTATTGCTAAAGAGTATCGAGATTTTGTTATGTCACAGTTTGCAAATTTATATCCTGAATATGGGCTTGAGAAACATGCGGGTTATCCGACTTTGGCCCATCGAGAGGCCTTAAAGTGCTTTGGACCTTCGCCGATCCACCGTCGAACTTTTAAGGGAGTCTCAGATCTGTGAGTGCACCAGTGAGCGGTCAACCAGATAAAGGCCAGGAGATGGAACGTGACTGTTCCGGCAGAATTCATAAGCAGGGTATTCCTCTCTTGGTCCATCCAGCATTTTTGCGCAGAAGTGGGGCGGGGCAAGTTGATCTGGCCATTTTAAAGCTGGCCTGCGGTGAACGAATTTTAAAAATTTATGAAGCTAAGTCATCTCGCTATCCATCAGGCAAACAAGTGATAAGACTGAAAAAATCGGCCATGATTTTGAGTATGCTTCTTGCCGTTCCTGCTCAGATATTTTTGCTCCGTCGATACTGGCATCAGGGAAGTTTCATTTACAAAGAGCATCTCATTCATTAATCTTTATTCTATGTCAAACATTAAGGGTGCGATAACCCTCCTCATTTTAGCCGTGGCCCTGGTTCTGCGACCGCTTGAAGTTCAGGCCCAGCAGCAGAGCAGCGGACTTGATCCTCGCATGAAGGCATTGGGCATGATGGCCGTGTATGGTACGGCAGGTGGTTTTCTTCTCGGGACTGCGGCCTTGGCTTTCGATGCTCCTGGGAGATCTCCCTTCGTGGGCGCATCCCTGGGGTTATACGCCGGAATATTATTTGGAACTTATGTCGTTGTGACCTATGCTGTCAGGAAGCATAATATGGAAAATCCAGGCGATCCTGACGATGAAAATTATTATCCAGAAACTCCTGATTCACCTTACGAAGGACCTTTTAAATCAGAAGGGCCAAGAATAAATCCATCTCAGATTTTTAGTGAAGAAGGAAAAATTCAGTCGTGGAGTGACCGAACGGCATTGAAATCTGATGTGAATGCTCCATCTTTCTTTTTCAATGTTCTGAACATCACATTTTAAATTTCGCTGGATTTTCTATTCGAACGAGCGACAGGTGTTTCCTGATCAGAGTCGAGCTTAAAATCGTCAATTAACAGATGGCATGGATCAAAGTTATAAAGTTTAAACACTCTTACGAACTCAACTCTTAAGTTGGCAAGCTTGATTTGAGTGTGAGAGTTCACAAGATGTTGCACAATCTCGACGAGATGACCGATGCCTGACGCACCAACAAACTCCAGCTGTTGAAAATCAAGTGTGATGACTGAGCGGGGATTTTTTTTGGCGAGAGCGATTAATTGCTTTTTCAGGATAATACAACTTTCAATTTCAAGTTCCCCTTCTAATAAAATAAAGAGATTGCCCAACGAGTTTGTAGCTGTTCTTATTTGTAATGGCATGGAGAACTCCTTTTCATGGAAAATGGGCCCTGTTTAAGAGTATACTGGTGGAGCGATAGAGTTGGATGCCCAGGAAAAATACTCCATAGTCACCTTGCGACCAGAAAGGGATGCATTTATATGTCTGAGATTATTCTACTGTCACTTCCGATTGGGAACTTGGGTGATCTTACCAGACGAGTGCAAGATGCTTTGAATGGACCTGGATTATTTGTGGTGGAAGATACTCGGTCATTTCGGTCCCTTTTAACTCATTTGGGCTGTTCTTTTGAAGGTAAAGAAATTCTTTCTTATCATGACCAAAGCTCTCGGGTATCGTGTGAATATGTTTTAGGAAAAATTTTGGAACGTGGCAAGGCCTACCTATGTAGTGAAGCAGGGAGTCCGGTGATCTCCGACCCTGCCTATCCCTTGCTTAAATTGGCCAGACTTCAAGGGGTCAAGATTAGTTCTATGCCTGGGCCATCATCAGTTGTGATGGCCTTAGAGCTGTCAACTTTCCCTGCCCATCCTTTTACTTACCATGGTTTTTTAGCAAGAGGACGTGAAGAGCGGAAAAAATTTTTCGAATCCTTAAGCACATTCGATGGTATGACACATATTTTTTTTGAAGCACCTCAGAGAGTGAGAGAAACGTTACAAATTGCGATTGCGGCGTTACCAAGGGTGCGTTTTTGCGCTTGTCGTGAAATGACAAAATTATATGAAAGCGTTTATTTTTTTGAAGGTCAGACAAACTTGAGCCAGGTGGATGAACTTCCTGAAAAAGGGGAATATGTATGTTTGGCTTATGTGGAACATTCTGATCAGACTATTCCTAGAGATGCGGAGCTTACCCGTCTGGCCGGCGAAGTACTTGAGTCCAAAGGGCATAAAAAATCGTTGGCAAAGCTGTTGTCAAAAATTCTATGTACTCCGACCAAGCAGATATATCAGGAACTCTCTGGCTCAAATCTCTAATTTTTCAGTTGAAGATGCCGACATTATTATAGGGAAACTATTTTCTTTGTCAGAGGTATATCCTTGGGTAAGAACGTTTCATTAATTCGAATGCACGATGAGGAGATTTTGGAGTTTGGAAGGCTTCTTTTTAGCTCTTTGGATTTTAAACATATTCAAAAAAAAGCCGTGGGAAGGCTAAAAAAACTGCTCAATTGTTCGCACGTCTCGCTTTATACCTATGATCAAAAAAAAGCCACATTAGAGACGAGTACCACGGACACAAAAGGACATGAAGTTCATTCTTCTTTGCCCGTCGATGAGTTCAGCTTTGCGGGATATTGTGCTCATTTTTCAGCTATCTTTCATGTAAAATCGCCGAAAGATGATATCCGTTTTGCGCGCGAGCCCGAATATATCAGGGAACTTGATTTGGGTGAATTTCTTCTCATGCCCTTGGTTTTCAATGGGGACCTCTTAGGTGTGATCAAGACTGTCGGTGTCGCTGGTGCGAATTTCAGTGAAACAGATATTGAGTTTGCCAAACTGCTCGTGGATCAATTGGCGATTTGCGTTCAAAACAGTAAATTGTTGCAGAAGGTGCATGAGCAGTTCGTGCAAATTTTTGCGGCAATGGGTGATGCTATTTCAAAAAAGGATCCTTACACGGGTGGACACACTAAAAGAGTTTCCATGTTTTCTGAGATGATAGCCAAGGAACTGCATCTTTCTCCCCAAGAGTTGTTGGATGTCAGGATGTCCGCTGCGTTACATGACATTGGCAAAATAGGAGTGCCCGATTATATTTTACAGAAAAAAGCTCCTCTCAATGATGAAGAATTTCAAATTATGAAGGAGCATCCACGCATTGGTTTTGAAATTTTACAACATATTGAGGGTATTGAGGCCGTGACAAGTGGGATGCGATTTCACCATGAACGTCCAGACGGGAAGGGGTACCCGTATGGTATGAAAGAGGGCGAAATACCGTTATGCGCCCAAATTATCTCAGTGGCAGATACCTTCGATGCTATGATCAGTACTCGACCTTACAGGAAAGGTTTGCCCCCTATGGTTGCCTTTGAGGAGATCTTAAAAAACGTAGGAACGCAGTTTTCCTCAGTAGTAGTCGAGGCATTTAAAAGTGGATTCAAAAAGACGAGTATGTATCGCCCAGATGGTCTCACCAATTTAATGACAAACATCAAGAAGGCCGGCTAAAATACAATTATGGCATTGTTTGTTAGCGCACTTTCTTGTGACTGTGCATGATTGGGAAGATAAATGATTGTTCGAATTATCGGTGGCCATGGTGGTGTTTGTCCTGGGTTTAGAGCAACCTCCTATCTCATTGATGGAAAACTTTTGATTGATGCTGGAAGTGTTGCGACCGGTCTCCTCATCGACGAGCAGTTACAAATTGATAATATTTTGGTCTCACATCCCCATCTTGATCACATCAACGAGCTGGCCTTTCTGGCGGATAATTGTTTTGGGATGAAGAATCGACCTTTCGAAATTTATTCCAACACTGAAGTGATTGATGCCATTCGAAAGCACTTGATCAATGACATCATCTGGCCGGATTTTTCCAAGCTGCCAAATGAGAAAAATCCGACGTTACGATTTCATGAGATCCAGCCGGAAGCTCCTTTGATGCTGGATGATTATAAAATTTTTCCCATTCACGTGAACCACTTTGGTGGGGCCTTCGGGTTTATTATTGAGAGGAAAGGACGATCGGTTTTATTTACCCAGGATACCGGGCCAACAGAGCGTATCTGGGAAGTTGCCAAGACTTATAAAAATCTCAAAGCTATTTTTACTGAAGTTAGTTTCCCGAATGCTTTTAGTAAGGTGGCCCATGATTCCAAGCACCACACTCCCATGACGATTGATGCTGAGATTGCAAAGATGCCGAAGGATATACCGATTTTCTTAGGCCACTTGAAACCCAATTATCAGGCACAGCTTTTTCAGGAGATCGAGGCCTTGGGAAATGATCGCATCAGTATCATGGGAACCGACGATACTTCCTACGTGTTCTAATCTTACAGAATAATCAATCAAATCCAGGTGTAATGAACATTCCAGGCATGGGGGGCAGGATGATTGGTGTAAAACGTCCTGGGGGAGGAGAAAGAGGGATTTCCGGCAATGGATCAAGTCCCGGCTCATCACCCGGGGTGGCAGCTTTCTTCTTTTTAATAACAAAGTCGGCTGAAGCCTTTTCTTCCGTGCCTATTTTAAATACTGCCTTTCCAGTGATGTTGTCAGTGCCACGTTCCGCCTCAATCGAAATTCCGGTACTCTTAATTTCAGTGCCACTTGGCGATTTGTAAGTCCACTCAATTGTACCTTCATCGCGGACATCAGCTGATTCGTTATTTTTAAACACATGGGCCTCAAATTTTGCTTTAGGTTTTTCTCCGTCGTCATCGGACACGTTGAGACTATATGTTGCCGCTACTGGAGTCGGAGCGGGCGTGGGGGGAGCAGGTTTTTGAGGAATTGTATAGACGGCCGTATCACCAGGCCCATCGGTTTCTACGTAAACGGCCTTAACATCATAAGAACCACGAGCATCCATTTCAAACTGTTTGCTCCCTTCGTCGCCCATTATATCCGTGGCAATGCAACCGGGCCTGTCTGCTACGCACATCCACTTAAAGCTTACACGTGGATGCTTCGCTTTTCCTGTGGGGGGAGTGAAGGTTAAGTTCGCTTTTACGGTGAAATAGCTTGGTGAGCCTGAGCCTGAGCCTGAGCCCGAGCCTGAGCCCGAATCTGCTGTTATTCTCACGCGGGCAACAGCAAAATCTGGCGTTGCTGGGGCGGCCTTGCCTTCCACGTGGACATATCTTTCAAGACCGGAGGGGAGTGAGGCGTGTGTGTAGATGGCCTTGACGTCAAAACCGCTTCCGGTGGTTCTGGTAAAATTTTTAAATACGCCCGAACTGATTGCTCCGGAGCAACCGGGTTGTACGGGGGCACAAAGCCAAGTTAAGGAATATCCAGTCGGCAGCGGGGCGTCTGTGCTGCTTCTAATGGTGGCCTTTACCTGGGACTTATTCGCATTATCTGTCGGGTGGTTTTGTTGTTCAATTTCAAGAATTGGCATGCCATAGACTGGTGCATCTTTGGCCGGTACAGGCAACGACTCACTTCTAATTGGATGATCGGCGCTGCCAATCTTCTTGGTCGTGACGGCCGTAACGGTATAGGATTGCGCCAGTCGTGGAAAGGTAGTGTCGCTGGAAACACTGGCGGTTTGGTTGTTGCAAAGCCCAGGGAGCGGAATTGTTGTCGAGCCAACGAGGGTGCAAGTCCATTTTAAGCGGCTTGTGATGGCGGCCCTGGAATTGTCAGGTACATCGCCCGAGGTGGGGGCATTCACCGTTGGACGGAAAATGAATGCATCAGCGTTGTGGGAAACTTCAGCAAGATGCACTCCAATTTCGGTGCGGCCGATCTCCTTCGGGGTCACGACTGGGGGCCAATTAGGCGACCACTTCCACTCAGCTTCAATGCGATATGAGTCTGCAGTAAAGGGAAAGGTATATTCAGTATCGAGGGCAATCGGTTTGCCCGGTCCGCAAAGGGCTATGGCCGGATGACCGGCGACCGTTGGACAAGTTTTCCAACGAAGCGTGCCGTGATCAATAATGGCGGCCCTGTCTTCTTCGCCTGTATAAACCAACTTGACCGTGGTTTGCGTGGCATTTGATCTTTCTGGAATAATCTGAAATTCAAAGGTAAGAGGTTTTCGCTTCGGGATGAGCTTAGTGGCCGTAGGGGCTTCTGGTCGCTGCACCGATGAGCTATATTGCACCTTCACCGTATAATCGACATCGATTCGCGGAAAGGTTGCGTTGCTCTCATGATATTTAGAAACTTTGTTGCAAATTTCGGCCTGTTCACTTGCGGATTTTCCAGGTATAGCGGGATCACAGGACCAGCGATAACGCCCGCCTGTGAGCGCGGGTATGGTTCTGGCCTGAAGGACGAGGGTTTCCGGACGCAGACCGACGCCTGCGACAGGGGCGGTATTTTGATCGATGATTTCAATGCCTGAAATATTGGCAGCGCCTGAACCTGAGCCTGAACCGTCGTAGCTGGCGCGGTTCGTACATCCTGATAAGGAGAGCGTTCTGGTGCTCACATCACTCTCGGCGACTCCTCCATTGGCATCAGTTCCTTCCACTCTCGGAGTCGGCAAGCCACCGCTGGGTGGCCTTGGTCTGATGGTTACGCCCAGGGTCCCTCTCGGTTCTGCTGTGCCACGTAGAATAACAGAATCCTGACGTGTGTCCCCAAGGTTCACTGTCACTCTGATCACGGCCTCATGTTTTACGCCACCAGTACTGTGATGGACTGGGCGGTCGATGCATCGTTCTGAGGTGGCAAAAGTCGAAGCAGAATAACCTCCGTAGGACGGTCCTGCTCTTTCGCAGCTATTATAGGTGCCGTTAGTCGTGGGAGGTTTTCCGGTATTGATAAACCAGTTAGTGTCGGCTTCATTAGAGCCATGGAGGTGCTCCATATAGAGTTCCAACTCGGCCTCCCAGTCAGTGCTGGGCGCCGGCTTTTTCTTAAGTCGACAACTTAAAAGATTATGAAACATTCGTCGGGCATGCATCTGAGGATTAATAGGTGCAAGATTAGAGCGATCGGGTGACATAAAGTTGAGTAGATTTTCAATATTTTGAAAGGGAGTCGTGTCGGTAAGACCTCGCATAAATCCACCAGTCGAACACATGTATGATTCATAAGGACGATACTGGGCCTTCATCTTTAGAGTGGCGGGGTCATAGAAATCACTGCAGTTATGGTTTTGGGCAGGATCAAGGAGAAATTTTTTCAACTCATCCTTCATGTGCTTAACGAAGGCGGCCTTTGCTTCAGTATATCGCGTGAGGGCCCCTTTCTTGGTGCATCGGTTGGAGCAGGTCATTTGAGACTGAAGCGAGAGACGGTCACTCTCTCCTAAATCGCGGGTTTTAAAATTTCTGCCCAGTTGATTGAAGATCGTTTCAAATAAATTGGTTTCTCCAGCAGGAAGATTGGTCGGCTGATACTTGCTATAGAGATTCTTAATAATATACTTATCTGTCGGGGTAATGGCGAACTGACTTCTTTCCGTTCCAACAAGCCGTTTTTTTGAAAATTTTTCCAGAGCATCAAGCAATGTTGCCTGTGCCGGAGCAGAGGTAAACTCATTTGTTTGATCTGAGAGGCTAATGTACTGATAGAAACTATCCAGAGATTCCGCATAATAACGGGAGGTACCTGGGCCACTTCCCGTCCCACTGCCGATTCCGCTACCGATATCCCTCAACATGCGATCTCGCTGCTCGTTTGAATACTTTTTCTCAATTTTTTGCATTGTTAAGAAGGCCTTTGCCACTTTGAGCAATGCCATGTCGGCTTGGGCCTGGAGAAGCTCATCGAGCTTGGCCTGGGGTTGTCGCATAAGCTCTCTGATCTTTTTTTCCAGGTCCGACAGGCAGGCCAGCAATTTGCGTTTATGCTCAGAATCGAGAGTTGTGTCGGCCATCAACGCTGCTATTTGAGCGTCGTTGGGCCTTTCAAATGCTAAATCAGTTGGGATTATGCTGGCCCCATCGGCCGCTTCAGGCACAACGGCACCGACAACTCTGATTGATAAGATGAAAAAAAGAAGACTGAAAATTGACAAGGACATGAATTGGCCTATACGCCTATACATAATTGTCTTTTTTCCTTTTTCAATGTCCCCAACCATATCATTCCGTAGGTCTATTTTTTCTCAAAGAAAAAAATCTTTCACTGACGCCAATACCCGGATAACTGATCGGAAATTTTAGTATTTTTATTGAATCTACAGTTGCCGGCGAACGTTTATCACTGCCCACAATTTGAGGCATAAGATTTGGCCCTTGATTTCTGTGTGCGGCTGAGGCAGATTAGATAACTCATTATTATTTATGGATTCTTGTCAGGATGGACCCATGCCGTGGTTTGATGCAATCAAAAGCCCGAAGCTGAAGGCGACGCGAAAGGTTGGAAACGATATCCCCAGCGGGCTCTGGCAGAAATGCACTGCCTGTCAGGAGATCGTGCAAACATCTCGTATGGAAGATAACTTTCAGGTCTGTCCATTTTGCCAGCACCATTATCGTCTTTCGGCCGACGAACGAATCAACATGTTGGTTGATCCTGGAAGTTATCAAGAACTAGAGGGCGAGATGGGTTCTTCAGACCCACTGTGCTTTGAGGATAAGAAGCCCTACAAGGAGCGTCTTTTAGAAGTTGAAAATAAGACCGGTCGCCGCGATGGCACCCTATTTGGTTTGGCCAAGATTAAAACGGCACCCGTGGTTCTCATCGTGATGGATTTTAAATTCATGGGCGGTTCCATGGGAGTTGTCACCGGTGAGAAAGTGGCGATGGCAGCTGATATGGCGCTTTCGATGAAGCGTCCCCTTGTGATTGTTTCTTGCTCGGGGGGGGCCCGGATGCAGGAAGGTATTCTTTCACTGATGCAAATGGCTAAGACTGCAGGCGCGTTATCGCGTCTTCGAGATGCAGGAGTTCCATATATCTCTGTGCTGACAGACCCGACCACCGGGGGGGTGGCGGCGAGTTACGCGTTGTTGGGAGATGTGATTCTGGCCGAACCCAAGGCACTCGTAGGGTTCGCAGGCCCACGGGTCATTGAGCAGTCTCTTCGTCAGACCTTGCCCGAGGGCTTTCAGCGTTCCGAGTTTCTATTGGAAAAGGGCCTCATTGATGCCATTTTGCATCGACATAAACTGCGCGATGAGCTTAGTTTTTTCGTGAACATGCTTGCCTAGGTACAATCAATGTCATTAATGGGTCTCCAAGAGTCTCAAATCACCCAGTTTCTAGAAAAAAATTTTGGTTCTGAAAAATTTGCACCCAAACTGCCTTTTGAGGAATTAAAAAAACTTTTTTCGAAATTTCAAATTCTTTTTAAGCAGAAGGGAGTCAAGATTATCTCGATTGCCGGTACAAACGGGAAAGGAGAGACGGCACATACCACACATTTTTTATGTCGGAAGGAGGGAATTGAATCTCTCATGTGGACCTCACCCCATATTTTATCGGTGCGTGAGCGTTTTCAATCCCACGCAGGGCCCATCACAGAGTCTGAATTATGGAAGCAAATGGTCGAGGCCACGAGAGAGCTGGGCGATCAATTAAAGTGTTTGTCTTACTATGAATTTCTTTTTTATGTTTTTTGCCAATGGGCCTCCGAGTTATCCCCTGGTGTTTTGATTTTGGAAGTGGGAGTGGGGGGGCGTTTGGATGCTATTAATGTGCTCGGCCCATCTGTATGCCTACTCACAAGTATAGGGCGTGATCATGTGGAATTGTTGGGGGATACCTATCGCGCCATTTTGATGGAAAAATTGGGTATTACAAGAGAATCCGTTCCACTCCTGTCCACTCTTCGCTCACATTATTGTCGTGAGTTAGTCCAGCAATTTGTAGATGAAAAACAGATTCCCTGGATGGATTTATTTAATACGTGGGAGAATTTTTCCTCATGGCCGTATTTTAGGCGCAATCACCTCCTGGCCTTTGCTGGTCTCCATGTTCTGAAACATTCCGCGATTGATGCTAAAAATCTATTCCAAGAATTTAGTAATTTTGAGCGTAGTTTTCGCTTTCCTACCTTCCAGGCCCGTCGAGAGCAGATGACTTTAGGAGACAAAAGCTTTATCTTTGTAGGTGCACATAATGTTGAAGGAATGAGAGAGCTTGCATTTTTTTTAGGGAAGAATAAGGAAGATAAAACCGATGGAATAGGTCGGGTTAATGATCAAGGATGGGATGGTTGTTTGAGCGCAAAATGTGTGCTCGTATCGTTTTCAAAACGGCCCTCATCTGACATTCATTATATGTTGAACCAGCTTCTGAGTATTCGTTCCTTAGAAAAAATAATGGTGAGCTCTTTTGAACATGCGAAGGCCTATATTCAAAATGAATTAAAGGCCATTGTTATGGAATATACGGAGGCGCAAAAGCGCCGAGCGACGTCAGTCCTTAAGGACTGTCCCGGAGCTGGATGCGTAGGGACGGAGGAGCAGGAGCGACGACGCCGACCAGTCCTCAAGGACTGGTCTGGAGCTGGATGCGTAGGGAAGGGCACGACCATTGACTGGTGTGAGAACTGGCAACATTGGATTGAAAAAGAAAATCAAAACACTCCCGTTATTGTTGTCGGATCGTATTATTTTATTAGTAAAATTCAAGAATTTATTTCCCAAAAAAATTAACCATGCTTTGTTTTGCGTGGCCTGGATGCTTGGGGCCTTCATCAGTGAGGCTATACTGGCTCAGTCCAATGAAGCATTCGAGTTTAAATTAGGGGATAACATCAATGTCTATTCCGATAAAGGTTATCGCAAAACCAAGGAAAATATTTTTGAAGCAGTTGGTAATGTTGTTATCACACACGCCAATGAAACAATCTATGGAGAAAAGGCCACCATGTTTATGGAAACGGGTGACACCAAAATGGAAGGGAATGTTCGTTACGTAGGTCCGGGATTCACATTGTACGGCAGCCAGATTGACTATAATTTTATTACACAGGATTTAACTGTTCAGAATGCCCGCATTATTTCTGATAACTATATTGTCCTGGGGAAAAAGATCTCACGCGTCTCACAGGATGTTTTAATTGGGGAAGACGCCGAGTATACAACATGCCGTGATTGTCCCGAGTCATGGAGCGTTTTTGGAAAAAAAGTCAACATTACTATCGGACAATATATTCGGATTCGACATGCCTTAATCAAAATCAAGGGTGTTGTTGCATTATATGTTCCCTATTTTGTGTTACCAATCAAAAAGAAAAGAGAAACTGGTCTTCTGTTTCCCCACTTCGGTCTCAACTTAAATCAGGGTACCCGCTTTCAACAACCTTTTTTTTGGGCCATCAATGATCAGCAGGATCTGACCTTTACTCCAAGCGTATGGGGTAAAAGAGGTCCGGGGGCCGAGCTTGAGTATCGGCACATGATTGGGGAAAAGAAATGGTTCGAGTTTGACAGTATTATGGCCTGGGATCGCATGTATCAGGATGGTGAGTATAGCGACCAGCAAACCGGCCAGCATTATTTTAGACATCTTTCGGAATGGGAACATCTTTTCTCGTTCGGGTACGATGTAAACCACTATGTCTATATGAATGACGTTCGTGATCTTGATGTTGTTCGTGATTATGACCAATTTCTTGGCAATAAAGTCAGTGGGGGAGAACTGGGAGGTGAAATCTTTGTCGAGAAACGTTTTCCAACTTCATTGTTTAGCGTGCAAAGCTACTATAAAAAAAACATGTTGGTGGACAATCCCAAGGAGTTTGATTACTCCATGGTTCAGATCATGCCTGAAGTCAATGCCTCGATGGTTCCCATCCAGATTTTTAATTCTAAGCGAAGCGTCTTTTCCATGGCCAATCTTGGTGTGGAAGGTGATTTGAATTTTTTCAAGCAAGATCACTTGCTTGAGGGGCGATATATTAGAAATGCTTATCGCTTCAATGCTGCTCCCTATGTGCAGTGGAATCTTGCTCAAATTGGCCCGGTGGCCGTATCGAATAAAACATATTTTGAGTACCAGCAATACTATTTTCCGTTTGAATTGGAGCAACAAAGCTTTGGTAAAAATGGAATTTTATATGAAACTGAAGCCAATATTGAGTTTCAAAAATATTTTGGCGTGGCCTATCAGGAAGTTGTAAACCCTGATCAAATTATCGGAGAAGCCAAGCAGGAGACTTCCTCAAACAAAAAAGATGGGCCAAATTTAATTGGCTCCATGATGCCTTTTAAAAAGGAATTTTCCAAAGATAAGGTGGAAATCCCCAGGCATGCTTACCGTCATACTCAAGGTTTTAAGCTTAAGCATTATTATATTTCTAACCAGCGTAATTGGGGTAATACCCGTTTTTCTAATCAGATCAAAGGACCTAGCGGGACACCGAATAGTAATGGTTTATTTGATGGAGTTGATGCCGTTCGTGGTCGGGAAAATGAGTTGAACTTTAAAGAATCTCGCACCGCCCTGCCCACCAGTAATACGCTGGAGTTTCAGTGGAATAATTCGGTGGTTCGCAAGTCCCCTCAAATTTATCGTCCTTTTGAAGATGATCGTTACTTGCGTAATAATTTTAGTTACGCCGAGGTTGCCTATTTTAATATAGGCCAGGGGGTGGATTTTAATGCCATGACTGACGAGTTCACAGATCGCTTAACTCGTTTGGCCATCAATGCCGGTATGCGTGGTCAGAGCTTTGGAACCTCGGTCTCTGAGTACTATTATCCCCGAAACAATCAGCATTTGATGAGTGTGTCTGTTAATAAAACTTTTGAGTCTACGACTCTTGCAACCGCCCTGACTTATGATTCATTTACGACTCCGATTAATAAATATATTACGTTCTCTGGTTCGACCGTGCCTTCAGACCTTTTTACATTGGGGCTGGGCTTTGATTATGACATTGTTAAAAAAGAAAGAACTCAGGAGAGTTACCGGGTTGGATATACTCCCCACAATCGTTGCTGGAAGCTTGATTTCGGGTATAACGTTACCCAAATTCAAAAAAGTTACAGCTTAAATTTTTACGTGAATTTTAATGAAAATAATTTCACCTCAGTTCCTGGAATTTAATGGATACCAATATAACGAATGCACAAGTTCTGATCATTGATTTTGATGATAGCTTTACCTATAACATTGCCAACGCCTTTTATGAATTTTTGAAAATTACTCCCAAAGTTCTGCACTGGAAGAAAGTGCACCATCAAGAGCAGTCAATCCTGCTTAATGCACAGATACTTGTTTGGGGACCTGGTCCAGGGCATCCCGCTGAGTACGATGAAATTATACCTATTATGCACAAAGCTTTTGCGCTGCCCCGAATATTCAACTTTGGTATTTGCCTGGGCCATCAACTTTATTGGAAGATGAGGGGGGGGCAAATTTTGCCTAGCCGCGAAGCCATCCACGGGGAGAGTATCGAAATGATCATTCCATCGTGGCCCATTTTTCCAAGAAGTTATCATCAGCAAATGACCAAAGTGCAACGTTATAATTCTTTATGTGTGAAAATGAATTCTGTCGAGCAATGCGGGCCTTGTGATCTGGTTGTGAAAGATGAAGTTATTATGTCGGCCGGCACCAACTTTTTGACTATGCAGTTTCATCCCGAATCGATTGGTACTTCTTGCCCCGGACTCTTTTTCGCAGTCGCAGAGCAGTTCCGGTATAATCTTATAAATGAATCCTAGTTTGAGAATTGAAGGAATCTATGGTGAGCAGTATCTAGATATTCTCGCACAAGAGGGAATTCGTTCCTTTGGGGTAGATTTTCGTCCAAGAAGTTTTAATTTTCTGCAGCATCACATTTTTTTTGAAATCCTGAATAAGATCAAAAATCGGCCGAACAGCATTTATTTGCATTTCGACCAATCACCAGACTTTGTCGTTCAAAAATTTGTTGATGATAGCAAAGCTATTCTTGGACCATTGAATTCAGGAAATTTGATCCAACTTTTTTTAGAATTCTCGGATACAAGAGAAGCTGCGTTTTATGATCAGTTCGCACACCCTTTTGTTTGGCATTGGCATCCTATGGCCGACCTTGAGAAAATGTTGGCATGCACATATCTGCGCGGAGTGGTGTTTTCCTACGAGCAGATTTTGAAACTTTATGATCAGGGACGTTTTGACGATTTTTATAAGAATGTTTGTTCTAATTTTATCCCACAGTTGAAGCGGAAAGATTGTCAAATCATTCTCGCCGCCGACTGGTCTCATGAGGTGTTGCCTTCAGTGCTAGAATTTATGGGTATTGATATCTTTTCATATCCTATCAATAAGTCGGTCGAGTTATCCTATCGGATTCCTAATATGATCTTACTTAAAGAAAAACTTAACAGCATTAGGCAAATGAGATGTTAAAAGTTTTACTTAGCAATGATGATGGCATTCATGCAGATGGTATCCAAATCTTGATAAATGCATTGCGTACGGTGGCCGAGCTGTACGTCGTGGCCCCTCTAAGAGAGAGGTCAACTACGGGCCATTCACTAACGCTAAATGATCCCCTGCGCACCGTGGAAATTAGTAAGAATATTTGGGGATGTAGCGGATTCCCTGCTGATTGTGTTTTTATGGGGCTGGGCTATTTGGCCAAAAATGTGCAGTTTGATGCCGTTATTTCGGGTATAAATCGTGGGGCCAATCTTGGTCAGGATGTTTATTATTCAGGGACTGTTGCAGCCGCTCGAGAGGCTGCTTTTCACAGCGTTCCCGCAATCGCTGTGAGTTCTGTCATTGACCAGTGGTCCCATGGCGATGAAATATATTATATTGCAGCGGCAAATTTTTTGAAGCGATTTTTATCTTTGGGTGGGCATAAATTCTGTCCGTCATTTGGAGTTGTGAATATTAATGTCCCAAATCTTCCTTTTGAACAAATTCGCGGAGTGCAGTATTCCCGATTGGGGTTTCGACGCTATAGCGATGCGATCGAAGAGAGAACAGATGCGCGACAACGTCCGTACTATTGGATTGGGGGTAAATATCAAGGGCCTGATTGCGACGAAGGCACGGATTGTATGGCGATTGAGAAAAAAAAGATTTCCGTTTCCCTGCTCAATTTGCTGGAACAATCTAATTTTGATCGTAGTGGTATGGAAACTTTTGTAAATCAGTTTATCATGAGTTGAAAGAGTATGATGCAGCGACTGTCCTTCTTATTAATTCTCTTCGCAGCTTTTTTTGCAGGGGCGTGTAGCTCTATTCAGAGCGGAAAATATGTATTGCTGAGTAATAATATCGGGCCAGGTGAGTTGAGTAAAAAATATAATATTCCTGAGCGGAAACTTGTCGAAGCTAATAAAGATCGCCCATTTGTCAGGGGACAGTGGATTTTCATTCCACAAGAAAAAGGTGTTTTGCGTGCCTTCCAGATTAATGAGGAAGCACCCCCTCAGGTTGACATCAATTCCTATGGTAAAAAGTTTCTTTGGCCGGTTCCCTCTGCACATGCCGTTAGCTCAAACTATGGTGGACGATGGGGGCGAAAACATGAGGGGATAGACATTCCCGCATCTCAAGGCACACCCTTTTTGGCCGTGGACGACGGCATCGTCATCTATTCGGGGAGGGGAATTCGTGCTTATGGAAATCTGACGGTTTTGGCCCATAAGGACGGATTTTTTTCAGTCTATGCCCATGCCAAAAAAAATTATACTCAAAAAGGCCAGAAGGTCTTTAGAGGGCAAGTATTGGGGCTAGTGGGCCGTACAGGTCGCGCCACAGGTCCACATTTGCACTTCGAGTTGCGTAAGGAATCGCGGGCCTTGAATCCACTGGATTTACTGGCCAGAAATTAGGTCAGCAATTTTAGATAAATTTTTGCAACATTCATGGCATCTTCCAGTGCGGTATGGGCCACGTCACCCATTTTAAGATGCTTCATGAGCGCAGACCCAGAGACTGTTTCTGGCGGTAAGAGACCCTTATCGACAAAGGCACGAACCACTGATGAGAGATCAAGGACCTGATGGTGAAAATATTTTCTCATAAATTCCCATCCCAAATCACGATTTAGAAAGGGTAGATCAAGAGCATTCATTGACTTTCCCAGGAGGATGATTTTTTGACCGGTTTGCGTTCCAAAATAACTCGTGACTGCAGGTGAAGTGAGGTAATCCACCAAAAACTTTTGCAAATCAGGAAGACTCAGTCCATCACAGTGGGCGCGTTTGATCAGTGCTTCATTGTGCTCTATCACCCAGGGATCAAGAGTTGGTTTGAGAGATTCAAAGGACTCACATTTGACGTACACGGACCTGCATAATGGGGTGGCGATGGTTTTATCTTTGGTGCAGAAGGGGGCCATGGCAAACTCAATAATCGAATCATGCTCACGCAATCCGGTGGCTTCAAGGTCGATGGATAGATAACGCATATATTATTCTTTAAGTGATGACAGAATCGGACAGTGATCAGAAACCTCTTGATAGGTGACTCCAAGATCAGAGGGAGAAGCGGCCTTGCACTGTACTTTTTCACAATGGGCCTTTGCTTGTACCGTGTGACCTTTGAAGAAAGAGTGAAACTCTTGCGAAACTACAATGTGGTCCAAGATAGACGGACTGTCGATATTGTCATCAGTTTCGCCCCACCAGTAAGCCGAACAATTTATCTCAGCACTGAAGTCAATTAGCTGGTTATTATCGATGAATTCGATAAAGCGAGTGTAGTTTTGGTCTCGCAAGACATATTCAGTGGTGTTGAAATCCCCGAGGATGACCAGGTTGTTTTGGCCTTGCTGACGAATTTCTCTGAGGATTTGGGTAATGATTCCGTACTGTCGATAGCGGACATCGGCATTGGCTTGTTTGCCACCCGCCTTGAGGTGAACAGCGACAGCGGCAAAGGTCATACCATTGGGGATATAAGTAAAATTCCCAATGGCGGCAGGGCGCAATCCCTTATTACATTGGCCATCGGCTGCCAGACGAGAATCTTCACGAAAAGAATTGAGGCGAATCGTAGCTTTTTTATACAGAAAACCCAATTTTTGTTTGCCAGTTCCGCCGCAGGTGGAAAGGGCAAATCCATATTCTGGAAGAGAGGTCGTGATCATTTGGGCAAAAGCCGTTTGGTTTACGATTTCCTCAACGGCAAATAAATCGGCATTGAGTGACTTGAGAGTGGCAATCAAAACGGGCTTATTGGTGGCCGTTCCCTCTCTAATGTCCTTATCAAAATTTCGAATATTGTAGCTGACCATCTCCAAAGCAAACGAGTTGGACGAAATCAGCAATGTGAACAAGAGAGCGGTGAAAGTTTTGAACGTCATGTTACAAGCCCCTTCCTGCACTTTGTATGTATTAGCGTAATTAATACTTCTATAAAGGTATAACTAATCCGACGAAACCTTTCAAGAAATAAAAAAACCTTTAATATTATTAATGTGTCGTCAGAGATAATCAACCTCTAAAGCGAGTCGATGGTCGTCATTTTGCTCATTTAATGCTCTTGAAAGTGAGTCTGCAGTGTGCTGGCAGGCCAATATTTTCTTACCGACATACCATACGCTGCATTTTTGACAGATACCTTGTCCTTGGCAAGCAGAGGCAAGATTAATGCCGTGGCGCGCCATTAGGGATAGCAAAAGTTCTCCGTCCGCTTTCAGGGGGAGTTTTCGTTGGAAAACTATTCTCTGGCTGGCCCGACCAAAGACAATCAACTCGCAGTTCTTGGTAGGAGAATACATGTGAGGGCCTAGTTGTGACAATCTTGGGCAAAATGTGATGGCCTTTTTAAAAAGAACACAGAGCCATCAGGATCAAATTGAACGCCGATAAGTTCGCCCAGCTTTTCCACATAATAACTTGGGTAGTCTTCAAGTAGTTTCGCATAAAGTGGGGGAGGTTTTGAGAGTGCATCCTTGGCGCTATAAATGACTCGTGGAGGAGAATCCAGGTACATATAAAAGGCCTGATCGAGAATCTCCCATACTCCTTGTGGGTGAGAATTTATCTTCACCTGGGTAATAATCTGCGACAACAATTGCAAGGGATCGCGAGAATGAGAAGAAAAAACAATACTTGCCTGGTTCTTACTTTCAAATACACAAAAAACTGGTGGTTCAGCTTGATTGATGCCTGTTAAGGTCGGTGTATCGAGGTAAGGTGTTTTAAGGGGCGATTGAAAATAGGTGATCGCCAAGGCGAGCGTCTGCCCTTCCTTGATGCCAAAAAAGAGATTTTGAATGGGCGCTTTTTTTATATGATATTTTTCTTGTGTGTAATTGGGAATCTCCACATTACATTTAATCGTCCCATTATCCATGTCCTCTTGATGGGCAAAAGTAATTGGAATTGGCTGTATATTTGCTAAGTTCTTAGAGACCTTCATTACCGATTCGAAGTGTTGCACCATCGCGCTGAAAGGGAATGCTGAAATTGATTCATTCAAGCTGAGGACCTGATCGCCACGAATAAATGCTTTTTTGAGTTCCGGCGAAGCATTGATAAGACGGGCCTCATCTTGTAAGGATTCTTGGAAAAAGGGCGAGACTTTGATGCCTCCCCGGTAATTTTTTTCAAGCAAACTTCCAAGCGACTTCAGGGAAGGGCCTTTAGGATTCCTGCTTCGTAAAAATTGCATCATTTTATAGTAGGGGTAATCTTTCACATTGTTGGCGGGGGCAAAATTAAGGAATTGCAAATCGCGCCCTGAAATGAGGACAATCACGACGCCGCTTGAAGGACCGGCTAAAAAGGGATGGGCATTTTGATTGAGGAGGGCCCAAAGAATCATCTTACTTTCAAAGTCTTGGGGGGAATTGCTTAGCTTTAGAAAATCGGAAAAATCTTCATTAAGATTTTTTTGCGGACCTAGAATGCTCTGCTGAGTGGAGCGCGTGCATAGAAAGGAAGTTTCCTCAAAAGGAGAACGGCTTCTGACTTGCTGACTTGGTCCTTCAGTTAATTTGAAGAGAGAGGTACAACCAACGATGAAAAGTCCGGCCAGCCATATCAAGTGTCTATTTTTCAGAGCGGCCAACATATAAAATTTCTTCTTGAGCATCTATTGCCTTATTGTCAGAGTCTATAATTGCTTCTGTGGAGGTCGTTTGCAGTTCAAGCTGGTCATTGAAATATGTTTCTAAATCTAAGGCATTGGCTTCTGCTGTGGTGGCTTGAACTAAACAAACAAACCACATACCCGAGTGGGAAGGATTGTTATTGGGTACGACATGTGTGGAAATAATTTTATAACCACGGTTGATAAAGTGAAAAAAAACTTTGTCGAACTGTTTTTCTCGGTATCCCACTTTTCTCTCGGGAGGCGAGGGAATATAGAAGGTAAAGCTTTGAATCTTATATCCACCTTCGCATTTATCACTGCTGCAGCGTTTGGTGAGCCAAGATGAGAGGTTTTTAAACAAGAGGTGGTCCTTTCTGGTTGCATTTTAAGTAAGTATGCAAAAATGTTAATATCCCACGTCTGTGACCGTCAATCATCAAGTCTACGCAAACTCCTGTTTTTATCTTGCGGAAGAAAGGCTCGCGGAAAACTTTACCTATGTTTTTGGCATCTTTTTTCTTTCTTAATATGGGATATACTAAGAGCAGTAAGGGACAGGATGTCACTTACGTTGTGGCAGGATGCCAAAAAGAAAGGGGCCTTTGCAGGAGGCCCCTTTTTTTATATTTAACCTTCTGAAATCATTCAGACAAAAATAGTAAAAAAAAGGCGTTACCACAAATTACCACAATTGGTTGTTCGTTTTTAGGTCAGTTCTTTTCTTTGTTCACTTAATACAGTCTCAATGCAGTTGACGGATTCTGAACTCAGACGGGTTGGCGTATTCGTATAGATGTTTTCAACAACTCTCGAACTTTTCCAACCACCGGCTGCCTTGGCGTGGTCGAGACTCAAATGTTCTCGCACTAAATTGGCCATCGTATGTCTCATGGTATGCGTACCACGAAACTGCTCAAGACCTGCTCGCATAAAAGCATTGTTATAGTGCTGTTCAATTAGTTGTCGACTCATCGGCTTGCCGTTCATGTGGAATACAAAAGGACATTCTGCCTGCTTATCATTGTAACGTCTGAGTAAGATTTCATTCAACATGGCACTGATTTTTATAATGCGTGTTTCTCCTGTCTTGGTTCCATCTTTCATCGCCGTAAAATACTTACCGATATAAACTGCCACCTCACAGATTTCAATTTCCATACGATGAAAATTAACGTTTCGCCAAAGAAGACCACCAACTTCTTGGACTCGGCCAGCGATGTAAAGTTGGGTTTCGGCAAAGTCGCGCCAAAAGGCCCCATGATGTCCTTTCTCAAGTGCATTAAAAAAGGCAATAACCTGTTCTGCATTCAGCTTGCGCTTCTTATTGGGAATTTTACGGATGAACCCTTCCCCAAGGTGCAAGCTGCAAACAGGATTTTCATAACTCTGGTCGAAGTTTTTTTTATACCAGTTAAAAAGTGTTGAAAGTTTCTTGAGTTCATTGTTGAAACTATATCTTTGTGACGACTTCAACGGGTTCTGTAGAACTTCCATCTTCTTGTCTTTAAGCACACTGCTAATGACTCCTCGGTTGATATCACACATGCGCAAATTCAAGAATGGGCCAAAAAAAGTATCTGCCGCCTTCTTGTTGTTGTGCTGGGTGTGTAACTCCTTGCTGAGAAGGTGACTGTTCCAGTACGTTATCCAGACATCCTTAAAGCATATCCGTTGCTCTTTTCCATTCAGATTATTGCCGTTGGATAAAAAACCTTTCAACTGCAACAGTTCTGGTTTATAGCCAAGCTCAGGCAGGGGACGATGGGGATTGGGATTTAAAAGCGGATGGAAGTTTTTCTTCCAGTAGTATGCATCGTTTTCATGATCGAAAAGTTCCCAGTAGCGTTTTCCATCGATCATTTTATTTGCTTCAATCTTTCCATTGGCGTTGCGCCTAAACCCTTTGAGTTTTTTTATTTGGAAATTTTTCCTTGTATCGTCACTAGGTTCGATTTTAATGTTTTTGTTTCTCATTGCTTCAATCTCCTTGTAGGACCCAACTCACAATCTCTGAAGGAATGAAATACAAAAACTTACCCTTTTTTCTCGTCGGTATCTTATCGACGTTGACCAAATTATAGATATGCCCTTTGGAGCATCCTAAGAATTGGGCAACATCCTCTACCCTCCATATTTGAATGTTAAAGAGCCTGGGGGATTTCTCCCCCACGGCATTGTACTCAAGCTGGTATGATTTGCCATCACGTTCCATAAAAAATCCTCCTGTTCGCTTAGGACGCGATCGAGATACCGACGAGTTGCGCCTGTATCTCCTCAACACCCTTCTGTTGCCCTTCCTTATCGACGTAAGAACGGGTCACTTTTTGGCCTCGCACAAATACTGGCGAGCCCTTCTTCAGCATAACTGAGCAGTGCTCGGCCTGCCTTCCCCAGACCACCACCTTGTGCCAAATCGGCCCATCCTCGCTTGTAATATTCTCGGCCACCGAGAATACGCAGACAGGCTCTTGCTTTTTTGTGTAGCGAAGGTCGGGGTTTTGGCCGAGATGGCCGTGGACTAAGATGTGATTAGTCTTACTTTCCATAATAGGTCTCCTTGTTAATTAATGTTGAGCTTCTTGACTAAAAATTCGCCAAGCTCAAGGTTTGTTCCGTTGTTCAAATTGAATTCTTCAAGGGCACGCTGTACCTTTTCCATCTCGGAGAGACTGGATTCTTGAAGGCGCTCGATGTCCTTATCTGTAATCTTGGGCAGTGCCAAAAGACAGATGTCCTTGAAGATAATTTCCCGGCCCTTGGGTTTTTGATTGCATCGAGCGAGAAGGTCAAAAATTAAATCAAGACTCTGTTTATCACCAGAAGCATCCACGAAAAATTTGGTCTGCTCCTTGTTAATAAGATGAACCTGCTTATCGATTTTAGACCTTCTTGCTTTGTTTCCGCTTCCGCTTCCGACCCCGATTCCGTTCCCGCACCCGCTCCCGTTTTCTTCTTCTTTTTTAATTTTTTCCATTGTTAATCCTTTGTTGTTTTGTTTACCCGCCAATCTCCTATTCATCTCCATCCCGTGCGTAGAAAGTGACTCCACCTACCGACACAACGTGAGAGAGGGGGAGTCAATTTCGGAGCATGGGATTCTCCTATGATTTCAGGAGATTGGCGGGCGGTTTTTTTGTTGTGGAACGCTTGGGCCACTCATGAACCATCTCTAATCCACTCATGGTCCACCCATTGTCCACTGCCCATTTTCTAATGAATTTTCCCGAATAGTTCCTCGATATCGACCTCCTTATTTTGAAAATAGATTTTGGTTTTTATGAATTCAAAGACTCTGCTTAAGAGCGTTGAATTGTGCGCCAGCATGATTTTGCTAAAGGCCTTATCTCCGTGGGCCTCTTTGATGTTGTCCTTATAAGACTCAAGAACCCCCGGATTGTGGAAAAAATACAACGCATAATCGTAGGCACTGCTCTCCAAATATTGGTCAATCTTGGAGATATACTTGGTTTTGGTTTTTTGTGTCAGCTCCAATTCAAACGCCATTTTGAACTTGGAGCCTTTGCGTTCACCGTAAATTAAGGCATCAGGGCAAACCTTGTAGGTCGTTCTAAAATTGCTTCGATTGACCAACTGGTGCTCAAGCTCAATCGTTTTTACCGTCGGAAGTTGGAGCATGTGCTTGCAAATCTCGATGGCCTTGCAGTCATGCAACCGGGTTTCATCGGCAACACTTATCTGGCCTTCCTTGGCCCCCACATGTGTTTCGCCGTCTTGTGTTAGATGGAGATATTTTCGTTTCGAGTATGGGTCTTGGAAGGATTTGATAACCTTCTTGCTTTCTAAATTCAGGATGACCCGCTTAAAGGCCTTGAAGCTCCCCGGAAACTTTGACAGCTCAAAGACTGATTGAAGGTCGAGGATGCGCCAGTCTTTAAGAGGGAGGATGTAGCTTAAATGAATTCCGTTTGGGTAATCAATTTTTTCCATGGACACTCCTTAATTGGCAAAGGCCTTTGACGGTTGCTCGATTTTTGTATTCACTCGTTGAATAGGTATGGCGTTTCGATTTCGGATGTTGATCAAGTTGACCCGTGTGGGCCCTTGGCGAAGAAGCACACACTGGCCGGTGTTTAAGTTTTTGATGATGTCTGGGTGGACGATGAGTTCATTTACCTCCCGCACACTGCCTTTTGACTGCGTTTCACCGTCCTCGGTTGTGAAGGTGTGCTTCTTAGAGGTAATGGTGCCGATGTTCTCGGAGAAAAATGAGGCAGAGGTATCGAGTCGCTGTTTTAGGATGAAGAGATTGCCTGAGTTCTCGACAATCTGTCGAGTGAGGTCAGGACTTACTCGGTCGATGTCTGCTGGGGTTTGCACCGCCATGGTGAGTTCGATACCGGCCCCACGGCACTTGTTTTGAAGCTCGATGAACTCAGGCGTGACAAGCGAGCCAAACTCATCAAAAAATACGGATATTGGGTTTTCAAGTCCGCCCTCTGGGTTATCAAGTTTGCCTAGGGTGTCGTAGGAATTAAACAGAAGCTCGCCCAAAAAAAGCCGCCCAACTGCGATGGCCGTTCGCCCATACCCTTGAGTAGATAGCCCAATATAAAGACAAGCTTGCTGCTCTCTTATCTCATCCAAGGTAAGTCCTTGGTCATCATTTAGGAGCTTGGCAAAGTCACTTTTTAGGATGTTCTCAAGACGCCCAATGATGCCGGTGTTTTCCTTGGTTTCTATAGTCAGAAGATAGTCATAGACGGTCTTAATGTTAAAAATCTTGCCGTCTTTTTTCATTTCCTCTAGCGCCTTGTTCAAACTCCTATGGCAAGACATGGTGTAATGCTCCTCAGTCCAGTCAAAGGCTGACATCATACGGTCAGAAACTTGGGAGATGGTGCCATTCTTAAAAGGATTGAGCTTGATAGATTCAGGGTAGCGCTCAGAGAAGATTAAGCAGCGCCGATTTTGAGATTCGCATAGGGCCTTAAATTCTGAAAGCGCCTTCATGTCGCCTTTTGGGTCAAAGAAAATAATTGGCCTTTTGTTCTTAAGTGAATTCTCTTGCAGGATACTGATCAGATTCGTTTTCCCAAAGCCAGTGGCCCCCACGATGAAGCTGTGTCGCTTAAAATCAATCTCACTTAAATACAGCGGTCGCCTCTTCTTGGTATCAATGCCTAAGGTGTCAGGTTCTTTGGTGGTTTTCTTGACGCCTAGGCGTCGCTGTTCAATCTTCTCAAGGGGGATGCTCTTCGAGACATACTTTTGCCAAAGAAGCTTGGCAATTAACAAGAGAAGCTTGCCAATCATGACGGCAGTCATGTGGATAATTTCCACAAGTGGGGTGACGAGATCGAGACCTTGGTTTTCATTTTTACTTTTCATAGATGTGCTCCCATGCCTTAAAAGGACTGATTTCTATTGTGCGGTTGCCAAGCGCAATAGTGCGTGCCTCCGCCTCATACTCGATGATGAATTGCTTTTTAACTTTGCCCTCAAGCTCCTTTGGAAGTGTGGCCAGAGGAACCTCATATTTTTTTACGGGCTTAAAACTGACTTCGGGTTTTACGTTTTGAAGCTCCGGTGAAAAGTCAAAGAGAGGAATCTCTTTAGGGGCCGGGTCTTCTAAGAGCATTGCCGGTTGCAGTTTCTCTTTGGAGTGTTCATCAGAGAGGAGATAGGCAAGTCCGGCACCCGTCGCCGCGCCAATAACGCCAAAGAGGTAGGCGTTTTTGTCTTGGTCTTCTCTCGTTGGTGAGAAAACCGAGCCGCCCATGCCGCCAATAACTGCCCCGGTAATTCCGGCGGAGAGGATGGTGCGTTTAAGTGTTGAGCACGAATAAAAGACCAATAGGCAGGAAATCAATAATAAGGTTCTATAACGCATTGGCGGCCTCCATGAAATAAATGATGACTTCTGTACCGGCGGGAACGGTGACAACGGGTTCCGCTTTTTTCATTTCATCAAGAAGAATTTCCGAGGTAGTTCCTCCTGAATTAATCATCCCCTGGAGCACTTGATTTTTTGCCCCAGAGTCGCGAACTTCTCCCATGGGGGTAGCAAGCCGCGTCTGAGCTGCCGAGAGCATGCCTTGAGCAAAGTCGGATAGAACCGCACCGGCGATTAACTCTTCTTTGCCGTCGTCATATTCGCCTAAGAGCCCACTTGAGCCGTCGGTGTTTAGAATCTGGGCGGTAATTGGGATTTCTTTTTCGGGTGTAATCATCTTATTGCAAATGGTAAGGACACGCTTGTTTTGGGTGGTGCCTGCACAGGAGAACCTGGTCGGATAGGGCAATCCCTGATTAGGGAGAGCTCGGACGAGTACCGGCGAGGCCAGATTACTTGACACTACCGAGTTTAAGAGAATTCCCTTATAGGTCTTGCCCGTTAAAATTTTGCTGTCGCCCTCCCAAATGGTGGGCATGTTGATTCTATCTTCAAGCAGCGCCTTAATTTTTTTACTATTCCTCAAAAGCACTGCAAGCTCCGATGACTTGGCCTGTGCCTTGGTGCCTATAATCTTCTGATTAGGGGCGTCTGCCTTCTTTTCTTCACTGTCTTTTGCCCATGTGATTCGTGGTTCTTTTGCCGGTTTCTTAGTGGTATCCGCCAAAATTTCCGCAGAGAATCCCAGGGCGACTAAAATAATCGCAAAAGTTTTCATTATGTCCTCCAGTTTTCTAGTTTAAGATTCGGCTTCCCTCGAAGATGATTGGTACACCTTTTGAGAGGTGGTCGGTCTTATCGAGCTTTTGCCCGTTGACCGTGACGGGTCCATCACGTTTGTTGATAAATAAAATCGAACTTGCTCCCTCCAATATTTGATAGTCAGATGTTGTGACGAGTTCCTTCATGGCGTGATTGATGACGCCATCCTTGACTTCGATAAACTGATGGGGATTCATGCCGTCATACTTTAAGTCAAAATAATATTTCCGAGTTCTGGTGATGATTAGTAGATTGGACAACCGTTCTTTTTGACTTGGTTTGATGGCCAAAGTCCGGCGATTGTTGGTGACAGAAAAGAAAACATCCTCAGATGGCCCCCCGTAGAGATAGCTCGCAATTTCTGAATCAAAGGTGAGCGTTGTAAGTAAGTTCATGCTCAAAAAGAGTGTGGTGATCTGGTTTACCAGAATATAAAAAATCATTGTTCTTTCTCCTCGACCTTGATTTCGTCGATTTGCTGGATTTGGTAATAAAAGGGGAGTGCATTTCCCTCGATAAGTCCGAGCTTAAAAGCGTGCAAGGCCTCTTCGCTTTTCATGATGACCTTGCAGGCACCACGCTCCAAAGATTCAACTTTTAAAAGAGTCATGGTTGGAAATAACATCGAATCTCTGGCCAAGATACTCAATAGGTCTGATGTTATTAGGGTTTTGCTGGGGTCACCGGAAACGACCGATAAAAATCCTTCCCGGCAAACATCTTCGGCCAAAAGCCGTTCATGAAAAATTGCACCATTTTTATAGATGACGTAGCTCTTGCCCATTAGGACAAGCGTGGTTGAAAGTCCTGATAAAATGAGCGCAACACTTAGCAGGCCTTTGAGGATTCTATTTTCGCGCACAAAGGCGGCCTCAAAATCACTAAACTTCATAGCGACCTCGCTCTAAATTTGGCCTTTGGTTTGGCGGACGATGCAGGGGGCGTGTCAGCGGGTACCGGGTAGGTGAGAGAGTTCTGGACGGTGCCGGGCCTAGAATCTTTGATACTTGAACACGTCCATGACTTGGCACGGTCGGGTTACTATTGCGGGGCCAGGGCACTGCTTGCGTTACGGGTGATTGCCTCATGATGCCAGGCAATTTTGCCGATTTTTGATTCTGAACTTTTGGCGATGATGTGGGATTGCCCTGTACGTTTCCGCCAATCATGCGCGAGTGAGCTACACCTTGCGATGTTTTGACAGACAATGCGTTGGCCGCACTTGTGTGGCCCATGCTGTTCGGTTTTTGTGAAGTTGAATTATTTGCCTGATTCGTGTTAGTTGCGGAAACATTATTGTGTGCCGTGGTACTTGACGAGGCGGAATTATCTGAGAATTGTTCACCCCTTTTTTGTGGGCGATTCTGACCCATTACGCTGCTTACTGCTTGCTTTCCAAGCCACTTCGCACGGTAGTAACGCGACTGGGCCTTATTGTAATAACTTTTCATCACAGCAGGAGCAGCTACTGCACTTCCTGCGCCCATTTTCATAAGGGTGGTGACGGAAGGCGCAAACGAGTGAGGGCCATCGCCCTTCACCATTGAGGCGGTGATGATTGGGGTAATGAGTAAAAGCAGTGTTACGCCAAAAAGCCAGATAAGATTGTCGATACTGGAGACCGCAAGGGCCCCATGCTGGGCCTCATAGGTAAAACTATTCCCAACCAAGGCCAAGATGGCGACGACCACAAAGGGGAGAATCATGCACCAAATTGAGGCCTGAATGGTGCCTTTAAGTGCATCTTGCGTCCATCCCAAAAAATAGAGAACGGCAGTGATACCAGAAAACACATAGGTCAGGTGATAGACGGTTGAGTAAATGAGTTTTAAAAGCCAGATAAAAGCTTTCGAGATAACAAAGAGGCCGGAGGCCAGAAGATCGTTCAAGTTCGGGACGGCAAGGCGATCCAAAAAGTTCCAAGATTTGTTTTCGGCTGTTCTGACTTTGGGCTCATACCACTTTTTAACAAAGAGGTTTCTTGGACTCACTTTTTGCAGAGTAAGTGAGGCAGTCTCTAAGGCCGTGCCGACCGCCACGGTGTGAAATTGGTAAAAACCGGCCATGAATACCGTGACAATAAGAAGTTTTTTAACGATTTCCAAAAAATTTAAGTCTTTTAAAAAAGCCAGGATTAAGGCAACCATAAAAACTGGAGCGACAAAATACTTGGCGAAGCCGTTTATCTCTGTATAAAGCTTGAAGACAGACGGGTCTTCGATTAACAGCATTTCTCGAATGAGATTGACCTTAAAGGTATTCATAATTTACCGCCTTTTCGATTGATATTCTGGCCATAGGTCTTTTCGCGATTAATCTGCTCCAAACGCTTTTCCTCCATGCCTTCGGCCAAAAGCCGATTCGTGGTCGCTACCTTGTCTAAGATATCAAGCTGGGTGTTGTGCATTCCCACTTGGGATTCGAGCAGGAGGGCCGTATTTTGCGCCGTGAGCTGACTGGCCCGCCCAACAGTCCTTGCTTGTACGGATTTATTGACCTGGGCGATGGCCTGCTTTTCTTTTTTATCATTAAAGCGCTTTTCAATTTTGACCTGGGTGCGGGTCTTTTGCTCCTCCTCCTTGATGATGCCGTACTGGCGCATTAGTTCATGCAGGTCAGAAAGCGAGTATTTAAGCTCTCGTATGGCATTGTTTAAGTCGCCTAAGTTTTCTATGTCACGTTTGGCGGTAAGCTGATCCGCAAGGTAAAGGACTCGCTCGGCACGAAAATACTCATCTTGGATAAGTTCGTTATATTCCTGCATCTTCTTGGTGTACTTTTCTGCATTGGTAACGAGCTTTTCCAGCTCATTTAACTGGCTTGCCGTCGTCGTAACCAAGTCAAAAAGGAGAGCGGTATCCTGCCCAAAATTTAATTGGGCATGGGCCTTAAAACAAAAAAGCAAAATAATAAGTGATTTCATGGGTGACTCCATCTTGGGTGTTTGATTTTTGTGTAGTTGATAAGGGCATCCCGGTAGGTGAGAAATCTTCCTTTCTCACTCATATAGTTTTCAAAGTGGTTCAGGTCTTGCTTATCCGAGGTAAAAAGCTCGTACTCTAACGGGGTGGCATAAAACCTCGTTGGCTTGCAAATATTTTCTGACGCCACCACAAACTCACTATACTCGCCTTTTTTGGAGTAAACCGAGGCAACCATTTTTGCCAGGTGCTCACTTACAAACTCAGAGGTTTTCAAATTTTGCTTAAAGAAAAACTTGAAATAGGTGTTTTGGATAATAACCCGGCCAAGCTGCGTTTCTGAAAAGTCGTCCAAGTTTTGAGAGAGCGCCACCGCCGAGGCATCGTGCTTTCTAAAAGTTCGAAAGCACTCGGCGATATAGTCGGCGTTTTTTGATAAAAGATTCCAGCACTCGTCAAAAATGAAAATCTTACGCCCGAGCATGTTTTTAAAACATTCGATTAAGAAAATAACCAAGGGCGCTTTGATATTGTCGGGATAATTGCCAAGGTCGCTGTAGATAAAGTTTTGCTCACGAAAGACATCGTCAGAAAAATATTCCCTAACTTCGGCAAAATAGTGACTGATACCCGGAAATTCAACTTCAAGAGCAAGCAAAAAATTGTCAAAGGTTGTGACATTCCACTTCATAATATTTTTGATGGCGTCAAACAACCGGCCTTCCTCTTTCTTCGATAACTTTTCATCCAGTATCGAAAGGACAAATTCTTTTAAATAGCGTGGGTTTCTAAACTGAAGGGGATTGAACTTTTCAGAAAAAATAAGGCCATCATTAAAAAGGGCGTTTTTTCTGAACGAATTTCCGAGGTCCAAGCACAGCGCTTTGGTTCCCCGTTCCAGCTCAAACTTTAAGATTTTATTGGCCAGCATGGATTTACCCTGACCGCTGGTGCCGGTGATAAGGGCGTTGTAGTTATGAGCGACGGGCGAGAAGAGGTCAAAATATAGCTTGGCCTTGGAGCGGGCCTTAAAGGTTAGGCCCTGATCCTGACTTGGCATGAGGTGATCGCGGCAAAAAGGGATTAATCCTGCCAGATACTCAGAGGAAGCAAGAAATTTGCGCTTAAAGCTTGGGGCCACGCCAGGAACGATAGTGTGAAAAAAGTAGGATAAGGCACGCGACTCAACAAGAATTTCAGCATCGAGGCCTTTCATGCGGTCGAGAAAGTGTTGCGTTTCCTCATCTAACTCGTGTTTGGTCTTTTCTTTTAAAATAAAAAATAGTTCAGTATCAAAAAGCGCCGTGCTTCCGTTACTCAATCCTTCGAGCGTTGCCTCGGCCTCCTTATAGGCATTCTCGCTGTTGATATCCCGAATCGCCTTAAAAAGGCCCGAGAAGTGAATTCTTCGGCGGAAATCCAAGAGCATTCGCGCTTTCTGGGCGGTATGCCGCCGAAAGCACAAAATAAAATCTGCATAAGTGTGCAGGCTTGTTTCTATAAGCGAAGTCGGAGGCCTTTTTACGGTCAGGATTCGGCAAAAATAGTCTTTGATGGTGAAATAATTTTCATAAAATTCAACCTCATTCCAAGTATTGTTTTGTACGAGGGGTTCTATGCCCGAATCACAAGGTGTAACATTCGCCTCACCAAGCTTAGGTGTGGTGCCTGAGTTGATATAAAAGTCACCGGCCATTGCATAAATTTTTGCCCAAGGCCCAAAGTCAGCGGTCAAGAGGTCATTTTCAAGGGCGTTAAATTTGCCTTCAATTTCTGTCTCAGATAATTGCTCAAGGTCGGGTGGCAGATACTCAAAACAGAAGCTCTGCTCCCCATTAAGAGATGAGAGCTGATGACCATCCACCGACCAAAGAGCACGCGTAATGCTTTGACAACTAAGTGGTATCATTTGTTTACCCCCTCTTCTTTTTTGAGAAGTTCATGAAGCGAGAGCGTGTCGGCCCGTCTGAAACCAAGAATGAATCCGGTGACGTCGATATATTTTTGGATGAGCTTGCCAAGCAAGATGACTACTGGGCAGAAAATTAAGGTGAAGAGAATTGACCAATTAAAAAGAAGATACAATTGCACAAAAATTCCAAAGGTAAGGAGGTCATAGGGGTTGAGTCCAAATAGAGTGGGATTCTTGGTTAGAAATTGTGAATAACGTCTCATCTTGGCCTCCTTTAAACCATGCTATGGAGAAGGGCCTGCACGGCCTTGATTCCCATCATTAGAAGAATTCCGATTGCCGCCTTGGTGACTGTTTCTCCAGCACCTGGTCTTCCAGATGTCATTCCGACTGCACCGTACACGAACCCAATTAACCCAATCACGATACCAATCCGTGTGGCCTCATCGAGAAATCGTTCAGCGATAGCAACCACGGTTCGAGCATGGGCCGGTTCAGGCATTAAAAGAAATAACATTAGATAAAGGTACACGGGCCGCTCCTTAGTTATGAAAATTGGAAATAAGTGAACTTAAAGCAAAATCAAAACGCTGATAGTAAGTCTTGTCAGGCAGAGTAATTAGTCCACGAACGCGAAACTGATTAAACTGCTCCATCAGAATAGATGACTCTGAAACGGGGATGCGCCAATTCATGGAGGCCGAGGCCAAAACACTTGGGCAGGATAGGCGGTGCTGTCCACCTGCTTCGTAGAGCTTGGCCCCCTGAAAGTCTCGCCCGACAAAGGTTTCAACTTTTAGCGAGAGAACATTTTCCTCCGCTTCTTGAAGCTCCATAATTTTTGTCGGATCAGAAATTTCTATATGAAGGTGCCCTGGATCATTCCAAGTTAGTGAGATGGATTTTTTTTCAATCAGATCAAGAAGTGCAAACTCATGGCCGTTAATAATCAGTTTGAGGCGTATAATTTCGCCCGTCAGGTCTTTATTAAGTTTTAATTCTTCATCAAAGGGAACAAAGAAATTGACCTTCACCATGCAGTCCATCTCAAGAATGCCGCAAAGACGGTTTTGCCCGCAACTCGCCGGACGCTCGTGATAGTCGCGATCTTCTGATACGATATATTCGCCAACCTTTCGCCCCGGATAGAGTTCCAGGTGAACAGAGGAGTTTGGAGAGATATTGCCAAGGGGATAAATGTTATAATCATCCCCGCCGGTCACCTTATCCCAAAGGCCGTGCAACTTTTCATTGGTTTGGTAGGCCAGTTCCTTTCCCGTGGCATAAGTTAAAACCAGATGATCGTTTGCGGTGTAATGATGGTCGCTATAGTGCCCGGTAAATGGGGAGGTGAGAATAAACCATTTTCCCTGCTTGTCCTTATCCCGCACTTCCTTTAGATAAGTAAAATCGCCGAGATTATTTTCAAATTCGCCTAGCTTTTTGACTTCGTTATTTTCCATTTGATAATTTTTATCAAAGATGGCGGTCATGATTTCGGCAAAGGTTTTACCCGGCCCGACTCCCACATGTAAAACCCGCGTTTCTTTGGGCGTAATGATGGCCACAGGCAGACTTTTGGCCTTAATGTTTGCGAGCAAGGTTTTATAGCTCACACCCATCTCAGGAATTTCAAAGTCGGCAACTTCAGAAAAGATGAATTCGCCTTTTTTAAAATAATTGTCGCGTAAAAGCGAGGCTGGTACATTGTCGATTTCCACCGTGATGCTTTCATTCATGCCAGGAAAAAAGTTTTTCTCAATGGTCTGACTTTTAAGAAGTTGGTAGTTTTCGCTCTCGTAGTCATAGTAATAAAAGTTTAGGACGACATTTTTAATAGATTTAAAATAAGCACTGGGCATAAGCCTTATGCTATTTTCAAGTGTGAGCTTGACTGTGGGAAGAGAATCATCACCAAAGGCCTTAAAAAAATACAGCGCTTTATCTTGAAAAAAGGCCTGATCTATTTCGGGATACTTGACCCAAGCAAGGTCATAAGGAGTGATTTCCCCTGTGGTATGGGAAGAAAATTTGCCAACCTTGGCGGCGACACTCAGGGCGCTATCGCGCATGACCAGACTTCCCACGCGATAGCGAAAATTGGGGTCATTTTGCACCACTTTCGTATCAAGGATGAAAGATTTATCACCGTCTTTTGCTTCGATTTTATAATTTTGCAGAAAAGACACGGATAGTTCGGGCAGCTCTGCTACATGGGGATTACGCCCGAGCGCGATTTCCTCGCCATTTGTGACGTGATCTCCATCGATATCGCCATTTGAGTCAAACCCAACGGATAGCGAGGTGGTTTTCCCACCTCCTCCTGCACCACCGTCACCATCATTATTTGACTTAAACGCACAGGCCGTGACGGCCAAGACAAGTAAGAGACACAGTAAATTCTTCACAGTTACCCCCTTTTTAAAGAGGCACTGCCTTGACCCTTGCGCGAATCTTTTTTTTGGTCTAAAAAAAGAACAAAGCAAGGGTAGCAATGCCTATTGTTTGTTGGCCTTCAAGGTGAGTTTGACGACGTATCTTGAGGGCCTTTTTATTTTTCTAACTTAAAATAATTCTTCTAGTGCTTTTTACCTCCGCCAGAACCATCACCAGTTCCACCTTCGGGATCGTTTCCGCCGGACATTTTTGAAATTTTCATAATGTTCCTTATGTTTAGCCGCCTATGCTCATGCCACCTGTATGTAGGCCTTCATTTGTTAAATGAGAGTTAAGCTGGTTCTTTTTTTGCAGTAGCAACATTCTCGTCTGCACGTCGTTTACAAAGGGAATGTCAAGGTTGGGAAAGTATTTGTGAAATTCCTCGACACATTTAAAGCCTGCCATGGGAAGTGTCACTTCCTGGGCGGCGGTAAAAATTATCTGCACGATTTTTTCTGCCGTGCGGGCCATGTAGTCATGGACATCCCTTTGCATCTGACCTCTTCGATAGAAAAATGCTGCATTCATCAGAATTTCGGAAAATAAACCAACCAGATCATCATCCAATTCATCGACTTTTTTCCCGAAAGCGAACTCCAGTGTGAAATCAAGGCTCAAAAATTCATCATCTGGACGCGAGTTAAAGTCGATCTCGCCAAAAAGTAAAACCATGTGATCTCGGACGTAAAAAATTTCCAAATCTTTTCTGATCAAGTTTTGGCAGATGGAAATAAGCCGAGTGCGTGGCATGGGGGTATTGTTTGACTGAAGATTTTGCATGCGCTTTTCTCCTGTTTGGCCCAAGTGTGCCGATGCCCATTAAAATGGAGCTAACTCACGCACAACATCAAGCTAGGCGTGAGAACATTCAATTTCTGATGTAAGAATTCAATCCCCTATTTCACGTGAAATGGGGAGGTGCGTGTAACTATCTGGATTTCTGTGAAGCAAAGGGCGCTCTATTTCACACGAAATGGGCATATGGGGATTTTACGCAGTATCGGCCTTGAAATACGGCCAGGATTGTATTCTAAAGCGCATCATGCTACAAAGTTGCCGTTCTGACACCAAGGGCCATAATGATGGAAACTTTTCCAAGCGAAAATGAACATCCATGTACAACCACGTTTTACGAAGAGCTGCGCCCTATCGTTAACAAGCACATAAATTCGATTGATGACCTCGCCAAGAAGACAGGAATTTCAGATACGACTCTGTGGCGATGGTCAAATTCGGTGAACGTGAAGCTACCCGACCCAAATAAGGTCTTGGACCTGCTTTGCTTTGATTCAAAAAAGAACTCACTTCTTGATATTGCAAATCATTACTCTGGCGCGATTGCCCAATTTTTACGCGATTCATTTCCAGAGCAGATGAGTAAACGCTCTCTCATCAACAACGAGTGCCACACGATTAAAGACCAGTACGACTTTTGTATCTACTATATTTGCGGAACCGAAAGAGGAGCTTCTGAGGACGAGTTAATCACCATCCTCGGCCAAATTGCCATCAAGAAGGCCGAAATCCCAGAGCATCAAGTAACGGCAGCACTAGTTAAATCTTTTGGCGAATTTGCAAAAAATAAGATCGCTAACTTGGTTGCCGCCAATGTGATCGCAAAATCCGAGAGCGGCAATTACACAAGAGTCATCAAAAATACATACATCAAGGTGCAAGACGGGCTAGAAAAAGGACTTCAGCTCCTCACAGATTTTATAAAACCAAGTGAGTGGGGCCAGGGTAAAAATATTTTCTATATGTTCCAAGAAAGCGTTCCTCCCCAAGTGGCCGAGGAAATTACCCAAACCCTTAACGATGCCTACCTTGCCTGCAAAGAAAAAGCAGAGAAAAATAAATCCAACGCACAAGATGCGGTTCCATACGTCTTTTCCGTTATAGGGGAACGACTCTGGTTTGATTCCGAAAGAATCGGGCAGACCGAGGAGATAATCCAATGAAAAATTATTCTATTTGTTTGATGGTTGCGGCCCTACTTCTTTCTACCCTTGTCATCGCCGGTGATGAGATCGGCGGCGGGGGTAAAAAATCAATGGTTGCTACGTCGGCAATGGTGCGGGAAATTGAACTTCGTAATTCTGAAGGGGCCGAGTTTATTGAAGAGGCGCGCCTTTTTGACGGCCGAAAGATTGATTTTAAAAATGATGTTGAACGCACTCATCTTTTTGAGCACAAGGTTGATTTTCTCGAATTGAAAAGTGGGGAAATCGTTGATCGTTCTGATATTCTTTCTATCAAACTGCCCGATGCCAATCGTGCTATTTTAGATGCCTTTGGTGTTGATGGCGGGCGATGATTCGGCAATATTGAAAATTATTGGACAGTCAAAAAGTGTTACCGAGCGGAATGTCGGAGATTCCTAGTGTGTTTCCTTAATTTTTCAATGAAGAAGTCAAGGCTTCCTATATTCAAGTTTAACATGGAGTGCCTCATCATGCTTTTGGATCAAGATTCGGTGGGAAGGTCTATACAGGTAAACATTAGTTAAGGGCAGGTAAAAATTTCCTTTTTGAATTAAAATGATTTTTTCGAAGGCACGCGTAAAATAAACAATCATGACTAAGCTAATGATTATTTGTGTTTATTTGCTATTCTCTGTTGCAAGAGGTGCTGATATCTCTAGTCTTGAATACATAAATTCACATAAACCTTCTTTCATGCTTGGGGCAAGTTATATTGGAAAGAGTCATTCAGATGTTGAATACTCAGTTAAGCAGGCATATGGACTTGAAGTGGGCTATCAATTGTTTGATACAAAATTTCTTCCAACAATAATTGATTCAGAAGTGAGAAGAACAAATTATAGCGGAACTGAATTGTTAAATTACTCTAATAGCTCAATGCAGTATCGCATGGGACTTCATTTGATTCCAAAAATAATTCCAAATCTTTTTAATTACCCTTTTGACGGATGGAGCTTGTTGGGGCTAAACCTCGCAGCAGGTTGGCAGGTAGCTAAATTTAATAATCTCTCAAGCTACATAAGTGGCAACTATCAGCAGATTGGGGTTTCTTTTAACGGCGAACACTTACCTCGAACCTTTTTTTGTCTGCTTTATGAAAGAGAGTTATTAAATTTTGACACGAAAAAAGTATACAACAAAACAGTATTTCTTAATGTAAAGTTCCTTTTTTGAAGAAGTTACTCCGCGACTGACTTCTCACACAAGGAACTATTTCTAAGTTTCCCTTTATTTCCGCATACTTTTTTATCCGTATCATAGGCCGTGTACAAGTATCCTAAATATTCAAAGGACGGTGGAATCCCTGCTATATTAATCGCCGCCTTGCCTGCAATTAAGCCTATCGCGGCATCACTTGTGAAATTTGTGGTATTCACTAATACATTTCCTGAAGTGAAAAAACCCTGAAATGCTGACACTCCGCCAACTGCCCAGACGGTGGACGGAGAATAGAATGCGATAGCGCCAAAGATCCCTCCTGCAAGTGCGCCTTTAAGGGTAAAATCCATTGTATCTGAAAAACTCATGCCATTCATTACTCCACCTGTAAATGCTACTGCAGCCCCTATTCCCGCTCCCCATGCCACGTATGCCAACATGGCAGGATTAGCGATGCATAGACCAATAAGTAATGCAGCAAGAATTACTGTTTTATTTTTAGAATATGTATCACCCACCGACTTCACTGCACCCTTGACTTTGTCCCAGGCAGATGAGCCGAAAGGGTCAGTAAGGTTAATCGGGTTGTTTTTTGCATAAATATATTTATTATTGAATGTTATCGGGTCATTTAATAAGCCTTTATTTGGGTCTGTCTCCAACAATCTTCCCACGGATGAATCATAGTAACGAGCTCTGTAGTAATAAAGACCGCTTTCCTCGTCAAACTCCCTATTCGTGAACGTGAAGTAGGGCGCGAGAATCGGAGTGATAATTGCGCCAAATGAGTCCGTAATTTTTTCAAGCGTTCCAAACGTCGAATAAACATGGTGTTGGATAAATTGACCGGGTCCATTCACTATATCTGTCACTGAGCCTAATGAGTCCTTCAAAAAATAGTAAGTCCCAATATTTTGTGCCAGACCAGCAGTGACCCCAGCCGCGGTGACATCCACGGCCAAGGTGTCGTCAGTGTTCACCGTTGATTGGGTGTAGACCGATAAGATGAGATTTTCCTGATTTACTTCCGCGAAAATTTCTTGCACATCATAGAGATAACGACGGGTATGCGATTTCGCAGAATTCACGTAGTCAATAATTTGTTTTTCTACTCGCATTCCTAGGGCGGAATATGTGTAGATGGCGTCTTTGATAAGTACATTATTGTCAAATTCCTGGTAGCGAGTGAGTTGATTCTCCGAATTGTGAATGAATTGGTGAATTAGATTCGGATTTGCTTTGGAAATCTTGCTCGAAATATTTCCGTTTAAATCAAAAATATAAGTAAATCTGGCGTCCTCAGTTAGGCGTTGCTTTGTCAAATCATATTGGTAGGTGCCGTTTTGATCACTTGTGCGATTTCCGATATTGTCGTAATTAAAACTCTCGATAAATCCAAGTTCCCCGTGATCATTTTGCGTGACCTGATTATTTTGGTCATAACTTATGGTCTGGGTTCCAAGGAGCGACCTGATTTCTGTTTTGTTGCCGATTGAGTCCCGTGAGTAATCATGGCGAGCTAGAATTTCCGCAGTTGCTCTGTCTTTGTGAACGATAGAATTTATGAACGACGAAGAATCGAAACTTAAAACGCTCTCAACCACGGGATTCTTAATGCTGGTTATATGATTTAGAGTGCCATAGCTTAGGTCAAAATTTTCTCCCTTGTGATTAATAATTTTTTTGAGTCGATTTCCACTGTCATGCTGATAGGTGAAGGTCCCTACGGGTGTAGTCGTGGAGGTTTTATTGGAATACTGATCATAGGTGTAGCGAATTTCGTAGGCAGGAAGATCAGTTCTGGCACCAATCCCCTTAAAATTTACTTTGGAAACAAGATCGCCTTCATCTCGATGAATGTAATTAAACGTATACTCGGTCTTTTGGTCCCGCACCAGCACAAGATTACTTCGAGAATTGTACTCAAGCTCATAGATATTATCGGGAAGGGTCTTCTTTACGACGCGGTCTAATTTATCTAGCTCGTACAATTTGATATGGCCGGCGGAGTCGATCTCCATAGTGATATTTGAATTGCCATCATAAAAGAGCTTGGTTTGAAGGCCTAACTGGTCATTCTTAAGGATGAGTTCGTCCAATTTACTATAGGTGTAAGTAACAAATTTTCCGGCAGGGTCTTTAATGGTATGAAGTGCGCCATTTTCAAGATAGGTGTACTCGGTGCGTTCATCCTTTGCCGAAATGGCGGCAAGAGGCCTATTGAATGCATCGAACTCATATTTTGTTTTTTGGTTTTTAGCATTTCTGATTTCATAGGCGTTGCCTTTGGCATCTCTGGTCATGAACGTTTCATTACCAAGCTGGTCTACCAGTCTTGAAACGTTGCCGAAGGCATCGTAATATTTTTGTAGAGTTCCGCTTTGTGGGTCAGTCCTGAGAATTTCAAGACCGAATTCATTATAGTCGAAACCTATCGTTTGATTGGGCGTGACCAGTTTGTTGGTAGTGCTCAAGAGCAAGCCGTTATTTAGGAACACATTTTCGACAACGGTGCGTTCGCCATTTTCCACATCAGTGCGTGTTTGCTTGGTGAGGTCACCTTGAAGCGTGTACTCATATTTATTTAACACCCCTGTGCTTGAATCAAATTTTGAAAGCAGGTCACCCACGCGGCCTGGACGCAAATCATAGACAAAAGCAACATAAGTAGCATCTGGCCTTGTGATGCGAGTAGGTCTGCCATCTGAATCTCGGTCAATTGAAGTCGTCTGGCCTTCGGCATCAACCACGGTTTGAATGTAACCAGCAGTGTCTTTAACAAACGTGGTGGTGTTCTGACGTGCATCCTTGATGCCGTCGGCAACGTCATTGGCCCCCGTGCCGTATTTTTTTAGTTGGCCTGAAGCCCCGCTTGTATAATTATTACCCATGGTGGCCGAGGTGGAGTCAGACATAACGATTTCTGAATTATCAGGGCGAATAACCTTGGCCAGCCGTTTCCAATCGTTAAATTCGTAGCTTGTGGTAAAGCCGCGCTGATTGGTCTCTGATGTGATGAGGCCATCGCCGTTGTGGCCGTATTGTGTAGCGGTGCCATCAGGGTAGACTACTTGATTCAAGTCGTTTCCAGAATAATAAAAACGTGTCTCCCGATTTGCGGGATCGATAATTTTTTCAAGTTTTCCACTGCTATAGACATAATTTATTCTCGAACCTACAGGATCGATTTGGGCACCAAGAGTACCATCATCATTATATTCAAAATTCCAAGTCCGCCCAACGCGCTCAAGAATGCTCGTAGCTTTTCCGTCGGCGCGATAATTAACTTTGTCGCCGCTTCTAAAGGTCCGTAAAAAACTACCATCGGCGTTCCTGACAAGTTGCGAATTATCCTTTTGAAATGGCACATAGGCGATGGTGCCAAACTCACTTCCTGAAAAGTTGATCCTTCTAATTCTTTTCCTAGCTTTCTCAAAAACCAAAATGTTCTGTTGGTCATCAAGGCCCAGTGTCGTGGGTGAGCAGATTTGTGCTTCAAGCGCCGGTTTCCCATCGCCAATCAAATTGATGGCGTCTATTTCACATGAGGTCGTACCTCCAACCGCAGTGGCCTTGCCTGTGGTAAAATCTAGTTTTACAATTCTGTGATGCCCGGTATCCGCAACATAAAGTAAATTGTTAATATTATCAAAGACCAATCCTTCAGGTTGAAAAAAGCTTGAGTCCTCAATTTTTGTCTCAAAGCCATAGTTGCCACCATTTCCTGCAATAGTTGTGATACGTCCGCTTGAATCAATTTTTCTGATTCTGCCTGATTCGGTGGCAACATAAAGATTGCCCACCTCGTCCGTTGCCAAAGCGGCTGGGTGATAAATTCCGGCGAGGGTGGCAAAGTTGCCATCACCATGGTCAATCGTCTGGCCGGTCCCTGCTAAGGTGGTCGTTTCATGAGTTGTCAGATCGAGTCTTCTAATCCTGTTATTTCCAAAGTCGGCAATCAAAATTGTGTTTCCGGGGCCTCTTATCATTTGTCGAATATCGTTTAATTTACTTATGCCTTGTGGCCCGTCGGCGAAGTCGGGATTCGGATATTGACCCTCAGAAGATTTTCTGTATTCTTGTCGGCCACAAGTATCGCGTTGAAACGCCCAGGAGCTGCGGCCAGTCCAGCTTTGTGGCATATCATCACCAAAAGCGGTGAAGCTATAAGTACACCGAAATAGCGAGCATGATGTGTAGAAGTGCATTCCATGTTCCAAACCGGACTCGCCAACACAATCGATATCATCGCTTGAATTGCAATAATTTCTTGGAGTATTTCTCGGGTCATTTGGATAATAACCTGGAAACATATCCGAAAAAAATGTAGGAGGAGTGCCGTAGGTGCCGGCCAGGGTCAGTGAGGTCCCCGTCTGAAAGATATGTCCGCTTAGATCCCCAAGAAGAAATTCACCATCTGCCATTCTCAATAGAGCATTGGGGGTTCGGCGATAAGTAAAATCTACCTTTTGTCTGTAGCAATCTTCAATTTGGGAACAATAATCTCCGTTGCCTCGTCCGCATATGGCAATATTGTGTCCAAATTTTCCAGTCATAGGAGGAATGATCTTTTCGTTCAAAACAGCGAGATTATCTTGGAATGATATGGTTGAAATTATATTGTAGTTCTGTGCGAGGGATAATTCCGGCCAGTGGTTAAAATCAACGGAGTTGATTTTTGTACCTGGGTTATAAATGGTACTAATTCTATTGTCCACCGTATACGTCGAGAAACTGCCATCTGCTTCTTCAAGCATAAGACGTGGTGATTCCGGATTTAAAATGGCCTGCTCACCCTTAATCTTCCAGCCACGGCCTGCGCTGGAATTTGATTTGTTTTGAATATGGATATTCCCTGTAAGGTCAGGAGGAAAGACAGAAAAGAGCGTGCTGAATCTTTCGAGTTCTGTCCTCGTTCCTATATTGTGCCCAAGTAATTTGGGTGGTTCTTGCGTCACAATAGTCATGTGCTTGAGTCGTATTTCATAATGTGCCCTATAAGGTTGAACACCTGATTGGCTTGTTGATAAATCTAGGGCAAAAGAAATCACTGAATTATATGGGACGCCGGTAAATTTCATTTTGTCTGTGTGCAGAGTGCCTGTCTCAACCTCGGCGGTAATATATTCTGGTTCAAGCCAGGACGTGGCACGATAAGTAGAAAGTTCAAGAGACTGGCCATCCAAGCTCACGGAAACCTTTTTATCAGGAATAGTGAATAAATTTTTAATAGCGGTTGTCGGTTTGGCCCACTGTGAATTGTAAATGAGCCCGGGTGCAATATCTTGCGAGAGGGATTTATAGGATGGAAGAGAAATGCTTGTGGTTAAGGCACCATTAAATGAGTCTGCCCCAGGCTTGTCTTGTGCGCCGATCTGGGCAATTTTAGGACCTAGAGGCGCAGCATAGACTTCTGAAAAGTGTTTTATGCCACCGCCTTCCTCTGTCTCAATCCACAAACCATCATCGGAAACAGAGGCGACGCCACCAACATCCCATTTTCCCGTTGCAGAATTTTTCGACATAATTTCAACTGGCATTCCCGGCGGAAAATTATTTACATTGGGAAGGCGTAAAGGCGACGGTTTGGATAAAGTGGTGCCTGAGGGCTCAAGGGCGTAAACGGTGTCGGGTTCGGCGAAAGAGGGTGTGTCCACGGTGGTTCTTTCTTTGACGATCTCGACGATGCTGATAGCTTCTCGTGCCCCTTGGGGTACATTGACCGTCGTATCTGAGGCAATTTCAAGCGATACTCCTTCGGCGTGGGCAGACTCGACCGTGATGGCCTCACCTTGGACGATAGGGGTTTCTGTACCATCGGCCAAAATGGGAGCAAGGTAAATCACGCGTGGGAAAGCATTTTCTTGCAGGTTGCCGATCGAGATCGGCAACTCGATTTTGAATAACTTCTGCCGGCGATTTGGAGTGCGGTGCCATCAATTTCAATACTGTGGTCGCCGGTAATCGGGTTTGAAATGGTAAAGACGCCCTCGCTATCGGTCTGGGCACTTTGGTTTGAGCTTAAAATTTTAACCGTAATTCCAGAAATGGGGTTGCCACTTAAGGCATCTTTAACCACGCCCGAAAGCGTGGTCAAGGCCTGGTAGTTTTTTGTCACCGTATCGGTGCGGTTAAAATAATCGGTGGCGGAAAGCTCTACTTGATTAAAATAATCCGTTTCAAACTCAAAGCTGCCATCATTTCCGGCAATGATCTCATCAGAACCAAAAAGTGAGGTTTTTATTTTAATCAAGATGCCAGGTCGTGCGGCATCGGGGGCCCCGCTGATAATCAGTTTTGAGAGCGAGGTGGAGGACGGGTTGATGCTGATAAGTTCGGCAATCAGGTTTCGACGGAAAACATTCACGCTTCTGGTAAAGGTCGCACGATTTCCCGCCAGGTCGGTTAAGACGATGAGAAGAGGCAGATTACTGCCCTCGGGCATACTGATATTTTTGCTAAAGCTTGCCTCACTCACGGTGAGTGCTTCTCCGTTTGCGCTTGCGGATTGAAGGTTCTCACTTGCCGTGCCTAAAATTTCCACATTCAAGCGCTCCAAGTTTGCACCGGAATTTGGAGTCATGGACAAAATGAAAGGCGGGCTTTGGTCCAAAGTAACCGGGGCCAGGTCCTCAATTTTCTGATTGCCGGCGAGATCGGTCGCCTCTATACGGATACTGTTTCCACCTTCCCGGTAGGTCAGATAGATGGAAAAGTTTTTCTCATAGGTTGAGCGGATGAGCATTTCATTTAGATAGATACGGGTCAAAGTCTGTGATTCATCGCTGACATGAACATCAAGCTTGCCAATGTTCGAGTTGGTGAGAACCGAGTTGCTGATTGTGGCCGCAATCTGGGGTTGGTTAAAATCGTATTGGACAGTGCTTGAGGCCTCTGAAATCAGCCCAAACTCGTCGGCAATTCGCGCGAAAATAGTATAGCGTCCTTTTCCGCCTTCAGGGAAGGTATGGAAAAAATCCTCGCCGGTCAAAGGTGACGAGATCGAGATTCCGTCACCAAAGTCGATTAAGATAGCGGAAATTTTTCCATCCACATCATAGGAGCCGAGGGTCCGGCAAACTACGCTGCGGCCTTCCTGCATCAGGCAATTAAGCACGGCCACGGGGGCGTAGTTAAGAGAATCGGCAACGACGGCATGTTTGAGCGAGGTGGTGGATTGCCCCATGTTGTCCGTCACCACCACGTAAGGCCTAAATGGTCCAAAAGTTGTATAGGTGTAAGAGACCACAGGTGAGGTTGTGGTGAGTTCCACTCCATCGCCAAAATGGAAGTTGAAGTTATTAATTCCATAAAGGGCGGAGTAGGAGAGAGAGGCATCAAGAGTGGCCGTCAAAGGCAGTTTTCCAGTATTAGGGGTGACGTTTAAAATCGCCACCGGCGAAATTGTCCTGTCACCCACGGTAATGATTTTGTCTTCGGTTGCAGTATTTCCCACGTTGTCCGTAATGGTCAGTCGGATAATATAGGTATCAGGAGTCAAGAAGACATAGAGCAAGGTCGGTGACGGCCCATAAAATTCATCAAGCAGATTAAAGTCGTTATAAATTTCGTAGTGGAAAGAGGCAATCGTCCCGGCGGTGGAAGAGGCGCTAGTTGCATCAAAATAAACCGACAATGGCACGGGGCCATATTCAGGGGTGGCAGTAAAATGGGCGGCGAGGGTGGTTGTCTCAATAGGGATGGATACGGCCCCACCTAAGTTGACGTAAGAATATGAGGATGGCAGTTCGTTGTCGCCGATAGACTGTCCATAGGTTGCGGCGAGACCGAGACCACCATATGCCCCATTCCCCCAGCAGCGCATCTCCTCACCACCGGACATATTTAATCGAGCACAGGCGCTAACTCCACCAACGGTTATCTCTATCGCTGAACCTCCAAGCGAAACGGGGGGAATACTGGAAGGGAGTTCGTTGTCTCCAATATGAGCGGTGCTGGCCGTTCTATTGCCCATGATGTAGTTGGAGTTCGGCCCAAAACAGCGCACATTTCCATTGGAGAGATGGGCGCAGGTGCTGTTGTGTCCAGCAATTTTATCGACTAAAACACCTTGAGCGATTTCGTCTGCCGACAAAAGAGAAACAAAACCTGCCGCACTCGCCGGTTCATTGTCGCCAATTTTATTGGTGTGTCCGAGTCCAAGTTCTCCTGAAGCGTTGTACCCCCAGCAGCGCACATGGCTAAAATTTGTGAGTACGCAATTATTTAGAAATTCGCTGATTAATTCTTTGATTTTTTCTCCACTGCTAAGTTCACTCGCTGTAAAAAGAGGAACATTCCCCAAAGCGGCGGGAGTTTTAGTTTGACTAGGAAAGGGATTTAAACTCCCAAGACCTAATTGGCCGTTATTGTTGATACCCCAGCAGCGCAAGGAATCATCCACCAGCATAGCGCAGGTATAAAATTGGCCGGCTCCAAATGCTGTTGCTGTTCTCGGAGTGTCCAGGCCATCTGGGGTCAACTGCACAGCACCACCCATATCAACATATCCATAAGAGGAGGGCAGCTCATTGTCGCCTAAAGTGTCTGCACCAGAACCTAAATATCCTAATTGATATTGGTGATTATCCCCCCAGCATTTAACTTGGCCTAAATCATTCACTATGCAGGTGTGATCATATCCCACGGCCACATCTATGACCTTGCGTCCTTCCAGAATTTCTGTCGGAGTGAAGACTGAAACATCATCGGCGGTATAGGGCGATTCATCATCGCCTATATTGTTTAAGTGGCCAAGGCCCAAGCTTGCGACGCCGTTATATCCAAAACAGCGAAGGCCGCCATCATTTAAAATCGCGCATGTGTGTCGCCTGCCTTGTCGTAATACCTCTACACTTCTGCCTGCAGAGATTTCTGCTTGTGATAAAATCTGTACATCACCTACGGATAAAGGGAGTTCAGCGTTTCCAACTTTGAGCAATCCAGGATACCCAATTTGGCCATAGACATTATTACCCCAGCAACGTACGCCCTTATCGTTAAAGAGTGTGCAATGTGAGTCGCCACCAGATGTTGTCTGGTCAATGCTTCGTCCTCCAATTTTCTCAGAGGAGGAAAGAATTTGAGAAAATACAGACAGCTCGGAAGGGAATTCGTAGTCACCAACAAAGTCTGCGGCACCGGCACCCAGCCCCAGTTGCCAGGAATAATTTCCGCCAAAACATTTCACCATGCCTAGATCACTTGTGATGCAGGTGTGGTCAAACCCGATTAAAACATCAACAACTTTTCTGCCTGCTGCAATTTCTGCGGCAGTAAAGACAGGCACATCGCCCGCAGTGTATGGGTACTCATCGTCGCCAATATTACTGGTGTGACCAATACCAAGATTTCCATAAATATTTTTGCCAAAGCAACGGATAGCACCATCGTTTATTATAGCGCATGTGGTATCCTGAATGCCCATTCGTAACAACTCTACTTTGCGTCCGGCCGCAAGTTCCGCTGGGGATAAGATTTGCACATCCCCTACAGTATAGGGAAGTTCATTATCGCCAATCACGGTTTTGTTAGGATAACCGATTCCACCGTTTGTATTAGTTCCCCAGCAACGCACACCCTTGTCTTCAAAATGCACGCAATTGGCATAGGCAGAGGAGGCCATGCTACTGATCATTCGGCCTTGGGCCTTTTCTGTGGGCGAAAGGACTTGGGTGAAAACAGTCATGTCTGAAGGATATTCATCATCTCCAATGGAGATTGTATATCCAAGCCCGAGTGCTCCCCAGCCGCCATGGCCCCAGCAGCGCATCTCTTCGCCAGTAGGCATATTGAGCAAAGCGCAGGCGGAAGATTGGGTTACGGTTATGTCAACGGCCGGTCCTCCCAGAGAAATCATGGGAACAGAGGAGGGCAGTTCGTTGTCACCCAGATTAGCTGTGCTTGGTGATTTGTCGCCTCGAACATATCCTGAGTTACTACCCCAGCATCTGACTCCTCCATTGGTAAATAGTGCGCAAATCGTTGACCAATTTCCTGAGATTTTTTTGACTTTTATTCCATCTGCCAATTCGGCAGCAGTGAGCAGGGATGTGTAACCAGCACTACTTGCTGGCTCATTGTCACCTATGTGACTAGTATGTCCAAGGCCTAGCTCGCCAAAGGTATTGTCACCCCAGCACCTGACATTGCCAAAGCTGGTGAGGACGCAGTTATTGTGTGAAATGCTGACTAACTGCTCGACCTTTACTCCTGAGGTGAGTTCTGAAGAAGTAAAAAGAGGAACATCGCCATAAAAGGCCGGAGGTTTGTTTAGGTTCATGGTTCCGTAGCCTAATTGGCCTTCACTGTAACGGCCCCAGCAGCGAACTCCACCCGTATTCATCACCGCACACGAGTGCCAGCGTCCGGCCTCAAATCCTAAGGCCTCCTGTCCACCTCGCTCAATGGTGACCACTTCATGCCCCATGGTATCAAGGCCCACCTTGCCTCGGGCGAGATTGCCGAGGGTGTCAGAAATTTCAATTTTTAAAACGGAAAAGGTCTGATCGCTTAAAGAAAAAGATGAATCAAAGTTTACGGTGATTTTATTTTGTGCCTCATCCACAGTGTAATTGTCCGTAGGCACTGGAATGTCATTTAAAGATAAAGAAAGGCCTGAATAGTCCGCTCCACTCTTGTCAAAAATAGCAATTTGAACCGTCGGTGTGAGAGTGGATAAGGAACCGCCGCCCGGTATGAAGTTAAAAATTGGCCCTGCTACGTCAGGATTATTCCAATCCATGACATAAAGTGCGGCACGGGAAGATAAATTTCCATGAATATCCACGGCACGAACCGAAACAAGCGCCTCTTCCATGGGAGAGAGCGATTCCAGATATGAAAGAACGTCGATCTCAAGCTTTTTAGAAAAAACGTCATAAGAATATTCTGAGGGCGACAAAATGGTCGGGCCCAACTTGATTACAAAGCGCGAGATGTCGATGTCAGACTCATCACTTAATTGTGCGGTGACAACGCCAGGGTTGGCGTTAAGAAGCCCTTCCTCGGGCGAAAAGGTGATGGTCGGGGGATTATTTTCTACTCGGGGGGGCCTTTCTTCGGCCGTGTAGCTAAGTGTCGCCTCGCTCGTTTCTCCTTGGCGGTCAGTAACAACCACACGTGGAATGTAGGGGCCTGCTACAGTGATAATTCGAGAATGCGTCGGGGTGGTTAACGTCTCACTTGTCCCGTCGCCTTGAAAATATTGGTATGAGACAATGCCTTCATCGTCGCTCGATAAAGCGGCAGAAAGTTGAGAGACGAATGGAGCGGTAACGGGCATTTCATTTAAAAGCGCTAGACTGGCCACAGGAGGTGTATTCTCGCCTATGGTAAAAGTTTTTTCCTCGATGCCTGTCGCGCCCTGGTCATCAGTTACGATCACTTTGGCGGTGTAGCTTCCAGCGCTGGTTAAATTCTGTGAGTAAAGCGGACTTGTTTGGGGTGAGTTGACTAACTCCTCCTCGCCTTTAGAGATGATAAAACGATAATTGCTAATTCCCCGCGAATCGTGCGAACTCTTGGCATCCAAGGTAAGCAAGCTTGGGGCCTTGCCATGACTCAAGGTGAATTCTAGTGAGGCCACGGGTGATGCGTTTGGAAGAACCGTGATTAAAACAGACACAGTATGCGAAAGGCCCATTCGGTCAAATGCGGTAAACTGCGCTAAAAATTCCCCTGGGTTTTGATACAGGTGGTTTTGCCCAGGCGAGGTGAGCGTGGCGCTCTGACCGTCACCGTAATTTGCCTCATAGCGAACGATTCCCTCATTGTCCGACGATTTACTTAAATCAAAGGAAACCAGCAGCGGAAATTCACCCGATATGGGATATGCTTGGGCCAAGGCCACAGGTGCGGAGTTGATATTGACGTGCATGCTTTTAAAGCTTTTGGCCCCATCATTGTCAACCGCCGTTAATGTTATGGTCTTGATACCGCCGGTTGAAAATGTGTAGGGGAAAATAGGCGAGCTTTGGGTTAAAGTTGTACCCTCAACTTCTAATTTATATTGGGTAATGGTGCCGTCTGAGTCAGACGATCCACCGGCATTAAAAATAAATTCTTCACCCGGATTGCCTTCTAAACGTGAAGAGGACAGCAGTGCCACTGGCCTTGCGTTAATGCGAATTTCTGTCATTACTGTCGGGGCTGAGGGCAGGCCTCATCATCAATGACGATCATGGAAAGAGAAAAACTTCCCGCGGTTAGATAGCTGATTTCAAAGATAGGGGTTCGGCCGGTTACGATACTTCCATTTCCAAGCGACAAGCGATAAGCGCTGACCTTGGAATCGTCAGAGGAGGCGCTTGCGTCAACGGTGATCTTGTCAGTCGTATTGGCCCAGGATTTATTAAGCGTGAAGGAGGCAATTGGGGCAGTGTTCGGGCCTAAAACCGAGACGCTAGCGGATTTTGAGGAGACAAGCCCTTGGCGGTCGCTCACCGTCAGCTTGCAGATATATTCGCCGGCGCTCGTAAAAGTTTTTAAAAAGAGTGAGGTTGTTTGGTTAACGACCGATATTTCAGAGTTTGGCCCAGTACATTCCAGCTTATAATTTTCAATTTTGGAATCATCCGTCGATGCGCTGGCATTGAACGTGACAAGAAGAGGCGCCCTACCGGATAAAGCCGACTGAGTTAGGTAGGCATTGGGTGCATGATTTTCTTTAACCTGAATTGTTCGAGTATAGGTGTTGATTTCCCCAAAGGAATCTTCCACCTCTAAGGAAGTGACAAATTCACCAACCGTATTAAAGGAGCATGAAGCACTAAAGGATAAGGCCGCAAATGTCTGTCCGTTTCCACAGCTCCAACTGGTGCGAACAATGGGTGCGCCATCCCCGCCTTGAGTTGAGATAAGAGAAACCACTACTGGTACGGTATCAATTAAAGGCGTGGCGATAAAATACGCCCTAGGCGGTTTTAGCACGGTAACAGAGATAGGAGCCGATGTGACCTCAACCCCGGCGGAATCTTTAACGATTACGGCGATGGCATAGATTCCAGGATTTAAAAAAGTGAGCGGGATCTTGGGTGTGGACGAGACGATTCTTCGTCCATCACTGATAATAAAGGTAAAGTCTGCGATCCCAAAATCATCACTGCTGCCACTGGCATCAGCTTCCAGCTCCAAGGGAGCAATGCCTGACGATGCCGACAGGACGAGATTGGCCACGGGTGGTTGGTTTGGCGGTAGGGCATTGATATTTACTGAGGCCAAGGCCTCAAGTCCTTGGCGGTCAAGGACGCGAACAAAAATGGTGGTGTTTCCAACCGTATTTATAGTTGTCAAAAAAGATGAGGAGGTTGTCAGAACTTCAGGCCCACTACCAACTGCGTAGCCAAAATTTACAATTCCTTCATCGTCTGTTGAGCCGCTGGCATTTAAGTTGATATGAAGCGGGATGTGGCCTGTCTGTACATTTGCTGTAACCAGCGCCACTGGGGCGATATTGTCTAAAATGGTGACCGATGTGTGAGCGGAGGCAAAAGCGTTATCGCTGTCAATCGCCTCCACGGTTATGTTGTATGTTTGGGCGGTTGATAAAATATGCTCTAACGAAGTGGCGGTTGTTTCAATAATCGGGGTGCCATCGTTAAAATTATAGCGAAAGCGCACAGGCCCGCTTGAGTCACTATCGCTTGATGTTGCTGTAACTTTGACCTGCCCAGGTGCTTTTGCTTTTAAAATCTGGCCGTCAACGCTCAAGGTTGGTGGAGCATTAACAGTGACCGCGATGGGAGAACTTACGGCCTCTTCCATCGCGGCATTTTTAACTTTTAAAGTTATCTGATGAACCCCGGGAGTCTCAAGCACCATCAAAGCGAAGGGATAAGGATTTTCCACCACAATCCCGTTACTACTTTCAAAGCGAAAGCTGGTTATCTGACCTAAGTCAAAAGAGCTGCTGGCATCTAAGGCAAGATAAAATGGGGCATTTCCTCTGGTAACGGGCAACGAGAACGCCGCGATCATACCACCACCCACGCGAATCATCTGCGTCGAGGTATGCTGGGCACCCCCGGCATTTTTAACCGTCAAGGAAACAAAATAATCACCCGCACTTAGGTAATCAAAGCGCATATTATCAAAGGTGGTAGTTACACTCGTACCTTCGCCAAAGCTCCAGGTAAGCTCAGCAATTTCTTGTCCGCTCGTGTCGGCAAAAAATAAAACCGATAGCGGGGCCGTGGGTGCCATACTTTGCGCCGTAAATTGGGCAAAGGCAGGTGGGATAAGAGGGGCGGTCACGCTCAAAGTTGCGGATAAAAAGGCAGGGATGGTGACAAAAAAGCTTCCATCGTTATCCACCGTGACATCGCGTGATTCGCCGGTATTTGTGGTGATTAGAATTTTTGAATTAGGAACCAAGACCGCGCCGGCCGGTGCGCTGATAACGGTGTTGCCCCCGGACTTTGCCAAAGCGAGATACTGCTTTTGAAAAAGATTAAGCGTATCAGCGATGTTGATAGTGACCGATTCGCCACTTAAAGAAAGGTCACCAGAGTTCCCCGCCAAGTCCACCGCATGAATTAAAATTGCCTGCGTGCCGTTGACAAGGGGGATATTGGCCTCGAATTTTTTATTAATATTATCAAAGGCGATATTTTGATTATTAATTGTTAGAAGCGAAAGGCCCTCGTTAAAGGTGCCAGCAATGGTCATCCCGTTTTCTTTGGTGATAAAAGGCGAAGAAGGCGAGGTGAGGGTGAGCACGGGAGCGACCGAATCACGTGTGACGAAAACCCATTCTTCTGAGGAATAATCACCCATATCATAGGCAACGATACGAATAGCGTTTGCTCCTTCAAAAAGGGCGAGGTTTAAGTTAAAGTTTTGCCCCTGTGTTCCTGTTTGGGTAGCGACGAGGGTGCTGTTTTGGAAAATATCAACTTTCTTCAAAGAGGCATCTTCCACATTAACCCGCATGGCATAAGTGCCCTCTCGTGTAAGATGAAGATTTTGGTGACTCAAAAAAATCACTGGAGGGGCGTTGTCATAGAAGATATTCAAGCTTGTGATGCTCTGGTTATGAAGGGCATCCACCGCCAGGATCGTGAGCACATTGTTTCCAGAGTTCAGGTTCAAGTTTAAATTTGTGGTGTCTTCTTCCGACGTGGCGATTTTTGTCCCGTTTAGGATAAACTCCAAAGAAAAATGGGAGAGGTCAGAGGCCTGTGCCATAAGAGCGAAGGTCGGGGTCCTTACGATTTGGCCCTCTGCCAGATTTACGCTGACTGCTGGAGGTGTCTTGTCAAAAAAGAAGGAACGGTTAAGCGGATTTGGTGTGGCAAAGTTTCCACTCTGGTCACGAATAGAGTACAAAATAGAATAGGGCCCATCCTGCGGGTTTAAGGGTTTCACTCCGCTGACTTTGACTAGTCCATTGGGCAGGGTCTCAGTTATTGCGTCTTGTTCCGTACCATTGATGCTTATCTTGGCACTGGCGAGATTCAGCACGCCAGAACTGTCCTGCACATGGGCATAGAGATCGGGAAATTCGCCGAGAAAATGTTGCTCAGGGAGCGGAGAAATGGGTGCCACCCATACCGGCGGAACTGCATCTCTAACCACAGGGATATTAAATTCTAGCCTGCCCCAGCGTCGCGCTTGTGTGCCGTTGGCCGTTTTCTTGCGGTAAAGTTCGATTGTAAAATCTTGCGAGCTGGCCGATGCAAAATGAGCCACTGTGTGATCGTAAGAAATAGCATCATTGGCATTCATAATTTTTGGTACAGAGGTATGTACCAAGATGCCCTTGTCATAAAATTCGGCGTAGTAAAAATGCTCGTCGTTATCTGCGGTCAGTCTGGTGTCTCCTTCAAAATCCACCAGGTCAGAATCGTCAGGAAGGTTGGATGGGAGGTTGGCAAGATTGGTAATTTTCATTTTTACCGTGTCGGATTCATCTTCAAACTTAACTCCTGGTAACGTTCCGGCCTCAAATTTAAATCCGGCAAACATGCTGGCGTAATAAAGCTGTGCGGATGGGGCGTGTTCCACTTGAAGCGGGAGACGGTACTCAGCGATGATTTCCGGTCGAGTGGAAAGCTGGGAGGTTATTTTTGTGATGACCGTTTTGAGCGTATTCATTGAGGATGTCAGGCGATTTATTTTGGCCTCATTTCCACTAATGAGCCGCAAGCTGGCGAGCTGTGCTTCAAGGGCTGTCACTCTGAGTTCAAGGCGCGTTTTTGTGGCAAGAAGCTGCTTTACCCTGGGCGGAATATTGCCCACAGTAAGTGAAAATTGGTTTAGGTCACTGCTTTTTAGCTCCGGTGTTTCAAAGCTAAAAAAGCGGCGGTTACCCACCTTGGTTATCGTCACAAGATGACTGACCTCGTGGGCCTGGTCGGGAAAATACGCAGTAACCTGAATATTTTGGTCATTCATTTCTCGGCAAATGGGTGTGACCAAAAAAGCACCTTTCCAGACCTTGCAGATTTCCCCGGAGATGACTACCTTTTCTCCTGCCTGCCTCGTGACGGGATTCATTTTATTTGGCGTAATCCAGATACCTGAATTGGCCATTTTAAGCGCTGGAGACATGCCAGTGACAATAATGGTTTCTTCGGTCTGATTTGAATGGCCTTGGTCATCTTGATAAACCGCCACAACTTTGTAAATTCCCTGGTCGGAAAAAAGGTGCGATAGGGCCGTGCCAGTATAAATTGCGCTGGTTCCATCATCAAAGTAGAGAGTGATGGAGGTATTGCTGCCCTTTATATTGGAAAAATCAAAGTTTGTCGTAAGAGGTACTTCGCCACTCATGCTTGATACATGCAGTGTGGCCGACGGCATATCTGTTATCGCGGGAGGTGTTGGCACTGGCGTTGGTGTCTGCGTAGGCACAACTGTCGGCGTTGGTGTCGGGATCGGAGCTGATTCGTAGGTCAAAATAAGTTTTGCCGGGAGATTGGACTCCTTCGTTCCAACCTCAAGATGTCCTGGGTCATTTTCAATTATCTTGCGCACCATGAGCCCGTAGTTATTAATTGAATCGTGGAGAATGTCTTGGATGTATGACGTGACATCAATTTCAATATTTCCCGTTAAGTTATTGGTAATGGTTCTCATGGCGATCGGAGTAGCATTATATGGATGAAGCTCAGGGTGGGTGCCTGAATACATGGTCCATTCTTCCCCCGGACAATCGGTGGACGAATTGGAAGGGTTTATGGCATTTCTACAGTTCCAGGTGACGCCCATTTCAGTCCATGATTGGGTTAAAGTATAAATGCCAATATCACGGCCTGTTGTTCCCCAGTTATTGGCATTTTGTGAAATGTACAAGCGAAGTTTTGCCGAGATGAGAGTAGCTGCGGATGTCTGCTTGATTGCCTGTGTATTAAAGCGCAGTAGGGCGCGATTTTTGCCTGACTCCTGAATGACCGCGATGGCGTCTGCCCCTTGGTTTTGATTAGGACTTCCCTGCCTTAAATAAGAGTCAGCTTCAACTGAGATATTTACAACTTCCGCAGCATGGAGGCCGACAGCAAAAACAATCAACAAAAGAACAAGTATGATCCTCATCATCGTCTCCAAATCCTAGAGATAAAGGGCCAATTCCTGATATTCTTCTTGCGTAATTGTGCCCTCTTCCAGGAGCTGGGCCAGCTCGGCATCTTGAAGTTGATAAGCGGGATCAGCAGTGGATACCGTGGTGGAAATTTCGGTGATGTCGGCCCTCGCCGCCTGCTCGGTTGGCGTTAAGGTGACCTGGGCGCTCGACGAGATGGAAGTAGCGCTCTTGTTGCTGCCTGAGCTGGTAGCTCCTCCGCCACCTCCGCTGCAAGAAGCAACAAGTATTGAAAGTAGAAACCACACAACATTCTGTCGTTTCATAGATTCTCCCCTCATAAATACGGCCAACGTTCCACTCAAGTACAAGGACCTGTGCCTCATACTGATTATGGAAGAGAGCGATCCGATGCTTGATGTCGGATTATTTTATGGCAATAGTTATCGGACAAATGGAATTTTTTTTTAGCGTCATAGAAATCAGGAGCTTATATAATATATAATTTGTGAAATAGCGTATGGAATTTATTGAAGTATGCTTTTTTAAACCTAATTCTCTCGCGGACTTTGCATGAACTCGGCCGCTTGATTTTTTTAAATCGCAAGTCGCGCCACCTTTTTGTGTCACTTATTTCATGCAAAGAGTGGAGCGGAAAAAATGATCGGAGGGTTCAGTTTTTGGTCGATAAGACGATATGAGAAGGAAGATAAAAAAACACAATGAGGTTTTCCTTGAAAAATCCAAGTGAAAAGAGTGTATTGAGTTGTGAAGACAAGATGCTCCGCCTGAATGCCGGACGCGTAGTTTATGCCGTCAGAAAATTTCATGGATATGGGCAGATGGAATTGGCAGAAGAGTTTAATATATCTCAATCAAACATTTCCAAGATTGAAGCAGGTGTTCTCGCCCCAGATTTGCGATTCTGGATGGATTTCATACGTGTTTTTAGAGTGAAGGACCCTTTCTGCTTTTATTATGGTACCGCTGAAATTGATGGCATCCCGAAGTTGGGCCAAGTGGGGAAAAACTTCTATAAGGGTCTGACCTTCAGGATTCCAAAACACTATCAGACAGACCCGGTCATCACCTCACGCAAGATTAGACCTATGATTGAGGTTCTTGAGAAGACTCTTGAAAAACCGTGGCATGCCTTTTTGGCAGAGACCAAGATACCTCACGGGATTTTTGATATTTTAAATTTCCCCTTGCCCGGACTTCTCATCAAGGACCTGGCCGATTTTTTTAATAAGCATGCAGAAAAAATTAATTTTGGCGTGGAGCTTAATATTGAAACACAGGGAAATCACGGATTGCTGTTTAAAGATTATGACAGCAGTCGCACACCATTGAATGTTCTTAAACATTTTATCCAGAAGCAACGGGAGTATGGTGTTGATTTTGAGTACACGATGGCGCAAGAAAATGGGGATGTATCTAGCATCGGCATTAAGGCCTTGCCGGCCCTTACAGCTTTAGTTTTAGAAAAAAACTTGCCGGAAAATATTTTTTTTAACGTCTGCGCTCAATATCCTCTTTACCTGATGAGAATGAAGGATGCGAGTGCCAGTCTCCGATTGATTTGGCCGTCAGAATGCCGCAAGGACGAAGCCCGGCATCATGACCTATCGACCGCGCCAGGCAAGCAGGTCTTGTGCGTGGCCTAACGCAAATTGTTCAGACCGGGAATAATTACAGAATTGTGGTATATGCAACGACCCATATTTTGAAATAATGACTGTGTCCAGTGTGAGCGAAGGATGCCTATTCGCCATCCAAAAGTTTTTCAAGCTCATGATACCAAAAGTAAGTTGCACCATGGTCTAGGGTGAGGATTGTGCCTTCTTCTTCCTCTTGACTGGACTACTCTGACTTTGCAATGTCCCAGGAGACCGACATTCATAACGCTAAAGAATATTGGGCCGACTACTGGAGGTAATGTATGCCAAAACGAACAAGAAAATATGAAGATTCCTTAGAGAAATCTCTGAAAAATCCCGTCGAGGCTGCGGCCTATCTTAATGCGCATCTTGAAAAAGACGATGACGATTCCGAGGAACTATTTCTCCTGGCCCTTCGTGATGTTGCCAAGGCCTACGGCATCAGTGAAATTGCACAAAACACGGGTTTGGGTCGAGAGAGCCTGTATAAGGCCTTATCGGTCGATGGAAATCCAAGACTCACAACTTTAAAAGATCTGCTGGATTCTATGGGGCTGCGGCCGAGTGTTGAGATGAAGGAAATTAAAGCATCTTGAACAAGTTGACGCAACAATTAAGCTTTCCAAACCTTCTGACTTTGTACGTAGTCAGTACCGTCAATCTGTGATCTAGTTTTCTACTTTGAGTGACTAGTTTTCTATTCTGCTTGACTGGTTTTCTGTGTTGTATTATCATTTTATTGAGTATGCGTCGGGTGCAGATTTGTACGGGGGAAATGTATGTCAATTGCAGATGTGGTTAGACGTCAAAAAGATATAGCACAGGGAAGATTAACTCGGATCAAAGATTTACCGAGTCACGCAATCTATTCTATTTGTAACCTGCGTGGTGGTATTGGTAAAACTACGTTGACCGTAAATCTTGCTTACGCTGCCAAAGAAATATTGGTGACAGATACGTGCCCGCAAGGGAATACTTCTGCTTTTTTCGATTCGAATCATTATACTAACAATGCTGTGACTATTTTAGATGCCCTTATGCCATATTTAATTCCAGGGCTGGGAAGAGCAACTCGAATAGCCTTAAATGTTGGAGCAACTAATCCTAGCTACGGAAAGAAGCATAATGTTTTTTACATCCCATCAAATGAGCAGTTGTATTTACTACCTAATCAAATCAGTTCTGCACTGACCCAGGCAATCAGCATTGCGAACGCATCTCAACGTACAATTGCTATTACTTCGATTTTAAATTCACTAAAAGCTGAGGTTGTGCGTGAGATGAAAGAATTAAAAATTTCAAAATCGCTAATAGATACTTCCCCTTTTTTTTCGGGGGCCACTCATTTATCCTGGCATGCTGCTGATGCGTTAATTATCCCTGTTCGCACTGATCAACAATCCATTAATTCCCTGAATATGTTGCTAAAACTTCTTTCTGATCCAGCCGGTGAGTTCCAAAAGTATTGTCGTTATGGACAAGGATTAAGTGTTCCAAAAATACAGATGGTCGTAATTACTCATTGTGGATGGTCGACCGTCTCGGGTGCTCAAAATGAGCCGAATGCGCCGACGAAAATTTATTTAGAAAAAGTTTATGACATAGTGAGAAAGAATATACAGCACTTTACAACTGATGATCCAAGAAATCATGTCTTTGCCTTAGATGATCTTTTGGGGTCTGGACGATTTTCATCGGCGACTTCACGACCCATTGAAACTCTGGAGACTGGCGAAAGTGTTTATATAAATCGAGTCAAAGTTACAGTTAATAATGCTGTTGAAAAATGCAAAAAACAGCTTAAATTTTTAAATAACTGTTTGTGGTAATCTTATTTGCGCCAAGGGGCCAAGGGTATGAGGGAGGGCGTATCTTGGCACTACTTCAAAGGCGCCGCATTCACTTATGACGATGGTGAATGTGGTAGTTAGAAGTCGTTTTTACCACAATTCACCACAATTTTGAGTGAAGCATGCTGAAAAACGATGAAATACCATGAAAGAAAAAAAGGGCAAGTCTTTGATTTTCTTGCTAACTCAGTGAAATGAGAAAGGGCTTCGGGTTTTTGCAGGAGGCCCCTTTTTTTATTCTTTTCATGGCCTCACAAATCTATGCGGTTTTTTCAAGATGCTTCTCATATCCCCATGGTGGCAGTAATTTGAGCAGCACATACAGGATTATCATTGGTAGAACTAAAAACCCGATGGCAACAAAGAGACCTTCTGC
>Ga0209211_10000794_pt1 | contig 62927 bp, 52 predicted proteins | sample RifGroA2_FD_183992 | JGI IMG/M metagenome (GOLD analysis project Ga0209211, IMG submission 183992) | Groundwater microbial communities from Rifle, Colorado, USA - Groundwater A2 (SPAdes) (version 2) | ecosystem: Environmental > Aquatic > Deep subsurface > Groundwater | place: Rifle, Colorado... | reverse complement strand
GTAAATGTTGTCGCGCCGCAGGTGGTTCCCAGGGTAACGCCACAGGTGTTCTCGCTGGGTATGGTGGCGGGTGACAGCAGAACCCAAACGATAACCGTAGCTAATATCGGTTTCGCCACCTGGACAAATGTTAATGTTATGTCACCTACGCTTTCCTGGGTTAAGGTTGATGGTATGGCGGGGTTGACGAAGACTCTTGGTGCTATACCGCCGGGGGGAAGCGCCAGCTTCACGTTAAGGATCGAGCCGCCCGCCGACCAGGCCAGTCAGGCCTATGCCCAGAACCCGCTGGTGAATATTATCAGCGATAACTTCGCCAATGTGCCGGTGAATGCGGGCATTACCATTACTTCAGCGAGGAATGCCAATATCTACTTCAACGTGACAAACGCGGATAAGCAGCCTATGGATCCGACCAGATTCATAAGCGGCGCTAACATAACCATGACCAGCCTGGATATCTCAGGCCTCAGTATGACGGGGAAGACCGACGCCAACGGCTTCGCAGCCCTCGGCAATGTCCCCGCCGGTAAATACACATACCGCGTAGAATCTACCGGGGCACAGCCTGTTTCCAATAATCTGACCATAGACCCCGGTCTGGACCAGACGATGAATATTTTGCTCCCGACGTCCATGGTCACATATAAATGGTCGGTCACACCAACGACCATAGTTGATAAATACGACATCACGCTGGATATGACATTCAAAACCGATGTCCCGGCCCCCGCGATAGTAGTAAGCCCGCCCCTTATGTCCCAGGCAATGACGGCAGGCCAGACAGTTTACACGCAGTACACGCTTACGAACCGCGGTATGGTTTCCGTAACGGATTTCAAGCTCGACACAACCCAGACCGACCCCGCCGTAAAAATAGAACTGCCGTTCACGACCATAGACGAGATAAGGCCCGGGCAGACCATAACCGTGCCGGTAAAAATATACCTGGAGCACGCCTCAACCCACGAAGCCAGAATAGGCCACACCTGCGGCTACATGTGCGCCGCCGGCCAATGGACGGCTCTTGCGGTAGAGACGTTTAAGGCAATAGTCGGGGACACAGGAGGAGGTGCGGGCGGCGGGGACACAACTACCGGCAGCATAAGTGGAACAAGCGGCGGTAGTAGCGGAAGCGGCGGCGGAGGAAATGCGGGAACGGTCTCTTACAGCGGCGTTCCGGTAGCCATTACATCCCAGGTGGCCGCGTCGGCAACGACCGTTAGCGGCTGTGGTGTAGGCGTCTGCGTCACCGACGCGCAATGTGGCAAATGCCAGAAATGCGAGAACTATAGTTGTGTGGCGGATTCTTTAAAATTGGATTTGCTTGTAAACCTTAATGAGTGTCATGGCAGTCTTTGCAAAAAAGAGGTATGTAATAGCAACGGAACAACCAGATGTGTTTTTAAAACTGCCGGGGAAAAAGCAGATACCAACAGTCATGTAAGTGTCGAGGATTTGGAATCCCAGAAATGCCAGTATCGCGTAACGCGGTCTACCCCACCCGTAATGGGGGATCAGCAGTGTTCATGGTCACCCGACAATCCAGTTATCACCAAGTTTGTACCAGACCTTAACCGTGTCCCGCTTGAAGTCGTCTGTGGCACATTGGACGCATTGACACAATGTAAAAAGCACGATGATGATTACGGCACATGCGGTGTTTCGCGTTTAACCGCTGATGACCGGCTGCGAGATAGACTTAAAACTTCATGCGATGAAAATATAGAATTTAACACGGATGGTGAGTGCGTGAATAGATGTAAGGAAGCAGCACAGGTATATTATGATGGTCTCCGGGCAGCCGCCAGGCTTGCTCTGGTGTATGATTTTTATGCGGTTTCTCACAGAACAGGATGTCTGTGTTGTCCAACTGAGGATATCGGGGATCCTAATAACTAATGCGGACTCCCCTAAGAAAAAGAAAAGTGTTAGTAATTAGTTTTAAGGGAGAAATAAAATTATGAAGAAAAACATATCCCATCCATTAATTCCGTCAGTAAATAAATATAGAAATGAATTCGCTGCTTTATCTGCTTTTATCTTTGCAACGACTTTTTTAGCAAAGATTTACAAGCTGGGTAATCCGGGTTATTTGCAGTTTATTGGGTATTTATTTCACTCCGCTCCTTTTCTGATTCTCTCATTTATGATGGCTAGATGGGCGAGTCAAAAACGCAATTTTAGTCGGAAGGAATTTGTGTGCCGTGTCTCAGGCGTCTTGCCTGTATATTTGGTCTATCTGTATATGGTTCATAGTCTAGTTGGAGTTGCTGAGACTGGTAATGCGCCTATCGGATGGATTTTTTATCCTCTTTCTATGCCTGTTTTAATTCCCACTTTGTATTGGATAGGGTACGGTATTGCCAATATGATGTATAAGCGTTAGTGTTATGTTACGTTGTACGTATGTACGGGGCGCTGCTTAAACGCTTAAATGTGGTGCAACTGGTTTTGTTTGGATGAAGAAAAGGTGTTGTTTTATTAGCGGTAAACAGATGTTGTCCGTTAATCCCGCCCGAAATTGCCGGGCGGAGATCTTTGACAATTCATCATTACACCGGAGCGCGCGAATGCAATGCCGCCGTCCGGCTGTAATGTAATATGGCTGAACTTAGCCCGGGGCACAACGCTGCGGGTGTTGTGGGATGTTGCTTAAACGCTTAAATGTGGCGTGGCTGTTTTTTGTTTGGATAAAAAGAGGGCTATTATTTTTTGGTTTCCAGGAGCGCAAGGCGGTTCTCATGGTCGCGCAATTTTTCACCGTGGGCTGTCAATATATCCGCGTGGGTGTCCGCTTTTTGATCATATTTATGCCCTTTGATAACAGTTTTTTCATAGGCAGACATGGTGTTGCTGAAAAGTTTCTCTATCTTCAACATCATTGTTTCCATTTCCCGTTTAAGTTCGGCGCCAGATTGAAGCTGGTGAGTGTAAACTTTTTCAATCTTTTGATTGAATTCAGTTTTTAGTTCCGTCAAATCGCCGCGGGTCGCCGGCGCGGATTGGGTTTCGTCTTTCATAAGGATATTTTACAAGATTTACTCCCACCGCGTAAGGACCAAAAGACCTAGACCAGCGCGGGTTTTAGTTCGCAGTAATGCAGCAATCAGTATTTAAAGCTTGGAAAAAAGCGAGGTGAGTGGCATGTTTAATAAACTGATTGTTAAGGTTGTGTTGATCCAGGGGTTATGCGGCATTGCCCTTAACGGCCGCTGCGAGACTCCGGGTGTTTCCTGCGGGGATTTGAACAGGAATATTGCCGGCCAGGGCGCGAAGATGAGCGTTGCGGATTCGCGCGGGGCTGATGATTTAAAGAAAAATCTTGCCATGGTTGTTGCCGCTATTTCCCCGGCCAGGATGCTTAAACTCATGGCGGATAAAGCCATCGGGATTATAGACACTCGCTCCGAAAAGGAGTTTGAAATTGCGCATTTGCCCGGGGCAAAGAATATCCAGCTTGAAGGGTTCGGGGCCGCGCTTGCCGGCCTTTCAAAAGACACGGAGTGGGTGGTCTACGACAAGCAGCCGGAAAACGCCAAAGCCGCGGCGCGGCAAATGGCGGAGAAAGGTTTTAACGCAAAAGAGCTGTCCGGCGGCATACAGGTCTGGTCGGCCAGAAAATATCCGCTGGAAACGGGGGCGGCAAAATGACTTTTAATAAAAGGAAAGAGAAGCATGGATTTACCGCGCTTGCCATAAGCGCGGTTTTTGGCGTTTCCTTTTTAGCGGAAGCTTCCGCCCAGACTACCGTGTGCGCGGAGGTGCGCCTTCAGATAGCGCAGGAAGCCACGCTTGAAAGGGAGGCCTTTGACGCCGCCCTTGAAATAACCAATCAATTCCCCGGCTACGGACTTGAGAATTTCCGGGTGGACGTAGTTATAAAAGATTCCGCCGGCAGCCCGGCCGACAGCATGTTTTTTATCAAAGTGAACTCAAAAGAAGGCGTAACCGCGGTTGACGGCTCCGGCATCGTGCAGCCGGCGACCACTGCCAATGTTCATTGGCTTATAATTCCAAGCACCGGCGCGGGCGGAGTAAATCCGCTCGGCCTCAAATATTCCGTAAAGGCCGAGATCTCTTATAAACTTAACGGCGTTTACCAGGCTATTTCCACTTACGAGGACTATATAACCGTAAAGCCCCAGCCCGCGCTGACGCTGGAATATATTCTTCCGTTCGAGGTTTTCGCGGATGAACCGCTGACCGAAACCATAACAGAGCCCGTAGAACCCTTTTCACTTGGCGTCAGGGTCACAAACACCGGTTATGGCGCGGCCAGAAATTTCAGGATGGATTCCGGCCAGCCGGAAATAGCGGACAACAAACAGGGGCTTGCGGCAGATTACAAACTGCTCGCCGCTTACGTCGGAGGCGGGAAGACGGCGGAGACTCTTTTAGTTCCTTTCGGCGATGTGGCCGCCGGCGGTGTTACGCAGGCCGCCTGGATAATGTCCTCCGCTCTTTCGGGCAGATTCATCAGGTTCGACGCCAAATTCAGCCACGCGGATGAATTGGGCGGACAGCTTACTTCCCTTGTGCAGGGCGTGACCACCTATACGCTGGTCAAAGACGTTCTGGTGGATCTGCCGGGGCGCGACAGCCAGTTCGATTTTCTTGTAAATACCACCACCCCGCGCGGCACGATGTATGAGACTCTTTCCGCCGGCGGCGAGATAGCGCCGGATTTGATCCTGGAGTCCGGCCAGGCCGGCCCGATACCGGTCGAGCGGCTGGCGGGTGAATTTTCCGGCACTCTTGGCGGAGCCAATACTTCGGCCACGCTTAAATTTACGGGGGCCTCCGCCTCAAACGCCTGGGTTTACACTTCCATCCCGGCTCCGCTGCAAGGGAAGGCCAGGCTTTTGTCCGCGGTAAGAAGCGACGGTAAAGCTATCAATTCCAGAAATATCTGGATCTCCAGGCATTTCATCAAATCCTCCGTTTCTTATGTGTACAGGCTTAATCTTTTAGATTATAACCCGCCGCCGGCGGCGGAGTACGCGCTCAGTTTCGCGCTTGATTCGATCGACGTTCCTCCGGCCGCCGTCTCGGATCTCAATATTTTCACCGCTCAAAATGGCGCGCAGGCCGGACTTAGCTGGAACGCCACGGGCGAGGACGGCCTCGAAGGCCCCATACTGGGCGGCCATTATCTTATACAGGCGGCCACCAGCGCCGGCGCGGCTTTCAGCCCGGCCTCCGCCCAGGTGGTTTTCAGCACCAATACCGCGCCGGGAACAATGCAGAATTATTCCCTGGCCGCCCTTATGGGCAATGCTTCCCATTATTTCAAGCTGTGGCTCCAGGATACCGGTGGCAGTGTCTCCGGTGATTCCAATCTGGCTCAGTTGTATATGCCGCCTTATCCGCCCGCGGACTTGGTGATAGGCGCCGCAAGTTCGTCCACCGTCGAGGCGGTCTGGTCCGGCGGCAACAACAACACCCCTGTAGAATACAGCATATGGGCGGACACCGACGCTTTTGAGCCGGGGGTCGCGGTTTCGCCTTTCACGGACGCTTCGGATCGTTCATTTGCGTTCACCGGGTTGACGCCAAATACTACCTATCTGATATACGGCCAGGCCAAAAATCCGGAGACCGGAGCCGTGTCCGCGCAGGCTTATCTGGGCGGCACGGTTACGCTGGCCGCCGGGCCGGGAGCGCTCAGCGCTTCCGCCATATATATTTCCAGTTTTACCCTGGCCTGGGGAACCGGCGCGAATCCCGACGGCACTGAATACCTCGTCCAGATCTCCACGGTTCCGGATTACGCATATGGCGCGGTGGAAAGCGGCTGGGTTAAGGTGGTTGAATATTCGTTCAGCGGGCTTCTTGAAGGGACTTCTTATTACGCCAGGGTAAAGGCCAGGAATTCCGCGGGAACGGAAACGGGTTTCACGGAGCCGGGCGTTTTCAGAACCAGGTATTCGGATGTTACTCCGCCGGCGATACTTATCTCCAGCCCAGTTGCCGGGGCGAAATATGCCGGCGCTGATATTATAAGCATAGACTTCAGTGTTTCCGACAGCCTGTCGCTGGTGAGCAGTTCGGCCGCTTATCTGCGGCAGACGGCCGATAGCGGGACGCCGCGCGGCACGCTGCCGGACCTTATCCCGGTGACGGCGGGCCAAAGCCTGGCCGCCGCCGGGCTGGACGACGGGATCTGGGAGCTTACGGTTTCGGCCACCGATTACGCCGGCAATTATTCTTCAGCGACAAGCGGCGGGTTCGAAGTGACGCACGCCGCCGGAGTTATTGTCCGACTCAAGCTTGAGCCCGATACCCTGAATCTGGGCAGTAAAGGCAAAGATATAACCGCCAAGCTTAAACTGGAAAGTGAAAACGCGCCATGCTTTAACCGGGCAGGCATTAATATAAGCGCTATAAACGGTCATACACTGGAAAAGCCCATCTATGCGCTTGGGGAGCGGGGCGAGGGGCGCGGGGATCGGGATGAGGGACGAGGGGCGAAGGGTTCGGGGCCGGGGGCTGGGGGATGCGAGGAGAAAGAGAAAGGGCATGGCGATGAAGATTCTTCTTCCTGCGGCGGCATAACCGTAAAATTCGACCGGGAGGCTGTGATCGCGGTCGTGCCCGCAAGCGCCACGGTGAAAGTGACGGTGTCCGGCGGATTTACCGATGGGAAAAGTTTCAGCGCGGATGATACGATAAGAACCCTGAAGCCGCGCGGAACCTGGGCCGACCCGGCGTTCAGACCGGGCGGGGTTTATGTTTCCCCGAACCCGGCCAGGGGCGGCGCGAAGCCGGTGTTCCATATCGAGACCGGCATAGCCGACAGCGTCAGGATAACTATATACGGCGCTTCGGGCAGAATAGTACACGAGCATACCCTGGCCGGCGCGCCCGCCGTCCTGGATGACGGCGGCGGCCCGGTCTACGCCTATGAATACGCGTGGGAAGGGCGTATAGGGGCCGGTGTTTATTATTATTCCATTGAAACCGAAAAAGCCGGGGAGAAACTCAAAAAGTCCGGCGGCTTCGCGGTGCTCAGGTAACCCCGTTCGGTGTGTGGGGGGATGCATGAAAGAAGTATTGAATTAGCGCGTCATTTTAAGTATATTTTACCGTACTGTTATGAATCCATTGAGCCTGATACGCCAGTTTGTGAAAGGGCTGACTTCGGACACCGATCCGGGCCAGATAGGCTGGGGCATAGCTCTCGGCTTTCTGATAGGCCTTCTGCCCAAGGCTACGCTGACCGCCCAGCTCCTCCTGGTGCTTTTAATGGCGCTGCGCGTAAATATTCCGATGGCGCTCCTCACCATGCTGCTGATGACTTTCGTTAATCCGCTGATGGATAAGCTTACCGACCCGGTGGGATATTATCTGCTGACCAGCCAGGCGCTCTATCCGCTCTGGATCAAACTTTATAATACGCCCGTGCTGCCCTGGACCGGGTTCAATAACACGGTTTTAACCGGGGGAATTGTGGTCGGGCTTGTGCTCCTGTTCCCGGTTCAGTTCGCGGGCAGACGGTTCGGGGTTTATTATAACGACAAATTCCGGGACAGGCTGGTGAATTCCAGATTCGTCAAAGGCCTTAAGGCCTCCTGGCTGCTGGACTGGTACTTTAAAACGGCCGGTAACCAGTAACCGGTATTCGGTAGCCGGTGTTAATAATATGAGTTTCTTAAATCTATCGGTTACTGGTCACTGGTTGCCGGATACTGGTTACTGATTTTTATGCGCTGGTCATACATCTTACCGCGGTTCATATTCCTGGCCCTTGTCTGGGCGTTCTTCTTCTTTGCTTTCGACCCTGTCCTCAAATGGTCGCTTAAAAAAGGGATGGAGAAAGCGGCCGGGGCCAGGGTTGAGATCGCCAGCGTTAAAACTTCTTTTCTCCATCCTTCCTTTTATATGGGCGGCGTAACGGTGGGCAGCGCAAGCGAGGAATATTCCAATCTCGTTGAATTTTCCGAAATAAAATTCGGCATCGAAGGCGCCCCGCTGCTGGAGAAAAAGTTTATCATAAACGAGGCTTTCCTGAGCGGGCTCAAATTCGGCACGCCGCGCAAAACTTCCGCCAGACTTCCACTGGCTAAAAAAGAAGAGACGCCACAGTTCGTCAAGGATCTGAAAGAAGAGTCCAAAGAGCTGGCCGCGGATCGCCTGGGGGATCTCAAGGCCGGCGCGTCCACGGATTTGCAGGTATCGGCCGACTCGCTTTCCTCGGTCAGGGTGTACGGCGAACTGCAGAAAAAATACGAGGAGCAGTACGCCGCGCTCAGCGAAAAGGCCGATCTTAAGCCCTACCAGGCCCGCCTGGACGGGATAAAAGCGAGGTACGAGGCGGCCCGCGCGGAAAAGAACCCCGTAAAACAGGCCAAAGACTACGCCGGTCTGCAAAAAGATATCAAAAAGCTCAATGACGACTTTCAGAACGACCGCAAACTTATAGAGGAAACGGCCGCCGGGCTGAAAGAGGGCCTCAAGACCGCCGAGGAAGCCCGCAAAAAAGATATAGAGGCGGTCATGGGAAAGATGAAGATGCCGGCGCTGGACACGAAATCCCTGGCTGGAATGCTGGCCGGCCCCGCCGTCGCCGATAAAACCCGGACCGCGTTCAAGTGGCTGGCCATGGCCCGTAAGTATATGCCCGACAATTCCCAGAAGCGGATACTCAAGACGGACGCCAGGCGCGGGCGCCTGGTGCATTTTCCAAAGCTTAACGCCTACCCCTCGTTCCTTATAAAAAGGATGGCCGTTTCCGGCGAGCTGGGGCTGGACGCCCCGCTGGACTATTCCGGTTCCATAGAAGGGATAACCACCCAGCCGCAGATCTACGGCAAGCCGCTGACGGCGGCGATCAAAGGGGCGAAAGGCGGACGGGCGCTGGATTTTAAGGCCCTGCTGGATAACACGGGGACTTTCATGAAAGGGAATCTGGCGCTTAAATACTCCGGCATGGCCGTTGACAGTCTTGTCATGGGCAGTCCCGGCTCCCTGGGGGCTTCCGTCACGGGAGGAACCGGCTCGTTTAACGGCAAACTGGCGCTGATGGGGGAAGACCTGGACGGCGACGCTGTTTTCAGGATCGAGGGGGCAAAGGTGACGCCCGCCGCGGAGAATGTGAAATTCGCTCCGCTGAAAGCCGCCGTGGTGAATTCCATGTCGGGCCTCTCTTCGGTCGGTATAGGTGTCAAGATAGCCGGCACGCTCAAAACCCCGGCCCTTTCGCTCAGCACCGATCTGGCCGATAAACTCAGCGGCGCGTTCAGGAACGCTTTCGGCGCCGAACTGGAAAAGGCCAGGGCCGACGCCAGGGCCAAAGTGGATGCCGCGCTCAAGCCTTACAAGGACAAGCTGGACGGCCTGGCCTCTTCGAAGCAGCAGGAACTTAAAGGCAAGCTGGATGCCGGGCAGAAGAGCCTTTCCGGCGCCGGGGACGATCTGCTTAAAGGTCTTAAGGAGCAGGCCGTTCCTGGAAAACTCAAGCTGCCCAAGTTCAAGCTTTAAACCCGACAGCCCCGGTATTTATAATCCCTATGAAAAAATTTTTTACGACATCGGAAGTGGCCCAGGTCTGCGGCGTCGCGCACACCACCATAATACGGTGGATAAATGAGGGGAAGCTTGACGCCCATGAAACCCCCGGAGGGCACAGGCGCATCAAACACCGGGATCTGGTCGCTTTCCTGAAACAGTACAAAATTCCGGCGCAGGCCTCGCTCCTGGACAATCGCTTCAAGGTGCTGGTTGTAGACGATGAAAAGCCGGTCCTTTCCATGATACGAAGGGCGTTCGCGAAGCACTCGGACGAAATAGATCTTCAAACCACGACAAACGGGATGGAAGCCCTTGTCATGCTGGGGAAAAGCCATTTCGATCTTATAATCCTGGATGTGGTCATGCCCGAAATGGACGGGGTGCAGGTCTGCGTCACCCTTAAACAGAATCCGGACACCGCCGATATCAGGATAGTGGTGATCACGGGGCGGCCGCTCTCGGAGGAACAGGAAGATTATCTCAAACGCAACGCGGAATGCGTGATCAGGAAACCTTTTCCGCCCTCGGTTCTGGTTGAGCAAGTGCGGAAATTGGTCTGACACGCGGCGGCACCCCGACTTCTCCAAGGATATACATCATGACTATGGCTCCCTCTCCGAAGGAAACTACGGCGGTCAGACTTCTGGTGGAGTATTTGAAAGGCGAAGGCGTGGAGTATGTTTTCGGCATCCCCGGCGGCGCCCTTATGCCTTTTTACGAGGCCGTTTTTGATCTGGGGGGAATAACTCCGGTTCTGGCCAAGCACGAGGGCGGCGCGGCTTTCATGGCCGACGGTTACGCGCGGGTCAGCGGCAGGCTCGGCGTGTGCTGCTCCACCACCGGCCCCGGCGCCACCAACCTGATAACGGGAGTGGCCTGCGCTTACGCGGATTCCATCCCCATGCTGGTTCTGACCGCGCAGGTGGCGACTTCCGGCTTCGGAAAAGGCGCTTTCCAGGAAAGCACCAGCCACGGCATCGACGTCGTGGATATGCTGAAATCCGTCACCAAAAGCAGCGTGATGATCCCCTCCGCGGACAAGACCGGCGATGTGGTGAAAGCGGCCATCAGAACGGCCATGAGCGGCAGAAAAGGCCCGGTTCATATAAATTTCCCGATGGACTTTATGAAAAAACCGGTAAAGGCGGCTGTCGCGACGCCCGCGGAGTACAGGGTTACCGCCAGCCAGTTCGACCGGGAGGCCATCAAAGAGGCGTCACGGGAGCTGATGAACGCCAAAAAACCGGCCATCCTGGCGGGCAGCGGCGTAAATCTTTCCGGCGCCCACGAGGAACTCAGGAAGCTTGCCGAAAAGCTGAATATTCCCGTGGCTACTTCTCCCAAGGCCAAAGGCGCGTTTCCGGAAAACCATCTTCTTTCACTGGGCGTTTTCGGTTTCGGCTCTTCGCTGCACGCCGAGAAATATCTTTTGTCCGAAGATGTGGACGTTCTTCTGGTCATAGGCACCAGTCTGGGAGAGCCGTCCACCTGCGGCTGGGATTCCAGGTTGCAGCCCAAAAAAGCCATAATACAGATCGACATCGATCCGCAGGAAATAAGCAAGAACTATCCCGCCGCTTACGGAGTGCTGGGCGACGCGAAAGCCGCGCTCAGGGAATTGAATTTTCAGGTGGAACGGGATCTGAGCCGGCTGCCGGACCGGAACGGGGCCGGCCCGCGGGAGATCAGGGAGTTCAAAGAGTCCAATCCCAGGTACATAACCCCCGAAAAAATGGACTCGGAGGCCCTCCCTTTAAAGCCCCAGCGCGTCATCAGGGAAATACAGCAGGCGATTTCAGACGACACCATGCTCTTCGTGGACGCCGGGACCTCGGTGTTCTGGGCTTTCCACTATTTTTCCTCCTGCGAGCCCGGCAATTTCTACGTCAACACCGGTTTTTTCTCCATGGGGCACGGGACGGCGGCCTGTATCGGCGGGAAACTGGGCAACCCCAAAAAGCCCGTCGTGGCCCTGGTGGGCGACGCCGCTTTCGCGATGAACGGAATGGAAGTGCATACCGCCGTGGAGATGGAGCTGCCGCTGGTGTGGGTGGTATTGAATAACGGCGGGCACGGCATGATCTACCACGGCGAGAGAATGCAGTTCGGCGGAAAATTCACCACCAGCGTTTTCGGCAAAAGGCTGCATATCGCGGAGATCGCAAAAGGGCTGGGCGCCCTTACTTTCCAGGCGAAAAAACCCGGGGAAGTGAAGTCATGCCTTTTAGAGGCGCTGAAAAGCGGCCGGCCGGCGGTCATCGAGGTCGAAACCGACCTCGGCGAAGCGCCGCCCATGGGGACGCGCGTCAACACGTTGGAAAAAATGTTCGCCAAAGAAATATAGAATCCTTAGGGGGATCATGAGAAACAACCTGCTTTTCTTTTGTCTTTTGACGGCCGCGGTCTGTCCGGCGCACGGAAGGGAGCTTGTTCTGTGCGATGACGTCTCCGATCCCGCGACGCTGGATCCCCAAAAGGAATTTTCGGAAAAGAACCACACAATCAGTCAGCAGATATTTGACGGCCTTATCCGCTTTGACCCGGACGGGAAAATAGAACCGGCGTTGGCCGTATCGTGGGAAAGAATAGCGCCGGACAGTATGCGGTTTAAACTCCGGCGCGGCGTATCCTTTCATAATGGGGAGCCTTTTGACGCCGACGCGGTGAAATTCAGCATAGAGCGCTATCTTGACCCCGCTACCGGGTATCCCGGGCTGTTTTTTGTCAATTCCATAAGCCGTGTGGAAGTCAGGGATTCCCACACCGTAGACATAATCACTAAATATCCGGACGCGATTCTCCTGAACCGTCTGGCCGGCCTGGTTCTTATGGTTCCGCCGCAATATATTAAAGAAAAAGGTGCGGAGTATTTCGCCCAGAATCCAGTGGGCACCGGGGCTTTTATTTTTAAAGAATGGGAAAAAGGGAGCCACGTTAAACTCTCTGCTAATAAAAACTATTGGTTAAAAGGCTTTCCGAAAGTTGGCGGCCTTGTTTTCAAATTTATCCCGTATGAAAAACAACTTGAAGCCTTGTTTTCGGGTAAGGTGGATCTGCTCACTGATCTGCCCGGAACCCAGACCTTAAAAGTTAAAGCCAACCCAAGGCTTACCGTCTTAAAAAAAGCCTCATTTTACACCATGCCGTTTGCCCTGAATTTATCGTCTGGACCTTTGAGTAATTTATATGTGAGGAAAGCTTTAAATCACGCGATAAATAAGGAGGGTCTGATACGCTATGACCTTTTGGGTAATGGAAGTCCCATCGCTACGTTGAGTATGCCGGGCGAAATAGGGCACAACCCTTTACTGAAGCCTTATGAGTACAATTTGCCTAAAGCCAGGACGCTTTTAACCGAGGGGGGGTATCCCAATGGATTCGCTTTGGAATTTTTGGTAAAACGAAATGCGGAACGGGCCGCTAAAATTGTGGCATCTGATCTTAAAAAAATAGGAATAGATTTGAATATTACTCTGGTGTCGGATGCCGATATGATCAAGGAATTCAAAAGCGGAAAATATGGCATGTTTATAGGTAGCAGTCCCGATCCGATGTGCCATTCCTATTTCATACAGGCGATTGTGCTTTTTTCAAAATCTCCGTATGCCTGGGGCGGGGATGCGAAATTGGATGACATGTTGATAAAAATGATTTCAGCTTTAGGACTCGGGGAATCTGAAAAAATGGCTAGAGCTATCGATGAGTATATTTATAATAATGCATTAAGTATTTTTACCTACCAAAAAAAGACGGTTTACGGCTTTAATAAACATCTTTCCTTCATCCCGTATATAACAGGGGCACCGTATTTTTTTACCGCTGAGTTTGATTCGAAAAGGAGAGGTAGATGAAAACGTACAGGGTGGATTCTATTTCCAGGCTTAAATCAAAGTTGTTTAGTGGGGTGAGTGTGAAATATTTCAGGATTCCTGAAAACTGGCCCGTATCAATTGCTCATGAAACCATACCTCAAAACGGAAAGAACATCCCTTACATTGTGCATAAAAAAACTGAAGAATTTGTCTATATACTGAAAGGCAAAGCCAAGGCGTATTTGGGAAATAAGAGTTTTAACGTAAGCAGCGGTGATTATCTTTCAATTCCAGCCGGAGTCAAACACCGTTTTGTAACCGGCAAAGACCCGATAATCGCATTATCTGTGTTTTGTCCTCCCATGACTTTCTCTGACTTTGATGCGGTGGCCTACCCAGACGGTAAGATAAGAAAAATTAACTCTGGTAAAACAAAGCGGAAAACAAAATGAAATTTAAACGCCCACATGCGACAAGTCTGGCCCAGCGGTTTATGCTGGGGGTGATCCCGGTTTCGCTGGCCGGGATAATCCTCCTTGGGGTGTCGGCGTTCTATGTCACGAAGATCTATATCACGCGGAACGTGGAAAAAGAGATCAAGGTTTTCAGCCAGGGCGCCGCTTCAAGCGTCGCAGGTTTCTTCAGGCAGCGGCAGAACGACCTGGAAACCCTTTCGGAAACTTCTCTCCTGGCCGACTATTACAACAACGCGGATTACGGGCTTAAAGAGGAAGCCGAACAATACCGCCGGGAGCTGGAGCGTTATTTTCTCAGATTTTACGAAAGGACCGGGGGGGATGTCCGCATTACTTATGTGAATTCCAAAAGGCGCGAGGTGTGCGGAACCGAAGGGTCAAAGAATATCGCGGGCGGGCAGTATTTCAAATCAGAAGAAATTTTCAACACCGCCGCGGCGGGCAAAAAAAATATATTCCGGTTCCCGATCTCCGACGATCCGTTGTACGGGCCGAAAATAACCTATGCCAAGCCGGTCTTCGACGCGGCCGGCGGCTTCCGCGGAATCATAGTTCTGGAAGCGGGTTTGAAAACCCTGCAGGACACTTTGAGCCGCCTGCGGGTCGGGAGCAACGGCAGAACCTATATAACCGACGCTTCCAACAGGCCGGTTCTGGCGGGAACAGGCAGCCAGGAAAGCGCACCGCTTTCTCCCTCGGATTTTATCTCCCGGCTGCCCATCGAAGACACCGATCTCTGGGTTATGGTCACGGCTCCCAGAAGCGACTTCCAGGCCCCGCTCAGAACCATAAGCCGCTTTACCATTTTGCTTGTGGCCGTCTGCGGCGCGCTGGCGGCATTTTTCATATTTTTTACGATACGCGGGATGACCCGTCCCCTCAAAAAACTTGTCGAGGCCACCAGGCGGCTCGCCGAAGGCCGGGCCTTTGAAAAAGTGGTCATCTCCAACCGGGATGAAATAGGAATTCTGGCCGATTCATTCAATATCATGGGAAGCCAGCTTACCGACAGGACGGCCGAACTGAAGTCCCGCATAAAGGAACTTCTGGTTTTGCAGGGCATGAGCGCGGCGGTCATCAAAAAACTAGACGAGGATCATATCTGCAGGGTTTGCCTGGAAGCGGCGGTGGCGGGGCTTGGTTTTGAGCGGGGCGTGCTGTACCTGATCAATAAGGAAAGAACGCAGATAGCCGGCCGATATGTCCATTCCACCCAGAAAGCGGGATTTACCGAGGAACAAATGCGGACAAGAATTATCCCGCTTGACAGCGGGGATATCCTGGCGGAAGTCGTGCGTACGCGAAAGGGCGTGAACGTCAGGGAGCCGCTTGAGAACCCGGGTGTCAACAGGCATTTTGTGGAGGAAGTGGGCACAAAGGCTTTCTGCCTTGTGCCGGTAATGACCGAACAAAAAGTCCTGGGGGTTATCGGCGCGGACAATTATTATTCCGGCAAACGGATCACGGACGAACAGATGAACGACCTTATGCTGTTCGGCGCTTTCACCGCCCTCGCCCTTGAGAACGCGCATCTGGTGAGCGACGTGCGGATGTCGGAGGAACGCTACCGGACCGTCCTGGATAATTCTCCGGACGCCATAGTGGGTCTGGACGCCTCTTTTCATGTTACCGTCTGGAACCGGGGCGCGCAGACGCTCTTCGGCTATCTGGCCGGGGAAATGATCGGCCAGCCCGTCTCAAAACTATTTACGCCTTCTACCGCAGAGCTCGTTATGCTCAGAGTGGAGAAAACTGGCTTTTTTTCCGGCACGTGCATGGAGGGTGTCACCTCTCTCGGCAAAAAGCTGGAGCTTGACATAACCTGGGCGGGCTCGGAAAGGTGGAAGAGTTCGGAGAACGAATGGACGGTCGTGATACGCGATACCTCCGAACAGCGCAAGCTCCAGGCGCAGCTCATTCAGGCCGAGAAACTCTCCGCCGTGGGGAAGCTGATCTCCGGCGTGGCGCACGAGCTCAACAACCCCCTTACCGTTATCCTGGGCAATTCCGAGCTTCTGCACAAAACGGGGTGCGCGCCCGGCTCCCCTCACGCCGCCGAAGTGTCGGAAATCTATGAAAGCGCGTTCAGATGCGGCGAAATAGTGAAAAATCTTCTGGCCTTTGTGAGGGAAAGCCGCAAGAAAAAACAGGCCGTCTACATTCCCCAGATCGTCCAGAGCGCGATAACGCTGATGAGTTACAAGCTTAAAAAAACCGAAAACATCTCTATCACGCAGACGGCGGGCGAGAATATTCCGCCCGTAATGGCCGACTTCCACCAGATAGAGCAGGTGCTGGTCAACCTGATCCAGAACGCCTGCGACGCCATGTCGGAAATGGGCGGGGAGAAAAAAATAGATATTACGGTTTATCACCGCGTGAACTCGGTTTACCTGGCCCTTTCCGACAACGGGCCGGGCATTCCGGAAGAATTCCAGTCCCGCGTCTTCGATCCGTTCTTCACCACGAAAGAAGAGGGAAAGGGGACCGGCCTCGGCCTGGCGATCTGCAAGCGCATAGCGGACGACCACGGCGCCCGCCTGACCTGCGCCAGCATTCCGGGGCAGGGAACCACGTTCACGCTTGAACTTCCTATCGTCAAAATGCCGGGTGGAGGGGCGGCGCAGGAAGACGCGTCCGTAAAAAAGCCGGCGTCCGGAAAAAAAGTGCTGGTGGTGGACGATGAAGCCGATATTGTCGCCATGATAAAACGGATGCTTGAAACCGAGGGTCAGGTAGTCTACACCGCTTCTTCCGGGACGGAGGCCGTTGCCAAACTGAAAGACGAGAAGTACGACGTTGTGATCTGCGACGTGGAGATGGGCGCCAGCAAGGGTTTTATGGTGAGGGAGGCGCTGCTGGAAATGAATTCCTCCGCGGGTTTCATCTTTACCACCGGGAATCTGCTTAACCCGGCGCTTCTCGCGAAACTTAAAGAATCCCGGATCCCGTTCCTCCCCAAGCCTTTCACCACGGCTGAATTATTCTCCGCGATGAATGAGGCGGCGTTCGGGATGAAAGAGTCCGTGTGACGAGGTCAGAGCACTAATCAACCGGCAGTTCTTATTTTTCTTCAAGACCTTTAACCGCTTTTTCCGCGGCGGCGGCAAGCGCCCTGGCCGCCGGGGAATCTTTCTTCGTGTCCATGAACAGCCGCCCTTTGTCCCCGGCTTCCAGGAGGCCGGGATCGAACGGCACGCGGCCCAGGAATTCCACTCCCAGCGTTTCGGCCGCTTTCTCGCCGCCGCCCGCTTTGAACAGATCGATCTTTCCGCCGCAATGGGGGCAGGGGAACTCGGCCATGTTCTCCAGTATTCCCAGAACCCTCACGCCCAGCTGCCTCAGAAAATTCACCGCTTTTACGGAGTCCAGGAGCGCCACTTCCTGCCCCGTGGTCACCACCACGCCGCCGGCGAGGCCCGGAAGCAGCTGGCAGATGGAGAGGGGCTCGTCGCCGGTTCCGGGAGGGGCATCTATTATGAGATAATCGAGGACGCCCCAGCGCACGTCCGCCAGAAATTGCTTGAGGACATTAAGCTTCATGGGCCCGCGCCAGATCACTGGCGTCCCGCCCCGGCGGATAAGGGAGCCCATGGAGAGCATCACCAGGTTCTCTTTTACCCGCACCGGCTCAAGCGCCTTGCCGTCCGATACCGGGAGTACGCCTTCCTTCCCTGTCATTTTGGCTATGGAGGGGCCATGGATGTCTATGTCCAGGAGTCCGGTTTTAAAGCCTTTGGAACTGAGCGCCGACGCGAAGGCCAGAGCCACCGAACTTTTGCCGACGCCGCCCTTATTGCTCATTACGATTATCTTGTGCTTCACTTTCGCCATATTCTCTTTTATGCGCGACATGGATTCGTCTATAGTGACCTGGTGCATGAAGAACTCCTCTCCTGTAGGGTTCGCGGGGCCTGTCAGGCATGGGGCCCATCGGGCCTGCGGCCGGCCCGGCGACTTCGCGCCGGTTACCTGCTCACTGAATTGTGCTTCGCACCCCTCGGCCCGATCCAACCCATGCCTGCCACCCGCTCCACGCTCGCTCGTCCCCGATCGGGCAAAACCTATTATAAAACATATTTTTTCATTTTGTATAATAGAATCATGAAACCGGTGCTTACTCCCGAACAGGCGATAGAGGCGATAAAAGACGGCTCCTCCGTGATGGCGGGCGGCTTTATGGGCTGCGGCAACGCGTTCACGCTCATAGACGCGCTTATAAATAAAGGCTCAAAAGACCTTACGCTCATCACCAGCGACACCGCTTTCCCCGACGTGGGGGTAGGCCGCCTTATCTGCCAGGGACGCGTCAAAAACCTGGTCGCCACTCATATAGGCACCAACCCGGTTTCGGGCCGTAAAATGAATTCGGGGGAAATGAACGTCACCCTGGTTCCGCAGGGAACTTTTTCGGAGCGCATCCGCGCCAGGGGCGCGGGCCTGGGCGGCGTGCTCACGCCCACCGGGATAGGCACGGAGATAGAGAAAGGCAGGCAGAAACTCACCATCGAGGGCAGGGAGTTCCTGCTGGAACCGCCGCTGGGCGCGGAGTTCGCGCTTATAAAGGCGGAGGTTTGCGACAAATTCGGGAACTGCTTCCTGCCCATGGCCACCAAGAACGCCTCCGTAGTAATGGCAATGGCCGCTGATTATGTTATTGTGGAAGCCGACAGGATAGTCGAACCCGGCGAGCTTGATCCGGACAGGATCAGTATTCCCGGCATTTTCATTTCAGCTATAGTGAAAGCGGCGCTCCCGGCCGGCAATCTGGCGGACGCAAACCTATCATGGACCCCAAAGAATTAAAGAGGATACGCATAGTGAGGCGGATAGCGCAGGAGTTCCCGGATGGCGCTCTCGTAAACCTGGGCATAGGGATGCCGACCCTGGTGGCGGATCATCTGCCCGGAGACAGAACCATCCTGCTGCATTCCGAAAACGGATTTACCGGGCTTGGCCCCCGGCCCGCAAAAGGCAAAGAAGACCCCCGCCTGGTCAACGCCGGCGGACAGCCGGTCACCATCGTCCCGGGCGGCTGTTTTTTCGATTCGGCGATGTCTTTCGCCATCATCCGGGGCGGCCATGTGGATTATACGGTGCTGGGCGCGCTGGAAGTGGACGAGGAAGGCAGCCTGGCTAACTACATGATCCCTGGCAAAATGGTTCCCGGCATGGGCGGCGCCATGGATCTGGTGACGGGCGCCAAAAACGTCATTATCGCCATGGAGCACGTTACCAGGGACGGCGCGCCCAAGATCCTTAAAAAATGCACCCTCCCGCTTACGGCAAAAGGAGAAGTGGATCTGATCGTCACCGATCTGGCTTTCATAAGGGTCACAAAGAAAGGCCTGGTCCTTGAAGAGATAGCCGAGGGCGCCACAGTGGAAGAAGTGATAAAAAACACCGGCGCAAAGCTGCACGTGGCGGGAAAGCTGGGGAGATTCTAACCCGGGCGTTTCCCGTCATTGACAATAAAATATGCTTCTGATAAGATACCAGAACGCTGATCTGGGCGTCGTTTCGGCGGGACAACCGGACAGCGGAAAACGGACACTAAATCACCGAGGAGACTTCGATTATGGCTAAAAAATACCGGATAGCGTGGCTGCCGGGAGACGGCGTCGGCGTAGAAGTGATGGAAGCGGCCAGGATCGTGCTGGATCGCGTGGAACTGGACGCGGAATACGTCCACGGGGACATCGGCTGGGAATTCTGGTGCAAGGAAGGCGACGCCTTCCCGCAGCGCACCGTGGACCTGCTCAAAAATGTCAACGCCGCGATGTTCGGCGCCATAACCTCCAAGCCCGTGAAGAACGCGGAGAAAGAACTCGTGCCCCAGCTCCAGGGCAAAGGCCTGGTCTACCGTTCCCCTATCGTGCGCATGCGCCAGCTCTTCGACCTCTATATCTGCCTGCGGCCGTGCAAAGCCTATCCGAAAAATCCGCTTAACTACAAAGAGGGCATAGATATCGTGGTGTTCCGCGAGAATACCGAAGACCTCTACGCGGGTGTGGAATTCAATACCGTGCCGGATAAACTGCGCGACACGCTCGCCGAACTGTCCCCGGCTTTCAAAGCGTTCAAGGGCCTGAAGAGCGACGAATACGCGATTTCCTGCAAGATCAACACCAGGAAAGGCTCCGAACGCATCGTCCGGGCCGCTTTCGAATTCGCCCGCAAGTTCAACCGCAAGAAAGTGACGGTGGTCCACAAAGCCAATGTCGTGCGCGCGACCGACGGGCTCTTTTTTGAGACGGCGAAGGCCGTGGCCAAGGATTACCCGGAGATCCGGATGGACGACGCCAATATAGACGCGATGACGATGTGGCTGCTCAAAAATCCGTTCAGCTACGACGTTCTGGTGGCGCCCAACCTCTACGGCGACATCATCTCGGATCTGAGCGCGCAGATGGTGGGCGGCCTGGGTTTCGGCTGCTCGGGCAATATCGGCGAGAAGCTGGCGGTTTTCGAACCCTCTCACGGCTCGGCGCCCAAATACGCGGGCCAGTACAAGGTTAACCCCATAGCGACCATACTCGCGGCCAAGATGATGCTGGATTGGCTCGGCGAAGCCGGGAAAGCCAAAATGATAGAGGACGCCGTCGCCGAAGTTATAGCCGAGGGCAAAGTGCGCACCTATGATATGGGCGGCTCTTCCACCACTCTCGACATGGCGAAAGCCATAGCCGCAAAGTGCGCGGCGGCCGGTCCGGTAAAAAAATGAGCGCGGCGCGGGAAAATCAGGCAGCCATGATCATTCACGAAGTCGGTCCGCGGGACGGTCTGCAGATGGAAAGCGGCGTCGTCCCGCTTGAAAAAAAAGAGGCCTGGCTCCGCGGCCTGATGGAAGCGGGGCTGGATATCATCCAGGTCGGCTCATTCGTCCATCCCGGGAAAGTTCCGCAGATGGCGGATACCGACGAGCTGTTCCGCCGCCTGACGGCGGGGAAAAAGCCGGCGCCGGTGCTCTCGGGCCTGGTGCTCAACGAAAAAGGCCTTGAAAGGGGCCTGGCCTGCGGCGTGGAGCTGTTCTGCCTGGGAGCCTCGGCCAGCGAAACCCACAGCCGGAAGAATACCGGCATGGGGACGGAAGAGGCCACGCAAAGAATTATCGGCGCGGCGAAAGCCGCTATCGCGGCCGGGAAGAAGGTGCAGGTCTCGGTTCAGTCCGCGTTCGGCTGCGGTTTCGAAGGCCCCATCCCTGAGGAGCGCGTCCTGAATATGGCGCGCGCCTATCTTGAAGCGGGTCTGCGCAATATCAGCCTTGCCGATACCGCGGGACACGCCCACCCAGCGCAGGTGGAGCGCCTTTTCGGCGCGGTGCTCCGCCTGGATCCCGGAGTTGAGTGCGCCTGCCATTTCCATAACACTTACGGTCTGGGCATGGCCAATATTTTCGCGGCCAGGCGCGCCGGAGTGACTTTTTTTGAAACCTCTTTCGCGGGGCTCGGCGGCTGCCCGTTTACCAAGGTCGCCGCGGGGAACGTGGCCACCGAAGACTTCGTCCACGCTCTCCAGCTTGAGGGGCTCCGCAAAGACGTGGACCTCAGTCGTCTTATCGATGTGGCCAGGGGCGTAGCCGAGCATTTTGGACGCGATATGCAGGGCTATGTGTATAAAATTGGGAAGGGTATAGGGGTCAGGGTTTAGGGTAGAGGAGAATTATGAGCGAAAAGATACTTTCCGGGGTGCGCGTACTTGACCTCACCAATGTGCTGGCGGGGCCGTTCGCCACTCTGCACCTGGCCCTTCTCGGCGCCGAAGTCATCAAGATCGAGAATCCCAGGGACGGCGATCTGGCGCGCAAGCTGGGCACCATGCCGGCTCTTAACGACCAGCTTATGGGGACGAGTTTTCTCGCGCAGAACGCCAACAAAAAGTCCGTGACCCTCAACACCAAGACACCTGAGGGGAAAGAAATTTTTAAGAAACTGGTAAAGACCGCCGATGTGCTGGTGGAAAATTTCCGGCCGGACGTCATGGACCGGCTGGGGCTCGGTTACAAGACGCTTTCCGGGATCAATCCGCGCCTGGTTTACTGCGCGATCTCCGGCTTCGGACAGACCGGCCCGGACGCGTTCAAGCCCGCGTACGACCAGATCATCCAGGGCCTGAGCGGCGTTATGGCCATCAACGGCGACGAGCGCCTTAATCCCCTGCGGGCGGGTTTCCCCGTGTGCGACACGGTGGGCGGGCTTAACGCCGCTTTCGCCGTCATGGCGGCGCTTTACCACCGCGAGCGCAGCGGCAAAGGGCAATTTATAGACGTGGCGATGCTAGATTCCATAATGCCCCTGATGGGCTGGGTGGCCGCCAATCTGCTGATCGCAGGCCAGCAGCCGGTGCCTATGGGCAACGATAATTTCACGGCCGCTCCGTCCGGAACATTCAAAGCCAAAGACGGTTACCTGAACATCGCCGCCAATAAGCAGGAGCAATGGGAATCCCTCTGCGACGTGCTGGGGGTTCCGGAACTGAAAAAGGATCCGCGTTTTGAGAAGCGCGACACCCGTAAGAAAAACCGCAAACTGCTGACCCCGCTGCTGGAGGAGAAACTGGCGCTGCGGACCACGGCGGAGTGGGTTGAATCGCTCAACGCGAAAGACGTGCCCAGCGGGGCCATTTTAAGCCTTGAGGCCGCCCTTTCCCAGCCCCAGGTCAGGCATCGCGGGATCCTCAGGGATGTGGCGGCGGAAGGGATCGGCACGCTCAAACTGTTCGGCCTCGCGGCCCGGTTTTCCGACACGCCGGGAGAGCTCAACGCGCCGCCCCCGCGCCTTTCGGCGCACACGGAAGAGGTCCTGGCCGGCCTAGGTATCGGTAAAGAAGAGATAGCGTCACTTAAGGCAAATAAAGTCATTTAACAAAAAGGTAGACGTTGCCTTTTTAAAGGTAAGTAAGGTTATTTAACGATAAAGGAGAAATGGCGGCAGGATCTAAGTTGGAGGATATAGTTGGAGGGGTGGCAGCCATGGGTTGGATCGGGCCGAAAGGGGAACCGGCGCGAAGTCGCCGGGCCCCTTTCGGCCCGATGGGCCCCATGGCTGACAGGCCCCCGAACCCGTACCCCGCCGCCATTTTTCCGCAGGAGGCATATCATGGGAATGACGTACGCGCAGAAATTACTGGCGAAAGCGGCCGGCAAAGCGCACGCGGCTGTGGGCGAAGTGCTGGAGCCGCAGGTCCACCTGGCGATGTCGCATGAGAACGGCGCGCTGGTGATAAACCAATTCGACGAGATCTTCCAGGGCACGGGCCGCGAAGCGAAAGTCTGGAACGCTGACCGCATCGCGATCATCTTTGACCACCGCGTGCCGGCCGAGTCCTCGAAGACCGCGACCAACCAGAAAAAGATCAGGGAGTTCGTGGCGAAGCAGGGCATCGGCAAATTCCACGACATCCGCGGCGACGTGGGAGGCATCTGCCACCAGATCCTGGCCGAGAACGGCTATGTGCGGCCGGGCGCCGTGGTAGTGGGCACCGACAGCCATACCACCACGCACGGCGCGCTGGGCGCTTTCGCGTTCGGCATCGGCGCCACCGAAATGGCCTCGGTCTGGGCGCTGGGCAGGATCCTGAACGTGGAAGTCCCCGGCACCATCAAAGTGGTGGTGAGCGGCAAATTCCCGGAGCACGTATACCCCAAGGATCTTATCCTCCACCTGATCGGGAAGATCAGCGCGGAAGGAGCCAATTACAAGGCGATAGAATTTCACGGAGAGGCCATCCGCAATATGCCGACCTCCGGGCGGCTGGTGCTCTGCAATATGAGCGTAGAGGCGGGCGCCACGGCCGGCATAGTCCCTCCCGACGAGGAAACGCAGCGCTACCTCCGCGAAGAAGCGGGCGTAAAGGAACCGCTGGAGCTTTTCGGGCCCGATCCCGACGCCGTCTACGAGCGCGTGGTGGAGATAGACGCCTCCGCCCTCGGACCCCAGATAGCCTGTCCGCACACGGTGGACAACGTAAAGCTGATAAACGAACTAGCGGGCAAAAAAGTGCAGCAGATCGTCATCGGCTCCTGCACCAACGGCCGGCTGGACGACCTGGAGATAGCGGCGAAGATCCTGAAAGGACGCCGCGTGGCCGACAGCACCCGGATGCTGGTGTTCCCGGCGTCCTGGCGCATCTATCAGAAAGCGATGTCGCTCGGCTTCATCCAGGATCTCACGCAGGCCGGCGCGGTGGTGTGCAACCCCGGCTGCGGACCTTGCCTCGGTATCCACCAGGGCGCGCTGGGCGACGGAGAGATCGCGCTGGCGACCACCAACCGCAATTTCAAAGGGCGGATGGGAAATCCGAAAGCGGAGGTCTACCTGTGCTCCCCGGCGGTGGCGGCGGCGAGCGCTATTACCGGCACTATAACGGATCCCAGGGGGCTAAAATAATGAAGAACGGAAAAGTGGTTTTAAAACTCGGCGACGACATCTCCACCGACATAGTTTATCCGGGCCGGTTCATGGCCACGGTGCTGCCCACGGAAACCCCGCAGTTCGCTTTCGCCGATAACGCGGAGTTTAACGGGAAACTCAAAGCGGGCAAGGTTCCCGCCGGAGGCATTATAGCGGCCGGCAAGAACTTCGGCTGCGGCTCCTCGCGGGAGCAGGCGGTTTCCTGCATAAAAGGGCACAACCTCACCGTGGCGGCAAAGAACATCGCCCGCATCTTTCTCCAGAGCGCGATCAACCTGGGCCTGGACATAGTGATCTGCCCGGAGCTGGAAGCAGCGGAGGGGGACGAACTTGAGATGTCCGGCGGCAAGATCGTCAACCGAACTTCGGGCAAAGCTTTTGCCGTAGAGCCGCTTCCCAAAGCGCGCCAGGCCATTATAGACGCCGGCGGACTGATCCCGTACACGCGCCGCCTGCTGACGACGCGCCCTTAAAATCCGTTATGAACGAAAAATTCGCCATTGGACTCAGGCGCGAGGACAAGAACCCGTGGGAACGGAGGGTTCCTGTTATCCCCGAACACGCGGCGCGCCTTATAAAAGAACACGGCATTCCGGTCCTGGTTCAGAAATCCGACCTCCGGGCGATTAAGGAAGATGAATACCTCCGCGCCGGCGCGCGGATCGTGGACGATCTCTCTTCCTGCCCCACCGTCTTCGCGGTCAAGGAGATCCCCGCCCGGCTTCTGGAAAAGGGAAAAACCTATATTTTCTTTTCTCACACGATAAAAGGCCAGGCCCACAACATGCCCCTGCTCCGCAGGCTCATGGAACTGGGGTGTCAGTTGATAGACTACGAGAAGATGGTGGACGATAACGGCAAACGGCTTGTTTTCTTCGGTAAGCACGCCGGCCTCGCCGGTATGACCGACTCCCTCTGGGCGCTGGGACAGAGGCTTGATTGGGAAGGGGTGTCCAATCCGTTCGGAGCGATAAAACGCGCCCTGGAGTACCGGGATCTCGCGGATGCCGAAGCGGCGGTGGCGGAAGCGGGAAAGAAGATCGCGGCCGGCGCCCTGAACGGCGCGCTTACGCCCCTGGTGATCGGTTTCACCGGATACGGACACGTGTCGCAGGGCGCGCAAACCATCCTCCGTCAGCTTCCGGTGGAAGAGATAAAACCGGAAGAGCTCGAACCTCTCTTTAAGAATCCGGACAAAGCCAAAATAAACGACCGCATCTTCAAGGTCGTCTTCCGTGAAGAGCATCTGGCGGAACCGGTTTCCCCCGGACAGCCTTTCGAGCTCAGGGATTATTACCGCCGCCCCGAGAGGTACCGTTCCCGGTTCGAACAGTACCTCCCTTATCTGACGGTGCTGGTCAACTGCATTTACTGGGAGCCCAGGTACCCGAGGCTTGTCACCAAGGATTATCTGAAAAAACTTTACGGCGGGGATTCCCGCCCTCGTCTGAAAGTTATCGGCGATATAACCTGCGACACGAACGGGTCCATAGAATGCAATGTCAAATCCATGGATCCCGGAAACCCCGTTTTCGTATACGACCCGCTGAAAGATACGGCGGAGGACGGCTGGCGGGGAACCGGCCCTGTGGTTCTCGCGGTCGATAATCTTCCGGCGGAACTGCCGAGAGAGTCCTCCAGGGACTTCAGCGCGGCCCTCCTGCCTTTCGTGCCGGAAATAGCGAAAGCCGATATGTCGGTAAAATTCGAAGATTGCCGCCTTTCCGGCCCGGTCAAAAAAGCCATGATCGTCTATCAGGGTAAACTCACGCCCGATTTTCACTACCTGGAAAAATTCCTGGGGGGAAAAGAATGAAAAAAGTCCTGCTGCTCGGCGCCGGCCTGGTGGCGCGCCCTCTCGCGGCCTATCTGCTGAAGAAAGGCTTTTCGGTAACGGTGGCGGATCAGGCGGAAAGCAAGGCGGCCGCTCTGCTGGACGGACACGCCAACGGCCGGGCCAGGGCGTGGACGACCGACGATAAAAAGGGCTTAAGGGAAATGGTGGGCGGCGCTGATCTCGCGGTAAGCCTCCTGCCCGCCGCGTACCATATTCTGGTCGCGGAGGAATGTCTGGCGCAGAAAAAACCGATGATAACGGCTTCCTACGTGAGCCCCGCCATGCGGGCGCTGGACGCCAGGGCAAAAGAAGCGGGTGTGCTTATCCTGAACGAGATCGGCGTGGATCCGGGCATCGACCATATGTCCGCCATGAAGATCATAGACCGGGTCAAAAAAGAAGGCGGCAGGATCGCAAGTTTCAAATCGTACTGCGGCGGCCTGCCGGCGCCCGAAGCCAACACCAATCCCTGGGGCTATAAATTTTCCTGGAGCCCGCGGGGAGTGCTGACAGCCGGAAAAAATTCCGCCCGCTACCTGAAAGACGGCGCGCGGGTGGAGATCCCCGGCCCCGAACTTTTCTCCGATATGCGCCTCCTCGACGTGCCGGGACTAGGCGAACTTGAAGCTTATCCCAACAGGGATTCCATGGGCTATATCGGCCTGTACGGGCTTGAGGGAGCCGCCACGGTGTTCCGCGCCACCCTGCGCAACAAAGGCTGGTGCGCCGCGATGGGCAAAATCGTCAACTCCGGCCTGCTCGACGAGCGGGAAAAAGATCTGAGAGGCATGACTTTCAGGGCTTTCACCGCCTCCGTCGTCGCCGGCGCGAAGCCGGAAACTGTCAGCCGGGATCTGGCGGCCAGGCTGGGCGTTGCGGCCGATTCCGACCCGGTTAAATGGCTGGAATGGCTGGGACTTTTCACCGATGAACCCCTGCCGCTTGAGAAAGGGTCTCCGCTGGACGTCATGACGGCGCGCATGGTGCAGAAGATGTCGTACGCTGAGGGGGAACGGGATATGCTCGTCATGCATCACGAGTTCATCGCCGAATATCCCTCCGGCCGCGGCCCCGTGAGCCGCAAACTGACCTCCACGCTCCTCGATTTCGGCATTCCCCACGGCGACAGTTCGATGGCGCGCACGGTAAGCCTGCCGGCGGCCATAGCGGCCAGACTGATCCTGGAGGGCAAAATCTCCGGCGCGGGCGTGCGCATCCCCGTAACCCCCGATATCTACGAGCCCGTGCTGAAAGAACTGGAAGAAATGGAAAACGGCATACACTTTAAAGAGGGGGACGTTGCTTAAACGCTTAAATGTTTAATTTAAGCGTTTAAGCAACGTCCCCTAAAGGCGTAAAGGAGATCATATGAAAGGCTGGACTGGAAATATTCTTAGGGTTAACCTTACGAACAGTACTTATAAAAAAGAGACTTTTACCGAGGAGTTCGCTAAAAAGTGGGTCGGCGGGCGCGGCTTCGCCGTTAAATTTCTGTACGACGAACTCAAGCCGGGCATAGATCCGCTCGGCCCGGAGAACAAACTGGTGGTCGCTCTCGGGCCGATAGCCGGGATCCCGGCCCCCAACACCGGGAAAGCGGTCGTCGCGGCCAAATCGCCGATGACCGGTTTCTACGGAGACGGCAACCTGGGCACGCGCGTCTCCGAACAATTGCGCAAAGCGGGCTACGACGCTCTTATCGTGGAGGGGAAAGCGGCGCGGCCTACGATGCTTTATATCGAAGACGATAAGGTGGAGTTCCTGCCCGCCGGAGAGATCTGGGGCAAGGGAACGTACGCCGCCAACGACTGGATCTACGCGAAGTACGGCAAGGGCGTAGGCGTCCTGAACATCGGCCAGGGCGGAGAGAACATGGTTCGCTACGCTGTCGTCCGCAGTCTGGAAGGACGGGCGGGCGGCCGGCCGGGTATGGGCGCGGTGATGGGTTCAAAACTTCTGAAAGCCATCGTGGTCAAGGGTACGCGGCCGATCCCGCAGGCAGATCCGGAAGCGATGAAAGCGCTGGGCACGGGAGATCTGAAGACGGTGCACGAGCTGGACAAGAAGTCGGGCTGGTCCGTACAGAGCACCAACGGCGTCCTGGCCTGGTGCAATGAAGTGGCCGGGCTTCCGGTCCGCAACTTCCGCAAGACCAGCCACGCCGACGCCTGGAAGATAGACGGCGAACGTCTTAACGACGCCCGGGTGGCCACGTACGGCTGTCCGAACTGCACCATGCGCTGCGGGATCACCATTCACGACAAAGAGGGCCGCGAGTCCGAACTTGATTACGAGAACGTGGCCCTGCTCGGTTCGAACCTGGAGATCTTCGACCTCGACCAGGTCGGGTCGCTGAACTATCTCTGCGACGAATACGGCATAGATACGATGTCGGCCGGCTGCGCCCTGAGTTTTTACGCCGACGCCATAGATCACGGCGCGGCCGACGGGAACTTTAAGTTCGGCGACGCCGAGCGCGCCAAGGAATTGCTGGGGCTGGCCGCGCGCCGCGAGGGCAAGGTGGGAAACCTGCTTGCGGACGGCTCCCTGCGCATGGCGCGGGAATTCGGCCATAACTCCGAAGCCTACGCCATGCAGGTCAAAGGCCTCGACGTGGCGGCCTATAACTGCAAGTTCATCCCCGGCCAGGCGCTGTCGTTCGGCGTCGCGCCCATCGGGGCGCACCATAGGGAAGCCTGGATCATAACCTTCGAACTTAAGAATACGACCAGGGAATCCTACGGCCCGGAAAAAGCCGCGAAGGTCATAGAACTCCAGCGCATCCGGGGCGGTATGTTCGAGTTCATGGTCGCCTGCCGGTTCCCGTGGATCGAGCTGGGCTGGTCGCTGGACAACTATCCGAAGTATTTCAACGCCGTCACCGGCCTGAACTGGACGCTGGACGATATGTGGAAAACGGCCGACCGGATCTATGCCCTGATCAAGCTCCATTATCTCCGGGAGTTCCCGCAAGCCACGCGCAAAGGCGATTATCCGCCGGCCGTCTGGTTCGATCCCGCCAACGCCGACACCGAAGGGCCCATTGCCGGCAAGCATCTGGAGATCGATAAATACGATGGGCTCCTGCAGCATTATTACGACCAGCGCGGCTATGACAAACGGGGTATCCCGACCAGGAGCCTGCTGGAAAAGCTGGGCCTTTCCAGCGAGGGTGTTGCGGCGGAAAAATACGCGAAACTCAGTTAACTAAGCTGAAAGCGGAACAGGTTTTCATGCGGATAACGATCAAGTTGATAGGGCCGCTTATTTACGCGGCCGGCTTCAGCGAAAAAGAGATCTCGCTCTCTGGCTCCCCGACCGCGGGCGATCTGCTTGCCCGCGCCAAGGTGGATAAAAAAAGGCCCGTGATCATCACGCGCAACGGCAGGGCCGTCACCGCGGCCGACGCGCTCAGGGACGGAGACCGCGTGGTGATCGCTCCCATCTACTCCGGCGGATAAAATGCCCGATGAACTTGTAATTCATATTATCACGCGGCTGGAACCGGGCGGATCCGCGCAAAACGTCATTGATTCGGCGGTCTACCAGGCCCGGAACCGCAAAGTGCTGCTGGCGGCCGGGCCCCATACAGGGAAAGAACAGCTGTCTCTTGATCTGCCGGAAAACGCCCAATATCTGGAAGTCAAAGATCTCGTCAGGGAGATCTCGCCTTTAAAAGATCTGCGCGCTTTTCTGGAACTCCTGAAAATAATCTCCGCCCTCTCACCGGCTATCGTCCATACCCACGCGGCCAAGGCGGGTATCCTGGGGCGGTGGGCCGCCTGGCTGGCGAACCTTGGCAAAAAGAAACGCTCAATAATAATCCACACGCCGCACGGACACGTCTTTTACGGCTACTTCGGGCCCGTTAAAACTTTTATTTTCAAGCTGGCGGAGCGGTTCACCGGCCGCGTGACGGACCGTTTCATAGCCCTGACCGAGGGGGAGCGGCGTGAATCCCTGGAGCGGGGACTGGGTTCCGCGGCCGACTGGATCGTTATCCACAGCGGCGTGCGCTTCGACGACCGCCATTACGAACACGTCAGGCGCGACCTGGGTATAGCCGAAGCTGAGACGGTCATCGCGGTGGTGGCGCGCCTGGAACCGGTCAAAGGCGTGGAATATTTCATCAGGGCGGCCGCCGAACTCCGGAAACGCTGCCCTGACAGGAAACTGCGCTATCTGGTGGTTGGCGGCGGCGCCCTCGGCGCCGGCCTGGCGGATCTGGCGGACGAACTGGGCCTGAAAGAAAGCGTGCTCTTCGCCGGTTTCCAGCGCGACGTCTACAGATATCTTTCCGCGGCCGATATTTACGTACAGCCCTCGCTTAATGAAGGCATGGGCCGCACCGCGCTGGAAGCCCAGTATATGCGGCTGCCTGTGGTGGCGTCAAGGGTATGTGGGCTGCCGGACGCGGTGGAGGACGGCGTCACCGGGCTGCTTGTCCCTCCGGGAAACCCCGGAGCGCTGGCCGCGGCGGTGGAGAGACTGATCAGGGACGAAGCGCTGCGGCGGCGCATGGGCGAGGCGGGCAGGCTCCGGGTTCTGGAAAAAGATAACACCGGCCATGCGCGGTTCAGCGCCGAAAGCATGAATATTCAGCTCGAAAATTTCTATAATAAGATACTGACAGAGGAACGGGCGGCGGCGGGCGGAGGTACCAGGTAATGGCTAAGATCCTTGCGGTGGACGACGACCTGTGCATCCTTGAACTTTACAAAGAAATCTTCACCAAGGCCGGTTTTGAGATCCATACCGCCGATGACGCCAGTTCCGCCATGTCGAAGTTCCAGGACGTCAAGCCCGATCTTATAGTCCTGGACGTCGAGATGCCGGCGGGCGGGGGGCAAAAGGTTTTTGACCGCCTCCGCAACCTTCTGATGGCGGCTACGCCCATAATCTTTTCCACCGGCAGGCCTGAAAGCGTGGCGGGTTTTGCCGGAAACCACAATGTGCTGGTGCTTAAAAAACCGGTGGATCCCGCGGCGCTCATAAACGCCGTAAAAAAACTTCTGAAAATGTCCTGAGAGCCTTGAGGAGGCCGCAATGCCAAAAATGGAAGTAGATGTCCTTAAATGCAAAGGCTGCTATCTTTGCGTCCAGGTCTGTCCCAAAAAGTGCGTAGAGAGATCGGATACATTTTCTAAGACCGGCTACTATCCGGCCAGGGACTCCAGAGAGGGCTGTTGTATCGCGTGCCAGAGCTGCGCCCGCATCTGCCCCGACCTGGCGATAAAGGTGTACAAGTGAAAGCAGGGGTTTATTAGGGTATAGGGTTTGCTGGAGGAGAACACAATGGCGGAAAAAATATTAATGAAAGGCAATGAGGCGCTCGCTGAGGGAGCGGTCAGGGCGGGATGCAGATTTTTTGCGGGCTATCCCATTACCCCGCAGAATGAAGTACCAGAATATATGTCCTGGCGCATGAGCCAGGTGGGCGGAGCTTTTGTCCAGTCCGAATCCGAAGTTTCGGCCATAAACATGATCTACGGCGCCGCCGCCACCGGCGTGCGCTGCATGACCTCCTCCTCAAGCCCTGGCATGAGCCTTAAGCAGGAAGGCATGTCCTACTGCGCGGGAGCCGACCTGCCCCTGCTCGTGGCCAACGTGATGCGCGGCGGCCCCGGCCTCGGCAATATCGCCGGCGCCCAGGGCGATTACTGGCAGGCCACCCGCGGCGGCGGCCACGGAGATTACCGCACTTTCGTGATGGCGCCCAACGGCGTAAACGAAATGGCAAATTTTCCGCACAAGTGCTATGAAGTGGCGTACAAATACAGGCTCCCTTCGATGATCCTGGCGGACGGTATCATCGGCCAGATGATGGAACCGGTGGAATTCACCGCCCCGGAAACGGATCCCAAAAAGCTGCCGGAGCCTTCCTGGGCGCTGGGCATAAACACCGGCCGCGAAAAGCGGATAGTGAAATCCTACGACCTGCGCGAAGGCTGCCTGGAAAAAATGGTGCTGGAGCGCATTAAGCGCTACAGGCAGATAGAACAGAATGAAGTGATCTACGAGGAAAAGATGATGGAGGACGCCGAGATCGCCATAGTGGCCTACGGCACCTCGGCCCGCGTCTCCGTGGCCGGCATGAAACTGGCCCGCGAAAACGGCCTGAAAGCCGGTCTGCTGCGGCCCATAACCCTGTGGCCTTTTCCCAGGGCGCGCATAGCGGAACTGTCCAAACGCGTAAAAAAATTCCTGGTGGTGGAAATGAGCATGGGCCAGATGGTGGAGGATGTGCAGTTGTCCCTGAACGGCCGCGCGGAGGTTCACCTGCTCGCAAAACCGGGCGCCGGCGTGCCTACCGCCGACGAACTCTACAAAACCCTGGAAAACATAGTAAAAAAGGGGGCCAAAGAATATGCAGCCGCTAAATAAGAGACCCGAATCCCTCGTTGACATGCCCATGCACTACTGCCCCGGCTGCGGCCACGGCATAATCCACCGTCTGGTGGCCGAGGCGATGGATGAGCTGAACATCCGTACCCGCACCATAGGCGTGGCGCCGGTCGGCTGCGCAGTTTTTGCGGACAGCTATTTCAATTGCGATATGATCCAGGGGCCGCACGGCAGGGGCCCCGCCGAGGCCACCGGCATCAAGCGCGCCAAGCCGGATACGATAGTTTTCTCCTACCAGGGAGACGGGGATCTGGCCTCCATCGGCATGGCGGAGATCGTGCACGCGGCCATCCGTTCGGAAAATATCACGGTCATTTTCGTCAACAACGCCATTTACGGCATGACCGGCGGACAGATGGCCCCGACCACGCTCATAGGGCAGAAAGCCACCACCTGCGTGGAGGGCCGCACGGCCAAACAGGCGGGGTATCCGATAAAAATGTGCGAACTGCTCGCCACCGTGGAAGGCGCCCGGTATCTGGAACGCACTTCGGTGCATACCGCGCCCGGCGTGCTCAAAACCAAGGCCGCCATAAAAAAGGCCTTTCAGAACCAGATAGACTGCAAGGGCTTTTCCATGGTGGAAGTTCTGTCCATGTGCCCGACCAACTGGGGCACCAGGCTGGACAACCCGTCGGAAGCGACCACCTACGTCAACGACAGTATGATGAAGGTTTTCCCGCTCGGAGTGTACAAACAGGAGGCTTGATTTATGTACCAAGGCATACGGATCTCGGGTTTCGGCGGACAGGGCGTGATCTCGGCCGGCATACTGCTGGCTTACTCCGGCATGGTGGAAGGCAAGGAAGTCAGCTTCTTCCCTTCTTACGGCGCTGAAATGCGCGGCGGCACGGCCAACTGCTCGGTGGTCATCGCTTCGGACGAGGTCACCACCCCGATAGTCTCGCAACCCGATACGGTCATCGTCCTTAACGAGCCTTCGCTGGAGAAATTCGAGCCGCTAGTCAAACCGGGCGGCCTGCTGATAATCAACAGTTCGCTTGTCAATTCCAAAGCCTCCCGCAAAGACATCAGGGTTCTCTACGTTCCATGCAATGAAATCGCAGGGGAACTGGGCAACGCCAAGATCATGAACATGGTGGCCCTGGGCGCTTTCGCGGCGGCCACCGGCGCCATCTCCCTGGACGCCATAGTCAAAGCGCTTCCCAAGGTCTATAAAAAGCTCAAGCCGGAAGTCATCGAGCTGAACGTAAAAGCGCTAAAGCGCGGCGCGGCGATAAAACTGAATTGATATAGATGCACGGCGAACCTTATGACGACGGGCAGGATCCGAAAGAGAAGATAAATTACAAGGCCGCTTTTAAACTTCTCCTGGGCCTTGCCAGGGCCCGCAAGATCGAATTCGCCGCGGCTTTCGCCTTTCTCGTATTTTCCACCCTTATAAATCTGGCCAATCCCATAGTGGCCAAATATATCATAGACACCGCTATCCCGGCCGGAGACCGGACGCGGCTGCTGCTGGCCGCCGGCCTCTATTTCCTGAACTCCGCTCTGTTCCTGCTGTTTAATTACTTTATGAGTATGCGGCTGATAAAGACCGGCCAGTCCATTGTAGTGGAACTGAAAGGGCGTATGCTGCGCCATATGCTGTCCCTGGACCTGGAATTCTATTCCGCCAACCAGGTAGGCCGTCTCAACGCCCGAGTCCAGTCGGATACCGGCGCCCTCTATGAGCTTTTCACCGAAACAGCCGTGACCATTTTCAAGGATGTTTTCACTTTTCTGGCGGTTTTTGCGATCATGGCGGCGTATAATCTCAGACTGACCCTGGTTCTCCTGCCGCTCTTCCCCGTGATCTTCGCCTTTACCTGGCTCTTCGTGCGCAAAAGCTCGCCGCTTTTCGTGGCGGTCCGCAAGATGACGGCCGGGCTTTCGGCTTTCCTGACGGAACAGCTCAACGGCATAGGGGTCATCCAGGCTTTCAGCCGCGAGGCCGGTACGGCCGCCAAACTGGACGCGCTGAACGAAAAAAAGTTCAGGACCGAACTTAAGGGCGAGCTTTACGTCGTGTTCTTTTTTCTTTCCGTGCTTTTTTTGCATCCGGCCTCCACCGCCGCCATTTTCGGGGCCGGCGGCGCGCTGGTGCTAAAGGGCACGCTTACCGTAGGAGTGCTGGTGATGTTCATCCTCTATCTGGGTCAGCTTTTTGATCCTATTTTCCGGTTCTCGGAGCATATCAGCATCATCCAGCGTTCTTTCTCGGCCGGGCACCGCATCTTCAGGATCCTGGAACTTAAACCCTCCATAACCGAACCGGCCAGGCCGCACTATATGACCGCGGTAAAAGACTGCATAGAATTCAGGAACGTCTCTATGCGCTACGCCCCCGGCTCCGGCTGGGCGCTGAAGGACGTCTCTTTCAGACTGCCGAAAGGGTCCAGCCTGGCCATAGTGGGGGAAACGGGCGGTGGAAAAACCACGGTAACCAATCTGCTTTTCCGTTTTTATGATTTTGAAAAAGGCAAAATCCTCATAGACGGCACGGACATCTCCCGCATCAGTCTTAAATCGCTGCGCTTGGCCATCGGCCTGGTACAGCAGGAGATCTACCTGTTCCCCGGCACCATCATGGATAATCTTAAGATGATGGACGCGAACATCCCGGACGCCAAAGTGCATGAAGCCGTGCGTCTGATGGGGCTGGAGTCTTTTTTCACCAAGCATCCCCTGGCCAAGGCCGTGGTGGAAAAAGGCGCGAACCTTTCCATAGGAGAGAAGCAGGTCATAGCCCTGGCGCGCGCCATGGTGCTTGACCAGGAAGTGCTGGTCCTGGACGAAGCCACCTCAAACATGGATCCGCACACCGAACGCCTTATAACCGGCGCCATCAAGCATCTCCAAAAGCATAAAACCCTGATCATCATCGCCCATCGGCTTTCCACAGTCAGGAACGTGGACAAAATACTGCTGATCTCCGACGGGGAAATCAAAGAGGAAGGCACGCACGCCGAGCTGCTGGCGAAGGGCGGCGTTTATTCCAGATTCTACAAGTTGCAGTTCGGGGAAAATTAGGCATATGCTGTTCACTCTTAAATGGCTTTTTCCTTACTGGCGGCGGCACGCCGGCCGGATGAGCGCCATTGTGGTTTTCGGCATGGCCAGCGCCGTTCTGCACACCGTAAACCCGCTGCTCATAAAGAACATCATCAACGGTCTCGGTTCCAACCTTAATCCCGGCTATATCAGGAACAATGTCCTGTTGATCCTGGGCGCCGGGCTGGGCATCTATTTCACCAATATGATCGCGCAGAGGAACCGCGCCTATATGAATATGCGGCTGGAATGGGAGTTCAGAAAAAAAGTCTTCGAACATATCATCCGCCTGGACGCCAACTTCTATCACAAATACACCACCGGCGACCTGGTCACCCGGCTGACGGACGACATTTCCAATAAGATCTCCTGGTTCTCCTGTTCCGGGGTGTTCCGCTTCATTCAATCTATATTTACCCTCCTCGCCGTCATTTCCACGATGCTTTATTTTAATCCGCTCCTGACTTTCTGGGTTCTCCTCCCGCTGCCGCTCATCCTGGTCTTTTCTATAAAGACCGGGAAGGCGCTCACGGGCCGTTACACCGCGCTCCAGGAATCCATCACCGCCCTTTATGATTTCCTTGAAACCTGTTTCACGGGCATACGCCTGATAAAAGCCAACGCCAAGGAAAGCTCCCAGGACGCCTCTTTCTCTGAACGGACTTCCGCCCAGCGGGCCGCCGAGATCGCCGCCGCGCGGCTGGGCATTATTTTTTCCTATTTCTTCCAGTACGCGGGTTTTTTCTCCGTGGTATTGCTTTATATCGCGGGCGGTATGATGGTGATGGACGGGCGCAGCACCCTGGGCGAACTTATCGCTTTTCAGTTCTATTCCGGCATGATCGTACACCCGCTGATGGATATAAGCAATTTTTTCGTTTCCGGCAACCGCGCGGGGGCCTCCATCCGCAGAATAGAGGAATTACTCAGCGTGAAATCCGGCATCCGCCGCGCCGCCGGGATCCGCCGCCTGGAATCGGTGCGGGAACTGGAATTTTCAAAAGCCGCCCTGAAGAATCCGAAAGGCGAAGAGTATCTGCTGAAAGATATCTCGTTCAAGGCTCTGCGCGGGCAGAGGGTGGCGTTGGTGGGGAAGATAGGCTGCGGCAAGTCCACGCTGCTGGCCCTGGCTTTGCGCCTGAACGAGCATGACGCCGGGGAGATCCGCCTGAACGGGCACGACATCCGGGAGCTGGATCTGGCCCGCCTGCGCGAACGTATGGGTTATACCTCTCAGGAGGCGTCTATTTTTACAGGCACCATCCTTGAGAACCTGGTTATGGACAGACCCGGCGTCACGCCGGAAATGATAGACAAGGCGCTGGAGATAGCGCAGTTAAAGCGGGATATCGGCAAATTCCCAAAGGGACTTGACACTTTTGTCGGCACCAGGGGCTTTTCAGTTTCCGGCGGACAGAAGCAGCGGCTGGCCGTGGCCAGAGCGCTGCTGACCTCGCCCGATATTCTGCTTCTGGACGACGCCACGAGCGCGATGGACGCGCAGACCGAGGACGCTTTCTGGAAAGCGTTCAGGAAAGAGCTGCCGGACGCGATCTGTCTGGCGGTCACGCACCGCGCCCGCACGATAGAGACGTCGGATCTGATACTGACGATGAGCGGAGGCAGGATCGCGGAGCGGGGCGCCCACGCCGAACTGCTGGCCCTGAACGGTCTCTACAAACAGATCTACGAAAGAACCCGTCTGGAGGAAGAGGCGCCAAGGAAAACCGAGAACTGACGGGCTTTGGAGGCGGCAAACCCGCGGGCGACGAAATATATTATAATAAGAAAGCGTTTCCGACTCAGGCGGGGATACGGCGGCTGACTGAAAAAGTGCGCGGCCAAGCAGTGTTCATGTAAATAAAGGGGTATCTTAAATGAAAAATTCCGGCAAAACTCTGGATCCTTTCAAACAATCCGAACAATGGCTCAAAGCCATTCTCGAAAGCGACGCTGACGGGGTGCTTATAACGGATGCCGCCAGCGGCAAGTTCTGTTATTGCAATGACAGGATCTGCCAAATGCTGGGGTACAGCCCCGACGAAATTCTTGCCCTCGGAATTTCGGATATCCATCCGGCGGAAGAGCTCTCCCGCGTTCAGGCGCAGATCCAGCGGCAGCCCGGAAAGGATACCGCGCCCGCCGCGGGCGTTTCCGTAAAAAGAAAAGACGGCGGATTTTTTTACGCCGACATAAGGTTTTTTCCGGCGGCTTCGGACGGGAAGAAGTACGCGGCCGGATTTTTCAGGGAGGCCGCGCCGCGCAGCCATGCCGAAAACGAACTCTTTATGCTTCGCCGGGAGTATCAGAACATCTTCGATTCCTCCGCCGCGATGATCTGGTATAAGGACGCAAAAAATAACTTTATACGCGTCAATCACGCCGCGTCCGCGGCTATGGGCAGGCCGGTGTCGGAGATCGAGGGACGCAGCGCCTATGAGCTTTTTCCGGAAGGGGCTGATAAATATTTCCAGGACGACCTGGAAGTGATCAAGTCCGGCAGCCCCAAGCTGGGCATCGTTGAGGAAATGAGGACCTCCGGCGGGGAAAAGCGCTGGGTGCTGACTGACAAGGTTCCCTACAGGGATGAAAAAGGCGCAATTACCGGCGTGGTGGTTTTTACCACGGATATCAATGACCGCGTGCAAACGGAACGCGCGCTCCGCGAGAGCGAGGAGCGTTATCGCAGCGTGGTGGACAACATCGGCATAGGCGTTTCCCTCATAGGGCCCGGAATGGAGATACTTTCTCTCAATCGGCAGATGCTCACGTGGTTCCCCCACGTGGTTCTCGGAGATAAGCCGCTCTGCTACCGCACTTTCAACACCCCGCCGCGCGAGACCCACTGTTCCTACTGTCCTACGATCCTGACATTGCGCGACGGCAAGGTTCACGAATCTGTAACCGAGACGCCGACGCCGTCCGGGGTCGTTAATTACCGCGTCATTTCTTCGCCCATTAAAAACGCGGAGGGCGCGGTGACGGCCGCCATCGAGATGGTGGAAGATATTACCGCTCGCAAACGGATGGAAGCCGAAAAAGCCGAACTCCAGGCGCAGCTTATGCAGGCCGGTAAGATGTCGGCTGTCGGACAACTGGCGTCGGGCGTCGCCCATGAGATAAATAATCCGCTGGGCGTTATCCTGGGATTTTCCCAGAGCGTACTTAAGAAATTCAAGGAAAACGAGTCTTTGGCCGTACCCTTGCAGTCCATAGTCCGCGAGGCCCTGCGGTGCAAGGATCTGGTGCAGAATCTGCTGGTCTTTTCCAGAGCCCAGAAAAACAATCAAGGGGCAATGATCGATCTGAACGCGGCCCTGGCATCCGCTCTTTCCCTGATCCAGGCCAGCACCAAAACGTGTAATGTGGAGCTGGTCAGGGAATTCCGCGATGATCTTCCTAAAATTTATGCCGATATGTTTCAGCTTCAGCAAGTCCTTATCAATCTGGCTAACAATGCCGTGGAGGCGATGCCCAAAGGGGGGACTTTAAGCGTTCGGACAGCGTTCTCCGATAAGCGGCCTGGGTATGTGGCGATAGAAGTCCGGGACACGGGCGCCGGCATACCGAAAGAACTTCAAGCGAAGATCTTCGAACCTTTCTTTACGACCAAGGAGGTCGGCAAGGGCCCCGGCCTGGGTCTTGCGCTGGCATATGAAATAGTGCGGAAGCACCATGGAACTATTGAAATGAGCAGCGAAGAAGGAAAGGGGACGTCTTTCACTATCTCTCTGCCGATCCAGCGCCCGGTTGCGTGAATGGTTTCAGAGCCGCGGCGTCGTAATGAAAACCGAAAAGACCGATTACCTGATAATAGGCGCGGGGATAATAGGGCTTGCGCTTGCGCGGCGGCTCCGGGAGAAAGAGCCCGGTAAACGGATCATCATCCTCGAAAAAGAGCCGGATGCCGCCCTCCACGGCAGCGGCAGGAACAGCGGCGTGCTTCACGCCGGCTTTTATTACACCTCCAATTCGCTGAAAGCCCGGTTCACCCGGGACGGGAATATTGCGCTTAAAAAATACTGCCGGGACAACGGCCTGGCCATGAACGAATGCGGGAAAGTGGTCGTCGCCTGCGATGAGACGGAACTCCAGGCCCTTTACGAGCTTGAAAAACGCGGCCTTGCCAACGGCGTGGACGTGAGGATGATAGACGAGAGTGAGCTCGCGCAGATAGAGCCTAACGCCAGGACTTTCAAAAAAGCGCTTTATTCCCCGACAACCGCGACCGTCGATCCGGCCGAAATATGCGCGTCTCTTAAAAACCGGCTTTTAAGCTCCGGGGTGGAGATCTTGTTCGGGGAAGGGTACAGGGGAATTGCCGGGGAAAATATTATTAAAACCGCCAAGGGCCGCCTTATCCGGGCAGGGCGCCTGATCAACGCGGCCGGGCTTTACGCCGACAGGATCGCCAGGGATTTCGGGTTCTCAAAGAATTACGTGATAATTCCGTTTAAAGGAATATACTTGAAGTACTCCGGCGTCCCGGCGCCTCTTAAAGTCAACGTTTACCCGGTACCGAATCTTAAAAACCCTTTTCTGGGCGTCCACTATACGGTTACAGTGGACGGCCATGTGAAGCTCGGGCCGACGGCTATTCCGGCTTTCTGGCGCGAGAACTACGACGGCTTTGATAATTTCAGCCCGGGTGAAATGGCGCAGGTCGCGGCCTGGGAAAGCCTGCTTTTCCTGACCAACTCTTTCGGCTTCAGGAGCCTGGCCTGGGAAGAGATGCGGAAATATTACAAGCCTTTTTTTGTGGGGCTTGGTTTAAAATTGGTGAATAAGATCGACGCCGCCGGCTTCAACGAATGGAGCAGGCCCGGGATACGGGCGCAGCTCCTGAACACAAAAACCCTGGAGTTAGTCCAGGATTTTGTAGTGGAGGGGGACAAGTTCAGCACTCACATTCTTAACGCCGTCAGCCCCGCTTTCACAGGCAGCTTCCCGTTCGCCAAATGGATAACTGATAAGGAGACCTTATGATCGCTAAAGCGGAAAAACGCAACCCCTGGTTTTTCGTGCCCACAACCTATTTCGCCGAAGGCCTGCCTTATATCCTCATAAACTCGGTTTCGGTCATCCTCTATAAGAATATGGGCGTCTCCAACGCCGAGATCGCTTTCTGGACCAGCTGGCTTTATCTGCCCTGGGTCATAAAAATGCTCTGGGGTCCGATGGTGGACATGTACGCCACCCGCCGCAAATGGCTGGTCTATACCCAGCTTCTCATGGCGGCCTGCCTGGCGGCGGCGGCGCTCTCGCTCAACGGGGCGCATTTCTTCTCCGTCTCGCTGCTGGCTTTCGCGGCCGCCGCTTTCGTCTCGGCCACGCACGATATCGCCACGGACGGGTTCTATATGCTGGCGCTCACCGGGGAGGACCAGGCTTTCTTCGTCGGCATACGCTCGATGTTCTACCGTTTTGCCATGATCTTCGGCACCGGCTTTCTGGTATACCGGGCCGGGCAGCTGCAGAAAGCGCTGGGGGACATACCGGCCAGTTGGAGTATAATGCTGCTCCTTTCAGCCATCCTCTTTGCCGCGCTGTTCCTCTACCACCGTTTTGTCCTGCCTTACCCCGCCGAGGACGTTCCTAAAGCCAAGGCCGAACCGGCCGCCGTAATGCGCTCACTGTGGACCATGGCCGGCTACCTGGCGGCCGCGGGCCTCCTGGTGTGGCTGTTTAACATGCTCTCCGGCCTGTGGCAAAAACTGGGCGCCGCCGCGGCGATAACCCTGGCTCTGGTCTTCATTTGCCGTAATTATCTTTTCCCGTACCTGAAGCGGAAAATGACGGCCGAGGGAAGTTCTTTCAACGAGGCTTTTATTTCTTATTTCACGATGGACGGGATAGGCTATATCATCGCCTTTATACTGTTCTACCGCTTTGCCGAAGCCATGCTCCTGAAACTTACTTCCCCGTTCCTGCTGGACGGGCTTGAGAAGGGGGGGATGGCGGTCTCTACTTCGGAAGTGGGCATAATGTACGGCACCTTCGGCATGGCCGCCCTGATAGCAGGCGGCCTTTTGGGCGGCTGGCTGATCTCCCGGTACGGGTTCAGGAAATGCCTGTGGCCCATGGTTTTCGCCCTCCATGTGCCGGACGTATTTTATCTTTATATGGCTTATGTCCAGCCGGCTAAATGGATAGCCTATCTGCTGGTGGCCGCGGAACAGTTCGGTTACGGCATAGGCCTCACCGCTTTCACCGTCTACCTGATGATGGTCTGCAAGGGGAGATACAAGACCGCGCATTTCGCCATCTCCACGGGGATCATGGCGCTGGGGATGATGGTTCCGGGCATGATAAGCGGAAAACTACAGGAAGCCGTGGGCTACCGGCACTTCTTTCTGGCGGTCTGCCTTATGACCATACCCGGCATACTCGTGATCTTCAGGCTGCCTATAGACGATAGGGTAGAGGGTTTAGGGTAGAGGGTTTAGGGGGGGAGTTGGGTTGGCGCGGTGTTTTCTACCCTCTACCCTAAACCCTACACCCTGCTCCCTGGGGCGCAGTTTGTGACGCATTCGGGTGGGCATTTTTTATCGCATGGCTCTATGTGGATTACGACCGTGGAACGGGCCAGGACGCTTTCTATATCGGCGATTATGTAGTCGGTAAGCGAATGGGCGTTTTCCACCGACATCCCCGAGGGCACCAGGATATCGAATTCTATAAATTTCACGGCTCCGGCTTTCCGTGTGCGCAGGTTTTTAAAACTTATGATCTCGACCTGTTTTTTTATAAGTTCCGCTATTTTACGGTTATCGTCCGCCGGGAGTGACTCGTCCAGCAGGTCCCCCAGGGACTGCGCGGTTAGGTCGTAGGCCGCTTTGATTATCATGAGCGCCACCACAATGGCGGCAAGCGGATCTATCCAATGCACATGGTGGCCCGTCCACAAAAGCTCTATCAGCCATATAAGGCCAAGTCCGGTCATAACGCCCATCGAGGTATAGACGTCGGTGCGCAGATGCCAGGCATCCGCCTTTATGGCTATGGAATCGGTAGCGTTGCCCACCTTAAAAAGCATCCGGGAAACGGCCATGTTCACGAAAGAGGAGAGCGCCATGACCAGGATGCCCCAGCCGATGAGTTCTATGGGCTCCGGGTGGATCAGTTTCCCGACCGCTTCATAAACGATCCAGGCCGCCGCCAGGAAGATCAGGATGGCTTCTACGAAACCGGAGATATTTTCAAATTTCCCGTGGCCGTAGGGGTGATCTTTGTCCGCCGGCTGGGCGGAAGAACGCACCGCGAAATAGGCGATGAGCGCCGCCGCCAGGTCCACTCCTGAATGGATGGCTTCGGAGAGAACGGAAACCGAACCGATGAACAGGCCGACCGCGAGTTTAAACGCGACCAGACAGGCATTGGACGCCACTGACAGCTTCACCACATCGGCTTTCGCCGCGTTTATATCTTTGGTTTTCATTGGTCGGCACAGAAGACGCCGGGAGAATAAACCCCCCTGCGCGGGAATTCGGCGCAGAGGGGCGTCGCACTACACTAAAAGCGCGCTGTTATTCGCACTTAATACAGGAGACCGGGCAATTGGCGGCCGCGGTTTTGCAGGCTTCTTCCTTGCCGGCGGGCACAGGGTTGGCGATGACGGCGGCTTTATCTCCTTTCATCTCGAACACTTCAGGGCAGTCGCTGGCGCACAGGCCGCAGCTGATGCAGGCGTCTTGATCGACAGTAGCTTTCATTTTTATCCTCCGGATTTAGCGGGTATAACAAACCCCCGTTACAATATAGATTATACTTAAGTTTGATTTACCGATACAGGGGAGGGGCGGTTATTTTATGTCGGCTATCCGGTAGGCGCCGGGCTCAAGCCAGGCGTCAATGCCGTACTCCGGGAGGCGGGCGCTGGTTCCGTTCGGGGTGATATTGGCTATGACGGCTTTTTTAAGGCCGGTGGTTTTTGAGGAAAGAATATAGCCGGCCCAGGCGCCGCCGTCAGAGGGCCACAGCGGGACAATGTCGTAATCGCCCATTTCCGCCCTGATCTTCTTCGTCTCGGCCAGGACGATCCGGTAGACGTCTTTCACCCACGGATCGCCGGCGTTCCAGTCTATGCTGGCAGGCACGCTGAACGGCAGAGGTTTCGGCTCCCCGTTCGGCACGGCGGCGTCATAGCCTATTTCGGCGCTGGAATACATCATTACGGAACCGGGGTAAAGCATCGTCATCATTAAAGCCGCGGGCAGGCGGCGGCCGTATACCTTTTCTGGCGCCGGCTCGTCGTGATTGCCGATGAACACGACGGAGCCCGCGCCGCCTTTCTGCCAGGCCAGATAGGCCGCCCGGTTGACGGAGCTGCGGATACCGCCGGCGTCGCCGCTTTCCGTGGAGTTATACCAGCCGGTCTGCCCTTCCGGCCTGCCGGTCTCATATTTACTGTAGATCGAGTCAAAACCGCACGCCGAAAGATCTTCCTGGAAAGCGTAAGCCTCGGCCATGAAAGCCGCGGAAGGCTTGGCCGCCTTGACCGTCCAGATAAGCTGCCGGTAAAACTCGGAGCCGGGCATGCTTTTCTGCCAGGTACGGGCGAACACGTTGTTCAGGGCCAGATAAGCCATATCCACCCTGAAACCGTCCACGTCGAATTTGGTCACCCAGCTTTTTACGGTATCCGTCATCCTGTTACGGAGCGCCTGATTGGAATAATTTACCTGCGCTGTGTCGATCCAGCTCGATACGCCGCCGCCGTATTCAAAACCGCCGTGATGCACGCAGTATTTGGCGTTCTGCCAGTAATAGTCGAAATAGCCGTCTCTCGGGCAAGCGCCGTCGTAGCGGAAGCTGACGAAATAATCCGGATTTTCAGCCAGGAGCCTGGAATCGAGCGAGGTATGGTTGACCACGAAATCCACTATGACCCGGAGGCCCGCCGCGTGGGCTTTCCGCACAAAATCCCTGAAATCCTCCTCGCTGCCCAGGTCGGGATTGACCGTGCCGTGGTCGCTTATGGAATAGGGCGAGCCGCCGCCGGAGCCCGTCTGGCCCCTCACTCCTATGGGGAGTATGCCCATCGGCCAGACGGTGTCGAAACCCATGCGTTTTATGACGTCGAAATCGGAGGCCTGGAAATCCCGGAAGAAAAGCGTTTTATCGGGGCGGGAGGGGGATTTGAAGTCCGGGGAGTTCCTCCTTCCCTCCAGATTGTAGGCCCTGGGAAACAGCTCGTAGATCCTGGCTTTCTTTGCCCAGTCCGCCAGATCGTATTTTCCTATATTGGCCTGCAGGCCCGCGACATAAGATTCAAGCATCGCGTTCAGCCTGTCGTTCTTCTCGGAGAAAGGGAGATCCTGGACTTTAAGATTTAAAAGGGCGCTCCGTAACTCCTGCGTCCAGGGCACAGGCTTCAAGAGGTCGTCCAGATAAACGAAGTAGTCGCCCAGCTGCCGGCTGAATTTATCGGCCCCGTATCTGGCTTCAAGCTCTTTCTTGGTCCAGAGGAACCCTTCCAGGCCCGCGCTCTGGGCCTGCGCCGTCCAGCCCTCCTGCGAGTTCCGGAACATGAATTGCCTGGTTTCCGGGATGCTGCCGTTCCAGAGGCCGGACGACATAACCCCTTTCATCTGCTGCAGGAAGTCGAAGGAGGATTTGCCCCGGTTTTCAGGAGCCGCCGGCAGTTCCAGTCCGGCGGAAGCCGAAGCGCCGTCAAAAAGACGTCCCGCTTTTTCACGTCCCTCTTCCAGTCCGGCGCGGGAAAAAGACGGCGTCAGAAAGAAAACCGCGGCGAAGACTTTGAGAAAGGGCGCGTTGAGGGACTTCATGATTTAATGGTAACGGAAAAAATGCCGGCTTTCAAGGGTCGAATGGCCCCGGCCGGAGTAGGCCAAAAGGTTCAATCGTTAATGCGTTTAGTGCTGGCTTTATCGAAAATGTGCATATTTTCGTAATTGAAGCGGAGCGCTACGCCGCTGCCCGGACTCTGGTTGAAAAACGCCTCCACCGTGGCCAGCACGCGGGTCTGCCCGACTTTCAGATACAGGTTTTCCCTGTGCCCCAGGAGCTCGCTGACTTCCAGCACCCCTTCCAGTTTTTCCGAGTATTTTTTATTCGGTTCGTGCGCGGCGGAACCCGCCAGCACGTCGTCTGGCCGCACTCCCGCCACCACTTCCCGGCCGTCGTGCTCCGCCGTTCCGGACAGCAGGAATGAGGGGATGAGGAGGGACAGGGATTCGTTCTTTAAATAAAGTTTCCCGCCTTCCGCCGCAAGCCGGCCGTGGATAAAATTCATGGTCGGGCTGCCGATGAAGCCCGCGACAAAGAGGTTAGCCGGCTTCCGATAGACCTCTATCGGGGCGCCGACCTGCTGGATAACGCCGTGGTTCATAACCATTATCCTGCTCGCCAGCGTCATGGCCTCCACCTGGTCGTGAGTGACATAGATTATGGTGGCGTCGAGGCGCTGGTAAAGCTTGGCTATCTCCACGCGCATCTCTTCGCGCAGCTTAGCGTCGAGATTGGAAAGCGGCTCGTCAAAAAGGAACGCCTTGGGTTTGCGCACTATGGCGCGGCCTATGGCCACGCGCTGGCGCTGCCCGCCGGAGAGCTGTTTGGGCATCCGCTTGAGCAGTTTGGTCAGCTGGAGGATACTGGCGGCTTCGGAGACGCGCTGTTCTATTTCGGCTTTGGGCGCTTTCCGCAGGCGCAGGGCGAAACTCATATTTTCCTCCACGGTCATGTGGGGGTAAAGCGCGTAATCCTGGAAGACCATGGCGATCTGGCGCTTGCTCGGATGCATATTGTTGACCAGGACGCCGTCTATGCGGATCTCGCCGCCGGTTATTTCTTCGAGCCCCGCCAGCATTCTCAGCAGCGTGGTCTTGCCGCAGCCCGACGGGCCGATTATCACCACGAATTCGTGGTCGCGGATCTCCGCGTTCAGCCCGTTCAGAACCACGTTCTCGTTGAATTTTTTGGTTATATTTGAAAATTTAACTTCAGCCATAAGTTATTCCTCTTTACCCTTTGACGCTTCCCAGCGTGAGCCCTGAAATGAGCCACTTGGACGAATACAGAAAAACCGCCAGAACCGGCGCCGTGACCAGCATGGAGCCGGCCGCGAACATTCCCCACTGCGTTATGTATTGCCCCTGCAGTTCGAAAAGCCCCAGGGTCCAGGTATACTGCTGCGAACTGAACAGCACGACCCTGGCCACCAGATATTCGTTCCAGGCGGTGGTGAAATTAAAAAGGAAAGCGATGCTCAGGGCCGGGGTGGAAAGCGGCAGGATTATGCGGTAGAACGCCCCCAGCTGGCTTGTGCCGTCCACCAGCGCCGCCTCTTCCAGCGAACGCGGAATGGTGTCGTAATAGCCTTTAAGGATCCAGATGCTGAACGGCAGCGAAGACACCGAATAGGCGATAATAATGCCGAGATAGGTGTTCATAAGCCCTAATTTCATGATCATCAGGAACAGCGGCAGAATGAGCATACCGGCGGGGATCATCTGCGTGGACAGCAGGAGCACCAGCCCGGATCTTTTGCCGGCGAACCTGAAACGGGAAAAGGCGTAAGCCGCGGTGGAAGCCAGGCTTACGCCTATAAAGGAAGTGGATACGGTGATAAGGAGGGAATTCCAGAGCCAGCGCAGAAACAGAGTTTCTTTCAGCAGCCGGGCATAGGCGGCGAAAGTGGCGCCGTCCGGGATAAGCGAGAGATCCGTGGAGATCAGCTTGTCTCCGGGACGTATGGAAACCGACAATATACGCAGAAGGGGATAAACGCACGCCGCGGCCGCCGCTATTAGCGCCAGGTGGATGAGCAGATACTTAACGGCTTTTTTTCTTTTGTGGACGACCGATTCTTTGTTCATAGCGAGCTCGATCCCGATAAATATACAGTAAACCCGTCATCTCCACTTTTTCGTCATTCCCGCGTGCTTTTAGCGGGAATCCATAAATCTTTACTCAATGGATCCCGGCCAACAGATCGCCGGGATGACGGATTTACTGAATGGATACTGATCCTGAATCCTTACCTGTCTTCTTTCGCCGCGTCGAAAGACTTCAGGTAAAACACCGAAATAAAGAACAGCATGGCGAAAATAACGATCGCGAAAGCCGCCGAGTAACTGTAGCGGTTGTAAGTAAAAGCGGCCTTGTACAGCGCCGAGACCAGGATATCCGCCCGCTCGGTGCCGCCGGACTGACCTGTCACCAGGTAGATCACGTTTATGTTGTTGAATGTCCATACCGTACCGAGCGTTACGGCCGGCATCAGAACCGGGCGGATCAGCGGGAGCGTGATAAAGCGCAGTTTCTGGAAATAGGAGGCGCCGTCTATATCGGCGGCGTCGTAGTAGGAACTGGAGATGGACTGCAGCCCTCCGAGAATGACCACCATCATGAATGGTATTCCCAGCCAGACATTGATCAGGGTGCAGGTCGTGAGAGGGTAATTGCTCAGCCACTGCGCGGGCCCTAAGCCGAGATGCGCCAGGAAAGGCCAGGCCGCCGCTAGTTTTACGAGCATGATATTTATGAAACCGTACTGCGAATGGAACTCGCCTCTCATGGCCAGCACCGCCACCACCTGGGGCATGGCCCAGGGAATGATCAGAAGCGTGCGGTAAAAACCCTTGAAGCGGATATTGTTATTGAGCAGCAGGGCCAGCGCGAAACCGCCCGCGACATGGAAGAAGACGTTGATAAAAGTCCACCACAGTGTGCGCCCTAAAAGCGCCCAGAAAGTGACTTCGGAAAGAGGCGAGGTTGTGAACACGTCTGCATACTGACGCAAACCCACGAACGGCAGGCTGCCGGTGTTTTTCCAGGCCATGATGGTGGTCAGCTTAAGGTCGTGGAAAGAAAGATAAATTTCAAAAACAAAGGGGTATACCAGCAGCAGGGCCAGGCCGATGAAAGCCGGGGCGAGGAGAAGATAGGGGAGAGTGTTGCGGCCCTTGACCACGTATTTAAAAAACAGCGCTATCAGCGCTTCCGAACCCAGAAGCCACAGGAATGGTTTCACGGGTTCCGCAACCAGCCCCAGCGCCAGACAGCCGGCGGCGCCGGAGGCGGGCAGTACGGCCAGCGCCGCGGGGATAAACCACGGCCTGTCGTGGAACCTGAAATGGTAATAGCAGCAGCCTTCGATCAGCGCGATGCCGGTGACGACGATCAGCGCGAACCACAGGATTTCGTATATGGAGTAAAGAATGTCCATAATAAGCCGATTCAGGATTTATCTGTTCATCTCCGCTATTTTCTGCACCGCGTTTTCCTGCATTTTCCGCGTCGCGTCCGGGACGTTTAATTTACGGCTGGTGGCCAGTCCCAGATAATTCCTGGCCGAATCCCAGACCGCGCGCATTTCGGTCGCCATGGACATGGGCCGCCCCTTCGAGATCTGCTCCATAGAGATTCTTGAGACGCTGTCGCCGGAGATCTCCGGCGCCCGGGAAGCCTCCGCGAGGGCCGGCAGGCGCTGAAGTTCTTTGAACTGCCTTATCTGATTTGCGCGGCTGGTGTAGAATACCAGCAGGCGCCTGATAAGAGGGAGCTTCTCCGGCTTTACCCCGGAGCTGAGCATGAAATATTTGCCGCTGACCATGGGCGCCGGCCAGCGCCCGGTGGAGGAGAGTTTCGGGATGAGTCCCAGGCCCAGATCTTTCCCGAAATGCCGCTGATAGCCTGAAATGGCCCAGTCCCCGTTTATAATGAATGCGGTCTTGCCCTCCTTGAACAGGGAATCCATGCAGTTGTAATCGCATTCCGGCGGGACATATCTCTTGTTGAATTTAAGATCCAGGTAGAAGTCGATGGCCGCGCGCATGGCCGGAGTATCCAGCTCGGGGGTCTTGTTGTCTATGGGCCAGCCGCCGAAAGCCGCCAGCCAGGGCATAAGCCAGAACGGCTCGCCCAGATCAAAGGCCATGCAGAAGTCCAGCTTGCGGGCCCCGGCGCCGGCGCAGAATTTAAAAAGCTCGTCGGTATTTTCGGGCGCGGTTTCAATATGCTTTCTGTTGAAGAAAAGAAGGAGATGGTTCCCGTTGGAAACCGGCACGCCCCAGATATGCCCGTCCAGCGTAATGGCCTGCAGCACGGCGCGATTATACTTGCCGGCGTCGATAAGGCCGTCTACGGGGCTGATAAAGCCGGCGACGGCAAAAAGTCCGGCGGTATCGGAGGGGCACATGATCAGATCCGGCGCCACGCCGGCGAGCGAAGCCGCCTGGAACTGCTGGCGCAGATCCTCGGTCTGGTAATGGGTCCGCACTATGCGCAGCCCCTTGTTTTCCGGAAGTTTTTCAAAAGCGGAGAAAACCGAATCTATGTAGGGAGCGACCTGCGCGTCCTCCTGCTCCCAGACCGTGATAGTTAAAGCGTCCAGGGGGGATTTGGGCCTTGAGCATGAGGAGAAGAAGAAAGCGCAAAGAGACAAAGACGCATAGACACGCAATCTACCCCTTTGCCCCTTTCCGCTTTCTGAACTTCGGTGCTTTCCCACTTTGCGCCTTCAGACTTTATCAGTTTTTGAAATATTGGTTATCGCCGCCAGTAAAGCCACCAGCCCGGCGAGCTTAAGCGCGGTCCACCAGGAGATCCGGGCGGCCACCAACCCCGAAGCCACCGCGCCCGGGAAGAGATCGGGGATGGTCCACATCCAGAACCATTTGATCAGAAAAATCCCCAGCACGAATATCGCAACGACCCATAACGCGATAGCGGGGAGGCCGAGCATGAGTATGTTCTTAAGTTTCATCAGGGAAATTCTACCAAATTAACCCCGCCGATATAAGTGGGCGGGGAGTTTTTGACGGTTTTGACAGAAAGTTTATTATAGGTATAATAATGACAGGGAACGATATTTGAGGAGGACTTATGAAAAAAGCGCTATTTGCGGCAACTTTCGCGGCGGTTTCCGGCTACGCTTACACCCAGGCCCCCGCCCAGGAACCCATGAAGACGCCCGAGGCGGCGGAGATAAAGGTGGAAAAGATCGTCACGGCCTTGTCGGTTGAGAACAGGGAACCGGTAAATGAAACCGCGGTTTTTGACAAGCCCGCCGGCCGGGTTTACACCTGGACCAGGATCACCACCACCGAGGCGCCCGTCAAGATCAAGCATATCTACTACGTCGGCGGCAAAAAGATGACGGAAGTTGAACTCAATATCAACGCCAAGACCTACCGCGTGTGGAGCTATAAAGCGATCTGGCCGGGCAGCTGGAAAGTTGAAGTGACCGACGAAAGCGGGAAAGTGCTCGCCGCCGCCGATTTTACCGTTTCCAGCGCGGCCGCGGCCGAAACCCCCAAACCCGAGCCCCCCACGCAGGGCAAATAGCAAAAGGGGCCTCGCTCCCTTTACTGTCACAAGCCGCGAGTCACAGGCCACAGCGACACTCTATACGACGCCGCCTGACCTGGAAACTTGCGGCTTGCGTAACCTATCCCGCGGATTTTCATGATCTCCTCTAGAAAAAAAGAAAACCTTTTCTGGCGGCATAAAGCCGGCGCCTATCCGATGCCGTTCGATCCGATTATTCTTAAAAAAACCTCGCGCCTGATACGGCTGGCGGAAAGGCTGGGCGCCGATTTTCGCGGGCGGACGCTGCTGGATATAGGCTGCGGCACCGGTATTTACACCCTGGTTCTGGCGAAGAAAACCGGACGCGCTCTGGGCATGGATTTTTCGGACGTGATGCTGAAGCGTTTACGCGCTGAAGCCGAAAGGCGCGGCATAAAGAACGTTGCCGTTTTCCGCGGCGACTGGTCGCGCGTCAAAACCTCTTTTGTCGCGAAAAAATTCGATATCGCGCTGGCTTCCATGACCCACGCGGTGATAAGTTACCGGGATCTCCGGAAGATGGAGGCCGCGGCGCGGGAGATCTGCGTCTATATCGGCTGGGCCGGGGTGCGAAAAAATCCGCTTTGGGAAAAAATTTACGCCCGCCACGGGCTGAGATATCTGCCCCCGGAGGGGGTGGAGAAAATAACGCCGCTGCTTAAGAAGCTGGGAAGAAAATTCAAAACGGTCTATCTGAGGGAATCCTGGCGGCGGCGGGGGAAGCCGGCCGAAGCGCTGAAAGACATCGAAATAAGTTTAAAAGTCAACAACGCCGAGCCCGACCGCGCCTGGCTGAAAAAAATAATAAAAAGCCGGACCAGAAACGGAATGCTGACCTATACCACCACAGCCCGGAAAGGACTGATCGTCTGGCGGCCCGGGCCTAAACTTTTATGCGGGCCGGGCGCACGGCGAGATCCTGCAATCCCGGTTTCTTGAGACATTCTTTTTCAAAAGCCTTGTCCCGCAGGGCGTTGCGGTAATCCGGCTTCTGAAAGAGGTAGGAAAACTTGGTGTGGATATCGTAAGAGCCGTTCAGCAAACCCGCCACATCTTCCACAAAAACCCTTTCCTCATCCGTGGGAATCACAAAGACTTTGACTTTTGAATCCCCGGCGGAGATCTCGGTCTCGGCGTTGCGGGTCCGGGAAATCTCGTTCCTGGCGGCGTCATATCTGACGCCGAGGAATTCCAGGCCGTCCAGCGCCCTGGCCCTGGTAATAGAACCTTTTTCACCCACGCCCGCGGTAAACACGACGGCATCCACGCCGCCGACGGCGGCCGCATAGGCGCCGATATACTTTTTAAGGCGGTACGATTCTATCTCTATAGTAAGCCTGGCGCGCTCGTCGCCGTCCTCCGCAGCCATTTCAACGTCGCGCCGGTCGGTGAACTTCTCGGTGATGCCGAGGATGCCGGACTTCTTGTTCAGGATGGAATCCATCTCTTTAGCCTTGAGATTTTCCTTTTCCATCATATAGAGGCCGATGGCCGGATCGTGGTCGCCGGCGCGCGTTCCCATCACCAGGCCTTCCAGGGGGGTGAAGCCCATGCTTGTGTCGTAAGACAGGCCGTCCTTCACGGCGTTGACCGAAGCGCCGTTGCCGATATGACAGATGATGACATTGGTTTTAAAGGGATCTTTGCCCAGAAGGACGCTGGCGCGCTTGGCCACGTACAGGAATGAGGTGCCGTGAAAGCCGTAGCGGCGGATGCCGTAGTCCTTGTACCATTTGTAAGGCAGGGCGTAAATGTAGGAGGAAGCCGGCATGGTCTGATGCCAGGCCGTATCCATGATGGCCATGTGGGGGACTTTCGGCATCAGGTCTTTCGCGGCTTCTATGCCCAGAATATTCGGGGGGTTATGCAGCGGTGCCAGCCCCGCAAGTTCATTGAAAGCGGAAAGGATACGGTCGTCTATGATCACCGACTTGACGAATTTTTCTCCGCCATGGACCACCCGGTGTCCCACGGCCGAAATGCCCTTTAGATCCTCTATAACCCCGTGCTTCCTGCCGGTCAGCGTATCTATGACCAGCTTGATGGCCTCTTTATGGGTCGGGCAATCATGTTTGACCTCTATTTTTTCGCGCCCCGGAACCTCGTGATTTATGAACGTTCCGCCGACGCCGACCCTCTCGACCACGCCAGAAGCGAGCTGCGATTTTTTTGCCCAGTCAAAAAGCGAGTACTTTACCGACGAGCTTCCGCAGTTAAGAGAGAGTATTTTCATAATGGTGTTTGTCCTTTTTAGAATTTCCCGGCCAGTTCTATTCTACAAAACTTTTCCTGATATTCCCGCCGTCCTTGCCGCGAATCTTGAATCTTCAATCCGCAATCTTCAATTATTTTGTCTCCAGCGCGTCCTCATACAGACGCGTCAGCAGATTGTTCACCACCGGCACCGACATATTGAAGTTCACCTGGTCATAGGCCATCCTGGAGATGGTGCGGCAAACGGTCTGATTTTTTATTAGGTGAATTATCGCTTCCGCGAAGGACGCGGCGTTGCCGGGTTCCACCAACAGGCCGTTGCGCTCGTGGATCGTAAAATCGCTGAGCCCCCGTACGCGCGGTATAACGCAGGCCACGCCCGAGGCCTGGGCTTCGATAAGCGACATCGAGAGTCCGGGGCGGTCTATGGTTTTCACGAAAAGATGCAGCATCGCCATCACTTCCGGAATGTCGTTGCGCTCCCAGAGCACATCCACTTTATGGCTTATCCCAAGACCGCGGGCAATTTTCCTTATGCGCTCGGCCCTGAAACCTACCACCATAAAATGAGTGTCCGGCAGGACTTTCAGCACCTCTTTCGCCGTTGTGAGAAAGAATTCCTGGTCCTTCAAAGTTCTGTCCATGCTGATAGTGCCGACCTTGAACGGCCGCTTCTGGAACATGGCGGGCCTTATCAGCATCGCGCTTTCCCAGCGGCCGATATTTATGGCCGGAGGAACCACGAAAGTAGCGGCGGGAGCTATGCCCGCGGCGCAGAGATCCTCCTGCACGGATGGACAGGAGGCGATAAAACGCGTAACATAAGGTTCGAACCCCTTAAGGCGGAGCAGCGTCTTTGCGCCGCCAAGCCGGATCTGGCTGATAAAAACCCTGGAAACGGCCGAGAGCTTTTTCAGAAGCAGCGCATTCGCGGAAGCCGGATCATAGAAATGGACTATTTCATACCGCGCCCCGCGGAAAAAACCCAGTTTGGACAGGAAAGTCGGCGGCCGCACGGGAAGATTGTATTTCTGCGCTTCCGCGTAAAGACGGGAGTCCCTGGGACACATCAATACGGCGCTGTGCCCGGTTTTTTTGAATTGAACAGCCATATGCAGGGCCTGGTAGGCCGCAATATCCCAGTCGGACGAATTCACGATATTCAGGATATTCATCGCTGCATTCCTTCCAGCCTGGCCAGCTCTTTCCTGGCGTTATCGATATAAAACTGATCCCTGGTGGTCTCCAGTATGGTTTTGTAGATCAGAGAGGCCGCGCGGTAATTCCCCGCTTTTTTGTTCAGGAAAGCGGCCAATTGGCGCAGCATTACGGGGCAATCCGGTTCCATGATCAGCGGCATTATGAGCCTGGCCACTTTTGCCGGATCACTGGCCTTGCTGTAGCCGATAGCGGCCAGAAGCGTCACATATCTCCACTCCCTGGGATGATAGAGCAGGGCTTCGTTCAGGAGGCTGACCGCCTCGGCCGGGCGGGAGAGATTGAACGCCAGCGAAGCCGAGGCGTACAACCCCGCGTTGGTGAAATACGGATCCAGGGCCAGGATATGGCGGGCTATGGGGAGAAAATCCGGATACGTCCCGCCGCCGAATTCCGGTTCCGGCCCGCTGCTCCCGTCCATTTCGGGCGGAGCGCCGTAATACTGCATAAGCCGTATGAACCACACGTCGGCGGCCAGACGCCTGAAACCCAGGCTGAGCGCCAGGGCGTCCCCGGACGCGCTCCTCCCGACCTCCCGGATCCTGTCCGGAGGCGGGAAAGGATGGCTGGCGGCGAGAAACGCCGGCGGGCCTGAAAGCGCCAGCGCCGAGGCGGCCGCCGCCGGCAGAAGCAGATACGCGTATTTTTTCATCAAAATTCTTTTTTTCTGAACAACGCGAGCGAAAACAGGTATGGGGCGGCCATCCAGACCAGCAGATAGGCTGCGAGAAACCCCGGCGCCGCCGGAGGAGGCGCCGCCGCGCCCAGATCGCGGGCATTGAAAAGCTGAAAGTTCGGGGTCAGGTACGCTCCTGCGCTGAGCGCCAGCGCCGCCGCGCCCGAGGATCTGGCGATCAGGAATTTTGCCTCGGAAGTGAAGTGCCCAAGGATCCAGAGAATGCCGGCGATGGAAACGGCGGAAAACGTGGAGGTGGTGAAAAGGGAGACGAATAAGGTCACGGAAGAGATCATAAGGATCTTGCACCAGATAAAAAATACGGCTTTAAGATAGAACGGGGGCGGCGTAAAGCCCCTGGAATATATCAGGCTCAGGTGGAGAAGAGCCATCACGCCCAGCATGAGGGCCGCCGCCGCGTAGAGGCCGCCGGCCTTGCCGGCCAGGTAGGCCGGGCGGGAAACCGGCCTTGAAAAAACAAGGTAAATGGTCTTGGTCTCTATCTCGCGGGTTATCGCGGAAGCCGCCGCCAGAACCGAATACGCCAGGGTCATAAGTTCCATAAGGGCCAGGCCGGTATCCGTAAGCATCCTGGCTTCCTCGTCCACCGCCATAACCCCCGCCAGCAGCGACGCATAGATGAGAACCCCGGCAAAAATAATGAACAGGGAAAAGAATTTGTTCTTATAATTCTCCCTGAGCGAATGTCCGCCTATCTTCCACGCGGAGATAAAATGCCTCATGCGGCCGCCCTGACGGTTCCGACGAATATTTCTTCCAGTCCGCCGGGGGTGCTCTCCCATTGGGCGCGGGCGATAGTTTTCGCCAGGCGCCCCTTCACCATGATGAATACCCGGCCGCTCAGTTTCTCCAGCTCCGAAATGCTGTGAGAAGAAAGAAAAACGGTTTTGCCGGCGCCGTTGAATTCCGAGATCAGATCCCTTATCTCGTGGATAGCCAGCGGGTCAAGTCCGCTGACCGGCTCGTCCAGTATAAGGAGTTCGGGATCGTGCACCACGGCCTGCGCCACGCCCAGGCGCTGCATCATGCCTTTTGAAAATTCGGAGACCCGTTTTCCGGCATGGGGCAGCAAGCCGACTTTCCCGATAACCGCGTCTATGCGCGCGCGCGCCGCCGGCCCATTCAGCCCTGAAAGTCCGGCGTAATAAGCCAGCGCTTCGGAGGCCGTGGCGGATGGGTGGAAATAAGGCAGTTCGGGCAGGAAGCCGATACGGTTCTTGGCGGCCATCCCGGAGGGAGGAAGGCCGAAAACCGAGATCGAACCGGCATCCGGGAAAAGAAGTCCGGTCATGAGCTTCATGATGGTGGTTTTACCCGCTCCGTTGAGGCCCAGGAGGCCCGCTATCTCGCCGCGCTCCAGCTCCAGGCTGAGGCCGTCCAGGGCGGGCGCTTCAAACGTCCTGAGCAGGCCGGGCCTGCGATAAGTTTTATATACGTCCGAGAATGAAACTATTTTTTCCGCGCTCATTTTTGCCCCGTTTCAAGCGATTCTTTCCTGAGCCGCCTGAGCTCGGCTTCGACATCTCCCAGCGGGATCGCGCCCTGCCGGAGGAACGAGGCGTGGAACTTTCTCAGGTCGAAATATTTTTGCTCCGTGCGCTGATAATATTTGCGCATCTCCAGGATCCGGTCCATGCCCATTATATAGCTCAGGCTCTCCGTGGGAGCGGTAGAGATCCTCAGCACTTCGGCCCTGGCCTGCGCCTGGGACATATAAAAGTTTTCCTGAAAAAAAGCGACCGCTTCGTCATAGGTCATTTTTTTCATGTGCAGAGCCGCATCCACGCTGGCGCGGCCGGCGCGCAGGGTCCGGGCGTACATCCTGAGGAACCGGGACCAGTAAGAGGAGTAATACCCCATCTCTTCGGCCAGAAGCTCCGCGTAACAGGCCCACCCGTTGACGACCATGGGCTGGACGGAGATCTTTCTTATCCGGGAACGGTTGGCCCCGGAAGCGTAACTGCGCAAATGCATGCCGGGCATAACATCGAACGCCGTAAGCAGTTCGATCTGCGCGTAATTGAAGCCGGACGCCAGAAGCTTCTCGCGCGCGGCCGACGGGAGTTTTTCGGAAGGAAGCGAGAGGTAGAAGTCCGAGACCCTGACGTCGTCCAGGGGGAATGGTTCCGCGTAATACGCGTAGGGCAGCGCGGCGGACATGAAATCAGGCATTTTCTTCATGAGAAGCCGCTGTTTGGGAAATTCCACCACCTTATATTCGTCAAAATGCTGGTACGCGCGGTCAGCCTCGTCCTGAAAAATTTTAAGGATGTCGCCCAGGGACGGATGCTCCCTGGGAAGCTTGTCCAGAACCCCTTTCCAGCCCTTTTCCTTCGCCAGCAGGGGGTCGATATTGAGGGCTTCCCTTTCCAGATCTTTCAGCGCGGTCTTATAACTTTTTTTCGCGTACGCCAGCGCCGCCCCCGGATCGAGATCCAGGCCGTGCCAGCGCTCAAGATAAAAACCGCAGGTATAGTCGCCGGCGCGGAAGTCGCCGTCGGCGCCGGGGATAACGCCGGTTTTGAGAAAATCCCGGTATCGGACCAGAGCGGTTTTGACCCCGTCCATCGTTTCGTCTACCTGGGCTTTCAGAACCGGATCGTAGCGCGTGTAACTCCGGAACAGCGGTATAAAATCGGAAATGCCGTTGAGCGCGGCCTCGGTCTGCTTCAGGGCGGCCTCCGCCCAGATCCCCGGAGGATGGGAAATATTGCGTTCCGCCTGCTCCAGGATCCGCGGAAACTGTTTCAGCCGCGCAAGGGCGTTGGCGGCGCGGGCGTTATAACCGCCGAAATCTTTTGAGAGCAGCTGGTAGACGGACAAAAGAGGCTCCAGGTAGTACTGCGGCCGCTTTTTAAGGAGATCCAGATTCTCCAGTTCATAGAGATCCACTTCCAGGATATGATCCAGCAGGGCGTAATCCACCTGGAGGGCCGGATACATGGAAGCTTTCTTTATCTCCCGGAGCCTGGCGCGCAGGAGCCTTAAAGCCTCCAACTGGCTGTTGACGCGCTCCTGGGTGCGCTGGGTCAGGGCGGCGTCGCTTCCGTGGACGCCCAGGCGCGTGGCGCGTTCCGGATCGTATACCTGCAGAGTGGCGAGGTATTGCCCGAAAATCTCGTTGAGCTTGGTGTTTTCCATGGCGCCCTCCATCTCCTGCGTGGTAAGGGTCGCTTCATAGGCGCAAACGGGGGGAACCGCAAAATCATGAAAGCGGAAAGACAGAAAGGCACAAAGAGCCAGAGGCGGGAGACTTCTAAAAAATTTATCCCTCTGAAACTTTGCGCCTTTGCGCCCCTGCCGGTTTCTTACTTTGCCACTTTCTGCTTTTGCCACTTTCTGCCTTTGCCGCCTTGCGCTTTATTCTCAAGCGCGAGTTCCAGCACCTCATCCATGGAGGCCACGGGCAGCAGCCGCATCTTGTCTTTTATTTCCACCGGGATCTCCTCCAGCTCTTTCAGGTTGACCCTGGGGAACAGCACGGTGGAAATATCTTCCCTGAACGAGGCTATGATCTTTTCTTTCAGGCCTCCGATGCCGAGCACACGGCCGGTCAGAGTGACCTCGCCCGTCATGGAGAGGCCTTTTTTGACCGCGCGGCCCGTGAGCAGACTGGCCAGCGCGGAGGCCAGCGTTATGCCCGCCGAAGGGCCGTCCTTGGGGATAGCCCCTTCCGGGATATGGATGTGAAAATTATGCGACTGGATATAGGACACGGAGGCCAGTTCCCTGGACTTGATATAGGAAAAAGCCGCCTGCGCGGATTCTTTCATCACATCGCCCAGTTTTCCGGTCAGCAGCAGATTGCCTTTGCCGGGTACGGCCACCACTTCCACCGCCAGCACCTCTCCGCCGTTTTCCGTCCAGGCCAGGCCCGTGGCCAGACCGACGCCGTTGGCGGAATTCTCCTCCCGCGTGAACTTGGGAATGCCAAGATAATCGTGCAGGTTGTCAACGGTCACCTTTACCTCTTTCAGCCCTTTTTCAACGACCTTGCTGGCGGCCCGCCGGCAAAGCGTGGCGAACTCCCTGTCCAGGTTCCTGACTCCCGCCTCGCGCGTATAGCCGCGTATGACAGCGTCTATGGCTGCGTCGTCCAGCCTGAGCGAATTCTCCACGAGGCCGTGTTCCCCGAGCTGCTTGGGGATGAGGAATTTTCTGGCGATCTCTATTTTCTCGTTATGCGTGTATCCGTTGAACTCTATTATTTCCAGCCTGTCCCTCAGGCTGACCGGGATGCCCCACAGCGTATTGGCCGTCGCCACGAACATAACCTTGGAGATGTCGAAAGGCAGATCAAGGAAATGATCCATAAATTCCGTGTTCTGCTCCGGATCCAGGACTTCCAGCAGGGCGGCCGCGGGATCGCCGCGCCAATCCGAACCCATCTTGTCTATCTCGTCCATAAGGAAGACGGGGTTGCGGCTTTTGGCTTTCTTTATGCTCTGGATGATGCGGCCGGGCATGGACGCGACATAAGTGCGCCTGTGGCCGCGGATCTCGGACTCGTCCCTGACTCCGCCGAGCGACATCCTGACAAAATTACGGCCCATGGCGCGGGCAATGGAACGGGCAATGGAGGTTTTGCCGACTCCGGGGGGGCCGACAAAACAGAGGATAGGACCTTTAAGCTTCTGGGTCAGTTTGCAGACCGCGAGATACTCTATAACGCGTTCCTTGGGCTTCTTAAGGCCGTAATGATCCTCTTCCAGAAGTTTGCGGGCCAGTTCCAGGTCTATGGCGTCTTTGGTCTCCACCGCCCAGGGCAGGCTGATAAGCCAGTCCAGGTAGGTGCGGACCACCGTGGTTTCCGGAGAGAACGGCGTCATCTTGGACAGGCGGGCCAGTTCTTTTTCGGCGGCAGCCTCAGCTTCCTTGGACATCCTGGCGGCTTTGATCTTTTTTTTCAGCTCGTCCAGCTCCTTGGAGAAATCGTCTTTCTGATGAAGTTCTTTCTGGATGGCCTTCATCTGCTCGTTAAGATAATATTCTTTCTGGGATTTTTCTATCTGGCCTTTTACCCGGGTGTGCAGTTTCTGCTCTATGTCCAGGATCTCTATCTCCTTGACCAGCAGTTTCACGATCTTGTCAAGGCGTTCCCCGACATCGGCCGTCTCCAGGACGTTCTGGCGGTCGGTTATATTGAAAATGGCGTTGGCGGCGATGGTGTCGGCAAGCTTGGAGGGGTCGTCCAGCTGCGCCAGCATGGCCACCGAGTCCAGGGTGCCGCGCGTGCCGAGCCTTACGAATTCTTCGAAAACCTCGACGGCGCTGCGCATGAGAGCTATGATCTCCGGCGTCTTTTCGACCGTCTCCTCCGGGTACTCCACTTCGGCCATGAGGCAGGCTTTTTCCTTGTCCAGTTCCAGTTTCAGAACCCTGGCGCGTTTTATGCCTTCCAGGAACACCCGCATGGTGCCGTCCGGCATTTTCAGGGACTGCGCCACCACGCTCAGGACGCCGTAGGCGTAGAGATCCTCCGGCGCGGGGTCGTTGACGGCCGGTTTTTTCTGCGCCAGCGCCAGCATGAATTTGCCGGCGCCGAGCGCGGTTTCGATGGCCGCCACGGATTTGCGCCTGTCCACGGAGAGCGGCAGCGCCATGTGGGGGAAAAGCACCACGTCCCTTATGGCGATGGCCGGCAGGGTCCTGGGGTAGTTTTTTTCAGCGTTCGTCGGGACGTCCATATTATTTTTTCTTGAACTCCATCACTCCGTCTATCAGGCCGTAATCCCTGGCCTGTTCCGCGGACATATAATAATTCCTTTCCATGTCGGCCCTGACCCTTTCGGGCGTTTTTCCGCAATGCCTGGCCAGGATCTCGATGAGGCGGGTCTTATTCTCCTGCATTTCCTTGCTCTCTATTTCTATGTCCGTGGCCTGGCCCGAGATGCCGCCGCCCCAGATCAGCGGCTGATGGATCATGATGCGGGAGTTGGGCAGCGCATAGCGTTTGCCTTTGGTGCCGGCCGCCAGCAGAACCGCGCCGAAGCTCATGGCCATGCCCATGCAGATGGTGGAGATGGGGGCCTTGATGAACTGCATCGTATCGTAAACCGCCAGCCCCGCCGTAACCATGCCGCCGGGAGAATTGATATAAAGATAGATCTCCTTGTCGTTGGCCTCCGATTCAAGGTACAGCAATTGGGCTATCACGGTGTTGGCGGAGGCCGTGGAAACGGCGCCTTCGGGATCGCCGATAAAGATAATCCTCTCTTTCAGAAGCCGGGAAAAGATGTCATAACCGACCATGGCCCCCTGGTTCCATTTCTCGATGATTGTGGGTATCAGCATAGGTATTTTCTCCTTGGTTTACTTGCTCTCTTCCTTTATTACGGCCTTTGACTTGATGAAATCCATGGTTTTGTTCTCCACTATCGAAGCCATGATATAGTCCTTGCGTTTCTCAAAAAGCTCCCTGGCTTTTTTCTTCTCTTCCTCGGTGTTCAGCCGGGCCGTAACTTTCTCCAGCTCAGCGGCGAGTTCGGCCTCGGTGGCCGAGATGTTCTCTTTCCTGGCGATGTTGTGGAGCAGATAGGTCATGCTCAGATTGCGCTCGGCCGCCGGTCTGAGCCGTTCCATAAGAGCGTCTTCCTGCACCTCCTGGCCGGAGGAGACCCGTTTCTTGAGGATCTCAAAAAGTTCATGCGCCTCCTCCTTGACGAGGGTGGGGGGTAGCTGCATGGGATTGCCTTTGAGCAGGGCGTCCTCCAGCTGCGTCATGACATCTTTCTCGGTTTTCTCGGTTTCGCCGCGCTCCAGCAGTTTGCGCACGTTCCCGCGCAGCTCATCCACCGTCTTGACCCCGGCTTCGTTAAGGAAAGCTTCGTCCAGCGCGGGCACTATCTTCTGTTTTATCTCCGCCACCGTGACCCTGAAAGTCATTTTCTTTTCGCCGAACTCGGAAGCGAATTCGCGGATCTCGCCTTTTTTGGCGCCGACGATATTATCGGCCAGCCCGGCGATGGTCTGGGGGCTGGACATATCGACTATTTCCCCGTTCACCACGCCGTCCGCGACTTTCACGCCATTCTCATACGGTTCATAGTTCACGATGACAAAATGGGTCTTTTCTACGGGCTTGCCGTCCTCTACCGGCCTGAGATAGGCGTTATATTCGCGCACCTGGTCGATATACTTGGCCACATCCGCGTCCGTCACTATTTTCGTCCTGCGGGTGACTGGGATCTTTTCGTAATCCCTGGGCGCCACCTGGGGATTGCACTCCAGCTGCACTTCGAAGTAAAGATTCTTCTCAACTTCGTAGGAAACGTTCTTCATAAGCGGGGTGACCACGGGCATAACCTCGCCGGCCTTGAGAATCTCGGGCATAGCGGCCTTGGCGGCTATGTCCAGAACCTCGTCCTTGACCATGGAGGGGAACTGCGCCTTGATCATGGCCAGCGGAACCTTGCCCGCCCTGAAACCCGGAATGGAAACGACGGCCTGTAGGCGCACCAGGGCCGCGTCGGTGGCCTGTTTCAGGCCGGCCGGATCCACGTTAACGCCGAAAACGTGCACGCAGCCTTCCTGTTTGATTTTTTTTATCTTGTCGCCGAAATTCAGAGTCAAGGGCATGACGCCTCCGTAGATTAAGGGATAGTGTAGAGTGGACGGGAAGGGACTCGAACCCTTACGCCTTACGGCATACGGTCCTAAGCCGTACGCGTCTACCAGTTCCGCCACCCGTCCGGCCGGTAAATAACGATCCCTGGGTTATATTGTGGGCCGTACTGGACTCGAACCAGTAGCCTTGCGCTTAAGAGGCGCCTGCTCCACCATTGAGCTAACGGCCCAGAGTGCTTATTCTACATAAATTTCGCCCGCAATTCAAAACATTCCCGCTTACTTGTAGAAATTTTTTTAAAATGTCCTGTTTGCGGCAAATAGAAATGTCCGGTTAAATGCTAAAACCTCCTTTTCCTTTTAAAAGGAGGCACAATGGAGGGATACCTTACCATGAGCAACCGGGAGATA